>Ga0307515_10000152_pt1 | contig 167305 bp, 163 predicted proteins | sample 17_EM_MG_FD_194513 | JGI IMG/M metagenome (GOLD analysis project Ga0307515, IMG submission 194513) | Populus trichocarpa ectomycorrhiza microbial communities from riparian zone in the Pacific Northwest, United States - 17_EM | ecosystem: Host-associated > Plants > Roots > Unclassified... | reverse complement strand
TCGACCCGGTGTTCGGCGCCCGGCCGCTCAAGCGCGCGATCCAGCAGCGCATCGAGAACCCGCTCTCGAAGCTGCTGCTCGACGGCAGCTTCGGGCCCAAGGACACGATCGTCGTCACCACCGACCCGATCCAGGCGCCGGGGCAGTTCATGTTCCGCAAGACCGGGGAACAAAGCGTGGAGGCCGTGGCCTAAACCCGATGCTCAACTTTCTCTTGCGCCTCGTCCTGTTCTTCATGGGCCTGCTGTTCGCGGCCAGCCTGGCCGTTGCGGTGCTGCTGCTGGCGGCGGTCTGGGGCCTGCGCTACGGCTGGGCGCGCCTCACGGGACAACCGGTCAGGCCCTGGGTGATGCGCTTCGACCCGCGCGGCGGTTTCGAGCGCTTCCGGGCCGCCGGTCGTCCGGCCGAACCCACGGCGGCCGACGTCGCTGCAGCGCGGGCGCGCGGCGAAGCCGCCGACAGCCCGGTGCGCGCGCGCGATCCGGGCCGTGTGACGGACGTGGAAGCCCGGCCCGCGTCGCGCGTCGAGTAGAACCCCCATCGGCCGCGTCGCGGCGGGTCGCCTAGACTCCGCCCATGAACGTGCGTTTTCTCGAGGCCTTTGTCTGGGTTGCCAAGCTCGGCAGCTTCAAGGCGGCTGCCGACAAGATGCACACCACGCAGGCCGGCATCTCCAGCCGGATTGCGACGCTGGAGCAGCAGTTCGGCGTCAAGTTGTTCGATCGCGAGCACCGCGGCGTCATGCTGACCTACCATGGCACCGAGCTCATGCCCTACGCGGAACGCATGATCGAGATGCAGGCGCGCATGATCGGCGCGATGGGCCAGGCCGATGCCTTCTCCGGCATGCTGCGCATCGGCGTGATCGAAACGGTGGTGCACACCTGGCTGCCCGACCTGCTGTCGCGCTTTGCCGAACGCTACCCCAACGCCACGCTCGAGCTCGATTCGGACATCACGCCGCATCTGCGCGACGACCTGCTGCGCGGCACGCTGGACTGCGCCATCCTCTCCGAAGAAATCACGCCGGGCTTCATCGACAACCGGCGCATGGTGAACTTCGCGATGCGCTGGGTCGCGAGCCCGAGCCTGGCGCTGAAGCTGCCGGCGCGCAAGCTGCTGTCCTTTGCCGACATCGCCGAGCAGCCCATCATCTCCTTTCACCGCGAGTCGGGTGTCTATCGCAACATCGCGCAGAGCGCGAGCGGCTGCGCCAATCTGCGCGTGAGCTACTTCTCGTCGCTGGGCGCGATGGTCGATCTGGCGCGCACGGGCTTCGGCACGGCGCTGCTGCCGGTCGCGGTGATCCAGGAAGATCTGCGCCTGGGTCGCCTCGTCGTGCTCGATGTCGATCCCTTGCCGATCCCGCTGCCGCTGGTGGCCAGCATGCGGCTGGAGCCCGCGTCGCCGCTGGCCGAGGCGCTGGTCAACATGGCCCAGGCGGCCTGCGACCAGTTCGTCGCCAACAGCCGCGACGACGTGCTCGCGCCCTGATCAGGTACACCGCACGCCCGTTGCTGGGGCGGCGGCATGCGCCAGGGTCGTGCATCAGAAAACCCTATCGGTCCCCAAAAAAATTTCCCGTTTGACCCGGCAAGGGTGCGCGACAACACTGCGCGCCATGCACAAGGTCATGACAAGCAAATTACATCGCGAGTTCTTCGCGATCCGGCCCGATGCGGCATCGACTGTGTGGGCACCGGTGCCTTCTTCGGCCGGCCGCATCGAGGAGCTGGTGCTCGCGGACAACCTCGACGCGGCGACCCGCACCGGCTCGCGCACGCGGCTCGCACGCTGGGCCGCCGGGGCGCTGATCGACCGGCCGGTGATCCACGACTTCCACGAGGAAGTCTTCATCGTCGAGGGCGAACTCGTGGTCGGCTGCGATGCCGAAGGGCAGGGCGGCGAAGCCTTCGGCGCCTACACCTTCGCTTGCCGACCGCCGGGCGTTTGGCATGGTCCCTTCACCTCGACAGCAGGCTGCGTGATGCTCGAGTTCCAGTACTACGGGTGAGGCGATGACCGACGCTTCCTCATCGTCGACGGCGGCCACCGGCCGCGAAGCGCGCCTGCTGGCCCGCCAGGGCCGGCACCGGGGCCACACCGCCGGCATGGCGCCCGGCCATGTGCAGGGCAACCTCGTGATCCTCCCGCAGGCGCAGGCCGGCGATTTCCTGCGCTTCTGCCAGCGCAATCCGCAGGCCTGCCCCTTGCTCGCGGTTTCGGAGCCGGGCGATCCGGCGCTGCCGGAACTGGGCCGGGACATCGATATCCGCAGCGACGTGCCGCGCTACCGGCTCTGGCGCGACGGCGAACTGGTGGACGAGCCGACCGACGTGGCCGGCCTCTGGCGCGAAGACCTCGTGAGCTTCGTGATCGGCTGCTCCTTCTCCTTCGAGGAGGCACTGCTGGAAGGCGGGGTGCCGCTGCGCCACGTGGCCGAGGGCCGCAACGTCGCCATGTACCGCACCTCAGTCCCGACGGCGCCGGCTGGCCTCTTTCATGGCCCGCTGGTGGTGTCGATGCGGCCGCTCGCGGCGGCCGATGCGATCCGCGCGGTGCAGATCACGACGCGCTTTCCCCGCGTGCATGGTGCGCCGGTGCACATCGGGCGGCCCGACCTGATCGGCATCGACGACATCGCGCAGCCCGACTTCGGCGATCCGGTTGTCGTGAGAGACGATGAATTGCCCGTGTTCTGGGCCTGCGGCGTCACGCCCCAGGCCGTCGTGATGGCCGCGAAGCCTGCGTTCTGCATCACGCATGCGCCGGGCTGCATGCTGGTCACCGACCTCTTGAATCACCGCATCGCCAGTTTCTAGTCCCATGTCTTTCTCTCCACAGGAGTTCCCGATGAAGCGTCCCCTGCCTTCTCTTGCATCCGTCGCACCCGCCGCGATGCTCTTCGCTGCGGCCGCCGCCGCCCAAGTGCCGGCCGGCCCGAAGATCGCCGTGCAGGCCATCACCCAGGTGGCGCCCAACCTGCCGCAGTACACCAAGGTCGACCAGCCGATGCTGCGCGACGGCATGGCCAAGGCGACCAACGGGCGCGTGGAGATCACGCTCTCGTCCTGGCCCGAGCGCAACGTCAACGGCCCTGAAGTGCTGCGCCTCGTGCGCTCGGGCCAGGTCGACATCGCCGCCGCGCCGCTGACCACCGTGTCGGGCGACGTGCCGATGCTCGACGGCGTCGACCTGGCCGGCATGAACGCCGACATCGTGCAGGCCCGCAAGGTGGCCGATGCAATGGTGCCGGTGGCCAACAAGGAACTCGAACGCCTGGGCATCAAGCTGGTCGCGACCTATCCCTTCTCGGGCCAGATGCTGTTCTGCCGCAAGCCGGTGGCGAGCCTCGCCGACCTGAAGGGTCTGAAGGTGCGCACCAACGGCCCCTCGGCGGCCGACCTCATGAAAGGCCTCGGCGCACAGCCCGTGTCGCTGGCCTTCGGCGAGGTCTACACCGCGCTGGAGCGCGGCACGGTCGACTGCGGCATCACCGGCGCGGGCTCGGGCAACGGCGTGAAGTGGCCCGAGGTCACGACGCATCTCTACACGCTGCCGCTCTCGTGGTCCACTTCGGGCTACTTCGTCAACCTGGCCTGGTGGAACAAGCTCGACCCGGCCGTGCGCGCGCAGTTCGAGAAGACGATGTCCGAAGTGCAGGACGCGCAGTGGAAGCTCGGCGTCGAAGCCACCAACGATGGCATCGCCTGCAACGTGGGTCGTGCGGCCGACTGCAAGCTGCACACGCTGGTCAAGAGACCGATGGTGGAGGGCAAGGCGCAGGGCGACGTGGGCGCCACCCTCAAGAAGCAACTCGCCGATGAAGTGCTGCCCGGCTGGATCAAGCGCTGCGGCGAACGCTGTGCGGCGGTCTACAACGACGTGATCGCGCCGATCACCGGCATCAAGTACGCGAGCCGCTGATGTTTCGCGCGCTCGAATGGGTAAGCGGCAAGGCGATGACCATCGCCGGCTGGTGCTACCTGGTCATCACGGTGCTGATCTGCTTCGACATCGGCGCGCGGCGCCTGCTGGGCTTCTCGACCGAGGCCACCACCGAGCTGACCGGCTACCTGATGGCCATCGGCATGAGCTGGGGCCTGGCCGGCACGCTGTTCGAGCGCGGCCATGTGCGCATCGACGTGCTGGTGCAGAAGCTGCCGCTCAAGGTGCGCGTGTGGCTGCACCTCGCTTCGCTGGTCGCGCTCCTGGTCGCCACCGGCTTCTTCGCCTGGGGCGCGTTCTCGCTCGCCAAGGACTCGTGGGACTTCGGTGCCACCGACCTGTCGGCGCTGCACACGCCGCTGGTGATTCCGCAGGGCTTGTGGGCCGCGGGGCTGGCGCTGCTGCTCCTGGCCGGCCTGGCCATCGCGGCGCGCGCGCTGCGCCAACTGGCGGGCGGTGATGCCGATGCGATGGACCGCATGCTCATGGCCCGCACCTACATCGACGAGGCCGCCGAAACGCTCGAGGCGGTCGCCGAGGCGCAGCAGGGCATGCAGCCCATCGCAACCGCAGGAGCAGCCCGATGATCGCCATCGTCTTCATCGTCGCGATCGGCCTTCTGATCGGCGGCGCTTCCTTGTTCGGCATGCAGGGCCATGCCGCTGCCGTGGCCTCGGCCGGCGTGCCGTGGTGGGCGCTGGCGGCAGTGCTGCTCGCCTTCGTCGGCTTCTTCGCGGGCGGCATCTACGTCGGCGCCGCGCTGGCCGTGCTGTCGCTGCTGGCGGGCTTCGGCCTGTCGGACCGGCCGTTCTGGAACTTCATCGGCGAAATGATCTGGGGCCCCTCGACCAACTTCGTGCTGGTGTCGGTGCCGCTCTTCCTGCTGATGGGGGAGATCATGCTGCGCGCCGGTCTCTCTGAACGGCTCTATCGCGCGCTCAACATCTGGATGGGCCGATTGCCCGGCGGCCTGCTGCACACCAACATCATGGCCTGCGGCGTGTTCTCGGCAGTGGCCGGCTCCAGCGTGGCCACGGCCGCGACCATGGGTTCGGTGGCGCTGCCGTATTTCGAGAAGAGCCACTACCCGCCCAAGCTGGTGCTGGGCTCGCTCGCTGCCGGCGGCGCCCTGGGCAACCTGATTCCGCCGGGCATCACCTTCATCATCTACGGGCTGATCACCGAGACCTCGGTGGGCGCGCTGTACCTGGCGGCGGTGGGGCCGAGCATCCTGGTGGTGCTGCTGTTCACGGCCGTCATCCTTTACTACAGCTACAGGCTCAAGCTGCACGGCGACGCGGCGTCCAGGGCCATCACCTGGAAGCACCGCATCGCGAGCCTGTCGGACCTGGTGCCCACGGCGCTGTTGATCGCGCTGGTGCTGGGCACCATCTACGCCGGCTGGGCCACGCCCACCGAATCGGCCGCGCTGGGCGTGGCCGGCAGCGTGGTGCTGGCGCTGGCGGATCGCAAGCTCACCTGGAAGATGATGGCCGAGTCGATGCGCGCCACCGCGCGCACGACATCGATGATTGCGCTGATCCTGTTCGGCGCCTACTTCCTGAACTACATCCTCTCGTCGCTGGGCATTCCGCAGATGCTCGCGAAGTTCCTCACCGGGCTGCCCTTCCCGGGCTGGGTGATCATGCTGGTGATCATCGGTTTCTACCTCGCGCTGGGCACCTTCATGGAAGGCATGTCGATGGTGATCACCACCATTCCGCTGCTGTTCCCGGTGGTGACGGCGCTGGGCTACGACCCGGTGTGGTTCGGCGTGGTCATCACCATGCTGGTCGAGATCGCGATGATCAGCCCGCCCGACGGCACCGTGCTCTACGTGCTGCAGGGCATGCGACGACAGCCTGGGCCGATCACCGACGTGTTCTCCGGCGTCCTGCCTTTCATGGGCGTCTACATGCTCGCGATCATCGTGCTGATGGTGTTTCCCGCCATCGCGCTGTGGCTGCCGGGCATGCTCATGTAATCCTTTTACGGACTCTTCATCATGTCATCGAAACTTCACTTCGCCTGCGAGTCGGTCGCTGCCGGCGGCACGCGGTCCGTTCAAGTGCTCGCGGTTGCGCCGCAACGCCTCGTGGTCGCGGGCTGGACCGGCCGCGACGCCGCCGCCATCGCACATCACATCGAGGAGCTCGAGGCCATCGGCGTGCCGCGGCCCTCGGACGTGCCGCTCTACTACCGGGTCGGCGCCAACCTGCTGACGCAGGCGCCGGCGATCGAGGCGCTCGGTGAAGAGAGCTCCGGCGAGGCCGAGCCCGTGCTGTTCTTCGCGAACGGCGAATGGTGGCTCACGGTCGGCTCGGACCATACCGACCGCAAGGTGGAGAGCTACTCGGTCGCGGTCTCCAAGCAGATGTGCGCCAAGCCGGTGGCCACGGCCGCCTGGCGCTGGGCCGACGTGGCCAACTACCAGGATGAGCTGCAGCTGCGCTCGCGCATCCTCGAGGATGGCGCGTGGGTCGGCTACCAGCAGGGCAGCCTGGCTGCGATCCGGCCGCTGGCTGCGTTGCGCGACGGCATCTATGCGGGCGAGGGCGGCGAAGGCTGCTTCATGACCTGCGGCACGTTGGGCGCTCTGCCCAATGCGCGCGGCGAAGGCATCCGCCCTGCGCCCGAGATGGAAATCGAGATCCACGATCCGCGCCTGAAGCGCAGCATCGTGCATCGCTATGCGGTCCAGCCGCTGCCGGTGGTGGCGTGATGAGCGGCCTCACCATCGCCGGGCTGCGCAGCCGCATGGCGCGCGACGAGATTTCGCACGAGCACCTCGTCGCCCAGGCGCTGGAAGGCGCCGCGGCCTCGGGTGCACAGCATGTGTTCACGCAGATGTACGCCGAAGCCGCACTGGCCGCGGCGCGCCATGCCGATGCGGCGCTGCGCGCGGGCATCGCGCTGCCGGCACTCGCCGGCCTGCCGGTGTCGATCAAGGATCTCTACGACGTGGCCGGCGAGACCACGATGGCCGGCTCCATCGTCTGCCGCGACGAATTGCCGGCGGTGGCCGACGCGCCCGCCGTGGCACGGCTGCGCGCGAACGGCGCGGCCATCGTCGGCAAGACCAACATGACGGAGTTCGCCTTTTCCGGCGTGGGCATCAATCCGCACCACGGCACTCCGCGCAATCCGGCGGACGCCGCGGTGGCGCGCATTCCGGGTGGTTCCTCCTCGGGGGCGGCCGTGTCGGTGGCGCTGGGACTCGCGGTCGCCGGCCTGGGCTCGGACACAGGCGGCTCCATCCGCATCCCGGCCGCGCTCTGCGGACTGGTCGGCTTCAAGAGCACGCAGGCGCGCACACCGCGCACCGGTGCACTCGAACTTTCGCGCACGCTCGACACGGTCTGCGCGATGGCGCGCAGCGTGGAGGACTGCCTGCTGGTCGACGCCGCCATCGCCGATGCGCCGCTGGCCGTGCGGCAGCGGCCGCTCGCGGGCATGCGCTTCGCGGTGCCGCAGACGCTGATGTTCGACGGTATCGAGCCCGCGGTGGCCGGTGCCTTCGAGCGTGTGCTCGAGATCCTGTCGAAAGGCGGCGCGCTGATCGTCGACATCGGGTTGCCGGAACTGGCCGAGATCGCGCAGCTCAACGCGCCCGGCGGTTTCTCGGCGGTCGAGGCGCATGCGGTGCATCGCGAACGCCTGGCGCGCGGTCGGCATCAGTTCGATCCCCGCGTGGCGGCGCGCATCGCGACCGGTGCCGTGGCCACTGCCGCCGACTACATCGCGATGCAGGACAGGCGCCGTGCCTGGATCGTGCGCACCGAGCGCGCGCTCGAAGGCTTCGATGCGCTGCTGTGCCCGACGGTGCCGATCGTGGCGCCGCCGATCGACGAACTGGTGCGCTCGGACGAGGCCTTCTTCAAGGCCAACGGCCTGCTGCTGCGCAACACCTTTGCGATCAACTACCTGGACGGCTGCGCGTTCAGCCTGCCTTGCCATCGCGCGGGCGAGCTGCCCGTCGGGCTCATGCTGTCTTCGGTGCAGGGCGACGATGCCCGGCTCGCCGCGGTGGCGCTGGCGGTCGAGGCGGCGCTGAAGTAGCGGACGCGATTGCCGTTCGTTGCTGTAATTGCGACAATTGCTGCTTTTACGACAACGAACAACAATGGCAACGTTCGACGAACTTCAGGTACGTCGTCCCGAACTGGCGAACAGCTACCTTGCGCTGCTCGACGCTCAGCCAGGGCGCCCGCTGGCCATGTTTGCGCCTCGCCGCATCGGCAAGACGCACTTTCTGGATCATGACCTGGCTCCCGCTGCCCTCAAGCACCACGTGCTGCCGGTCTACGCGGATCTCTGGAATCACAAGGCGAACCCTCTGGAGGCGATCAATCACGCCCTCGAGGAAGCGCTCGACGACATCAATGTGCCCAAGAGCAGGGTGGGGCGCCTCGGCAAGACGCCGGTCAAGAAGATCGGATTGATCGGCGCATCCGTCGACCTCGGCGATGCGCCGGCGCGCCGCGCGCTTCCGGCCTCGCCTCAGCTTCGCCTCGACGCCCTGGTCGTGCGCCTGGCCAACGTCGCACAGAAGCCGATCCTGCTGATGCTCGACGAAGTCCAGACCTTGGGGGAGGCGGACGGGAGTGACAGCACCATCGCCGCATTGCGGGCCGTGCTGCACAAGCGGCGCGACGTACTCAAATCCGTATTCACCGGCTCATCGCAGGAGGGGCTGGCTCGGATGCTTGCGACAGCGGGCGCGCCCATGTATCAGTTCGCTCAGCTCCTCGACTTTCCGGCGCTCGGGGACGAATACCTCAAGCTGCTGGCCAAGCACTTTTCGAGCATCCATCCCGGCAAGACGCTGGCGGTCGAAGACTTGCGCAAACTCTATGCGCGCATCGGGCACAAGCCGGGCCTTCTCAAGGATGTTGTCAAGGGAATGTCGGCCGAAGGCGTGACCGACATCGATGTCGGCGTGAAGCATTTCGTCGTCACGCAGGCGACGATCTGGAATGCCTTGCTGCAGCCGCTGGATTCGTTCGATCGCACCGTGCTCATGATGATTGCCCGCGGACTTCCCCCCATGGGACGCGAGACGCTCGATGCCATCGCCAAGCTCAATGGCGGAAAGGTCGCCACGGTGGCCAAGGTGCGCGCCGCGATCGACCGACTGCTGCGTCATAACCTGGCCAGCAAGCTCGCAGGCGGCCCGGTCGTCGTCGACGACCCGCTGCTCGCCGAACATCTTCGAACCCAGGAAGTTCCGGCGGCATGATCGGCTGATCCCCTTGCGATGGCATGCGGCTTGCGTAGGAAATGCATTCGGCGCGCCTGCCTGGAAAGCGCACCAAACTGAACCGGTTGTCTCCTCCACCCTTCTTGGTGGATTTACTCCCGGGGCGCGAGCCCCGGGAGCTTTCTCGCGTCGATACGCCGCGGGAACGCGCCATCGCACGGTCAAAATAGCGGATGCCCATGCCGCGCCCACCCATCCTCATCGACCCTCTGGAAGTCGAGTTCAGCGCCATCCGCGCGCAGGGCGCGGGCGGGCAGAACGTCAACAAGGTGTCGAGCGCGGTGCACCTGCGCTACGACATCCCGGCGGGTTCGCTGCCCGAGGACGTGAAGGAGCGCCTGCTCGCGCTGCGCGACAGCCGCATCACGCAGGAAGGCGTTCTGGTGCTCAAGGCGCAGAAGCACCGCAGCCAGGACATGAACCGTGCCGATGCGCTGGCGCGCCTGCAGGAACTGGTCGACAGCGTCGCCACGCCGCCGCGCGTGCGCCGCGCCACCAAGCCGAGCTATGGCGCCAGGCAGCGCCGGCTCGAGGGCAAGAGCCAGCGCTCGGAGATCAAGAGCCTGCGCGGGCCGGTCAAGGATTGAGCGTTGGCACTCTGCCGACCTCGATCGTCAGCAGCGGATCGAACAGCGAGTTTTCGTCGACGCCATCGCGCGCATAGCCGCGCGGATTGCACACCACGCGCGTGCCGTTCACACGGTAGTCGAAGCTGTCGTGCGTGTGGCCGTGGATCCAGAGCTCGGGCCCGCCGGTGGGCATCAACGCCTCCAGGTCGGACACGAAACCGGCGTTGATGGGCGAGCCGGCAAAGCGTGGATGGATGCTCTTAGGCGAAGGCGCGTGATGCGTGATGACCACCGTCGATCCCGCATGCGGCTCGGCCAGCTTTCCCGCCAGCCATGCCGCGTGGCGCTGGAACAGCTCGGCCGCATCCGCGGGCGTGAACAAGGCGGGCGAATCCTCGTGTCGGCGAATCCGGCTGAAGTCGCGCATGAACTGCGATGCCTGCGCCATCGCAGCCGAGCGCACCTCGCCCGCACCGAACAGCATGTAGTCGGTCCACAGCGTGCTGCCCAGAAAACGCACGCCGTCGATCACGAGCTGCTCGTCGTCGAGCACGCGGATGCGCGTTCCCGCTGCGCGTGCCTTGAGTTCGCGCATCGTGCTGTCGATGCAGCCGCCGTAGAACTCGTGGTTCCCGGCCACATAGAGCACCGGCTTGTCGAAGCCCGAAGCCCACGCCACCGTTTCGGCCGGGCGCGCGATGTCGCCGGCCAGGATGACGAGATCTGCATCGGTCTGCGGATGCGGCAGCACACCGCGGCTCAGGTGCAGGTCCGAGAGGATGTGGAGCTTCATGCCTCGCTCTCGTGCATGACGGACGCATCGGCCAGCGCCGCCAGCGCATCGGCGTCGGTGCGGTAGACGAACAGCATCGGCCCGGGGCTCAGCAGCCCTGCGCGTTCCAGCACCTGCTGCGCCGGCAGCTTGAGGCCGCTCAGGTGCAGCCGCACGCCTTTGGATTCCACCAGCCGGCGGATAGCGCCGAAGACCTCTGCGCCTGTCACGTCGATGCGGTTGATCGGCTGCGCGAACAGGCAGATGTCGGTGAGTTCGGGCCGCATCGCCAGCGTGACGGTGACGGCGCGCTCCAGGGTGCTCGCGGTCGCGAAGTCGAGCTCGGCGTCCATGCGCATCGCGTGCAGCTGCGGTGCGAGCGGCGGCAGGTTCCAAAGGTGGCGGTCGCGCAGGCTGCCGTCGGGATGCAGGCCGACTTCGATGATGCGCGGGTGCAGGTGCCGGTACATGTAGTGGCTGAGGCTCATCAAGAGGCCGGCGAGCACGCCCCAGTAGATCGACGGCGAAGCCGCGATCGTGAGCACGAAGGTGACGAGCGCCGTGACGGCTTCCACGCGCGAGATGCGCCACAGCGCAATGAACTGCCCCGGCCGCACCAGCCCCAGCATCGCGACGACCACGATCGCGGCGAGCACGGCCTGCGGCACGTGATAGAGCAGGGGCATCGCCCACAGCAGCGCTGCGCCGATCAGCAGCACGCAGAACACGGTGGCCCAGCCGGTCTGCGCACCAGCGTAGAGGTTGATGGCCGAGCGCGAGAACGACGAGCTGGTGGGGAATGCGCCCGAGAAGCCCGAGGCGATCTTCGCCAGGCCCTGGCCGATGAGGTCCTGGTTCTCGTTCCAGAGCTTGCCGGCGCGCGCGTTGTCGACCTTGGCGCTCGATGCGGTTTCGAGAAAACTCACCAGCGTGATCATCAACGCCGGCAGCAGCAGCGCGCCGAACGTGCCGAGCGGCAGCGTGCCGGGCCAATAGAGGGAGGGCAGGCCCGAAGGCAGGGCGCTGACCACCGCCCCGCCGCGCAGCGCGTAGCCGATGGCTGCGCTGATGGCCGCACAGGCGCCCACCACCACCATGGCCGCCGGAAAGCGCGGCCAGCGCTGCTTGGCGACCCAGAGCGCGGCGATGCTGCCGAGCCCGAAGGCAATGGCCAGAAAATCGGGCGGCGCGCCGTGCAGCAGTTGCCCGATGCTGCGCCCGGTGAAGCCGAACAGTGCCGGCAACTGCGACAGCACGATCAGCACCGAAGCGGCCTGCGTGAACCCCATCAGCACCGGCGAATTGACCAGCCGCAGCACCCAGCCGAATCCGCCGAGCCCGAGCACGAGCTGGATGGCGCCCGACATGAGACAGAGCCACACCGCGAGCGCCACCCACTCGGCGCTGCCCGGGATCGCCAGCGGCCCGAGCGAGGCCGCGACCAGCAGGCTGGACAACGCGGTGGGTCCGACCGAGAGCCGCGTCGACGCACTGAACAGCACGCCGATGAGCGCCGGCAGCAGCGAGGCGTAGATGCCCGTGACCAGCGGCATCCCGGCGAGCGCCGCATAGGCCACGCCTTGCGGGATCACCATCAGCGCGACGGTGATGCCGGCCAGTGCCTCGCCGGTGAGAAGGGCGCGGCTGGGACGGGGCCAACCGAGGAAGGGGAGCCAGCGCACGAGCTGGTCGCGGTGGAGGGCCATGCCTTCAGCGCGCGTGGTGTTGTTCGGGATGCACCTGCCGATGATACGAAAGCACCGCCAGGTGCCTCCGGGCAGCTACTTCTTCTTGTGCTGGAACGCCGTCGGCGATTGCCCCGTGGCCGCCTTGAACATCGCGCAGAAGGCGCTGTCGGTCGCATAGCCGCTGGCCGACGCCACCTGGCTCACGGCCATGCCGCGCGCGAGCAGCGGCAGCGCATGCGCCAGCACCGCCTGCTGGCGCCATTGCTGCCAGCTCATGCCGAGCTGGTCGCGGAACAGGCGCGCCACGGTGCGCTCGCTGGCGCCGATGGCCTGCGCGCGTTCGGCCAGCGTGGCGCGGTTGGCGGGGTTGCGCAGCAGCGCCTCGCACAACTGGCGCAGGCGCTTGTCGGCGGGTAGCGGCACGTCGATGCGGATCTGCGTCGCGCGTTCGAGCTCGTCGACCAGGAGCGGCGCGATCCAGCGCTCGCGTTGCGCCGCATGCGGGTCGGCCGGCGGCAGACCGTCGGGCGTGGTGTCGAGGGCCAGCATCAGGGCGCGCAGCAAGGGGCTGATCTCGAGCACCTCGCATTTCTCCCAGCCCGGGCCGAGCCAGCTGTGCAGGTAGACGGTGCGCAGCTCGGCGTCCTCGATCAGCGTGACGCTGTGCGCGACGCCGGCCGGCACCCAGAGCGCACGCGAGGGCGGCACGATGTAGCTGCCGTCCGCGGTGCTCAGGCGGATCACGCCGCGCGTCGAGAAGGTCAGCTGCGGCCAGGGATGGGTGTGCAGCTCGACGAAGGTGTCGGCCTTGAGGAAGTGTTCCTTGGCCCGCAGCGGCCGCAGTGCATCGGGCGCGTAGAGGTGCGGTGTGAGGGGGCCGACGCTGACGGTGTACGCGGCATCGGCGGGCAGCGGGTCGCGCCGGATGGGCGCCGCGCGCGGCACCGACTGCGTGTGGGCGGTTGACGGCATGGTTTCGACAAATGTTGTCTCTGTATCGCCATTCTGCCGCGGCGTGCGGGAATACCATCGGAACCCGACCCAGTTTCTTGTTGCAATTCATGTCTTCGTCCAACGCCGCCGCCGCCATGCCTACCCTGCGCTCCGACGCGAAACTGATCGGCCTTGTCGGCCTGGCGCATGCGATCAGCCATTTCGCCCAGCTCGTGCTGCCGCCGCTGTTCCCCTGGCTCAAGGACGCGTTCAATGTGAGCTACACCGAACTCGGTGCAGTGCTGACGGTGTTCTTTGTCGTCTCCTGCATGGTGCAGGCCGCGTCGGGCTTCGTGGTCGACAAGCTGGGGCCGCGGCCGGTGCTGTTCGTCGGGCTCGGCTTGCTGGCGCTGGCGGCCGTGGGCTACGCATTGGCGCAAAACTACTGGATGCTGCTCGCGAGCGCGGTGGTGGCGGGCGTGGGCAACGGCGTGTTCCACCCGGTCGACTACACGCTCTTCAATCGCAAGGTGGCGCCTACGCGGCTGGGCCATGCGTACAGCGTGCACGGCATCACCGGCAGCCTCGGATGGGCGCTGGCGCCGGCTTTCGTCGTGCCGCTGGCCATCGCCTTCTCGTGGCGTGTGGCGCTGGCCTCGGCTGGTGCGCTGGCCTTGGTCGTGCTGCTCGTTCTGTGGCTCAACCGCAGCGTGTTCTCGCTCGACGTGAAGGCGGTGCACAAGGCCACCGGAGCGGACGCAGCCGCGGGCGGCGAATTCGCCTTCCTCAAGATCCCGGCGGTCTGGATGTGCTTCGGCTTCTTCTTCTTTTATGCCATGGCGCTGAGCGTGGTGCAGACCTTCGCGCCGGCGGCGGCTGGGCATCTGCACGCGGTGCCGGTGGCATTGATCGCGGTCTGCCTCACCATCTACATGGTGGCCAGCGCGGCCGGCATGGTGGCGGGCGGTTTCCTGGCTTCCGATCCGTCGCGCTGCGAGCGCATCGTGGGCATGGCCTTCGGCGCAGCCGCGGTGCTGGCGCTGGTTCTCGCGCTGGCGGACTTCCCGCCCGTCCTGGTGCCGGTGATGTTCGGCGCGATGGGCTTCGCATCGGGCATCGCGGGGCCATCGCGCGACTTGCTGGTCAAGCGCTCGACGCCGGCCAACGCGACCGGCCGGGTCTATGGCGTCGTCTACGCGGGCCTGGACATCGGCCAGGCGATCGCGCCGCTGATCTTCGGCCGGCTGATGGACCATGGCCAGTACACGAGCGTGATCGTCGGCCTGGCGGTGGTGCAGGGCGTGCTGATCGCCAGCGCGTTCAATGTGCGGCGAGTCCGGCGCGAGGCGCTCGTGCCTGCCTCTGCCTGAAGCCTTTTTCTTGCCTCCATCGCTCTATCTGATCGTCGCGCTCGGCGCGGTGGTGGCCGGCTTCGTTCAAGGCTTGTCCGGCTTCGCTTTCGGACTGGTCGCGATGTCCTTCTGGGCCTGGACGGTGGATCCGAAGCTGGCCGCCGTGCTCTCGGCCTTCGGCGCGCTCACCGGCCAGGTGATCGCGGCCATCACGGTGCGCCGCGGTTTCGACTGGGCGCTGCTGCTGCCCTTCGTGCTCGGCGGGCTGGTGGGCGTGCCGCTCGGCGTGTGGCTGCTGCCGCGGCTCGACGTGCCGCTGTTCAAGGCCTGCCTCGGCGGCGTGATGGTGATCTGGTGCCCGACCATGCTCATGGCGCGCAAGCTGCCGCGCGTGACTGCGGGTGGACGACCGGCCGATGCCGTGGCCGGCCTGCTCGGCGGCATCTGCGGCGGGCTCGGCGGCTTCACCGGCGTGATTCCCACGCTCTGGTGCACGCTGCGCGGGCTCGAGAAAGACGTGCAGCGTGCCGTGATCCAGAACTTCAATCTCTCGATGCTGGCGGTGGCCTTCTCGTTCTATCTCGGCGCCGGCTTCGTCAGCGTCCAGATGCTGCCGCTGCTCGGCATCGTGGCGCTCGCGGTGCTGGTGCCGGTGCTGCTCGGCGCGCGGCTCTACGTCGGCATCAGCGAGGCGAGGTTTCGCCAGATCGTGCTGGGGCTGCTGACGCTGTCGGGCGTGGCGCTGTTGGCCTCGTCGCTGCCGGTGCTGCTCGCGCGGCCCGGCTGATCAGTCCAGATGGTCAATGAAGAGCGGAATCACGTCTCGGAGAAACGCAACTTCGGGCGCAGCGATGCTGCGCGGCTCCAGATCGAAATGAATGAAGGTGCCATAGGGGGTTCCGCACCTGCGCCTCAGCAGCCGGCCATAGTAGGACTCGACCAGACCGGCATAGGGGCGGTTCGTCAGGCGCTGGTCTTCCGATGCGTGACTGGTCACGAACTCGCCGTGCTCGATCGCATGCCGGCAAAAGCTCCGGCCGAGCGGAACGACTTTCAACCAGGTGCGGTACTCGGAGTCGCGGTCGAAGGCGTGCGCGGCGCGCATCACCTCGCCGTTCAACTTGTAGATCGCCGTGAATCGGTAGTGCGTTCTGTCGTTCAGCAGTGCGAGCGCTGGAACGATCCCTCGGGTGGCAAGAACGCTGCGAACCGCAGCAGCCGGCGCGGGCAAGTCGATGTCGAGCATGGAGGATCTCGGTTGGGCGTGGTGGGAAGTACCTGTGTCCGAACTGATGCGCCGGCGCAGATCTTACTGACCCCCGGACCAGAATGGGGTTCCCGCCTTGTCAGCGCAAACCCTCAGATGGCGCGTTGATTCACCCGCCTTGACAGCTGTTGCGCGCTCTCCCTGCGTTCGCTGTAACGATCCACCAGATAGGGTGCGACGTCCCGCGTGAGCAGCGTGAACTTGAACAGCTCCTCCATCACGTCGACAACGCGGTCGTAGTACGACGAAGGTTTCATGCGTCCTGTGTCGTCGAATTCGAGGAACGCCTTGGCCACTGAAGACTGGTTCGGGATGGTCAGCATCCGCATCCACCGGCCCAGCACGCGAAGCTGATTGACGGCGTTGAAGGACTGGGAGCCGCCCGACACCTGCATCACCGCCAAGGTCTTCCCCTGCGTCGGCCGCACCGCGCCGAGACTCAAGGGAATCCAGTCGATCTGCGCCTTCATGATCCCTGACATTGCGCCGTGGCGCTCCGGCGAAGACCAGACCATGCCTTCCGCCCATTGCGCCAGGTCGCGCAGCTTTCGAACCTTCGGGTGATCGTCTGGCGCGCTGTCGGGCAAGGGCAGGCCTGTAGGGTCGAAGATGCGCACCTCGCCGCCCATCGACTCGAGCAGACGGCCGGCTTCCTCCGTCAAAAGCCGGCTGTACGAGCGTTCGCGCAACGACCCGTACAACATGAGAAAGCGAGGTGCATGCCGTGACGGCGTCCGGCTGACCAAGCGGTCCGGTGTGGGCCGATCGAACAGGTCCGAATCGATGTTGGGCAAGTCAGGCGTCGTGACGGACACGTCGGCCCTCCGCGTCGATGACGGCTTCTCCGTCTTCCTTCGTGAACGCACCGCGTTGCGGCGATGGAAGGATGTCCAGCACGAGCTCGGAGGGCCGGCACAGCTTGGTGCCCAGCGGCGTCACGACGATCGGCCGGTTGATCAGGATCGGGTGCTCCAGCATCAGCTCGATCAACTGGTCGTCGGACCATTTCGGATCGTCGAGGTCGAGCTCGTCGTAGGGCGTGCCTTTGCGGCGCAGCAGTTCGCGCGCCGTGATCCCCATGCTGCGCATCAGGCCGACCAAGGTATCGCGGCTCGGAGGCGTCTTGAGATATTCGACGATCCGAGGCTCGTCGCCGCTGTTGCGGATCAGGGCGAGCGTATTGCGCGAGGTACCGCACGCGGGGTTATGAAAGATCGTGATGGAGGAAGGATTTGATTGCATCGATCCTATTATCCAAATAATATTGAAATATGGAAGCGCAAGACGTCGTCAGATCCCTTGCCGCACTGGCCCAGCCGGTGCGCTTGCAGGTGTTCCGGGCCCTGGTGGTGGCCGGCCCGGAGGGGCTCACGCCGGGCGCGCTGGTCGAGGCGCTGGCAGTGCCGGGCACCAGCCTTTCCTTTCATCTGAAGGAGTTGATGCACGCGGGGCTGGTCACGCAGGAGCGCAACGGACGCAACCTGATCTATCGCGCTTCTTTCGAGCAGATGAATGCGCTGCTCGGTTATCTCACCGAGAACTGCTGCCAGGGCGAGGAATGCCTCACCGCGGCGGAACAGTCCTGTTCGTGTTGAAGGAGAGCTGACGGCATGGCCGCTCTTCCTCGCCAACTGCTTGCCGAGATGCTGGGGACGGCGCTGCTGCTCGCCGTGGTGATCGGCTCCGGCATCATGGCCGAGCGCCTGTCCGGAGGGAACACCGCCGTCGCCTTGCTGGCCAATACCCTGGCCACCGTCGGCGGCCTGTACGTCCTGATTGAGATCTTCGGCCCGATCAGCGGTGCGCACTTCAATCCGGCCGTGAGCGCAGTGATGGCCCTGCGCCGCGAGTTGCCCCCGTCGAGCCTGGTGCCCTACGTGGCAGCGCAACTCGTCGGCGCGATGCTGGGCGCCTGGCTGGCCCATGCGATGTTCGACATGAGCATCCTGCAGTTCTCGGTCAAGGTGCGAAGTGGGACGGGCCAATGGATCGCCGAAGCCGTGGCCACGGCGGGCCTGCTGCTGGTCATCTTGCGCGCCCCGGCCGGCCGTGCGCCTGCGATGGTCGCGGCCTACATCGGCGCCGCCTACTGGTTCACCGCGTCGACCTCGTTTGCCAATCCGGCGGCGGTGTTCGGCCGGATGTTCAGCGACAGCTTTGCGGGCATCGCGCCATCCAATGCGCCTGGCTTCGTGCTCGCGGAGTTGATCGGTGCGCTCGTCGGTCTGGCCGTCCACAACGCCTTCGAGCCGCGCCTGCATCCTGTCGGTCACCCCAACGTGATCGAGTCCTCGGGGCGGCAGCAAGAGCGGCAGGTCGCTGAGTGAGCCGGCTCGCGCAATTCAAGACAGTCACAGCCTTGGGGACCGCACAGACGCTGGCCTGGGCTTCGTCGTACTACCTGCCCGCGATGCTCGCTGTGCCCATGGCGCGCGATCTGGGCATGGCCCCCTCGACGGTCTTCGCCGCGTTCTCGGTGGCGCTGATCGTTTCGGCCGCGCTCGGACCGTATGCAGGACGAGCGATCGACCGCTTCGGCGGCCGGCCCGTGCTGATCGCGAGCAACCTCGTGTTCGCCGCCGGCCTGGCTGCGCTCGGATGGGCCGGCAGCGCGGTGCAGTTGTTTCTGGCCTGGGCGGTGATGGGGATCGCGATGGGCAGCGGGCTCTACGAAGCCGCCTTTGCCACCGTGGTGCGCCTGCGCGGGCAGGAGGCGCGCAGTGCCATCACCGGCATCACCTTGTTCGCGGGTTTCGCGAGCACGGTCGGCTGGCCCCTGTCGGCAGCGCTCGAATCGCACTTCGGCTGGCGCGGCGCCTGCATGGCCTGGGCCGGGTTGCACCTGCTGATCGGCTTGCCGCTCAATGCCTGCCTGCCCAGCGTTCCCCGCGCAGCCGCGGCCGCCGCGTCGGAGCCCGAGGCTGCGCCGCTTCTCTCGGCAACAGAGGCGCGCCGCGCTGCCTTCCTGATGGCCTACGTGTTTGCCGTCGCCTGGTTCATCAGCACCGCCATGGCCGCGCACCTGCCGCGGGTACTGCAGGCGACCGGTGTCGGCTTCGCCCTCGCCGTGACCTTCGCGGCGCTCGTCGGGCCCGCGCAGGTCGCGGGACGCGTGCTGGAGTTCAGCGTGCTGCAGCGCTTCCATCCGCTGCTGTCGGCGCGTCTTGCGGCGCTCGCGCATCCACTTGGCGCCGCGGCGATCGGCCTCGTGGGCGCGCCGGCGGCCGCGGCGTTTGCGATGCTGCATGGCGCGGGCAACGGCATCCTCACGATCGCGATCGGCACCTTGCCGCTGCTGTTGTTCGGGTCCCATGGCTACGGCAGGCGGCAGGGCTTGCTCATGGTGCCCGCGCGCCTGGTGCAGGCGGGCGCGCCCTTTCTCTTCGGACTGAGCCTGGACCGCTGGGGCGCCGGCGCATTGTGGTTGTCGGCCGTGCTCGGACTCTCGGCCTGCGTCGCGCTGTGGTGGATGCCGGCGGAGCCGGCGCTGCCGCTCAGGCGTCCGCGCCCTCCCAGTCCGCAGTGAACGGAAAACGCGCGGCCCAGAATGCGGCCAGCCGTGGTTCGGCATCGACGCGGCGAACCACCTCGGCCAGGCGCGGCGCTTCGCGATAGAAGCGCAGGCGTCCCGGCGTCCAGCGTGAAACCACGGTCACGTAGATGTCGAGCATGCCGATGGCCTCGCCCAGCAGGTAGGGTGTGTCATGCGGCATCTGGGCGTCCATGAGGCGCCAACATTCGGCCACGCGATCTGCCGTGCGCGCCAGGATCACCTGCTCGGCTGCCGCGTCGGCCGCCAGCCGCGAGGGAACGTCGCGCACCCAGAACAACGAATAGATCGCGGCAGAGACGAAGCTCATCCAGCGCAGGTACTGCGCGCGCCGCAGATCGTCGATGGCCGGTGCGAGACCGGCTTCGGGATGCCGGTCGCCGAGCCAGATCATGATGGCCGCGCTCTCGGTCACGACTTCGCCCGACGGCAACACCAGCACCGGCGCCTGCCGCATCGCGTTGACGGGCAGCAGCCTGTCGCGTTCGGCCTCGCTCTTCCATGGGGCGACGTCGACGACGGTGCAGGGTGCGCCGATCAGCGTGAGTGCGGCGTGGACGGGTGTGGCGCCCGAGCCGGGCGCACCGTAGAGGGTGTAGGGCTGGGGGGCGGGTGTCATCGCCGCAGCCTACACCGCTCAGGCAGCGAGCAGGGCGTCGACGCGCCGCAGGCCTTCCAGCGTCTTCACGCAGGCTTCGGCCACCTCGGTGCCCTTGACCGCGAAGTGGCGGTGGAAGTACTTGCGATGCTCCACGTGCTCGTGGAAGTGATGCGGCGTGAGCACGGCCGAGAAGACCGGCACGTCGGTCTCCAACTGCACCGCCATCAGCGAGTTCACCACCGTGGCGGCGACGAACTCGTGGCGGTAGATGCCGCCATCCACCACCAGCGCGCAGCCGACGATGCCTGCATAGCGCCCGGACTTGGCGAGCCGCTTGACGAGCAGCGGGATCTCGAACGCGCCGGGGACGTCGAAGATGTCGATGCTGTCGGGCGCGACGCCCTGTCTCTGCATCTCTTCGAGGAAGGCGTCGCGCGCCTGGTGGACGATGTCCGAATGCCATTGCGCCTGCACGAAGGCGATGCGCCGGCTGCGGGGTGCATCCGGTTGCGCGACGGCGGAGAGGGGAAGGTCGTTGATCTGACTCATGGTTTGCCTTTGGAAGGGTTTGCCTGAATCAGGGCGCACGAACCCGGGGCCCGGCACGCGCGCGAACGCGCCTGCCCGGCAACGGGGTCGCGCTCTCTTTCATCCGGACTGTGACCGTCGGCCCCGGGATCTCACCAGGTCTGCTGACCCTGCGGCGCATGGCGCGCCGCAGGCGCTCGCGGGCTCGTGCGAACGTGTCGCCATCACCGCCGGTGGGGAATTCCACCCCGCCCTGAGAACGCTTTGCCGCCGCGCTTTCGTGCGGCAGCCCGGCGATTCTAGGAGCGGCGCGGCAGGCGCGTTGTCGCGTGCGCGGCAGACCTCGCGCCGTGCGGGGATTTCATGCTCGTCCGACCAGACATGCAATTCAATGGTTGCATTTGGCGATCGCGCTGGCTAATATGCAGCCAGGAGGTTGCATATGAACGCATCTACGGACCGCATCGAAAGAAAGATCCTGCTCAAGGCGCCGCGTTCGCGGGTCTGGCGCGCGCTGTCGAACGCCGAGGAATTCGGCAACTGGTTCGGCGTGGCGCTGAAGGGCAAGGCCTTTGTCGCCGGCCAGCATGTGCAGGGGCACATCACCTACCCGGGCTACGAGCATCTGCTTTTCGATGTGCGGATCGAACGGATGGAGCCGGAACGCCTGCTGTCCATGCGCTGGCACCCGGCCGCGATCGACCCGGCCGTCGACTACTCGAAGGAGCCGACCACGCTGGTCGAATTCGAGCTGACGGAAGTCGACGGCGGCACCCTGCTGACGCTCGTCGAGTCCGGCTTCGACAAGATTCCGCCGGAACGCCGCCTGGAGGCGTTCCGCATGAACAGCGGCGGCTGGGACGAGCAGATGAAAAACATCGAGAAGCATGTCGCCACGCCCTAGCGCGGCCGCAAGGCGCGCACCGCTGAAGAACTCCGCACCCATCTTCGCGGCGCTCGGCGACGAGACTCGCCTGCGCCTGGTGGCCGTGCTCTGCGCCGGCGGCGCAATGTCGATCGCGCAGCTCACCTCCGGCACCGAGATCACGCGGCAGGCCGTCACCAAGCACCTGCAGGTGCTGGCCAACGCCGGCCTGGTGCACGACGTCAAGGTCGGCCGCGAAAGGCTTTGGGCGTTCGAACGCGCCAGGCTGGAAGAAGGGCGGCGCTCGCTCGACGCCATCGCCCTGCAGTGGGATCAGGCGCTCATGCGGCTGAAGCGGGCCGTCGAGGCCTGAGCGCCGGTCGCGCGGTCGTCATCGTCCGGCCATGAACTGCGTCATGCGCTGCAGTTCGTCGTCGAGCGCCGCGCGAAATGTCGCATCGCGCGGCTTCGCGCCGGCGTAACCGAAGGCCGGCTGCAGCCGGCCTTCGCGCGCCGTGACGTTCGCCCAGCCGATCACGCGGTCGTGCCGCAGCAAGGGCAAGGCGTAGTAGCCGAGCCGGCGTTTCGGCGCCGGCGTGTAGGCTTCGAACTTGTAGGTCCAGCCCCATAACAGCACGAACCGGCGGCGGTCCCATACCACCGGGTCGAAGGGCGCGAGCAAACGCACCGCTTCATCGGGGGCGTGCCGGCGCGAGGCCGGGTTCTCGTCGGCCGGCCAGTACCACGTGGTGCCGTCGATGCGGCAGCTGGCGAGCTGTTCGCGCGCCTGGCGCAAGGCCGCCTGCGTTTGCGTCGACAGGTGCGGGGCGCCGTAGCCGAGCAGGCGAACAAGGTAGGTGAGACTCGCGGCCGGCAGCGGCGCGTACTTGCGCACCACGAGATCGATCAGCGCCGCGGCGCGTTGTGCGCGGCCGGCAGGGCTGTCGTCGCCGGGCGCGTGGGCCGCCGCTTCGTAGACGCGCGTGCCGCCATCGCGCCGCGCCACGCGCAGCATGCCGCGGTAATGCATGCCGTCGAGCAATTGCGTAGCGACGTTGCTCGAGCCGCCCCAGTAGTTCTTCACGCGTCCGTGCGCGAAATGCAGCTCGACCTGGCGCGGATGCACTTGCCCGTGTTCGCGGACGAAGGCAAGTACATCGGCCGCCTTGCGCTTGGTTTCGGCATCCCAGGCGCGCTTGGCCTCGCGCGGATGCATCAAGGCCAGGTGCTCGCGCGGCAGGAAGCCGTAGTTGACCAGGCAGTCTTCCTCGACCGCCAGCCTGGCGTACCGGCTTTCGAGATCGCCCGCACGGTAGTCGTCGACGCGATGGCGCAGCGTCAAGTCTTGTGCGCGCGCCGGCGCGCGGATCGGATCGGCTTGCACGAAGCCGAGGCGCCGGATTGCGCGCGGAAGGGTCGTGGCCTTGAAGAGCGTGCGCGACACGGCATAGCGGCGCAGGTCGTTGAGGGTCGGTTCAGCCATGCGGCGATTGCAGCACAGCCGGCTGCCGCGCGCTCAAACCGCGCTGCGGTGCCGCTCGATGCAGGTGTCGAGCACCTCTTCGCCCGGTCGCTGCCACCAGTCGAGCGCGGAGAAGATCTCGACCTCGCTGAAGCCCGCGAAGCCGGCGGCCTCGACCCAGCCTCGGATCTTCTTGAGTTCGACCACGCCGTCGCCCATCATGCCGCGGTCGCTCAGCAGGTCGCGCGTGGGGGTGAGCCAGTCGCACACGTGGTAGGCGAGCAGGCGCTCCTTGCCCGCGCGCGCGATTTGCTGCTCGAGCTTCGGATCCCACCACACGTGGTAGATGTCGAGCGCGACGCCGAGCATGCCCGAGCGCCCGGCGTCGAGTTCATCGCACAGGTCCAGCGCTTGCTCCAGCGTGTTGATGCAGGCGCGGTCGGCGGCCTGCATGGGATGCAGCGGTTCGATCGCGAGCGGCACGCCGACCTCGCGCGCATAGACCAGCGATGCGGCGATGCCGTCATGCACTTCGCTGCGCGCGCGGCCCAGATCCTTGTAGTGCGCTTTGCCGTCGAGCGCTCCCGGCAGCGCGCCGACAACCAGCACCAGGCAGGGCGCGCCCAGTGTCTTCGCTTCGTCGATGGCGCGGCGGTTGTCGTCCAGCGCAGCCTTCAGGCCCGCCGCGTCGGGCGCTGGAAAGAAGCCGCCGCGGCAGTAGCCCGAGAGGCCGATGCCGTGGGCCTCGAGCTGCTTCGCGATCTTGCCGAGCCCGACAGCGGCGACCTGGTCGCGCCAGGGGCTGATGGCGCGGATGCCGCGTTCGGCGCACTGGTCGATGATGCGGTCGAGCGGCACTTCGGCGCCCGACTGCTTGCGCACGGTCGCGGTGTTGATGGAGAGCCACTCGTGGCCGTGTGAGAAATCGCGCATGAAAAGATCGAAGCTAAGGTTGGGGAAGGATCAGAGGGCGAGCGGCGCCATGGTGTCGAAGTCGGGCATGGCCGCGCTCGCAAAACCCGGGCAGTCCAGCGAGGACAGGTCGATTCGCCCGTCGGCGATGCGAAGCCGCACCGCGCCGTGCGAGCGCTCGTACAGATCGCCGTGCGCATCGAGAAATGCCTGCTGCTCTTCGCGCGGCAGTGCGGCCATGCCGTTGACGTAGTGATGGCCGTTGCGCTCGACGTGGGTGATGCCCAGCAGGTTGACCAGCGCCAGGTCCTGCTGCACCGACAGGCCGGCCTGTGTCGTGAGGTCTTCGGCCGACATGAAGTAGCGAACCTGCGATTGCTCCGCATTCCAAGCCGCGCAGCGCGCCGCATTGAGCAGCGACTTGTAGAAGCCCTTGCAGTTCTTGGACGACACGCCGGCGTATCCGCGCGCACGGGCTTGCACGAAGCTGTCGAGCTCGCCGTCGGACTCGTCGATGATCACCGGCTTGCCGATGCTCGCGCTGCGCAGGTCGCGAAGGTCGCGCTCCAATGCCAGCTTGCGCGCGATCGGCTGCTCGACGAAGAGAATCGAGGCGTAGAGGCGCGCCAGCGCAGGCGTCTCGCGCATGCGCGCCATCAGCTCGGCGATGCCGGCTGCGTCTGCGTACTGCTCGTTGCCGTCGAGCGAGACGAAGTAGGGATCGCTCGTGCGGTCCAGCACGGCTTCGATGGCGCCGAGGCGTGCCAGGTCGGCCGCGATGTCGCCGCCCACCTTGAGCTTGAAATAGCGGTGGCCGTAGACACGCACCACGTCTTCGAGCGTTTCCGGCAGGCCGTCGGCGACGGGCTCCTTCAGGTCGGCCGCGGTGATGGCATCGACCATGCCGACGGTGTGACGTGCTTCGATGGTCGCGGCAGGCGTGAGGCCGGTCAGAAAATCATCCATGCCCAGCCCGTCGAATTCCGGCCGTGCCGTACCGATGCCGGCGGCGTTGCTGCGCACGGCCGCGTAGAAGGGCATCTGCAACGCGCGGCACAGCGCATCGAGCACCGCGCGGTCGAGCAGCGCCGGTCCGTAGCCGGCCAGCAGCGGGTTGAAGCCGAGCCGCTCGGCGGCCATGCGATGCGCGTCGTGGTGCCGCGCGAAGTGGCCGAAGGCGCTCGCGGGCGAGGCGTCGCTCAGGTAGGCCTCGCGCGCCAGCATGGCGACGCGGCGCAGCTGATCGAAGTTGTCGTCATTGCTGAGCGCGAGGTTCTTGTCGAACCACTTGGGCGCCATCAGTTCGGCGGCGGCGCCCCAGGCACCCTGGCCGTCGGCGAACTCGATGCGCACGCGCACGAAGGCCTGTGGGCACTCGGTCAGCGTCACCACGCCGAAGCGGAAGGGCAGGCGCAGCACCACCGGACGCTCGAACAGCGCGATCTCGCGGATTGCGAAGCGCGGCGCCTCAACCATGGCCGGCTCCCGCGGCCTCCTCGAGGCCGCGCAGGTAGCCGATGGCGCGGGCCGCCGAGCCCATGCCGTCGGGCACGTAGTCGAAGGGTTCGACCGCCACGATGCCGTCGTAGTGGCCGGCCGCCCGCATCTCCTGCAGGGCTGCGAGGATGGGTGCGAAACGCATCTCGCCCTGGCCGGGTCCGCGTCGGTTGGGGTCGTTCACCTGCACGTGGCCGATCTGGCCGGTGGGCATCCAGCGGCGCATCAAGGCGGGAATGTCTTCGGTTTCGACCTGGCCCGCGGCGCTGCAGTCGATCATGGTCTTGAATGCCGGCGAGTCGATGGCTTGCACCAGTTCGACCGCCTGGGCCACGGTGTTGAGCAAATCGGTCTCGGCGGTGGACAAGGGCTCGATGCAATAGACGACGCCGCATCGCTGCGCGCACAGGGCCGCGGCAGCCAGGCACTCGCGCGCACGTTCGAGCGCCTGCGCATGCGTGTCGCCCGCCGGCACCGAACGCTGCTTGGGCGAGCCATGCACCAGGTAGCGCCCGCCCATCAGCGCGCAGAGCTCGACCAGGCGCTGCATGACGGCGGTGGTCCGCTGCCGCAGCGCGGCGTCGGCGCTGACGATCGACAGGCCGGCCGGCGCGACCAGCAGCCAGTGCAATCCGCTGATCTCGATGCCATGGTCCTGGGCCATGCGGCCGAAGGCGCGCGCTTCGGCGTCGCCGATGGCCATCGGATCGGCCGCCAGCGTGAAGGGCGCGACCTCCAGCGCGTCGTAGCCCAGTGCCGCCGCAGCGCGGCACTGCGCGTCGAAGGGAAGCTCCTTCAGGACTTCGTTGCAAAGAGAGAACTGCATCGGCATCGGCCCTCAGGCGCTGCGGCGGAATACGAGGCGCTTGGCACCGGCCCAGGCGTGGCGAAAGCGCGAGTTCACGGCCGGGATGTACATCAGCATGGTCACGATGGTGACCACTGCCAGCGCCGCGCAGATCGGCCGCGTAAAGAAGGGCGCGAGGCTGCCGTCGGACAGCACCAGGCCGCGGCGCAGGCTCTTGTCGAGCAACTCGCCCAGCACCAGGCCGAGCACGAAAGGCGCCATCTCGTAGCCGCGCCGGCGCAGGAAGAAGGCGCCGACGCCGACGGCCAGCATGCAGTACACGTCGAACAGGCGCGACGCGATCGCGAAGGCGCCCACGGTGCACAGCACGAAGATCACGGGCATCAGCACCGAGCGCCGCACGCGCAGCACGTGCAGCAGCGGCCGCACGAGGAAGAGGCCGAAGATCAGGATGCTGAAGGTGGCCAGCGTGGTCATCGCCACCACGTCGTAGATGAACTGCGGCGTCTTGATCATCAGCATCGGGCCGGGCTGGATGCCGTGGATGATCATCGCCGCCATCAGCACCGCCGCCGGCGCCGAGCCCGGGATGCCGAGCGCCAGCGCGGGAATGATGCCGCCCGGAATGGCCGACATGTCGCCGGTCTCCGCCGCCATCAGGCCGTCGATCGAGCCCTTGCCGAACTGGTCGCGCTCGGGGCTCACCGATTTTGCGGCGGCGTAGGACATCCAGGCGCCGGAGTCTTCGCCGATGCCGGGCAGGATGCCGGTCACCACGCCGATCACGCCGGAGCGGATCACGGTGCGCCAGTACTTGAACACCTCGCGGAAGCGCGGCAGCACCGAGTCTTTCATCTCGACGATCTTGCGCTCGATCGGGTCGGCCAGCGAAGTCAGCACCTCGGCGAAGCCGAACGCGCCGATCAGCGCCGGGATCAGCGCGATGCCGCCCGAGAGTTCGTCCCAGCCGAAGGTGAAGCGGTCGTAGGCGTAGAGGCCTTCCTGCCCGATCTGCGCGACCAGCAGGCCCAGGCAGCCCATGAGCCAGCCCTTGATCGGGTCTTCGCCCACGATGCTGCCCGACATGGCGACGCCGAAGAGCGCCAGCCAGAAGAATTCGAAGGCGCCGAAGGAGAGGGCGATCTCGGCCAGCGCCGGCGTGAACATCGCCAGGCACAGCACGCCGAACAGCGTGCCCGTGAAGGCGCCCGAGGTCGCGATGCCGATCGCGCGTCCGGCCTCGCCCTTGCGCGCGAGCGCGTAGCCGTCGGCGCAGGACGCGGCGTTGGCCGCGGTGCCCGGAATGTTGAGCAGGATCGCACTGCGGCTGCCGCCGTAGAGCGTGCCGACGTAGGCGCAGATCAGGATCAGGATGGCGTCGTTGGGCGCCATCTTGATCGTGAGCGTGGTCAGGAGCGCGATGCACAGCGTGGCCGACAGGCCCGGCATGCAGCCCACCAGGATGCCCAGCAGCGCGCCGCCCAGGCCATAGGTGATGGACCAGAAATTCAGGAAGCTGAGGTACGAGTGCCCCAGCATCTGCAAGCCTTCGAACATGCCGTCTCCTTGGCCTGTGCCTCAGGGCAGGCGCACCAGGAAAAATTCCTGGAACACCAGCGTGATGATGATCCCGGCGCCCACGCCCACGGCCAGCGCGAAGGCCAGCCCTCGGCGGCGCTGGTTGAGTGCGGTGCGCTCTGCGAACTGCAGCAGGCTGATGGTGACCGCGACGAAGACTGTCGCCGCCAGCCAGAAGGGCAGGCCGTGGCCCACCAGGCCGCCCGCGAAGCCGATGCACAGCGCCAGCACGGTCCACATGCGGCGCATCTCGGCGCGGTCGGCCTCGGTGCGCGCATGCCGCACATGCGGCGCCTTGGCGAGGCGCCGCCACGAGCGGTAGAGCATCAAGAGGCCGAAGAACACCATCGCCCCGCCGAGAAAGCCCGGCAGCAGGCCCGGCACGGTGTAGGGGTTGATGTCCTGCTTCTCGAGCCGCTCCATGCGCAGCGAGCCGATGGTGGTGGCGATGCCAAGCGCGATCCAGCCCAGCGACTGCCAGAGGTCGCTGCGCGGCGAAGTCTTGCGTGCCAGTGCCGCGGCCTCGGACGCTGCCGCGGCGCGTTCGGCGCGTTCGGCGGCTTCGGTCGTCGTCACGGCCGCGCGATGCCGAGCGTCTCGGGCGAGACCTTGGCCTTGCCGCTGTCGAAGAGCAGCCAAGCATTGGCCTGGATCGCCGGCGTGACCGCGGTCTGCGCTTCGGTGCCGTAGAGCGGTGCGAACAGGGCGCCGCGGCTGGTGGCGTACTTCTTCAGCACCTCGCTCTTGGAGACGTTGTCGACCCAGATCTTCTCGACCGTCTTGAGCACCTCGTCCGGCACGCCCTTTGGAATGAAGATGCCGAAGTAGTTGGCCGGCGCCTTGAAGCCATCCAGCGTCTTGGAGAGCGGCTCGATGGTGCCGAAGCCTTCGAGCTCCAGCGCCTTGTCGCTCACCGTGGCCAGCGGCCGGATGCGCTTGCCGCGGATCATGTCGGCCTGCTCGACCGCAAGCTGCGTCGTGACCTCGGTCTCGCCGGCCACCGTGGCCACCACTGCCGGGTTGCCGCCGTCGTAGGTCACGTGCCGGTACTTGACGCCGGTGCTCTTGGAGATGAGCTCCATCGCGTTGTGGCCGGCCGAGGTCACGCCCGCGGTGGCCACGCTGATCTGGCCGGGCTTGGCTTTCATCGCATCCAGCAGGTCCTTGGCGTTCTTGTAGGGTGCGGCGGCGTTCACGCCGATGACTTGCACGTTGGCGACATTGAGGAACAGGTGCCAGTCAGCGATCTTGGTCTTGAGCATGCCCAGCGTTTCGTAGGAGCCCAGGTCCTGTGCCGCGCCCGCGGTCCAGGTGTAGCCGTCCTTGGGCGCATCGAGCGCGCTCTTGCTGCCGATGGAGCCCGAGGCGCCGGGCTGGTTGACGATCACCACCTTCTGGCCCAGCGTCTTCTCGATCTCCGCCGCGGTGACGCGGGTCACCTGGTCGGTGGAGCCGCCGGCCGCCCAGGGCACGATGATGGTGATGGGCCGCTCGGGCTTCCATTGCTGGGCCAGGGCGGGCCCGCCCAGCGCGGCGAGGGCCGCAGCGAAGGCGATGCTTCGGATCAAGGTGCGCTTCTGCATGGTGTCTCCTGGAGATGAGTTGGACTGGGGAAACGGGATGCGGGGCGGCGCTCAACCGAGCCAGCGCTTGAGATGGGCGGCGACGAAGTCGTCGTCGTGGAGATCGGGGTAGGTGTCGTGCACGCGCGTGAGTTCTGCCGCCTGGCCGGGGCTCAACCCCTCTTGCGGATCGAGGCACCAGGTGCCGGCCAGCAGGCCCTGGCGCCGAAGCGCCTCGTGGCAACCGGCGATGCAACCGCGGAAATCGTTGGCGACATCGAACAGGGCGGCGTTGCAGTCGGTGACCTGCGCATCGAGCGTCAGCAGTTCCACGGGCACGGTATCGGCCGACGCGATGTCGTGGATGCGCGAAAGCAGTTGCACCGCGCGGCGCGTCCATACGCTCCAGTGGCCGAGCAGGCCGCCCTTGATGCGCACGGTCACGGCCTGGCCGTTGCGTTCGAAGCGATAGGGCGTGAGCAGGTCCAGCACGATGTGGTCGTCGTTGCCGGTGTAGAGCGTGACTCGGCCTTCGGCTTCGGCCTCGACCACGCCGCGCAGCACGTCCAGCGTGCGGTAGCGGTTGAAGGGCGCCATCTTGATGGCCACCACGTTGTCGATCGCGGCGAAGCGGCGCCAGAAGCTGGCGGGCAGATGGATGCCGCCGACCGCGGGCTGCAGGTAGAAGCCGACCAGCGGCATCACGTCCGCCACGGCGCGGCAGTGGTCGATGAGCGCGTCTTCGCTCGAGCCCTTCAGCGCGGCCAGGCTCAGCAGACCGGCGTGGTAGCCCAGTCCGCGGGCGGTCAGGGCTTCGGCGGTGGCCTGCGCGGTCGAGCCGGCCAGGCCGGCGACCATGAAGAGCGGGCGCTTGCCGTCCAGCGTCTCCCAGGTCAGCGCTTCGTGCATCGCGAGTTCGAGCACCGGCTTGTAGAGCCCGGCCTCGCGGATCGCGAACTGCGTCGAGTGCACACCCACCGCCAGGCCGCCGGCGCCGGCGTCGAGGTAGTAGCGGCTCATCGCGCGCTGGCGGCGCTCGTCGAGCTTGCGGCCGGCATCGAGCGCCAGCAGGTGTGCCGGAATCACGGCGCCGCGCTTCAGCAGCGCGAGCGAGGCGGGCGGGATTTCGGAGTAGTGCATGGTCAGTACTTGCCGTCGCGCGCTTCGAAGTGGGTGGGCTTGCCGAGGCTGGCCATGCCGCGGAGCGTCCAGTCGGCGGTCCAGTCCATCATGCGCGCCAGCGTGACCTGTTGCGGGCCGAAGAGTTCGAAGGCCCGGCGGCAATCGATCAACCATGCCGTGTCGGCCTCGCGGCCGGTGAAGACCGGTTCGACGCCGAGGCGCTGCGCCAGTCCTTCCGCAGCCTCGCGGATCGCGATGGCCGGGCCGCTCAGGTTGAGCGGCGAGGTGGGCGTGTCGCAGTGAGCCAGGGCGCGCAATGTCCAGTCGTTGGCTTCGCCCTGCCAGATGATGTTGGCATGGCCCATGGCCAGATCGATGGGCACGCGCGCGACCAGCTTCTGCGCCAGGTCGTGCAGCACGCCGTAGCGCATGTCGATCGCGTACGAGAGCCGGATCAGCCGCCCCGCCGTGCCGTGCAGGTGCGAGAAGTGCTGGAACATGCGCTCGCGCGCGACGCAGGAGTTCGCGTACTCGCCGGGCGGCGGCGTCGGCGGCACCTCTTCGCGCGCGCCCGGTCCGTGCACATCGGCGAACGGGTACACGCAGGCGGTCGAGAAGGCCACGATGCGCGAGTGGCGCCAGCGCTCGGCCACCAGCGCCGGCACATGGGCGTTCATCGCCCAGGTCAGCCATTCGCTGCCGGACGAACCGAACTTGCGCCCGGCCATGAAAACCACGTTGGGTGCATCGGGCAGCGCGGCCAGCGCGTCGCGCGACAGCAGGTCGGCTTCGATGCAGTCGACGCCATGGCCTTCGAGCCGCTCGCGCAAGCCGGGCTCCGAAAAGCGCGCCACGCCGATCACGCACCGGCCCGGCGTCGCACGTTTGGCCATGCGGGCCAGCGTGGGGCCCATCTTGCCGCCCACACCGAGCACCAGGATGTCGCCGTCGACCTTCTCCAGCGTCTGCACCAGCGCGTCGGACGGTTGCGACATCACCTCCTCGAGCTGTTCGAGGTCTTCGAAGCGGTCGGGCAGGTGCATGTGGCAGTTTCTCTGTTCAGGCGTCGACGCCGTGCAACGCGAGCAAGGTTTTCATGCGTGAGACGGCGAGTTCGGGCTTCTCCAGCAGGTTCGCCGCGTCGGCCAGGCGGAACAGCTCGGCGAAGTGCGGCAGCGAGCGCGTGCTCTGCTGCCCGCCGATCATCGCGAAGTGTTTCTGATGGCCGTTGAGCCAGGCCATGAACACGACGCCGGTCTTGTAGAAGCGCGTGGGCGCGGCGAAGATGTGGCGCGACAGCGGCACCGTGGGCCCGAGGATCGCGTGGAACTTCTCGGTGTTGCCTTGCGCCAGTTCGCCCAGCGCCGCGCTCGCGGCCGGCGCAATGGCGTCGAAGATGCCCAGCAGCGCGTCGCTTTGCCCGTGCATCGGTTCGCTGCCATGGCCGTCACCGGCGATCAGCTCGGCGTAGTTGAAATCGTCGCCCGTGTACATGCGCACGCCCGAGGGCAGGCGCCGCCGCATCGCGATCTCCTTGTCCTTGTCGAGCAGCGAGATCTTGATGCCGTCGACCTTGTGCGGATGCGCGGCGATGATGCCGAGCGCGGTGTCCATTGCGGCCTCGACATTCGCGCTGCCCCAGTAGCCGGCGAGGGCCGGATCGAACATCTCGCCGAGCCAGTGCAGCACCACCGGCTGTCCGGCCTGGGAGAGGATGCGGTCGTAGACGCGTTCGTAGTCGGCCGGGCTCTTGGCGACGCGGGCCAGCGCGCGGCTGGCCATCACGATCAGCTTGCCGCCGAGCGCCTCGATGGCTTCCATCTGCTCTTCGTAGGCGCGGATCACGTCGTCGACGCTCTTCACGTCGATCAGGCTCAGATGGTCGGTGCCGCAGCCGGAGGCGACCAATGCACCCGACACGTCCTTCGCCGCATCGAGCGAGCGGCGGATCAGCTCGAGCGAGGTCGGCCAGTCCAGGCCCATGCCGCGCTGCGCGGTGTCCATGGCCTCGGCGACGCCCAGGCCCAGCGACCAGAGATGGCGGCGGTAGGCGATGGTGGCGTCCCAGTCGACCGCGCATTCCAGCCACGGATCGATCGCGGCCAGCGGATCGGCCACCACGTGTGCAGCAGAGTAGGCGATGCGGTTGAACTTGACGCCGGGTGGCGGCTTGACGGGCGTCGATCCGCGCAGCGCGTAGGGCGCGAGTGCGCCGCTTGCGGTCGGAAGTGTCAGGGAGAGAGCCATCGAGCGCCTCAGATCTTCAGCGCCGGCACGTCGATCCAGCGACGGTCCTTCCAGGATTCGAGCGCAGCCTCGACCAGCTGCACGCCTTTCGCGCCTTCGGGCAAGGTCCACTTGTACGGCGCGTTCTCGACCACATGGCGGATGAAGTGTTCCCACTGGATCTTGAAGCCGTTGTCGTAGACCTGCGAGTCGGGAATTTCCTGCCACTGGTCGAAGAAGCTCATGGTCTGCTTCTCGTCAGGATTCCACACCGGCCGCGGCGTGGCGACGCGCGATTGCGCGCGGCACGACGAGAGTCCCGCGACGGCCGAACCATCGGTGCCGTCGACGTGGAAAGTCACCAGGTCGTCGCGGCGCACGCGCGTCGCCCAGCTCATGTTGATCTGCGCGATCACCGTCTCGCCGGCGTGGCCGCGCAGTTCGCAGGTAGCGTAGGCGGCATCGTCGGCGGTGGCTTCGTAGGGCTTGCCTTCCTCGTCCCAGCGCCTGGGGATGTGCGTCGCGCCGAGGCACGAGACCGACTGCACCTCGCCGAAGAGGTTGTCCAGCACATAGCGCCAGTGGCACATCATGTCCAGGATCATGCCGCCGCCGTCTTCCTTGCGGTAGTTCCATGACGGGCGCTGGATCGGCTGCAGGTCGCCTTCGAACACCCAGTAGCCGAACTCGAGGCGCACCGAGAGCATGCGGCCAAAGAAGCCGGCGCGGCGCAGCATGTCGAGCTTGCGCAGGCCGGGCAAAAAGAGCTTGTCCTGCACCGCGCCGTGCTTGAGGCCGGAGCCTTCGGCCAGGCGCGCGATCTCCACCGCCTCGTTGAGATTGGTCGCGATCGGCTTCTCGCAGTAGACATGCTTGCCGGCGCGGATCGCCTTCGCGAGCAGGGTGGGGCGCATCTGCGTCGTGCCGGCGTCGAAGAAGATCGAGTCGTCCTTGTTCTCCAGCGCGCGGTCGAGGTTGGTGCCCCAGCGCTCGATGCCGTGCGCCTTGGCCAGCGCCTCGATCTTCTCGGCGTTGCGGCCGATCAGGATCGGGTCGGGCATCACCTTGTCGCCGTTGGAGAGCGTGACGCCGCCCTGCGCGCGGATCGCCACGATGGAGCGGATCAGGTGCTGGTTCATGCCCATGCGTCCGGTGACGCCATGCATGATGATTCCGAGTCGTTGCTGTGCCATGTGTTCTTTTCCTGGGTTCTATTGCGTCGGCGTCAGGCCTGCGGCCTTCACCAGCTTGGCGTTGCTGGCGATCTCTTCCTTGATGTAGGCGTCGAACTGCTCGGGCTTGAGCGTCCAGGCGTCGGCGCCGAGCTTCAGGAAGCGCTCCTTGACTTCGGGGCTGGCCAGCGCCTTCGCGACCTCGTCGTGCAGCCGGTTCACGATCTCGCGCGGTGTCTTGGCGGGCGCCATCATCCCGATCCAGAAGTTGAACTCGGAGCCGGGCACGCCGGCTTCGGCAGTGGTGGGCACATCGGGCAGCGCCGCGGCGCGCTTGGGCGAACCGACGGCCAGCGCCACGAGCTGGCCGTCCTTGATCTGGCCGATGACCGGTGCGATCGGCGAGAAGTAGTAGTCGACGCGGCCGGCCAGCACTTCGGTCACGGCCTCTGCCGAACCCTTGAACGGGATGTTGGTCGCATCGATGTTGGCGGCCATCTTGAACTTCTCGGCATTCAGGTGGGTGGCGCTGCCCTGGCCGGCCGAGGCGAAGTTGATGCCGGGCTTGGCCTTGGCGGCGGCGACCAGCTCCTTCAGCGTCTTGATGTTCTTCGAGGGCGAGATCACCAGCGCGTTGGGCAGTGAGGAGATCGGCGTGATGGCGGCGAAATCGCCCACGGTGTCGAAGGGCAGCTTCGCGAAGGTCGAGGGGCTGACCGTGTGCGAGGACGAGTGGATCATGATCGTGTAGCCGTCCGGCGCGGCGGTGGCCACAGCCTGCTGGCCGATGGTGCCGCTGGCGCCGCCGCGGTTGTCGATCACCAGCGTCTGCCCCATGCTGGCACCCATCTTGTCGGCGATGGCGCGCGCAATGATGTCGGTGGTGCTGCCGGCGGCGAAGGGCACGATCACGCGGATCGGCTTGTTGGGGTAGGCGCCCTGGGCCGCGGCGCCGAACGAGGCGCAGAACGCGAGCGCGGCGATGAGGGCGGTACGTCGGGGGGTGGGTTGCACGGAATCTCCTTCTGTTAGGCCGTCGGTGCATGGGCAACAACGCCAATTCACCGAAAAGTGAATTAACGATTCTAGGAAGCCGCTCCGGAACCCGTCAACGCCCGAGCCCTAGGAGATACCCGTATCAGCTCAGCACGTAGCCCAGGACGAGATCGGTCATGTGCGACAGCCGCTGCGCCATGGCCTTGGGCGCGCGCAGGTTGCGGCCGAAGACGGCCGACAGCGTGTCGTTGTTCGAGAGGTAGAAGTAGCAGAGAGAGGCGATGGAGATGTAGAGCTGCACCGGGTCGACGCCGGCGCGAAAGAGCTTGTCCCGCTTGCCGCGCTCGAGCACGCCGTCGAGCAATTGGACCAGCGGCGAGTTCATTTCCTGGATGCGCTCCGAGCGCTTCAGATGCGCTGCGCGGTGCAGGTTCTCGCTGTTGAGCAGCGTGATGAATTCGGGATGCTCGAGGTAGTAGTGCCAGGTGAAGGAGATCAACCGGCGTATCGCCTCGACCGGCTCGATCTCGTCGAGGTGGAGCATCTGCTCCGCCTCGCGGATGTCGGCGTAGGTGCGTTCGAGCACGGCCAGGAACAGGTCGTCCTTGCTGCCGAAGTAGTAGTAGATCAGGCGCTTGTTGAGCCCGGCGCGCGTCGCGATGCTGTCCATGCGCGCGCCGGCGAGGCCGCGCTGCGCGAACTCGTCGCGCGCCGAGGCGAGGATCGCGAGCTGCGAGCGGTCGGCATCGCGCGAGCGGGGTTCGGCGGGCGCGGTGGGTGCGGCTTTCATGGGTGGAATTTAACCAATTGGAGAATTAAGGCAAGCTGACTCTGGGCGCACGGATAATTCGCGCACCGATATTGCAACAGAGGCATCACGTCCATGAGTTCATCGCAACCCGCAGGCCATTTGATCGTCGAGTGCCTGGCAGAGCAAGGCGTGGCGCTGGCTTTCGGCGTGCCGGGCGAGAGTTTCCTGGCGGTGCTCGACGGCTTCCATGCCTACGGCGAGCGCATCCGCTTCATCGTCAATCGCCAGGAGGGCGGCGCCGCTTTCATGGCCGAAGCGCACGGCAAGCTCACGGGGCGACCCGGCGTCTGCTTCGTCACCCGCGGCCCCGGCGCCACCAACGCGTCGATCGGCGTGCACAACGCCTTCCAGGATTCGACGCCGATGGTTCTCTTCGTGGGCGATGTCGGCAGCGACTTCCGCGACCGCGAGGCCTTTCAGGAAGTCGACTACGGCAGCTTCTTCGGCCCGAGCACCAAGGGCTTCGCCAAGCGCGTGGAGCGCATCGACGATGCCGATCGCATTCCCGAGTACGTGGCGCGCGCCTTCGCCACGGCGATGAACGGCCGCCCGGGCCCGGTGGTGCTGGTGCTGCCCGAGGACATGCTGCGCAGCATGACGGCGGCGCGGCCGCTGGCGCGCGTCGAAGCGGTCCAACCCTGGAGCGATCCCGGTGCGCTGCGCACGCTGCGCGAGCTGCTGATGAAGGCCGAGCGCCCGCTGGTGATCGCCGGCGGCGGCGGCTGGACCGTCCAGGCGGCGCAGGCGCTGCAGCGCTTCGCGGAGAACTGGAGGCTGCCGGTCGCGAACGCATTCCGCTTCCAGGACACCTTCGACAACCACCATCCGCTCTACGCCGGCGACGTCGGCATCGCGATCAATCCGAAGCTGGCCGAGCGCGTGAAGCAGAGCGACCTGATCCTCGCGATCGGTCCGCGGCTCGGCGAGATGACCACCGGCGGCTACACGCTGCTCGAAGCGCCCAAGGCGAAACAGACGCTGGTGCACATCCATGCGAGCGCCGAAGAACTCAACCGGGTGTATCAGGCCGACCTGGCCATCAATGCCGGCATGAGCGCGGCTGCGCGCAGCCTCGAAGTGCTGAGCGCACCGGCCGAGCTGCCGTGGGAGGCATGGACCGCGCAGGCCCATGCGGACTATCTCGCCTACCTCGAGCCCCAGGCCCTTGCAGGGTTGCCGCCGGAAGCGCCGCGCGGCGCGGTCGACATGGCTGCCGTGGTTCGATTGCTTCAGCAGCATTTGCCGCAGGACGCAGCCATCACCAACGGCGCGGGCAACTTCGCGAGCTGGGTGCATCGCTACTTCCGCTACCACGGGCTCGTGAAGGGGCACAAGACGCAGCTGGCGCCGACCAGCGGGGCGATGGGCTATGGCGTGCCGGCCGGCATCGCGGCCAATCTCACGACCGGGCGCATCGCGTTCACGATTGCCGGCGACGGCGACTTCCTGATGAACGGGCAGGAGCTCGCCACGGCCTCGCAGCACGGCGGCAAGAGCATCATCGTGCTGCTCGACAACGGCATGTTCGGCACCATCCGCATGCATCAGGAACGCGAGTACCCGGCGAAGGTGAGTGGTACCGCGCTGCGCAATCCGGACTTCTGCGCGTTGGCCCGCGCGTACGGCTACGCGGCCGAACGCGTGACGGAGACGGCGCAGTTCGAAGCCGCGCTGCTGCGCGCGCTGGCGGCCGATACGGGGACGCTGATCGAGATCCCGCTGGACCCCGAGGTGATCACGACGCGCGGCACGCTGTCGTCGATCACCAAGGCCGCGCAGGCACGCCCCGCGAACTGAGGACGAAAAAAAGCCGGCTCGCGCCGGCTTTTTGATTCGGACGCCAATGGCGCCCGAGGCTCACTTGACGTGCTTGCCGATCAAGGACGCGAGCTCGAACATCGACACTTGTGCCTTGCCGAAGATTTCCTTCAGCTTGGCGTCGGCGTTGATGTTGCGCTTGTTGGCCTTGTCTTGAAGGTTGTTCTTCTTGATGTAGTCCCACAGCTTGCTCACGACAGCGGTGCGCGGCAGCGGCGTCGAGCCGACCACGGCGGCCAGCGCCGGGCTGGGGGTCAGCGCCTTCATGAACGCAGCGTTGGGCGTGCGCTTCTTGGCGGGAGCTGCCTTCTTCGCAGGAGCCTTCTTGGCCGGAGCGGCCTTCTTGGCGGGAGCCGCCTTCTTCGCAGGAGCAGCCTTCTTCGCGGGAGCCGCCTTCTTGGCCGGAGCGGCCTTCTTTGCGGGAGCTTTCTTGGCCGGAGCCTTCTTTGCAGTTGCCATGGTTGATTTCCTTTTTTGGTTGGACACTTTCACCAATGAAAACGGTGTCTCCACTGGCATTGCGGATGCTAAAGGAGAAAAAACGCGTTTCCAAGGGAAAAAGAGCTTTTTTCATTGGGAGCTGTTGTTTTTTCAGAGGGGAGAAACCGGGTGTTTCCCCTCGGAGAGCGCTCAACGAGGCCTCAGGGGCGCCGCGATGGCCATGTCGCGAGCACCACGCCGAGCAATGCGAGCGCGAAAGCGAAGACCTGCAGCGCCGACAAGCTCTCGCCCAGAACGAGCACGCCGACGACGGCCGCACTCACCGGCAGCATCACGGTGAACACGCCCGCCTGCGACGCCGGCACGCCCTTCAGGCCCGTCATCCAGAGCCACACGGTCCAGATGCTCGCAGCCAGCGAATAGACGACGAGCAGGCCCCAGAGGCCCAGCGACACTGAACCGAAGTCGAAGCGAAGCGCGAACCAGATGCCGAAGGGCGTCGAGAGCACGAAGCCCCAGAGGTTGATCAGCGATGAGATGCGCTTGGGTCCGAGCCGTCCGGTGAGCGATTTGCCGATCACCGCATACGCGGCTTCGCACAGCACCGCGCAGAAGACCAGCAGGTTGCCGAGCCAGGGCATCGATGCGGAAGCAGTGCTGCTCGGATGCGCGGGCGCATGCGAGGGCGCGAAAGCGAGCAGCCCGATGCCCACCGCCGCGCACGCGATCGCGAGACCGACGCGCAGCGTGATGCGTTCGCGCAGGAACAGCCAGCTCGTGACCGCGACGACGGCGGGGATCGACGCCATGATCACGCCGGCAGACACCGCACTGGTCATGCTCACGCCGAACAGCATGCAGATCGAGAACATGAAGTTGCCGAGGAAGGACTCGAGAAAGACCAGGCCGCGCGTGCGCGCCGTCATCGCGGGCTCGTCGCTCGGACGGCGCAGCCAATGCGGCATCGCCAGGGCTGCGATGCCGAAGCGCAGCCACGCGAGCAGCAGCACCGGGAAGGCGACGACCAAGGGTTTGGAGAGCGCGACGTAGCTGCCGACGAGCGACATGCTGAGTGCGAGGCAGCCGTAGGCCACGAAGCGGCCGGGGGCGGGGAGGGCGGCGTTCAATAGACTGGGCGCGTTGTGCGAGGAGTGATTCGATGATGCCCCAGTCTGCAAGCCACATCCGTCATGTGTTCGTCTACGGCACCTTGCGCCGCGGCGGGCGCAACGACATCGCGCGCTTTGCGCCGGCGCCGCGGCATGTGGCCGACGCTTTCATCGCGGGCACGCTGTACGACCTGGGCAGCTATCCGGGCGCCGTGCTCGGCGGGACGGGGCAAGTGGCCGGCGAGATCTACGCGGTCCCGTCGACGCTCGAGGCGCAGCTCGATCTGCTCGAGGAAGTGAAGTCCGACGACAGCGGTGAGTACATCAAGCGCGAAGTGAAGGTGCGGGCGGGCGCTGACGAGATCGTGTGCCTGGTCTATGAGATTCATCCGAAGCGCATCGTGGGCAAGGCGGTGATCGAAAGCGGCGACTGGTTCGAACGCGTGCCCCGATTTCATGAATGAAGAGTCCATTGCGCATTGCGGAATCCGTGCATGCTGCGACGCAATATTTTTTCTCAATATGAGAAAGTTTATTTCGTATTGAGAAAATCTGTCGTAAGTTGTTGATTTGTATGGGTGAAAAATATGTCTTCTATAAGACATAAGAGTGGGGTCGCGTCGTACAGTAGCTCCACGGCCGCAACGCCACCTCTCAATCAACCCTCGGAGTGAACATGCCCCAAACCATCACGGAACAACTGAGCCGCGAACAGCAAATTGCCGCGCTCGAAAAAGACTGGGCCACCAACCCGCGCTGGAAAGGCATCAAGCGGGGCTACAGCGCCGCCGATGTGGTGCGCCTGCGCGGTTCCTTCCCGATCGAACACACGCTCGCGCGCCGCGGCGCCGAGAAGCTCTGGGACCTCGTGAACAACGAGCCCTACGTCAACTGCCTCGGCGCGCTCACCGGCGGCCAGGCGATGCAGCAGGTCAAGGCCGGCGTCAAGGCGATCTACCTGTCGGGCTGGCAAGTCGCCGCCGATAACAACAGCTACGCCTCGATGTACCCGGACCAGTCGCTGTACCCGGTGGACTCGGTCCCGACGGTGGTCGAGCGCATCAACAACACCTTCCGCCGCGCCGACGAGATCCAGTGGTCCAAGGGCACCAACCCCGGCGACAAGGGCTACGTCGACTACTTCGCGCCGATCGTGGCCGATGCCGAAGCGGGCTTTGGCGGCGTGCTGAACGGCTTCGAACTGATGAAGGCCATGATCAAGGCCGGTGCCGGCGGCGTGCACTTCGAAGACCAGCTCGCCTCGGTCAAGAAGTGCGGCCACATGGGCGGCAAGGTGCTGGTTCCGACCATCGAGGCCGTGCAGAAGCTGGTGGCCGCTCGCATGGCGGCCGACGTCTGCGGCACGCCAACGCTCGTGATCGCCCGCACCGACGCCGAAGCGGCCGACCTGATCACCAGCGACTACGACGAGAACGACAAGCCTTTCCTGACCGGCGAACGCACTGCCGAAGGCTTCTACAAGACCAGGAAGGGCATGGACCAAGCCATCTCGCGCGCCGTTGCCTACGCCTACTACGCCGATCTGGTGTGGTGCGAAACCGGCACGCCCGACCTCGAGTTCGCCCGCAAGTTCGCCGAAGCCGTGCACAAGGTGCACCCCGGCAAGATGCTGGCGTACAACTGCTCGCCGTCGTTCAACTGGAAGAAGAACCTCGACGACGCGACCATCGCCAAGTTCCAGAAGGAGCTGGGCGCGATGGGCTACAAGTACCAGTTCATCACGCTGGCCGGCATCCACTCGATGTGGTTCAACATGTTCGATCTGGCACAGGACTACGTGGCACGCGGCATGTCGGCCTATGTCGAGAAGGTGCAGGAGCCCGAGTTCGCGGCGCGCGATCGCGGCTACACCTTCGTGTCGCACCAGCAGGAAGTCGGCACCGGCTACTTCGACGAAGTGACGACCGTGATCCAGGGCGGCAAGTCGAGCGTGACGGCACTCACCGGTTCGACCGAAGAAGAGCAGTTCCACTGATTTTCTTCGGCTCAGTTTGGTCCCCGCGCGAGCAATCCGCGGGGATTTTTTTCGTCCCCGTCCTCAGTCGGTCATCCGCAGGTCGCGCACGCCGCGGCCGAGGCGCCGGCGCAGCAGCGCGCGCAGCGTCACGCCCTCGGCGTAGCCCACCAGGGTCGCGATCTGTTCCAGGCTCTTGTCGCTGGTCTTGAGCAGGTGCACCGCGCGTTCGACGCGCAGGTCCTGGAAGTAGGACAGTGGCGTCTTGCCGAGCACCTGCTGCATCCGGCGCGCCAGGGTGCGCTTGCTGGTGCCGGCCGCCGCGGCTGCCTCGTCGAGCGAAAAGCCATCGGCCAACCGGCCGCGCGCCCAGCGCTCGAAGCGTTCGACGGTCGCGTCCGAATGGCTCAAGTGGTCGGTGATCACGTACGCGGACTGCGAGGGCCGTGAGTCGACGATCAGGTATTTCGCCACCAGCGCCGCCAGTTCGGGACTGGCCTGGCGCACCAGCAGCAGCGCCATGTCGATGTGGCTCAGCGCCGCGCCTGCCGTGACGAAGGCGCCGGAACTCACCAGCATGCGCGATTCGTCGAGCTTCACGGAGGGATAGCGCTGGCGAAACAGCGCGGCCAGCCACCAGGTGGTCGTGGCGTGCTGCTGGTCGAGCAGACCCGACTCCGCGAGCACGAAAGTGCCGATGCAGGCTGCGGCGATCCTGACGCCCCGTTCGGACTGCATGCGCAGGGCGGCCGCGGCCTCCGCGACGTCGCGCCGCTGCAGCGCGAGCTGGAGTCCGTCGGGCATCTTCTCGCCGATGGCGGGCACGACGATCCAGTCGGGCTTGCCGGCATCGAGCGACGCGACCACGGGCACGCGCAGGCCCTGCGAAGTGTGAACTCTCTTTCTCACGCCCGTGAGCTTCACTTCGAAGGGCGTGACGTCCAGCCCGAGCATGCCGGCCAACTCGTTGGCCGTGGTGAAGACGTCCTGCACCGTGGCCAGGCCGGTATCGAACACGCCGTCGAGCACGAGAATGTTGACCTTCATGGCAACAACGATATCAAAGATGTCAAAAATGCCAATAGGTCGAATGCGAGGGTGTGCCTAGAGTCAACGCCATGGAAGCGCAATCCCGCGCGGCCGTGTCTACAGGAGACCTTCATGATCAAGTACGCATTGTTCGCCCGCCTCGAAGCGAAGCCGGGCAAGGAAGCCGAAGTCCAGCAGTTCCTCGAAGCGGGGCTTTCCATGGCGCGCGACGAGAAGACCACGCCGATATGGTTCGCGCTGCGCATCTCGCCGACGACCTTCGGCATCTTCGACGCGTTCGAGGACGAGGCCGGCCGGCAGGCGCATCTCACGGGCCCGATCGCCCAGGCGCTGATGGCGAAGGCGCCGGATCTGTTCGCCAAGCCGCCGAGCATCGAGCCGATCGAGGTGCTGGGACTCAAGAACGCCGCGGGCGCCGCCTGAGCGAGCTGCGGATAGAATCGAAAGCTCCATCTCAGCAGCAACAAGAGCGAGAAAGGCACCCTGGTTATGACACCGCGAACTACACCGCAAGCAACGAGCGGTCTTTTCCGTGAAGGAAAAGGCCGGTAGGCCGCGCATGCTGGAAATCTCCAGCACATGAACCAAGCCAAGCGCGGTCCAAGACCGCGCTTTTTTGTTTTCTCGCCGAGGTTTTCACATGATCCAGATCACGCTCCCCGACAACTCGCGCCGCGAGTTTCCCGGCCCGGTTTCGGTGGCCGACGTCGCCAAGTCCATCGGCCCCGGCCTCGCCAAGATGACCGTGGCCGGCAAGGTCGACGGCCAACTGGTCGACGCCAGCGACCTGATCGACCACGACGCCAAGCTGCAGATCATCACGCCCAAGGACGACGAGGGCCTGGAAATCATCCGCCATTCGGCGGCCCACCTGGTCGGCCACGCGGTGAAGCAGCTCTATCCGACGGCGAAGATGGTGATCGGCCCGGTGATCGACGAAGGCTTCTACTACGACATTTCCTACGAGCGCCCGTTCACGCCCGAGGACATGGAGGCGATCGAGGCGCGCATGCGCCAACTGATCGCGCAGGACTACGACGTGGTCAAGAAGATGACGCCGCGCGACGAGGTGATCGAGGTGTTCAAGTCCCGCGGTGAGGACTACAAGCTGCGTTTGGTGGAAGACATGCCCGACGAGAAGGCGATGGGCCTGTACTACCACCAGGAGTACGTCGACATGTGCCGCGGCCCGCACGTGCCGAACACGCGTTTCCTCAAGGTCTTCAAGCTCACGAAGCTGGCCGGCGCCTACTGGCGCGGCGACGCCAAGAACGAACAGCTTCAACGCGTCTACGGCACGGCCTGGGCCGACAAGAAGCAGCTCGACGACTACATCCGCCGCATCGAGGAGGCCGAGAAGCGCGACCACCGCCGGCTCGGCAAGGAACTCGACCTGTTTCACATCGACGAGGTCGCGCCCGGTGTGGTGTTCTGGCATCCCAAGGGTTGGGCGCTGTGGCAGGCCGTGGAGCAGTACATGCGCGGCGTCTACCGCGACACGGGCTACCAGGAGGTCAAGGGGCCGCAGATCCTCGACAAGAGCCTGTGGGAGAAGACGGGCCACTGGCAGAACTACCGAGAGAACATGTTCACGACGGAGTCGGAGAAGCGCGAGTACGCGCTCAAGCCGATGAACTGCCCCGGCCACGTGCTGATCTTCAAATCCGATCTGCGCAGCTACCGCGACCTGCCGCTGCGCTACGGCGAGTTCGGCCAATGCCACCGCAACGAGCCGAGCGGTGCGCTGCACGGCATCATGCGCGTGCGCGGGTTCACGCAGGACGACGGGCATATCTTCTGCACGGAAGACCAGATTCTCGACGAATGCGTTGCCTATACGGCGCAGCTGCAGAAGGTCTACGCCGACTTCGGCTTTACCGACATCCTCTACAAGGTCGCGACGCGGCCGGACAACCGCATTGGCTCGGATGCGCTCTGGGACAAGGCCGAGTATGCGGTCATGGAAGCGCTGCGCCGTTCGGGCGTCGACTTCGTGATCTCGCCGGGCGAGGGTGCCTTCTACGGCCCCAAGATCGAGTACACGCTCAAAGACGCCATCGGCCGCCAGTGGCAATGCGGCACGATGCAGGTCGACTTCAACATGGCCGAACGCCTCGGCGGCGAGTACGTCACGGAGACGAGCGGGCGCGCCTACCCGGTCATGCTGCACCGCGCAATCGTCGGCAGCCTCGAGCGATTCATCGGGATGTTGGTCGAACACCACGCCGGTGCGCTGCCCGCCTGGCTCGCGCCAGTGCACGTCGCGGTGCTCAATATCAGCGAAGGTCAGGCCGATTACGCCGCCCAGGTTGCGAAAGCGCTGCAAAATCAAGGGCTTAGAGTTTCACTCGATCTGCACAACGAGAAGATTACGTATAAAATACGGAAGCATTCGTTGCAAAAGCTTCCGTACATCCTCGTCGTGGGCGACAAAGAGAAGGAAGCAGGTGCCGTCGCAGTGCGCGCCCGGGGCAATCTTGATCTCGGTGCCATGTCGGTTGAGGCGTTCTCGCAAAAGATCGCCGACGACATCCAACACAAGCTTTGAATTCGAACCGGTTCAAAGGCTGATTTTGAGCGATCAGGCTGCTTGTGGGCGTGGACTCGAAGGTGTTCGCTACAGTTTTTGTAGCAGATTGATTGAAGGATTCTGACCATCGCTACTGCATTTCGCGACCGCCGCCACCGCGAGGAACGCCAACACCGCCTGAACCGGGAAATCATGGCCCCGGAAGTCCGCCTGATCGGGCCCGAAAACGAGCCATTGGGTGTAGTGAGTCTTGCCGAGGCGCTGCGCCTGGCTGGTGAACAAGACGTGGATCTGGTGGAAGTCGTCGCGGCGGCCAATCCGCCGGTCTGCCGCCTGATCGAGTACGGCAAGTTCAAGTACCACGAGCAGAAGAAGGCAGCTGAAGCGAAGTCGAAGCAGAAGGTCATCGAGGTCAAGGAAATCAAATTCCGGCCGGGTACCGACGACGGCGACTACAACATCAAGATGCGCAACATCCGGCGCTTTCTTGACGAGGGCGACAAGTGCAAGATCACGCTGCGCTTCCGGGGGCGTGAGATCACGCACCAGGAACTCGGCCTGGCACTGTTGCAGCGCATTCGCGATGAGCTCGGCGACCTGATCGTGGTCGAGCAGTTCCCGAAGCTCGAAGGTCGGCAGATGATCATGATGATCGCGCCTGGCCGCAGGAAGGCGGGCGCGGCGAAGCCGGCAACGGAGCCGACGGCGGCACCTGCTGCAGCCTGAGCTGCAGAGCGATAGAAGGATTTGAAGGGATTTCGCCCTTTTCCGTACCTCAGGGTGCGGGCAAGGGCGCGATGAAGAAGTGTCTCGGGGCCAACAAGTCCGTGGAACATCCGCGGCGCCTCACGAGCACAAACTAAGGAGCATTCACATGCCCAAAATGAAGACCAAGAGCAGCGCGAAAAAGCGTTTCCGCGTTCGTCCCGGTGGCACCGTCAAGCGCGGTCAAGCCTTCAAGCGTCACATCCTGACCAAGAAGACCACCAAGAACAAGCGTCACCTGCGTGGTGCAACGGCAGTGCACGAGACCAACATGGTTTCGATGGCCGCCATGTTGCCCGGCAGCGGCATTTAACCCGACGAACAAGGAGTACACACATGCCTCGCGTCAAACGTGGTGTAACGGCTCGCGCCCGCCACAAGAAGGTTCTCGCACTCGCCAAGGGTTTCCGCGGTCGCCGCGGTAATGTCTTCCGCATCGCCAAGCAGGCGGTGATGAAGGCAGGCCAATACGCCTACCGTGACCGCCGTACCAAGAAGCGCGTGTTCCGTCAGCTGTGGATTGCGCGTATCAACGCCGCCTCGCGCGAACTGGGCCTGACCTACAGCCAGTTCGCCAATGGCATCCGCAAGGCCGGTATCGAGATCGACCGCAAGGTCCTGGCCGATATCGCCGTGCACGACAAGGCCGCTTTTGCCGGCATCGTGGAGCAGGTCAAGGCCAAGCTGGCTGCTTGATCCTGCACAGCGGGTCGCCGTCTTCTTGACGGTGGCCTGCGCCCACGGCACAAGGGCTGGCGCTTGAAAGGGCTCCAGCCCTTTTTTCTTTCACCTCGAAATACTTCCCATGAACGAGTTGGACTCCCTGGTCGACACCGCACGTGCTGCCTTCGCCGATGCGAAGGCCCCGGCCGAACTCGAAAATGCCAAGGCGCAGTTCCTCGGCAAGGCCGGCCGCATCACCGAGTTGATGAAGGGCATGGCTGCATTGAGCGTCGACGAAAAGAAGTCGCGCGGCGCCGCGATCAATGTTGCCAAGCAGGCCATCGAAGCCGCGCTCACCGAGCGCCGCCAGCAGCTCGCCGATGATGAACTCGCCGTGCAGCTGCGCGCCGAGGCGTTGGACGTCAGCCTGCCCGGCCGCCAGCGCACGCCGGGCGGGCTGCATCCGGTGAGCCGCACGATGGAACGCATCGAGGCGATCTTCTCGAGCATGGGCTTCGATGTCGCCGACGGTCCCGAGATCGAGAGCGACTGGCACAGCTTCACCTCGCTCAACAACCCGCCGAACCATCCTGCGCGTTCGATGCAGGACACCTTCTACGTCGACATCGACGGCGAAGACGGCATCCCGTACAACCTGCGCCCGCACACCAGCCCGATGCAGGTGCGCTATGCGCATCAGCACATCAAGAAGTACGCGGCGCAGTTCGAGGCCGCCGCTGCCGACACCACCGGCACCGTCAAGGCGCCCGAGATCCGCGTCATCGCGCCGGGCCGCACCTACCGGGTCGACAGCGACGCCACGCATTCGCCGATGTTCCACCAGTGCGAAGGCCTGTGGCTCGGTGAGAACGTGAGCTTCAAGGACCTCAAGGTCGTGTTCACCGACTTCTGCCGCACCTTCTTCGAGACCGACGATCTGGTGCTGCGCTTTCGTCCGAGCTTCTTCCCGTTCACAGAGCCGAGCGCGGAGATCGACATCCAGTTCCAGACCGGCCCGCTGGCCGGTCGCTGGCTCGAGGTGTCCGGTGCAGGCCAGGTGCATCCGAACGTCGTGCGCAACATGGGCCTCGATCCCGAGCGCTACATCGGCTTCGCCTTCGGCATGGGCCCCGACCGGCTCACGATGTTGCGCTACGGCGTGAACGACCTGCGCCTGTTCTTCGACGGCGACCTGCGCTTCCTGAGCCAATTCCAGTAACAGAGAACGAGAACGACGAGATGCAATTCCCAGAGTCCTGGTTGCGCGAGTTCTGCAACCCGACGCTTTCCAGTGCAGAACTGGCGGAGACGCTCACGATGGGCGGGCTCGAGGTCGAAGAACGCCGCCCGGTGGCGCCGCCCTTCACCAGGGTCGTGGTCGGCGAGATCAAGGAGGCGGTGCAGCATCCCAACGCCGATCGCCTGCGCGTTTGCCAGGTCGACGCGGGGCAGGGCGCCCTGCTCAACGTCGTGTGCGGTGCGCCCAACGCGCGCGCCGGGATCAAGGTGCCACTGGCGCTGGTCGGCGCCGAACTGCCGCCCGGCGACGACGGCCACCAGCCCTTCCTCATCAAGCTGGGCAAGCTACGCGGCGTCGAAAGCCAGGGCATGCTGTGCTCGGCGCGCGAGCTGAAGTTGAGCGATGACCACGGCGGCCTGCTCGAACTCCCGGCCGATGCACCGATCGGCGCCGACGTGCGCGAAGTGCTGAAGCTCGACGATGCGCTCTTGACCCTCAAGCTCACGCCCAACCTCGCGCACGGGCTCAGCGTCTATGGCATCGCACGCGAGCTCGCTGCGCTGACCGGGGCGCCGCTGAAGACGCCCGCGATTCCTCCAGTGGCGACAGCGCTGCAGGACAAGCTGCCGGTCCAGGTCGCAGTGCCGGACCTCTGCGGCCGCTTCTCGGGCCGCATCGTCCGCGGCGTCGATACGAAAGCAGCCACGCCGGCCTGGATGATCGATCGCCTCGCGCGCTGCGGCCAACGCAGCGTGTCGCCGCTGGTCGACATCTCGAACTACGTGATGTTCGAGTACGGCCAGCCGAGCCACATCTTCGACCTCGACAAGATCCACGGCGGCCTCATAGTGCGCTGGGGCAAGGCGGGCGAACAGCTCAAGCTGCTCAACGGCACCACGGTGAGCGTCGACGAGACGGTCGGCGTGATCGCCGACGAGCGCGAGGTCGAGTCGCTGGCCGGCATCATGGGCGGTGACGCCACCGCCGTCTCCGACGACACCCGCAACATCTACGTCGAGGCCGCCTTCTGGTGGCCCGAGTCGGTCCAGGGCCGCTCGCGCCGCTTCAATTTCACGACCGATGCGGGGCACCGCTTCGAACGCGGCGTCGACCCGAGCCGCACGGTGCAGATCATCGAGCGCATCACGCAACTGATCGTCGAAGTCTGCGGCGGCCAGGCCGGCCCCATCGACGACCAGACCCTGCGTCTGCCCGAAGCCAAGCCGGTCACGCTGCGCGTGGCCCGCGCCGCACGCGTGATCGGCATGCCGCTCACGCAGACCGATTGCCGCGATGCCTTGCGTCGGCTCGGCCTGCCGATGGAAGAGGGCGAGGGCACGCTCGTAGTCACACCGCCGCCGCACCGCTTCGACCTGCTGATCGAAGAAGATCTGATCGAAGAGATCGCGCGCCTCGTCGGCTACAACAACCTGCCGACCACCGCCCCGCTGGCACCCATCACCGCACGCGTGCAGCCCGAGACGCAGCGCAGCCGCTTCGCCGTGCGCCATCGCCTCGCCGCCCTGGGTTATCAGGAAACCATCAACTTCAGCTTCGTCGAAGCGCATTGGGAGCATGAGCTCGCCGGCAACGCCGATCCGATCAAGCTGTTGAACCCGATCGCGAGCCAGATGAGCGTGATGCGCTCGTCGCTGATCGGCTCGCTGCTGCAGGTGCTGAAGTTCAACCTCGACCGCCGCGCGCCGCGTGCGCGCGTGTTCGAGCTGGGCCGCGTGTTCCTGCGCGACGACGCTGTCGTCACCACCGACAGCACCGTCAAAGGCATTCATCAGCCGATGCGTGTCGCGGGCCTGGCGTTTGGCGATGCCGACGCGGCGCGCTGGGACGGCAAGGCGCAGCGCGCCGATTTCTTCGATATCAAGGGCGACGTCGAGGCCCTGCTTGCGCCGCTGGTGCCGAGCTTCGAAGCGACCGAGCATCCCGCGCTGCACCCCGGCCGCGCAGCGCGCGTGCTGCTCGACGGCCGTGCGATCGGCGTGGTGGGCGAGCTCCATCCGCGCTGGCGCCAGAAGTGGGAGTTCGCGCAGGCGCCCGTGCTGTTCGAACTCGAGCTCGATGCCGTCACCGCGCGCCCGCTGCCTGTGGCCGCACCGGTGCCGAAGCACCAGGCCGTCGAACGCGATATCGCCGTCGTCGTGGCCGAGGCCATCACGCACGACGCGCTGATGCGCACCATCCGCGCCGCAGTCGATCCGGCCCTGTTGCGCGATGCCGTGCTGTTCGACATCTACCGGCCGTCCGTCGGGCGCGACGGCAGCGCGGCGCCCGGTGGCCTGGTGCATGGCGAGAAAAGCATGGCCGTGCGGCTGCGCTTCAACAGCGACAGCGCAGCGACGCTGACCGACGAGCAGGTCGAAGCGGCAGTGGGCGCGATCCTCGAGCAACTCAGCGCCCGGCTCGGTGCGCATCTACGGGTATGAACGCCATGGAATTCACGCTCGAAGCCCTCGAAACGCCGGCGCTCACCAAGGCGCACCTGGCCGACCTGCTGTTCGAGCAGATCGGCCTCAACAAGCGCGAATCCAAGGACATGGTCGAAGCCTTCTTCGACCTGATCGCGGGCAGCCTGATCGAAGGCACCGACGTCAAGATCTCTGGCTTCGGCAACTTCCAGATTCGCGTCAAGGCGCCGCGGCCCGGCCGCAATCCGCGCACCGGCGAGGCCATCCCCATCGGCGAGCGCCGCGTCGCGACCTTTCACGCCAGTGCCAAACTGAAGGAGCAGATTCACGGCAGCATCGGCGAAGAGAGCCCGCAAGAGGTGGAGTGGAGTCTCGGCGCCGAATAGTGCTTGGTCGCGCGCAGTGCGTGGAGTAACCTCTAAGGTTTCGCTCGCACCGTCTTGATTTCAATGGAGAAAACGCTCCCACCGATTCCCGTTAAACGCTACTTCACGATCGGTGAGGTCGGCGAACTGTGCGGCGTCAAGCCGCACGTGCTGCGCTACTGGGAGCAGGAGTTCACGCAGCTGCGTCCGATGAAGCGGCGCGGCAACCGGCGCTACTACCAGCACCACGAGGTGCTCATGATCCGCCGCATCCGCGACCTGCTCTACGACCAGGGCTTCACCATCAGCGGCGCGCGCAACAAGCTGCAAGAGATGGTCCAGACGGAACGCGATCGCCGCAAGGCGGGCGAGGTGCCGCTCGAAGGCATGGAGGCGATCGAGATCGATCAGGAAGAGTTCGACGCCGCGCTGCAGGAAGACATGGAAGCCTCTGGCGGGACAGGCCGGACCATCGACCTGTCGCAGTTGCTCCACCTGCGCCGCGAGCTGTACGAAATTCGCGAGCTGCTCGGTCCGGGGCACTGAAAGCGCCCGGCTATAATTGCGAGCTTCGGTGTGTGGCGCAGCCTGGTAGCGCACTTGCATGGGGTGCAAGGGGTCGAAGGTTCGAATCCTTTCACACCGACCAGAGACAGTTCCGACAACGGCCAAGGTTGTCCAGAAAGCCCTAAGTGGATCAACCACTTGGGGCTTTTTTTGTTTCCGACGTTGTTTACAACTCGCGGCTGCGCGCCAGCGGCGGGTTCTGCGCGAAGTAGCGCTGGATGCCGCGCATCAGCGCATCGGCGAGGTTCTCCTGGTACTCGGTGCTCCGCAGCTTCGCCTCTTCCTCGGGGTTGCTGATGAAGGCGGTTTCCACCAGCACGCTCGGGATGTCGGGTGCCTTGAGCACCGCGAATCCGGCCTGCTCGACCTGCGGCTTGTGCAGCCGCGCGCCGATGCCGCGGATCTCGCCGAGCATCGCGCCGCCGAGCTTGAGGCTGTCATTGATCTGCGCCGTGGTGCTCATGTCGAGCAGGGCGCGCTGCACCTGCGCTTCGTGCGAGCCGACGTTCACGCCGCCGACCTTGTCGGCCTGGTTCTCCTTGTTGGCGAGCCAGCGCGCTGCGCTGCTCGAGGCGCCGGTCTGGCTCAGCGCGAACACGCTGGCGCCGCGCGCCTCGGGCGTGGTGAAGGCGTCGGCATGGATGCTCACGAACAGGTCGGCCTGCACGCGTCGCGCCTTCTGCACCCGCGTGCCGAGCGGCACGAAGAAGTCGGCGTCGCGCGTGAGAAAGGCGCGCATCGGATTGCCGTTGACGCTGCTCGCGTTGATGCGATCGCGCAGCCGGTGTGCGACCTGCAGCACGATGTCTTTCTCACGCGTGCCGTTGGGTCCGATCGCGCCTGGGTCCTCGCCGCCGTGGCCCGGATCGAGCGCGACGATGATGATGCGATCGGTGCGGCTCGCGGTCGCGGCACCGCCGCGCGATGCGGTGGATGGCGTAGCGGGTGTCGCCGGTGCGGTGCCCACCAGGGGCGGCAGCGCGGACGGCGCGATCAGCGAGGGCGCGGGGGCGCGTTCACCGGCGGCCGGCGGCGGCGAAGAGGGCGCCGTGCGCATCGACTGCTGCGCCATCAGCTCGCCCAGCGGATCGACCGCCTCGGGCGCGGGACGCAGCGGCGCGGGCGTCTCGCCCGGTGCCGCCGAATTGCGCGGCGCGATACCCGCAACGGTGCTGTCGCGGCCCTGGGCCTTGGGTGCATCGCGCAGGCGCTCGGCGATCAGCGCTTCCATTGGATCGAGCGCCTGCGGCGGATAGAGGTCCAGCACCAGCCGGTGCTGGTACGCCGCCACCGGCGCGAGCGAAAACACCTGCGGCGCGACCGCCTGCTTGAGGTCGAAGACGATGCGCACCACGCTCGGCGCGAACTGGCCGACGCGCAGGCCGTTGATGTAGGGGTCGCCGGGCTTGATCTTGCCCACCAGCTCGCGCAGCGCGGGATTGAGCTCGATGCCCTCGATGTCGACCGCGAGCCGCGGCGGATTGCCGACCACGAGCTGTTGCGAATTGAGCCGGCCGTCGGATTCGATGGTGACGCGCGTGTAGTCGGCCGCCGGCCAGACGCGCACCGCCACGATCGTGGCGCCGCGCGCGATCTCGTGCACGCCGAGCAGCAGCGCGACGCTGCCGCCCTGCAGCAGCGCGCGTCGTTTCAGGTGGCCTGCTTTCATGCGGATGCGGCGGCTGCGAGCAACCGGTGGCCGCGCGGCGTTTGCGCGCACAGGGTCACGGTGCGGGTGTCGTCGGTCATTGCTTCTATTTTAATAGCGAGGTCTGCAAGCGGAATGCGCCCTGCAGCGTTTTCGGGCCATTCTGCGAGTTTGAGGCCCGATCCCGCGAAGATGTCACGAAAGCCGGCATCGTCCCATTCGTGCGGATCGCTGAAACGGTAGAAGTCGAAGTGGAAGATGGCGAGGCCGCCAGGCGCCTCGTGGGGCTCCACGACCGCGTAGGTCGGGCTCTTGATGCGCGAGCCGATGCCGAGCGCGCGCAACAGGTGGCGTACGAAGGTGGTCTTGCCGGCGCCGAGGTCTCCATGTAATGCGATGAACGCATCGGCCAGCGCATCCGATGACGCGAGCGAGCGCGCCAGCGCGTCGCAATCGTCCTCGCTGCGCCAGCGTTGCACGAGGCTTTGCGTTTCTACAATCGGCAAGTGATCGGCAGCCATCAACTCGTAGTTCGTATTCAGGCTTTGGCCCGGGAGCTCGGATTCTCCCAAATCGGGATTGCGGGCGTCGATCTGTCGAGCGCGGAAGAGGGCCTCATGCATTGGCTGGCCCAGGGCTTCCACGGCGAGATGCACTACATGGCCGCGCACGGCGCGCGGCGCGCGCGGCCGGCCGAGCTGGTGCCGGGCACGGTGTCGGTGATCACCGCGCGCATGGACTACCTGCCGCGCGGCACACCCGGCGATTGGCAGGCGGTCGAATTCGACCGGCTGCGGCGTCCCGCCGAAGGCATCGTCTCGGTCTATGCGCGCGGCCGCGACTACCACAAGGTCATGCGTTCGCGGCTCGCGAAACTGGCCGAGCGCATCGCCGAGGAGGTGGGACCTTTCGGCCACCGCGCCTTCACGGATTCGGCACCGGTGCTCGAGGCCGAGCTCGCCTCGCGCAGCGGCCAGGGCTGGCGCGGCAAGCACACGCTGGTGCTCGACCGCGATGCCGGCTCGATGTTCTTCCTCGGCGAGATCTACGTCGACATGGCGCTGCCACCGAGCGAGCCGGTCACGGCGCATTGCGGCAACTGCAGCGCCTGCATCGACGTGTGCCCCACGCAGGCCATCATCGCGCCGCACAGGCTCGATGCGCGGCGCTGCATCTCCTACCTCACGATCGAGCACGCAGGGCCGATCCCGCTCGAACTGCGGCCGCTGATCGGCAACCGCATCTACGGCTGCGACGACTGCCAGCTGATCTGCCCGTGGAACAAGTTCGCCAAGAAGAGCGCGCTGCCCGATTTCGATGCGCGCGAGGGGCTCACCGGCCGTCAGCTCGGCGAGCTCTTCGCTTGGGAAGAAGCGGACTTCCTGCGTTTCACCGAAGGCAGCCCGATCCGTCGCATCGGCCACGAGCGCTGGCTGCGCAACGTCGCGGTGGCGCTGGGCAATGCGTTGCGCGCCGGGCACGAAGAGGCGCGCGAGACCTTGGCGACGCGGCGATCGCACCCCAGCGCACTCGTGCGCGAGCACGTCGAGTGGGCGCTCAGTGCCGGATGATCGCCGAGACCTGCGCCGTGCCCGCGTCCAGCGAGCGCATCGAACTCAGCCGCAGCGAGGCGTACTTCAGTATCGGGTTGTTGATCAGCTTGCCGGTGAAGTGGCCGTTGAAGCGGGTGTCCTTGCAGCCGCTCAACGTGAGCTCCAGCGACGCGTTCGCCGGCGAGACGTAGTCGATGCCCGAGCCGGCGATGCTGCAGGCGGCGCCGGGCACCTGGCCGCGCACCGTGCCGTCGGGGTCGATCTGCATCGTGCCGGCATGAACCGACGGTGGGCCTTGCGCGCCGTTGTCCTGCTGCGTGACGTAGAACAGGAACTGCCCCTGCCATGCGCCGCGGTAGCGGGTGTACTCCTGGGCCTGCGCCGCCAGCGCGAGCGATGCTGCGGCAAAGGCCAGGAGATAGCGCATCGCTTGATGGTAGCCGCTGAGAGCCCGCGGGGGTAATCCACGTATTGGCGTATGCGCGGACCCGTTAGCATCCGGGCTTCGCTTTTTCTCGATCTCCAGGAGCTCTTTCATGCAACGTCGTCAATGGAATGCACTCGCCGGCGCCGCCGCGCTGGTGCTGATCGCAGGCCCCGGTTGGGCGCAAGGCTATCCCAACAGGCCGATCGAACTGCAGGTGCCGTTCGCACCGGGCGGCACCACCGACATCGTCGCCCGCGTGATTTCCGAACCCCTGGGCAAGGCGCTGGGGCAGAGCGTGGTGGTGATCAACAAGGCCGGCGGCGGTGGCATCGTGGGCGCGGCCGAAACCGCGCGCGTGGCGCCGGACGGCTACAAGCTCGGCGTGGCGACGGTGTCGAGCACGGCCGCCAATCCGGCCATCAACCCCAAGGTGCCTTACGACCCGATCAACGACTTCACGCCGATCATCAACATCGCGGCCACGCCGAACATCATCGCGGTCCATCCGAGCTTCCCGGCCAAGAACTACGCGGAATTCGTCGCCGAGCTGAAGAAGAATCCGGGCAAGTATTCGTACGCGTCCTCGGGCACCGGCGGCATCGGCCATCTGCTGATGGAGCTCTACAAGAGCCTGACCGGCACCTTCGTCACCCACATTCCGTACCGCGGCGCCGGCCCGGCCCTGAACGACGTGGTGGCGGGCCAGGTGGCGATCATGTTCGACAACATTCCGTCGGCGCTGCCCTTCATCAAGACCGGCAAGCTGGTGCCCATCGTGGTCTCGGCGCCGCAGCGCCTGAAAGACCTGCCCAACGTGCCGACCTTCAAGGAAGTCGGCCTCGAACCCGTCAACCGCATGGCCTACTACGGCATCCTGGGGCCCAAGGGCCTGCCGAAGGAGGTGGTCGACAAGATCAATGCCGGCGTGAAGAAGTCTGTCGAAGACCCTGCCGTACGCAAGCGCATCGAGGACACCGGTTCGCTGGTCGTTGCCAACTCGCCGGAGCAGTTCGCCGCCCAGATCAAGGCCGAGTACGAGGTCTACAAGCAGGTGGTCGTCAAACAGAAGCTGACGCTCGACTGAGCGCGGCCTTTGCCGAGCCGAAGCCGCCCGCGCCACGGGCGGCTTTTTCATTTTTTGCTATCTTGCGTCACATGTCTCAGGCCATCGCCACGCCCGTTCCCACACCCGAGATCGACGACTTCATCGATGCCTTGTGGCTGGAGGACGGGTTGTCGAAAAACACCTTGGCGGCCTACCGGCGCGACCTCGCGCTGTTCGCGCAATGGTTGCACGCCCAGCGCGGCAGTGCGTTGGACACGGCGCGCGAGAACGACCTGCAGGCCTACATGGGCGTGCGGCTGTCCGACAAGGGCAAGGCCACGTCGGCCAATCGCCGGCTTACGGTGTTCAAGCGCTATTTCCGCTGGGCGCTGCGCGAACAGCGCATTGCCGTCGATCCGAGCCTGCGGCTGGCGCCCGCCCGGCAGATGCCGCGGGCGGTCAAGACCCTGTCGGAGAAGCAGGTCGACGACCTCCTGGGTGCGCCGGACGTCGACACGCCACTGGGCCTGCGCGACCGCGCGATGCTCGAGCTGATGTATGCGAGCGGCCTGCGCGTGAGCGAGCTGGTCTCGCTGCGCGTGTTCGAGCTGAGCCTCAACGACGGCGTGCTGCGCGTGATCGGCAAGGGCAGCAAGGAACGGCTGGTGCCTTTCGGCGGCGAGGCGCGGCGGTGGATCGAACGCTACCTGCACGAATCGCGGCCTGCCATCCTCGACGGCCAGCAAACCGCCGACCTGTTCGTCACTGCGCGCGGCGCGGGCATGACGCGCGTGATGTTCTGGATCATCGTCAAGAAGAACGCGCTCGCGGCCGGAATCCACACGCCGCTGTCGCCGCACACGCTGCGCCATGCCTTCGCCACCCACCTGCTCAACCACGGCGCCGACCTGCGCGCGGTGCAACTGCTGCTCGGCCACGCCGACATCTCGACCACCACGATCTACACGCATGTGGCGCGCGAGCGTCTCAAACAGCTGCACGCGCAGCATCATCCACGGGGATAGCATGATCGCAGGCTCACGAGGAGCGTCAGACATGAGATGGAAGCCTTTCCTCCGCACCCGCGCGTGGCTCATGGGCGCAGCCCTGTGCGCAGCCGCTTCGCTGGCACAGGCGCAAGTTGTGCCCAAGACCATCCGCATCGTCGTCGCCTACCCGGCCGGCGGCGTCAGCGACGTGGTGGCGCGCGCATTGGCCGACAGGCTGAGCGCGCAGCTGGGCAGCACGGTGGTGGTCGAGAACAAGGCGGGCGCGAGCGGCACGATCGGCATGGATGCGGTCGCCAAGGCGGCACCGGACGGCGCGACGCTCGGCTTCGCGGCCATCAGCCCGCTGGTGCTGAACCCGCACCTCGGCAAGTCGCCTTTCGACCCGCTGAAGGATATCGCGCCGGTGGCCAGCGTCATGTACTCGCCGGTGCTGCTGCTGGCCACCGAAGCAACAGGCACCCGCGATTTCCGTACGCTGCTCGACGATGCGAGGGCGCGGCCCGGCGCGGTGCGCTGGGCCACCTCGGGCCTGGCCTCGCTCGGCCACGTCGTGCTGGAGCAGCTGCGCGCCACGACCAGGGTCGACATCACGCACGTCCCCTACAAGGGCGGCGCGCAGCAGATGAACGATGCGCTGGGCGGCCAGTTCGAGATCCTGTCGATCAACGCCGGACCTGCCGTCGCGCCGCACATCCGATCCGGCAAGCTGCGTCCGCTGGCCGTGGGTGCGCCGCAGCGCCTGGAGAGCCTGCCGAAGGTGCCGACGCTGGCCGAGCTGGGCTTTCCGGCAGCCAATCTCACATCCTTGTTCGGCGTGTTCGCGCCGGCCGCCACGCCGGCAATCCTCATCGCGAAGTACAACGCCGAAATCAACAAGGCGCTGGCGAGCCCCGAGCTGCGCGCCAAACTTGTGGCCACCGACAACGTGCCGACCGGCGGCGGGGCAGAGGCCTTTGCCGACGAGATCGCGGAGGAGTACGAGAGCAACGCGCGCATCGTGAAGGCTGCCGGCATCAAGGCGGATTGAGGGCTTGTTTTTTGGTTTAGCCTACCTTATAGTAGGTAGATGAACGCAACTTCCAGCGAACCGGCCAGCGCGACGACCCGCGAGCAGATCCTGAGCGTCGCGCGCGACCTGATCCAGACGCGTTCGTACCTGGGCTTCAGTTTCCAGGACGTGGCCGACAAGGTCGGCATCCGCAAGCCCAGCCTCTATCACCACTTTCCGACCAAGGAGTCGCTCGGCATTGAGGTGCTGCGCGAATCCACCCGCGTCTTCAAGGCCTGGGCGGTCGCCAAGGAGCGCTCGCCGCAGGCCGCGCTGGATGCCTACTTCCGGATGTACCGCAACGGGCTGCACGCGGGCGAGAGCGTCTGCCCAGCGGGTGCGCTCGCACCCGGCTGGGATTGCATCAACGACGAACTGCGGCAGGCCGTGCGCGATCTGCGAAGCGCGCAGGTGTTGTGGCTGACTGGCGTGCTGGGGGCGCTGGCGCCGGAGCGCAAGCCGTCGGCGCCGGTCGGCGAGCTTGCGGCCTATGTCTTCGCCGTCTCTCAGGGCGCGTTGCTGGCGGCGCGCATGACCGGCCGCGTGGATGATTTCGATGAAACCATTGCCCAACTGAAGCGCTCGCTCGCGAGTTGATACCGCCTTGGGGCACGCCTTTGCGTGCCCTTTATTTTGTCGCAATAAACTACCGATTGGTTGGTAGTTAACTGGAGAAAACCATGAAAGCAGTCATCGCCGGATACGCCCGCTCCCCGTTTCATTTCGCCAGGAAAGGCGCCCTGGCCGAGGTGCGGCCCGACACGCTGGCCGCTGCGGTCGTCAAGGGCTTGCTGCAGCGCACCGATCTCGATCCTGCGCTGCTCGAAGACCTGATCCTCGGCTGCGCGTATCCCGAGGCCGCGCAGGGCAACAACATCGCGCGCATCGTCGGGCTGCTTGCTGGGCTGCCGCACGAGGTGGGCGGCATGACGGTCAACCGCTTCTGCGGCTCCTCGATGCAGGCGGTGCACATCGCGGCGGCGCAGATCGAGGCCGGCATGGGCGATGCCTTCCTGTGCGTGGGCGTGGAATCGATGACGATGGTGCCGCAGGGCGGCCTCAACTTTTCGCCCAACCCCGAACTCAAGGCGAATACCGATGCCTACATCTCGATGGGCGAGACGGCCGAGAACGTGGCCGAGCGCTGGCATGTGAGCCGGGCCGACCAGGAGGCATTGGCCGTGCAGTCGCACCAGAGGGCGGCTGCTGCGCGCGAGGAGGGGCGCCTGGCAGGCGAGATCGTCCCTGTCGCTGGCGTGTCGGGCGAACTGGCCACGGCCGACGGCTGCATCCGACCGAGCACCTCGCTCGAAGCGCTGGCCGGCTTGAAGCCGGCGTTCCGCGCCGATGGCGTGGTCACGGCCGGCACCTCCTCGCCGCTCACCGATGGCGCGGCCGCGGTGCTGGTCACGAGCGACGCCTTTGCCGCCAGGCACGGGCTGCAGGCGCTGGCGCGCATCCGGTCCTTCGCCACGGTCGGCGTCGACCCGGCCGTGATGGGCATCGGGCCGATTCCCGCCACGCGCAAGGCGCTGGCGCGGGCCGGGCTCACGGTGGCCGATCTCGACGTGGTCGAGATCAACGAAGCCTTCTCGTCGCAGGCGCTGGCCTGCATCCGCGAGTTGGGTTTGAACCCGGCAACCGTTAACCTCGATGGCGGCGGGCTCGCGATCGGCCATCCGCTGGGCGCCACCGGCGCGCGGATCACGGGCAAGGCGGCTTCGCTGCTGGTGCGTGAGAAGGGCCGCTATGCGCTGGCCACCCAATGCATCGGCGGCGGGCAGGGCATCGCCACGGTGCTCGAACGCGTGTAAATACAAGGAGACATCAATGGCTGCAACCCTGTACCTGGAAGACCTGTCGCCCGGCCTGCGCTTTGTCAGCGCCGAGCACACGCTGGACGCGGCGCAGATCATCGACTTCGCGACACGCTTCGATCCGCAGCCCTTTCATCTGGACGCGGAGGCGGCAAAAAGCACGTTCTTCCAGGGCCTGGCGGCGAGCGGCTGGCACACGGCCTCGATCACGATGCGGCTGCTGGTCGGCAGCGGCCTGCCGCTGGCCGACGGCATCATCGGTTCGGGCGGCGAGATCCAGTGGCCCAAGCCGACCCGGCCGGGCGACGTGCTGCACGTCGAAAGCGAGGTGGTGGAAGTGATTCCCTCGCGCTCGCGGCCCGAGCGCGGCATGGTCGTGGTGCGCAGCGAGACGCTGAATCAGCGCGGCGACGTGTGCCAGCGGCTGACCACGAAGCTCGTGGTGTCGCGGCGACCCGCCTAACCCTGCTGCAGATCCTGCAACTCTTCGTCGGTGAATCCGGCCCGCGCGCGGGCTTCGAGGTTGAAGGGCGCCCGCAGGCGCGGTGCCTCGTGGCGCCGATACAGCACGCGGTAGTGCGCGATCGGGTCCAGCCCCTCTCGTTCGCACAGCCAGCGGTACCAGCGGTTGCCGATCGCCACGTGGCCGACCTCGTCGCGCAGGATGATGTCGAGGATCTCGACGGCCCGCAGCGCGTCCGGTGTGTTCACGCGCCGCAGCTTGGCTTGGATCAGCGGCGTCGCGTCCAGCCCGCGCGCCTCCAGCGTGCGCGGCACCAGCGCCATGCGCGCGAGCACGTCGTCCCCGGTTTTCTCGCACATGCTCCACAGGCCGTCATGGCCGGTGAAGTCGCCGTAGCCGTAGCCCATGCCGTGCAAATGCGCGTGCAGCAGCGTGAAGTGCTGCGCTTCCTCGTCGGCCACGCGCAGCCAGTCGCGGTAATAGGCCTCGGGCATGCCGTCGAAACGCCAGGCGGCATCGAGCGCGAGATTGATCGCGTTGAACTCGATATGGCAGATCGAATGGACCAGCGCCGCGCGGCCCTCGGGCGTGAAGGGCGAGCGCTTCTCGACCGCGGTCGCGGCCACGCGCAGCGGGCGATCGGGGCGGCCGGGGACGCCAGCTTCGTCGCCGGGCGCACGCACGGGCTCCACGGTCATCGGATGCAGATCCATGTGCGCCGCCGCGGCGCGCGTCGCAGCGACCTTGCGGTCGGGATCGGTGAGGCGCAGCGCGGCCAGGGCGCCAAGGCGGGGGTGCATCCCTACAATTCTAGTTTTCGACCTTTGGAGGCACCCGATGGCCCTGTATGAACTCGATGGCGTCGCGCCGCAGCTTGGAGAAGGCGTCTGGGTGGCCGGCAGCTCCGAGGTGATGGGCAACGTGGTCCTGGGCGACAACGCCAGCGTCTGGTTCGGCTGCGTGCTGCGCGGCGACAGCGACGTGCTGCGCATCGGCCGCAACAGCAACATCCAGGATCTCTCGGTGCTGCATGCCGACCCGGGCTGCCCGCTGACCATCGGCGACAACGTGACCGTGGGCCATCAGGTCATGCTGCACGGCTGCACCGTCGGCGACAACACGCTGATCGGCATCCAGGCGGTGGTCTTGAATAACGCGAAGATCGGCCGCAACTCGATCGTTGGCGCCGGCAGCGTCGTGACCGAGGGCAAGGAGTTCCCCGACAACTCGCTGATCATCGGCGCGCCCGCCAAGTTGGTGCGCACGCTCGACGATGCGGCCGCCGCGAAGCTGAAGAAAACAGCCGAGCACTATGTGGAAAACGGCCGTCGCTTCGCGAAGGGCCTGCGAAAGATCGGCTGAAAAGGCCGCAAGAAGGATGGTTGTGAGCGAACTGCACAAGTTCCTGTTCGACGGCATGCCGGTGCGCGGCATGATCGTGCGCCTGACGGATTCCTGGCAAGAGATCCTGGCGCGGCGCGCCTCCAACACGAGCACCGGCGCCTATCCGACACCCGTGGCCGAACTGCTCGGCGAGATGACGGCGGCCGCCACGCTGATGCAGGCCAACATCAAGTTCAATGGCGCGCTGATCCTGCAGATCTTCGGCGATGGCCCGGTCAAGGTCGCGGTCGCAGAGGTGAAGCCCGACCTGAGCCTGCGCGCGACCGCCAAGGTGGTGGGCGAACTCGCCGGCGACGCGCACCTGCCCGAAATGGTCAACGTGACCAACAAGGGCCGCTGCGCGATCACGCTCGACCCCAAGGACAAGCTGCCCGGCCAGCAGCCTTATCAGGGCGTGGTGCCGCTCTTCGGCGACCGCGGCGAGAAGCTCGACCGCTTGAGCGACGTGCTGCAGCACTACATGCTGCAGAGCGAGCAGCTCGACACGACGCTGGTGCTCGCGGCCGACGACAAGGTGGCGGCCGGCCTGCTGATCCAGCGCCTGCCGGTGAAGGGCGAGGCGAATCTCGAAGGCACGTCGAAGAGCGATCACGACCAGGCCAACGAGGACCAGATCGGCCGCAACGAGGACTACAACCGCATCTCGATCCTGGCGTCGACCCTGACGCGCGACGAGCTGCTCACGCTCGACATCGAGACCATCCTGCGCCGCCTGTTCTGGGAAGAAAAGCTGCTGCGTTTCGAGCCTCAGGCCGGCATGCTGGGGCCCCATTTCGCCTGCACCTGCGGCCGCGATCGCGTGGCCCAGATGATCCGCGGCCTCGGCGTGGAGGAGGCCGAGGGCATCCTCGTCGAGCGCGGCGATGTCGAGGTCGGCTGCGACTTCTGCGGCAAGCAGTACCGCTTCGACGCGGTCGATGTCGCGCAGATCTTCACCGCCCCGGGCGACCAGCTGCCGGCGAGTCCGGTGATGCAGTAGATCGCTCGAAGCCGCTGAACCGGATGTCCGGCGCGCTCGTGTTGTGGCGCGAAGGGAGGCTGCGGCCGAAGCGCACGTCCGCTGCCTGCAGCGTCGACACGTCGGGCAGGGGCTTTGTCTCGGTGGCGGATTGCGGCGTGGCCTGCCACGCCACCTCGCTCATGTCGGCGTTGTCGGGCGCGACGTACATCGAGCGCAGAACCGCGAAGCGCGGGCCGTGCCGGCGCCCCGGCTTCAGGGCGACGTCGAGCGCGGTGCGCGCTTCGCTGATCTCGCGGATGTCGACTGTCGCCGTGCCGCCGTTCGCAAACTTCAGCTTGAACCGGAGCGGCCGGGTGTCGATGGCGATGTCCGTGATGTGCGCGATCGGGCGCCCGGCCTGCTCGACCGGACCCATCACGAAGGAAGAGCCGTAGACGCCGTCGCCGAAACGCGGCGCCGGCAGCGGCTTGATGCGCCAGTAGCCGTCGGCGGGATACATCACCAGCGCTTCGAGCGGCTTGGCGCCGCCGGTCTTCGCGAAGACCTGGATCAGGTGAAAGCCGCCCGCGGTCTTGCGTCCGTCCACGCGCACCGGCACACGGTGCGGCCGCCAGAAGCTGGGCAGCGTCATGCCGACGATCATCCAGCGCGGGCCATCGTGCAGCACCTCGCGGCGCTCCTTGAAGGTGTAGCGCGGGTCGGTCGGATGCGTGCCGCCGTCGAAGTTGCAACCCGAGAAATCCGGCGCGGTGCTGTCTTTCCCGATCGATGCCAGGTAGACGGGCGGGAGCGCTTCGACGCGGAATTTCCGGATCTCCCTGCCGCTGAGGTTGAGCGAAACGTTGTCTTCCTCGGCGCAGGCGGTGGCGTGCGTCTCGTTGTCGATGGTCGCCAGGGCCGGCGCGGCCGAAGCTGCGGAAGACAGGATGGCACACGTCCAGGCGCCCACGCAAAGTCTGAGATGCATTCGTTCGGTTCCTTTACGAGCGCTGCGCAACGAGATCGCTGAAGAGGCGGTGTTCGCACACGGGATCGGAGCACTTGTCGCAGGCCCAGGACCATGCGGCCGTGGACCCCGGCGCGGCACTTCGACGGGCGTCGGGATCTGCGGCGGCGTTGATGGCATTCCATGCGTTGGCCAGTTGCTCGGCGCCTTCGCCGTGCACCACCGCAAAGCTCAGGTTCGCGTCCATCAATGCACGGCGCAGCATCTCGTCGATGCGCGTCGGCGACGCCGGCGCAATGAGCAGGGTGAGGGTATAGCCGCGATACGCCTCGACGGCTGCTGCGTCGAGCGAGGCTTCGGGCAAGGGGTCGGCCACGAGCGTGGCGGCGATGCCGCGCTGCGCAAGCCGTTGTGCGAGCGCTTCGGCGAGCTGGGTCTTGCCGCCGCCGTCCGCGCCGAGCAGCGCGATCGTGCAGCCGGCCGGCAGGACAGGGGTCATGCAGGCCTTCAGCGCGTGATCTGCACGAACACTTCGTTGGGCTTCACCATGCCGAGCTCCTGCCGCGCGCGCTCCTCGACCATCTCCAGGCCCTGCTTGAGGTCGTTGACCTCGGAGTTGAGCCGTTCGTTGGCGAGCGCGGCCTTCGCGTTGGCATCCTTCTGCTCGGCCAGCTTGTCTTTCTGCTGCGCCACGTCGCGCACGCTCCCGCGCCCGGTCCAGAGCTGCCACTGGAGGATCAGCAGCAGGAGGACCAGGATGATCGGGACGATGCGTGATCGCATGGCGCCTCGGTCGCGGCTCAGCGCAGGTTGTAGAAGGCTGCGCGGCCGGGGTAGCTGGCGACGTCGCCGAGGTCTTCCTCGATGCGCAGCAGCTGGTTGTATTTGGCGACGCGGTCCGAGCGCGACAGCGAGCCGGTCTTGATCTGGCCGGCGTTGGTGCCGACCGCGATGTCGGCGATGGTCGAGTCTTCGGTCTCGCCCGAACGATGGCTGATGACGGCGGTGTAGCCGGCGCGCTTGGCCATCTCGATCGCGGCGAAGGTCTCGGTCAGGGTACCGATCTGGTTGATCTTGATCAGGATCGAATTGGCGATGCCCTTGTCGATGCCTTCCTGCAGGATCTTGGTGTTGGTCACGAACAGGTCGTCACCCACCAGCTGCACGCGCTTGCCGAGGCGTTCGGTCAGCATCTTCCAGCCATCCCAATCGCCTTCGTGCATGCCGTCTTCGATGCTGATGATCGGGTACTTGTCGACCCAGGTCGCGAGCATGTCGATCCAGTTGCCGGCCGAGAGCGTGAGGTTCTCGCCGGAGAGAACGTAGTTGCCGTCCTTGTAGAACTCGCTGGCGGCGCAGTCCAGGCCGAGGGCGATCTGCGTGCCTGCCGTGTAGCCGGCCTTGTCGATCGCTTCGAGGATCAGCTGGATCGCGGCTTCATGGTTCTCGACGCTGGGTGCGAAGCCGCCTTCGTCGCCGACGGCGGTGCTGATGCCGCGGTCGCCCAGGATCTTCTTGAGCGCATGGAACACCTCGGCGCCGTAGCGCACCGCTTCGCGGAAGCTGGTGGCGCCCACCGGGATGATCATGAACTCCTGCAGGTCCAGGCTGTTGTTGGCATGCGCGCCGCCGTTGATGACGTTCATCATCGGCACCGGCAGCTGCATGCCGCCCATGCCGCCGAAGTAGCGGTACAGCGGCAGGCCCGATTCCTCGGCCGCGGCGCGGGCCACGGCCATCGAGACCGCCAGGGTCGCGTTGGCGCCCAGGCGGGCCTTGTTGTCGGTGCCGTCGAGGTCGTTCAGCGTGCGGTCCAGGAAGGCCTGCTCGCTCGCGTCCAGGCCCAGCACCGCTTCGGAGATCTCGGTGTTGATGTTCTCGACCGCCTTGAGCACGCCCTTGCCCAGGTAGCGGCTCTTGTCGCCGTCGCGCAACTCGATCGCCTCGCGCGAGCCGGTCGATGCGCCCGAGGGAACGGCCGCGCGGCCCATGGTGCCCGATTCGAGCAGCACGTCGCACTCGACGGTGGGGTTGCCGCGGCTGTCGAGGATTTCGCGCCCGACGATGTCAACGATTGCACTCATCTTTTCTCTTTCTCAAAAAAACACGGGATCACACACCTTCGACGACGACCATTCGCATGATCGCCGCGCCCTGGCGCGACGCACGCGCCTTGCCGTATTCGGGCGAGTCATTGAATTTCTTCGCCGCCTCGACGTCGGGGAACTTGAGCAGCACGAGGCGCTGCGGGTTCCAGTCGCCCTCGAGCACCTCGACCTTGCCGCCGCGCACGCAGACTTCGGCACCATGCGCCTTCATGGCCTCGGAAGACCACTTCTTGTACTCCTCATACTGCGTCGGATTCGTGACTTCGACATTCGCGATGATGTATGCGCTCATGATTGAAATGCGTCCTCCAGGAACGCGCTTTTCTTGGTAACGGTGTCGAGCGCCAGCAGCGTCTCGAGCAGCGCCTTCATGTGCTTGAGCGGCACGGCGTTGGGCCCGTCGCTCAGTGCCTTGGCGGGATCGGGGTGCGTTTCCATGAAGAGACCCGCCACGCCGACCGCGACCGCGGCACGCGAGAGCACAGGCACCATCTCGCGCTGGCCGCCGGAGCTCGTGCCCTGGCCGCCGGGCAGTTGTACCGAGTGGGTGGCATCGAAGACCACCGGCGAGCCCGTCTCGCGCATGATCGCCAGCGAGCGCATGTCCGACACCAGGTTGTTGTAGCCGAAGCTGGCACCGCGTTCGCAGGCCATGAAGCTGTCTTCCGGCAGGCCCTTTTCCTTGGCTGCCGCGCGCGCCTTGTCGATCACGTTCTTCATGTCGTGCGGCGCGAGGAACTGGCCCTTCTTGATGTTGACCGGCTTGCCCGACTGCGCCGCGGCGCGGATGAAGTCGGTCTGGCGGCACAGGAAGGCCGGCGTCTGCAGCACGTCGACCACCCGTGCGGCGGCCGCGATGTCCTCTTCGGTGTGCACGTCGGTCAGTATCGGCAGGCCCAGCTCGCGCTTGACCTTGGCCAGGATCTCCAGGCCCTTGTCGCGTCCCGGGCCGCGGAAGCTGGTGCCCGAGGAGCGGTTGGCCTTGTCGAAGCTGCTCTTGAAGATGAAGGGGATGCCGAGCGCGGAGGTGATTTCCTTCAGCGTGCCGGCGGTGTCCATCTGCAACTGCTCGGACTCGACCACGCAAGGGCCGGCGATCAAAAAGAAGGGCTTGTCGAGCCCGATGTCGAATCCGCAGAGCTTCATGCCACGACCTTCAAAGTGTTCTTATCGGCGCCCTGGTGCTCCAGCGCAGCCTTGATGAATGCGTTGAACAACGGATGTCCGCTCCAGGGCGTGGACTTGAATTCGGGGTGGAACTGCACGCCCATGAACCAGGGGTGCACGTCCCGCGGCAGCTCGACGATCTCGGTCAGGTGCTCGCGCTGGGTGAGCGCCGAGATCACGAGGCCGGCGCGGCGCAGGTCGTCGAGGTAGTTGACGTTGGCTTCGTAGCGGTGGCGATGGCGCTCCGTCACCACGTCGCCGTAGATGCTGTGCGCCAGCGTGCCCGGCGCCACGTCGGAGCTCTGCGCGCCCAGGCGCATGGTGCCGCCGAGGTCGGACTTCTCGTCGCGCAGCTTGATCGTGCCGTCGTTGTCCTTCCACTCGGTGATCAGCGCGATCACGGGGCAGGAGGTGTCGGGGTCGAACTCGGTGCTGTTGGCGTTCTTGAGGCCGGCCACGTTGCGCGCGTACTCGATGGTCGCGACCTGCATGCCCAGGCAGATGCCCAGATAGGGAATCATCGTTTCGCGGGCAAAACGCGCCGCGGCGATCTTGCCCTCGACGCCGCGCTGGCCGAAGCCGCCCGGCACCAGGATCGCGTCGTACTTGGCGAGCCGCGCCACGTCCTGCGGCGAGATGGATTCCGAGTCGATGTAGTCGATCTTCACGCGCGCATGGTTCTTCATGCCGGCATGGCGCAGCGCTTCGTTGAGCGACTTGTAGCTGTCGGACAGGTCGACGTACTTGCCGACCATCGCGATCGTCACTTCCTTCTGCGGATGCTCGACCTCGTAGACCAGGTCGTCCCAGCGCTGGAGCTTGGCCGGCGGCGTGTTGATGCGCAGCTTGTCGCAGATCAGGCCGTCCAGGCCCTGCTCGTGCAGCATGCGCGGCACCTTGTAGATGGTGTCGACGTCCCACATCGAGATCACGCCCCATTCGGGCACGTTGGAGAACAGCGAGATCTTGGCGCGTTCGTCGTCGGGAATCGGCCGGTCGGCGCGGCACACCAGGGCGTCGGCCTGGATCCCGATGGCGCGCAGTTCCTTGGCGGTGTGCTGGGTGGGCTTGGTCTTGAGTTCGCCGGCCGCGGCGATCCAGGGTACGTAGCTCAGGTGCACGAAGGCCGAGTTGTTCTGGCCCATGCGCAGGCTCATCTGGCGCGCGGCTTCGAGGAAGGGCAGCGATTCGATGTCGCCGACGGTGCCACCGATCTCGACGATCGCCACATCGACCTCGTGCGGCGTGCCGAGGCCGGCGCCGCGCTTGATGTATTCCTGGATCTCGTTGGTGATGTGCGGAATGACCTGCACCGTCTTGCCGAGGTAGTCGCCGCGGCGTTCCTTCTCGAGCACGGACTTGTAGATCTGGCCGGTGGTGAAGTTGTTGGCGCGGCGCATGCGCGTGGTGACGAAGCGCTCGTAATGGCCGAGATCGAGGTCGGTTTCGGCACCGTCGTCGGTGACGAAGACCTCGCCGTGCTGGAACGGCGACATCGTGCCGGGGTCGACGTTGATGTAGGGATCCAGCTTGATGAGGGTGACTTTGAGGCCGCGCGATTCGAGGATCGCGGCGAGCGAGGCGGAGGCGATTCCCTTGCCCAGGGAAGACACCACACCACCGGTGACGAAGACGAATTTGGTCATGCCATGTTCCGAACGCAAGTCCGGGCAGTGGGAAATGGGGATTATAGGTGGGGCCCCTTGCCCCTTTACACTGCCGGCCATGCAAGACCTCGCAGGAAAACACATAGTTCTCGGGTTGACGGGCGGTATTGCCTGCTACAAGTCCGCGGAGCTTTGCAGGCTGCTCGTGAAAGCCGGCGCCACCGTGCAGGTCGTGATGACCGAGGCCGCCACGCAGTTCATCACGCCGGTGACGATGCAGGCGCTGTCTGGGCGGCCGGTCTACACCTCGCAGTGGGACGGCCGCGAGGCCAACAACATGCCGCACATCAACCTGAGCCGCGAGGCCGACGCGATCGTGCTGGCGCCCGCGAGCGCCGATTTCATCGCCCGGCTGGTGCAGGGGCGCTCCGACGATCTGCTGAGTCTGCTGTGCCTCGCGCGGCCGGCCGAGCGCGTGCCGCTCCTGATCGCACCGGCCATGAATCGCGAGATGTGGGGGCATCCTGCCACCCAGCGCAATCTGCGGCAGGTCGATGCCGACGGAGCGCGGGTGCTGGGCGTCGGCAACGGCTGGCAGGCCTGCGGCGAGACCGGTGACGGTCGCATGCTGGAGGCCGAGCAGTTGTTCGAGGAGATCGTGGCGCAGTTCCAGCCCAAGGTGCTGGCAGGGCAGCAGGTGGTGGTCACGGCTGGGCCGACCTTCGAGGCGCTCGATCCGATCCGCGGCATCACCAACCACTCCTCGGGCAAGATGGGTTTCGCGATCGCGCGTGCGGCGCGCGAGGCAGGCGCCGAGGTCACGCTGGTGGCCGGCCCGGTGCATTTGCCGACGCCGCGCGGCGTGGTCCGCGTCGATGTGCTGTCGGCCCGGGAGATGCTCGATGCGACGCTGCGCGCCACGCAGAACGCGGCGGTCTTCGTCGCCACGGCCGCGGTGGCCGACTGGCGCCCGGCGTCCCACAGCGAGCACAAGATCAAGAAGGACGGCAGCGGCCAGCCGCCGGTGCTGCATTTCGTCGAGAACGACGACATCCTGCTCGCGGTCGCGCAGGGCGAACGCGCCAAGTCCGGCCGCCTGTTCTGCGTCGGTTTCGCGGCCGAAAGCGAAAACCTGGTCGAACACGCCAAGGCCAAGCGCGAACGCAAGGGCATCCCGCTCCTGGTCGGCAACATCGGCCCGCTGACTTTCGGGCAAGACCACAACAGCCTGCTGCTGGTCGACGCCAAGGGCGTGCGCGAATTGCCGCGCGCACCCAAGCTCATGCTGGCGCGCGAACTGGTGGCCGAGATCGCGGCACGTCTGCCGCCGGGGAGAACGCGATGAATCCGCAATGGAACACGCCGCCGAACGGCGACTTCGCGAGCTATGTGGAGCGCCTGTCGGCGCAGGCCGCACTGCCCAAGCGCGAGCCGCAGGATGGCGAGCACGGGCTCGACATCGGCATGACGCCGTCTTCGGAGCCGCATGGCGCGGTGTCCGACGCGGCCTCCGCGGCGCGGCGCAGCGCGCAGTCGAACGGCGAGGTGCGCCCGGCAGCGGGCGCCGGCACGCTGCCGCATCACCTGTTCAAGGCGCTCGGCATCACCTGGTTCCTGGCGCTGGTGGTGCTGCTGATCGTCGACGTGCCTTTCATCATCGTTGCCGCGCTGTTCGCGGCCGGCCTCTGGCTGGCGCACAAGCTGCGGCGATTTGCGCTTCCGCCCGGCATGGGGAACTGGAAGCAATGGGCCGAGGCAGCGGCCAAGAAACAGCAAGAACTCCAGCAAAGGCGTGGCAAGTGAAAGTCGACGTTCGTATCCTCGATCCCCGCATGCAGGACCAGTTGCCTGCCTATGCAACCCCCGGCAGCGCAGGGCTGGACCTGCGCGCCTGCCTCGATGCGCCGATCACGCTGGAGCCCAATGCCTGGCAACTGGTGGGCACCGGCATCGCGATCCATCTGGCCGACCCGGGCTATGCCGCGCTGATCCTGCCGCGCTCGGGGCTGGGCCACAAGCACGGCATCGTGCTCGGCAACCTGGTGGGGCTGATCGACAGCGACTATCAGGGCGAGTTGAAGGTCAGCGCCTGGAACCGCAGCGACACGGCTTTCGTCCTGCAGCCGATGGAGCGGCTGGCGCAACTGGTCATCGTGCCGGTGGTGCAGGCGCAGTTCCGGGTGGTCGCGGAATTTCCGCCCAGCGCGCGCGGCGAAGGCGGCTACGGCTCGACCGGCAAGCACTGAGCGCAGGACTGTAGGCCGGCTCCGACAGGTAAAGAATGGAACTGGCGGCCCGCGCGAGCGTCTGAGGTTTCAACATGTGCATGCGGTCATCGCGCGGGCGATCGATGCGTTGAAGCACATGTACGGCGCCTTCTCGCCGGACCTGTTTTCCGAGGAGTACTACACCATGAAAATTTCTGCTCGCCTTGTTTCCGTCACCGCCTCCGTTCTGGCACTCGCCACGCTGACCGCCTGCGTGGCGCCGGCGCCTGTCTACCAGACCTCGCGCTATCCCTACCAGCCGAGCTATCCGGCGGCCCAGTCGCCCTATGCCGAATTCGGCCACGTGGCCAATATCGAGGTGCTGCGCAGCGAAACGGCGGGCACCGGCACCTCCGGCGGCGGTGCGGTCGCCGGTGGCGTTATCGGCGGCGTGGTCGGCAATCAGTTCGGCCGAGGCAGCGGCCGCGCGGCGGCCACCGCGCTGGGCGTGGTCGGCGGCGCCTTGCTGGGCAACAGCATCGAAGCCAATCGCAACGGTCCGCGGGTCTATGAGAGCTATCGCCTCTCGGTCCGGACAGACAACGGCGCCTATCGCTCCTTCGACGTGCCGAGCCCCGGCGACCTGCGCATCGGCGACCGCGTGCGCATAGAGGGCGGCCAGATTTCGCGCTTCTGAGCACAGCGATAGCATGAAAAAGCCGGGTCTTCCCGGCTTTTTCATGTGCCTTCGCGCTTCAGTGAAGAAGGTTGTTGCCCGGTGCGGTCGGGGGCACCTTGAAGAAGCTGGTGCCTGCGGTGCCCCGGCCGACCTCTTCCTCGGTCGCTTCGCGCACCGACTTCACGGTCAGGTCGAGCCGCAACGCGATGCCCGCGAGCGGGTGGTTGCCGTCGAGCACCAGGTGGTCGGGGTAGATCTCGGTCACGGTGTAGATCGCGTCCTTGGGCATGTCGGGACTCACGCCCTGCGGCAGCGCCGCGCCGTCGAAGGTCATGCCTTCTTCCGTGCCTTCGGGGAAGAGTGCGCGCGGCTCGAGGAAGAGCAGTTGGTCGTTGAAGTCGCCGAAGGCTTGCTCGGGTTCGAGCTGGAGCTGCACACGTGCGCCCGGTTCGTGGCCCAGGAGCGCGGCTTCGATCACCGCGAAGAGGTCGTCGCCACCGACCATGAATTCCACCGGGTCGTCGAGCACGTCCAGCACTTCACCCAGTGTGTCTTTCAGCGTCCAGGTCAGGCCGACCACGCATTGTTCAGAGATTTCCATACGAGAATTCTCCCATGGAGATTCATCAACCCTTGGCCCTGCTCGGCGGCCTCAGCGCGCAGCAGTTCATGCGCCGTCATTGGCAGAAGAAGCCGCTCGTGGTGCGCCAGGCCGTACCCGCCATGGTGCCACCGATCGGGCGCCAGGCGCTGTTCGCGCTGGCCGAGCGCGAGGAGGTCGAGTCGCGGCTGATCCGTCACGGCAAGGCCGGCTGGACGATGCGCCACGGTCCCTTGACGCGCCGGGCGCTGCCATCGCTGAAGCAGCCGGGCTGGACGCTGCTGGTGCAGGGTGTCGATCTGCATCACCAGGGCGTTCATGAACTGTTGCAACAGTTCCGTTTCGTTCCCGATGCGCGGCTCGACGATCTGATGATCAGCTACGCGAGCGACAGCGGCGGCGTCGGTCCGCACTTCGACAGCTACGACGTGTTCCTGTTGCAGGCGCAGGGGCGCCGCCGCTGGTCGATTGGCAAGCAGCGCGATCTGCGTCTGCAGCCCGATGTGCCGCTCAAGATCCTCGCGCAGTTCGAGCCCGAACAGAGCTTCGTGCTCGAACCCGGCGACATGCTCTATCTGCCGCCGCGCTATGCGCACGAGGGCGTCGCAGTCGGCGACGATTGCATGACCTGCTCGATCGGGCTGCGCGCGCCCGCGGCCGCTCCGCTCGGCGTCGACCTGCTGGCGCGCATGGCGGAGGCCCAGGCCGAAGCGCTCGAAGATGCGCCCGCACGCACGGTCGTTCACTACCGCGACCCCGCGCAGCCGGCGGTGCAGAAGCCCGCCGAGATGCCGCCCGCGCTGCAGGCCTTTGCGCGCGAAGCGGTGCTGGCCGCCCTGCGCGACCCCGAGGCGATCGACCGCGCGCTGGGCGAATCGATGACCGAACCCAAGCCCACGGTCTGGTTCGATCAGGGCGAGCTGCCGGTGCGGTTGAACGGCGTTGCGCTCGATCGCCGCACGCGCGTCCTCTACGATGCGCGGCATCTTTACATCAACGGCGAAAGCTTCCGCGCCTCGGGTCGCGATGCGAAGCTGATGCGGGTGTTGGCCGACCAGCGCGCGCTCGGCCCGCACGATCTCAGGGGCGCGAGCGAAGATGCACTGGCGCTCCTGGGCGACTGGTGCGAAGCGGGGTGGTTGCATGCCGAATGAAGAAGTTGCCAGCACGTCCTTGCCCGATGGAGCCTTCGATGGCCGCCGGACGTTTCACGACCACCTGCATGCGGCGCTGGCTGCCGCGGCACAGGAGGGTTGGCGCGAAATCGTCCTTTGCGATCCCGGCTTCGGGGACTGGCCGCTGGGCGAGCGTGCCATCGCCGACGCGCTGCAGGCCTGGTCGGCCAACGGACGCAGCTTCGTGATGCTGGCGCAGCGCTTCGACGTGTTCGAGCGCGAGCACGCGCGCTTCGTGCACTGGCGGCGCATGTGGAGCCACATCGTCGACTGCCGGGCCTGCGACGGGCCGGGCCTGCCGCAGGTGCCGAGCGGCATCTGGACGCCATCCTGGTTTCTGAACCGCATCGATGTCGAGCACGTGCGCGGCGTGTGCGGCCGCGAGCCCGAGGGCCGTCGTGCGCTGCGCGAGAAAATCGACGAGTGCTTGCGCCATGCGAAACCGGCTTTTCCGGCAACGACGCTGGGCTTGTAAGCCAATGCCGCGAATCGCGGCGCGAGACATCATCCGGAGAGAGGGCAGGTCTAGAATTTTTCTTCGAGACCTTTCATCCTAAGGAGTTATGTAATGAGAAAGTCCGTCCTGTTCGCCTCGCTGATCGCCGCTGCGGCATTGACCGCCTGCGGCAAGAAGGAGGAACCTGCGCCGGCCGTCGTCACCCCGCCGCCTGCCGCTGTCACGCCGGCTCCTGCGCCGGCGCCTGCCGCGCCCGATACATCGGCCGCGTCGCCGTCTCCCGGCGCGTCCTCTGCGCTCGACGCGGCCAACGCCGCCACCGAAGCCGCCAAGAAGGACGCACCCAAGCAGTAGGCCTGTTGCACGTTCCCCAGAGAGAAGCCGCCTTCGGGCGGCTTTTTTCATCGACTCAGAGATCGAGCCAGGGCGAGCCTTCGGCAGCGCTCGCGGTCAGCATCTCGCGCTCGCTGGCACCGAGCGCTTCGGCCAGCATGCGCCGCACGATCCCGGGCCGGTTGTTCTGTTCGCTCAGATGCGCCGCCAGCACGTGGCGCAGGCCATCGTGAAGCATGGCGCGCGCGATGGCCGCGGCAGCGGTGTTGGACAGATGGCCGTAGTTGCCGCCGACGCGCAGCTTGAGAAAGGGCGGGTAGCCCGAGCTGGCCAGCAGGTCGCTGTCGTGGTTGAACTCGAGCAGCAGGGCGTCGAGTCCCGTGAGGCGCGACAGCACGTGCGGTGTCGCATGCCCGAGATCGGTCAGCACGCCGAGGCTGCGCGCGCCGTCGGTGCAGCGCAGCTGCAGCGGCTCGCGCGCGTCGTGCGGCACGGTAAAGGGCTGGACGACGATGTCGCCGACCTGGATGTCGGCACCGTCGCGCGCGAGGCCCAGGCGGCCTTCGTAATCGCGCCCGCCGGTCGCAAGCCAGGTTCCCTCGCTCATCCAGACCTGGAGGCGGTCGCGCCGCGACAGCGCATGGGCACAGCCGATGTGGTCGCCATGTTCATGCGTAACGAAGACCGCATCGAGGTCGCAGGCCGCGAGTCCGGCCCGCGCGAGTCGCGCATCCAGTTGCCGCAGCCCGAAGCCGCAGTCGATGAGGAGCCTCGATGTGCGGCCGCCACTGGTCGCTTCGACCAGCGTGGCGTTGCCCGTGCTGCCGCTGCCGAGACTGCGGAAGCGCAGCATTCCAGGCGCTCTACTTCAGATCGTCGGCAATGACTTGCACGATGCGCTGCGCGTTCGCCGAAGACTCCGGTGCACCGCTTTCATTGAGCACCGACACCGTGCTCGCCTCGCCCTGGCCCTTGACCAGGATGCGGTACTTGAGCGGCGCTTCGGTCTTGCCCGAACCGCCGAAGGTGAACAGCTTGCCGAAGAAGCCGGGCTCCTTCTTGTCGGTGTTGGGTGCCACATAGCGCACGAAGTAGGTGCCGGCGCTGCGGTCGCGGTCTTCGACCGTGAAGCCGGTACGGTCGAGCGCAAGGCCGACACGGCGCCATGCGCGTTCGAAGTTCTCGGCAATCTGGACCACGGGCTGGCCGCCCGCGTTGGCGATGCGTGCCGTCTGCGCCGGTGCGGTGGTCGCGGCAAGTATCTTCGACTGTTCCTGCGAGACGCCCAGTTTCACCATCATGCGACGCAGGAACTCAGTTTCGAGTTCGGGATCGGTGGCGCGGGGTTGCCAGACCGTCTGGTCCTTGCGCTGGGTGGTGTAGACCTCTTCCATGCCGCGATGGCTGACGAAGATCTCGGTGCCGGCGGGCGTGCGCTCCAGGCGGGTGCGGAAGCGGTCGAGTTCGCCGGTGGAGTAGACCGAATCGACCAGCTTGCCGAGCGTGCCCCGGATGACGTCCTGCGGCAGCTTGGCGCGGTTCTCGGCCCAGTCGGTTTCCATGATGCCGAGGTTGCGTTGCTCGGTGGTGAGCAGGAAGCCGCTCTCCTGCCAGAAATCCTTCACGCCTTCCCAGAGCTGTTCGGGCGGCCGGTTGACGACGATCCAGCGCTGCGAACCCGCGCGTTCCATGCGCACGTCGCCGATGGCGCTCACCGCCGTCGGCAGGCCGGGCGCATTGGCGACGCCGGCCTGGTAGGCATTGGCGGTGACCGCGCCGCCGGGCACCGCGTAGCGGTTCTCGCGCGACAGCTGCGTGAGATCGGGCGGCACTTCCAGCGTGGGGGCCTTGCCGGCGCTCTTGTAGTCGATCTTGTCGCTCTCGAGGACCGAGCAGGCGGCGAGACTGGCGATCAGGGCCAGCAGTGCGAATCGCGAAAATGTTTTCACTCGTCTTCTTCCTTGTGGAATATGTAGCTCAATCGGTGGGCCGCAGCGCCCGCTGTGTCAGAGCGCCGGCCGCGCAAAAGGTTGCCGGCATTCGCGTACGGCGGATGGAGATGGGTCAGTCCTTGAGCAAGCCGCTGGCGCGCAGCGCGGACTCGACCACCGGTCGGCTGGCTTCGCCGAGCTCGGTGAGCGGCAGGCGCAGGGCGCCGCCGCACAGGCCGAGACGGGCCATGGCCCACTTGACCGGGATCGGATTCGGCTCGACGAACAGGTGGCGATGCAGCGGCATCAGTTCGAACTGGATCTGCATGGCGCGCCGGGCGTCGCCGGCGATCGCGGCGGTGCACAGCTCGTGCATCTTGCGCGGCGCCACGTTGGCCGTGACGCTGATGTTGCCCTGGCCGCCGCACAGCATCAGCGCGACGGCGGTCGGATCGTCGCCCGAATAGACGGCGAAATTCTTCGGCAGGTCGCGGATGAGCCACTGCGCGCGCTCGATGTTGCCGGTGGCTTCCTTGATGCCGACGATGCCGGGCACCTGCGCCAGGCGCAGCACCGTGTCGTGCGCCATATCGGCGACCGTGCGGCCGGGCACGTTGTAGAGCACGACGGGCAGGTCGCCCACGGCCTCGGCGATGGCCTTGAAGTGCAGGTACTGGCCTTCCTGGGTCGGCTTGTTGTAGTAGGGAACCACCTGCAGCTGCGAATCGGCGCCGACGCCCTTGGCGAACTTGGCGAGTTCGATCGCTTCCTTGGTGGAGTTGGCGCCGCAGCCGGCCATCACGGGAACCCGGCCCCTGGCCTGTTCGACCGAGACGCGGATGATTTCGCAGTGCTCCTCGACGTCGACCGTCGGCGACTCGCCGGTGGTGCCGACCACACCGAGGCAATCGGTGCCTTCGTCGATGTGCCAGTCGATCAGCCGGCGCAGGGCGGGATAGTCGACACTGCCGTCGTCATGCATCGGCGTGACGAGCGCGACGATGCTGCCTGTCAGTTGCTCCAAGGGGGTCTCTTTTGTCGGTGGACGAAAAGCAGACATTCTACTGACTCAGTGGCGGCCCCCCGGAGGCCGCGCCGGCCGGTCTGATGGCGGCGATCCGCTGCATGAATCGCGCTGGCGCCGGCAGGAAGCCGTCCTCGTAAGCCACGACACGAAGCCCGGCGCAGGCGCCCAGCAGCTCGCCGGGCTGCAGCAGGAAATCCGCGCGCGAGGGCTTGCCCACCGTCTCGTTGCCCGCGGCGAAGGTTTCGTAGAGCAGCACGCCCCCGGGCGCGACCGCGGCGACGATGTCGGGCAGGCGCGCCCGCCAGAGGTAGTTGGTGACGATCACCGCGCCGAACACCTGGCCGGCGAAGGGCCAGGGACCGGACTCGATGTCGGCAAGACGCGCCCGGCCGAACCCGGCCGCGGAAGAGATGGCCTCCGGCGAGCGGTCCACGCCCGTTGCCGGATGCCCGCGCTCGGCGAACCAGCGCATGTGCCGTCCCGCGCCGCAGGCCACGTCGAGCACGGTGGCACCGGGCGCGAGCAGATGCGACCAGCGCACGATCCAGGGGGAGGGCGGGAGATCGTGGCTCAGAAGCAGGCCCAGATCTGGTCCACCAGCGTCACAAGGAAGCCGGGGCGCGTGTAGAGCGCGAACACGCCCAGCAGCACCAGCGCGGCCGCGCCCAGCCAGGCGGCTTGCACGAGGCGATGGCGTGTGTTCGGGCGCATGGCGAGGACTTCAGGCCGGTTGAGGAACCGGGCGCGCGATCGCGCCTTCCTTGACCGGCAGGTTGACGAGCGCTGCGAACACGCCGAACGCGATCGCGAGATACCAGACGATGCCGTAGCTGCCGGTGCTGTCGTAGAGAAAGCCGCCGAGCCAGACGCCGAGGAAGGAGCCGACCTGGTGGCTCAGGAACACGAAGCCGCCCAGCATCGAGAGATGCGCCACGCCGAAGATCTGGGCCACGATGCCGCTGGTCAGCGGCACGGTCGACAGCCACAGGAAGCCCATCACGCTCGCGAACACGTACACCGAGAGCGGCGTAATCGGCGCTGCCAGGAAGATCGCGATCGCCGCCGCCCGGCTGAAGTAGATCGCGGCCAGCAGCTTGCGCTTGGCCAGCCGCGCCCCGAGCGAGCCCGCGACGTAGGTGCCGAAGATATTGAACAAGCCGACGAGGGCCAGCGCATAGCTCGCCACCTCGGGCGAGAGCCCCTTGTCGCGCAGGTAGCTCGGCATGTGCACGCCGATGAACGCCAGCTGGAAACCGCAGACGAAATAGCCCGCCATGAGCAGCACGAAGCTCGGGTACCTGAAGGCTTCGCCCACGGCCTGCAGGATGGTCTGGTCGCGATGTGCGACGGCTGTGCGGCCGACACGCGGCTCGCGCAGGCCTAAAGCGAGCGGCACGATCAAGAGCACCATGACGGCCAGCACCAGCAGGGCCGTGTGCCAGCCGAAGCCCGCGATCAGGTGTCCCTCCACCGGCACCATGAGGAACTGCCCGAAGGAGCCGGCCGCGGCGGCCACGCCCATGGCCCAGGAGCGTCGTTCGACCGGAATCTGGCGGCCGATCACGCCGTAGATCACGGCGTAGGTGGTGCCGGCCTGCGCGGCGCCGATCAGCACGCCGGCCGTCAGCGCGAACAGCAGCGGCGTGGGAGAGAGCGCCATGCCCGCAAGGCCCAACGCGTAGAACACCGCGCCCGCTACCAGCACGCGAAATGCGCCCAGCTTGTCGGCCAGCATGCCGGCGAAGACGCCGATCACGCCCCAGGAGAGATTCTGGATTGCAATCGCGAGCGAGAAGCTCTGGCGCGACCAGCCCAGTTCCTGCGTGATCGGTTGCAGCCAGAGGCCGAAGCCGTGGCGGATGCCCATCGAGAGGGTGACGATCATGGCGCCGCAGAACAGGACCTGCTTGAGCGACAGCGGCTTGAGTGTGGGATTCATCCAGGCAATGTATCCAAAGCGGGAGCAGCCGTATGGCACGACAGCGACGCGCATTGTTGATCTTTTCGAGCACCACTGATGCGCCAGCGGCATCAGAGGGCTTCTGTATGTCCATACAGGTTTTTCGTCGGGCGACGCATACAATCCGCCCCCATGGCGACCCTCAGCAAGACTCCCCCGGCCTATTCGGAAGGCTCGATCCGCGTTCTCAAGGGCCTTGAGCCCGTCAAGCAGCGTCCGGGCATGTACACCCGCACCGACAACCCGCTGCACATCATCCAGGAGGTGCTGGACAACGCCGCCGACGAGGCGCTCGCGGGCTACGGCAAAAAGATCAAGGTCACGCTGCACGCCGACGGCTCGGTCAGCGTCGAAGACGACGGCCGCGGCATTCCCTTCGGCCTGCATCCGGAAGAAAACGCGCCGGTGGTCGAGCTGGTGTTCACGCGGCTGCACGCGGGCGGCAAGTTCGACAAGGGCTCGGGCGGCGCCTACAGCTTTTCGGGCGGCCTGCACGGCGTGGGCGTGTCGGTGACGAACGCGCTGTCGAAGCGGCTCGAAGTCGTTTCCTATCGCGAAGGCAAGGCGGCGCAGCTTGCGTTCTCCGGCGGCGACGTGATCGAGCCGCTGGTCGTGCGCCCCGCAGAAGGCGGCGAACGCAGGCAGGGCACTACGGTGCGCGCCTGGCCGGACGCCAAGTACTTCGAATCGCCCGTGCTGCCCATCAGCGAGCTCACCCACCTGCTGCGCAGCAAGGCCGTGCTGATGCCGGGCGTGACCGTCACGCTGGTGGTCGAGAAGACCAAGGAAACGCAGCAGTGGCTGTACAAGGGCGGCCTGCGCGACTACCTGATGCAGGAACTCAACGGCGACCCGGTGATCCCGTTGTTCGAAGGCGCGGGCCATGCCGACAAGAACGCCGACAACTTTGCCGAAGGCGAGGGCGCCGAATGGTGCGTGGCCTTCACCGAAGACGGCCAGCCGGTGCGCGAGAGCTACGTCAACCTGATTCCCACCAGCGCCGGCGGCACGCACGAGAGCGGCCTGCGCGACGGCCTGTTCAACGCGGTCAAGAGCTTCATCGAGCTGCATTCGCTCTTGCCCAAGGGCGTGAAGCTGCTGCCCGAGGACGTGTTCGCGCGCGCTTCGTACGTGCTCTCGGCCAAGGTGCTCGATCCGCAGTTTCAGGGTCAGATCAAGGAACGGCTCAATTCGCGCGACGCGGTGCGGCTGGTGTCCAGCTTCGTGCGGCCCGCGCTGGAGCTGTGGCTCAACCAGCACGTGGACTACGGCCGCAAGCTCGCCGAACTGGCGATCAAGGCCGCGCAGACGCGCCAGAAGGCCGGCCAGAAAGTCGAGAAGCGCAAGGGCTCGGGCGTGGCCGTGCTGCCCGGCAAGCTGACCGACTGCGAAAGCAAGGACATCGCGCACAACGAGGTCTTCCTGGTCGAGGGCGATTCGGCCGGCGGCAGCGCCAAGATGGGCCGCGACAAGGAAAGCCAGGCCATCCTGCCCTTGCGCGGCAAGGTGCTCAACACCTGGGAAGTGGAGCGCGACCGCCTCTTCGCCAACACCGAGATCCATGACATCTCGGTCGCGATCGGCGTCGATCCGCACGGCCCCGACGACACGCCCGACATGACGGGCCTGCGCTACGGCAAGGTCTGCATCCTGAGCGATGCCGACGTCGACGGCTCGCACATCCAGGTGCTGCTCCTGACGCTGTTCTTCCGCCACTTCCCGAAGCTGATCGACACCGGCCACGTGTATGTCGCCAAGCCGCCGCTGTTCCGCGTCGATGCGCCGGCACGCGGCAAGAAGCCGGCTTCGAAGGTCTACGCGCTCGACGAGGGCGAACTGGTCGCCATCCTCGACAAGCTGCGCAAGGACGGCGTGCGTGAGGGCGCCTGGACCATCAGCCGCTTCAAGGGCCTGGGCGAAATGAGCGCCGAGCAGTTGTGGGAGACCACGCTCAACCCCGACACGCGGCGCCTGCTGCAGGTGCGCCTGGGCCGCTTCGATGTGTTGGGCACGCAGGGCGAGATCACCAAGCTGATGGGCAAGGGCGAGGCTGCGGCGCGGCGCGAGTTGATGGAACTGCGCGCCGACGACGTCGAAGTGGACGTCTGAGTGCGTGACGCTGCGAGCGTTCGGGCCGAAAATGCACCGCACCTCCCAATCCGCTCGGACTGAGCTTGTCGAAGTCAGGCCCCGACCGACGAACCCCATGCGCACCCTAGGCCGTTGCCTCCCGCTGCTGTTGGCCCTGCTGCTGTCGATGACGCAGCCGCTCGCGCACGCGGCTGACATCTACGGCTACGTCGACGACCGGGGCGTGGCGCACTTCGCGCCCGAGAAGCTCGACGAGCGCTATCACCTGTTCTTCCGCGGCGGCCAGAGCTTCGATACCGCCGACGGCATCGGCCCGCTTTTGCGCGGCCGCTCCGGCAAGATCGACGGCAAGGTGCCGCGTGCCTCGCAGACCCTGCTCGCGCTGTTCGAAGCCTCGCCCAGCTACAAGCCCGCGCAGGGCGCGCTGCGTGACGCAGCCAAGCGCCACGCGATCGACTACGAACTGCTGCAGGCCCTGATCGCCACCGAATCGGGCTTCGACGCGCAGGCCGTGTCACCCAAGGGCGCGCTCGGCCTCATGCAGCTCATGCCTGCCACCGCGCAGCGCTACGGCGTGCAAGCCGACAAGCGCGCCTCCCTCGAAAAGAAGCTGTTCGACCCGCGCATCAACATCGCCACCGGCTCGCGCTACCTGCGCGACTTGATCGAGATGTTTCCCGGCGACATCGAGCTCGCGCTCGCGGCCTACAACGCAGGCGAGGGCGCGGTGCAGCGCGCCGGCAACAAGATCCCGAACTACCGCGAAACGCAGAACTACGTGAAGACGGTGCTGCAGCTCTACGCCTACCTCAAGCCCTCGGCCGCCGCCGGCGGCAAGGCGCCGGGGCGCGTTCGCATGGAGCTGGCGCCGCCGCGCGGCGGCGCGATCGGCCGCGGCAACATGCCGCCGGATTCGCGCAGCGTGCCGGCGATGCCCGCCATGCCCGAGCCGCCGCAGCAACTGCGCCTCGATCCCGCGCTGTCCTGAGACCTGAGACCCGCATGCAACGCCGAAGCTTCGTTCTCGCCACTGCGGCTGCCGCTGCGACCGCCGCGGCGCGCGCGCAGCACCACCTGCCCGTGGCGCCATCGTCCGCAGAGCCCTACGCGAAACTGCAAGGCGGCGTGCCGCACCATATGACGCCCGAGCAGGAGGCGCAGCGCGTCACCGACAGCCCGGCGCCGGCCGGCGCAGCGGGCCGCTGGGTGCCGCGCGCCGCCCTGCCGATCCCGCGCAGCGAAATGGCCTGGGCCACCGCCGCGCAAGGGCGCATGCACGTGGTCGGCGGCTATGGCGAGGGCGCGGTCAACCGCGACTACCACCACATCTACGACCCGGCCGCCGACCGCTGGCTCGACGGCGCGCCGCTGCCGCGCGGCGCCAATCACGTCGCGGTGGCGGCCGACGGCGGGCGTGTCTATGCCCTCGGTGGCTTCGTCGAGCAGAACCGCCGCTCCGACACCAACGCCTACGTCTACGAGATCGCGGCCAACCGCTGGACCACCATCGCGCCGCTGCCGCGCCCGCGCGGCGCGGCAGCCGCGGTGGCGCTGGACGGCACGCTGCATCTGATCGGCGGCGCCTCCGAGCCCGCGGCCGAACGCGCCAGCGTGGGCTGGCACGAGGTCTACGACCCCAAGGCCGATCGCTGGTCTTCCCGCAAGCCGCTGCCCGGCGCGCGCGACCACGTGGGCTGCGTGGCGCACAACGGGCAGATCCACGTCATCGGCGGGCGCTTCAACACCTTCGAATACAACACCGACCTGCACCACGTCTACCTGCCGGCCCGCGACACCTGGGAGCTGCGTGCACCGCTGCCCACGGCGCGCTCGGGCCACGGGCTGGTGGTCTACCGCGGCCGCTTCTACGCCATGGGCGGCGAGGGCGGCTTCCTGGTCGGCGGCGTGCCGCGCCAGGCCAAGGTCTTCGGCCAGATGGAAAGCTACGACCCCGTGGCCGACACTTGGCAGCGCCATGCGCCGATGCTCACGCCGCGCCATGCGGTGGGCGCCGCCGTGATCGGCGACTGGATCTACGTCGCCGGGGGCGGTGCCGTGCTCGGCGGCGCGGTGCAGTCGGCGGTGCACGAGGCTTTCACACTCGGCTGAGCGCGCACGAGCGCGCCGGCCTGCAACCCTTTTTTCTTCTCTCTTTTCTTCATGGACTCCCAACCCCCGCTCGATCTCCTGGGCCCCGACGACGCAGGCGACAACGCCGTCACGCTGGCCGACTACGCGCAGACCGCCTACCTCGAATACGCGCTCAGCGTGGTCAAGGGTCGTGCGCTGCCCGACGTCAGCGACGGCCAGAAGCCGGTGCAGCGGCGGATCCTCTATTCGATGTCGCGCATGGGCCTGGGCTTCGGCGGAGCCAACGGCACCGTCGGCGCCAAGCCGGTCAAAAGCGCGCGCGTGGTGGGCGACGTGCTGGGCCGCTTCCATCCGCACAGCGACCAGGCCGCGTACGACGCGCTGGTGCGCATGGCGCAGGACTTTTCGCAGCGCTATCCGCTGGTCGACGGCCAGGGCAATTTCGGCAGCCGCGACGGCGACGGTGCCGCGGCCATGCGCTACACCGAGGCACGGCTGGCCCGCATCACCAGCCTCTTGCTCGACGAGATCGACGAAGGCACGGTCGATTTCATCCCCAACTACGACGGCTCGACCGAAGAGCCGCGCCTGTTGCCTGCGCGGCTGCCCTTCACGCTGCTGAACGGCGCGAGCGGCATCGCGGTCGGCCTGGCCACCGAGATCCCGAGCCACAACCTGCGCGAGATCGCCGACGCCTGCGTCGCGCTCATCAAGACGAACGGCAAGCTCAGCGAGGAAGAGCTGTTCGCGATGGTGCCCGGCCCCGACTATCCGGGTGGCGCGCAGATCATCAGCGGCGCGGCCGACATTGCCGAGGCCTACCGCACCGGCCGCGGTTCGTTGAAGGTGCGCGCGCGCTGGAAGATCGAGGAGCTCGCGCGCGGCCAGTGGCAGTTGGTGGTCAACGAGCTTCCGCCGGGCGTCAGCACGCAGAAGGTGCTGGAGGAGATCGAGGAACTCACCAACCCCAAGATCCGTGCCGGCAAGAAGGCGCTCTCGGGCGAGCAGACGCAACTGAAGGCGGCCGTGCTCTCGGTGCTCGACGTGGTGCGCGACGAATCGAGCAAGGACGCGGCGGTGCGCCTGGTGTTCGAGCCCAAGACCTCGCGCATCAGCCAGGAGGAGTTCATCACCACGCTGCTGGCGCAGACCTCGCTCGAAAGCTCCTCGCCGATCAATCTCACGATGGTCGGCATCGACGGCAAGCCGACGCAGAAGTCGCTGCGCCAGATGCTCAACGAGTGGATCGCCTTCCGCGAGATCACGGTCGAGAAGCGCTCGCGCCATCGGCTGGGCAAGGTGCGGGACCGCATCCACATCCTCGAGGGCCGGCAGCTGGTGCTGCTCAACATCGACGAGGTGATCGCGATCATCCGGGCGGCCGAGGATCCGAAGGCGGCGCTGATCGCGCGCTTCGAGCTCAGCGAACGGCAGGCCGAGGACATTCTCGAAATCCGGCTGCGCCAACTCGCGCGGCTGGAAGCCATCAAGATCGAGCAGGAGCTCAAGGGCCTGCGCGAGGACCAGAAGAGGCTCGAAGACATCCTCGCGAGCCCGGCGGCGCTGCGCCGCCTGCTGGTGAAGGAGATCGAGCAGGACGCGAAGAGCTTCGAGGACCCGCGCCGCACGCTGATCCAGGCCGAGAAGCGCGCCGTTGCCGAAGTGCGCGTGGTCGACGAGCCGGTGACGGTGATCGTTTCGCAGAAAGGCTGGGTGCGCACGCAGAAGGGCTGGGCCAGCGAACGCGCCGCGGGCGCGGCCGCGCCCGAGTACAGCTTCAAGTCCGGCGATGCGCTCTACGGCGCCTTCGAGTGCCGCTCGGTGGACACGCTGCTGGTCTTCGGCACCGCCAAGGACAAGGCGGTGCGCATCTACACCGTGGCCGTGGCCTCGCTGCCCGGCGGCCGCGGCGACGGTCAGCCGGTGACGACGCTGATCGATCTGGAGAGCGGCACACAGGTTGCGCATTATTTCGCGGGCCCGTCCGGGGCGGCGCTGCTGCTGTCCAACACGGGCGGCTACGGCTTCATCGCGTCGGTCGAGAACATGATGTCGCGCCAGCGCGGCGGCAAGGCCTTCGTCGACGTCGGCGAAGGCGAGCAGCTGTGCCGGCCGTCGCTGGTCGGCGGTGCGAGCGGCGCCGAGCCGATGCCGGCTGCGACGCACGTGGCCTGCGCCTCGGCGGGCGGCCGCATCCTGACCTTCGAGATCCTCGAGATGAAGGCGCTGCCCAAGGGTGGTCGCGGACTCACGCTGATCGACCTCGACGCCAAGGACACGCTCGCCGGTGCCGCGGCTTACACGCGCAGCGTGAAGATCGAGGGCATCGGCCGCGGCGGCAAGGAACGCGAGGAGACACTGGAGATCCGCACGCTCAACAACGCGCGCGCAAGCCGCGCGCGCAAGGGCAAGGCGGCCGATCTGGGCTTCAAGCCGTCGAGCATCGTGCGCGTGCTCTGACCGGGACATCGCATGGAATTCGGCGCCTTCGGCATCTTCGTTCTGGTGATCAGCTGCGCCTGCAGCTTCCTGCTCGCGCGCTGGCTCGGCAAGCGCCGGCGCGAGGCGCGCAGGGATCGCGATCGGCGCGCGGCAGAGGCGGGCCAGAGCCGGCAGGTGCGGCGGGCGCGCGAGCGGCGCTCGGGCGGCCGATAAGCACCCGTACCCTCAAGTCCGTTCGGGCTGAGCTTGTCGAAGCCTGCACCCGGCTTCGACAAGCTCAGCCCGAACGGTTTAGGTTGAGTCAGCTCGAACGGTCCAGGTTGAGTCAGCCCGAACGGATGGGCCTACTTCAACCCCTCCCACCATCGCGCATTGGTCCGCGGCCGCCCCATCGTCAGCACCTCGCCGATCTCCGGTGTCGCCAGTTCGATCTTCTTCGCCTGCGACAGCGCGGCAATCCGGTCCAGCGGGTCGTGCCAGGTGTGGAAGGCCAGGTCGAAGGTGCTGTTGTGCACCACGTACAGCACCTTGCCGCGCAGGTCCTCGAAGGCCTGCACGCTTTGTTCGGGCGTCATGTGCACCGACGGCCAGTAGGCGTCGTAGGCGCCGTTTTCCATCAGGGCGAGGTCGAAGCCGCCGAAGCGCTCGCCGATCTGCTTGAAGCCCTGGAAATAGCCCGAGTCGCCGCTGTAGAAGATGCGCTCGCTCCCGCTCTGGATGACCCAGGAGGCCCACAGCGTCTTGTTGCGGTCGCTCAATGTCCGGCCCGAGAAATGCTGCGCCGGCGTGGCGGTGAGCTTCACGCCGTTGTGTTCCGTGGCCTGCCACCAGTCGAACTCGGCCACCCGCTCGGCCGGCACGCCCATCTCCAGCAGCCGCGCGCGCACGCCCAGCGGCACGAAGTAGCGCTGCACGCGCTGTGCGAGGTACTCGATGGTCGCGACGTCGAGGTGGTCGTAGTGGTCGTGCGAGAGGATCAGGCCTTCGATGGGCGGCAGCTGTTCGAGCTTGAGCGGCGGCGCGTGAAAACGCTTGGGGCCGACCCACTGCAAGGGTGACGCACGCTCGCTGAACACCGGATCGATCAGCCAGTACTTGCCGCGCAGCTTGAGCAGGTGCGACGAATGGCCGAGGCGGATCACGTGGTTGGCCTGCGGGTCCAGCGCGTCGAGCTGCGCCGGGCTGAGCGGGCGCACCGGAATCGCATCGACCGGCACCGTGTCGGTCTTGGTTTCCACGATGAAGCGCGACCAGATCTTCCACGGGCTCGCGGACGGCAGGGCCTGCGGATTCGGCGGATTCTCGAAGACGCAGCCCTTGAACTGGGGCGAGGCGCCGTAAGGCGTTTCGCAGGCGCTCGTGGTGCTGGCGCAGCCGGCGACGAGGCCCAGGGCGGCGGCCAGGAGAAGGGTTCTGCACAGGAAGTGGGCGGTCATGGGCGGCGAGCTTAACCAATGCCTAGTCTGCCTTCGTTGCGGCATAGACCATTTGCGACATTGTTGCCACCCGCCAAGCGTGAAATATTTCACGAGGAACGACGAGGAGCCGCATGGACGACACCATCCAGAAGCTGGTGACAGCGCGCCGCGAGGCGCTTGCAGGCGTCGACGACGGCCGCAGGCCGTGGGGGCTGGCCCTTTCGGGCGGCGGCATCCGCAGCGCCACCTTCTGCCTCGGGCTCATGAAGGCGCTGGCGGCGAAGCGGCAACTGCTCAAGTTCGACCTGGTCTCCACGGTCTCGGGCGGCGGCTACATCGGCGCCACGCTGGGCCGCCTGTGCACCAATGCGAAATCGGTCGACGAGGTGCGCGAGATCGAGCGCGCCTTCGGCGACGTGGACCGCGCGCGCTTCGGCTGGTGGCTGCGCGGCAACGGCCGCTACTTGATCCCGGGCGGCATGCGCGACACGCTGTTCGCGGCCGCGCTCTACCTGCGCAACCTGCTGGGCACGCACATCGAGATCGCCATCGCCGCCAGCCTGATCGGCATGGTGCTGGCCGCCGTCAACCTGCTGCTGTGGGACGCAGTCTTCAGGGCTGTGGACCTCAACAGCGTGCCGCCGGATGCGGTGACCGGCGTGACCGACCTGGCCAGCGTGCAGTCGCTGCGCCTCCTGGTCCAGTGGGCCACGCAATGGCCCACGCTGTGGTTCACGCTGGTCGGCCCTTTCATTGCCTCGGTGGTGCTGGCCTGCGCTTACTGGTCGGTGCGCGACAAGAAATCCACCGGCTCGATGCTGCTGCAGGTGGCGATGTGGCTGGGGTTGGGCGCCGGCGCCTGCTGGCTCGGGCCGGAGCTGGTGCGGAACTACAGCGGGCCGCTCTGGCTGGCGCCGGCTTTCATCGGCTTTGCGCTGTGCTGGGTGGTGGCGCTGCTGTGGGTGCTGTGGCGCGGCCGGCACAGCAGCGCGGCGCAATTGCGCAACGAACTGACCGACTGGCTCGCCTCGGTGATCAACTCGGCGCTGCTGATCGTGATGCTGGGCCTGCTCGATCGCGCCGGCTGGTGGCTGGCGGCCGAGAGCCAGAACCAGCGCGCCTCCTATGGCGCGATCCTGCTGCTGGTGGCGGCGGTGCTGCGCGGCGTGCTGCCGATGATGCTGTCGCAGAAACGCCAGGCGCCCGGCGTCGGCAAGTCGATGATGCTCACGCTCGCGAGCCTGCTCGGCCTTGTGCTGGCCTTCTGCCTTGCGGCCTGGTGGGTCGGGGTGGTGTATGCGGCGGCGCTGCTGCCGGTGTTCACGGCGGGCGGGCTCGACTTCTCGCGCGGCTGGGTCTGGCTCGGCACCATCTTCGTCATCGTGGGCCTCTATGCGCTGGTGACCGGGCGCAATTTCGCCTTTCTCAACGTCTCCTCGCTGCACATGTTCTACAAGGCGCGCATCGTGCGCGGCTACCTGGGCGCCGCCAATGCGCGCCGGCTCGGCGCGAGCCCGACCGACGAGGTCTCGGGGCTCGAGCCGCCGGCGGTGCCGGTAGGCGAGGTCGATGCGCTGGACGACATCTCGCAGCTTCGCTACGCGCCGCACCTGCACGGCGGGCCGGTGCACCTGGCCAACGTCTGCATCAACCAGACGCACGACACCAAGCAGAAGCTCTTCAATCGCGACCGCAAGAGCCTGCCGATGACGATCGGGCCGCTGGGCTGGATGCAGGCCGGCGGCGCCGGCTGGGCGCAGGCGCACGGCGATGCCGCGCTGACGCTCGGCGCCTGGACCGCGATCTCGGGCGCGGCCGTCGCGCCGGGCATCGGCCGGCTGACCAAGCGCGGCATCTCGGCGCTGTCGGTGTTCGCGGGCCTCAGGCTCGGCTACTGGTGGAACAGCGCCGATGCCGGCATTGTGCAGCGCGGCGCCGCCGTGCATGCGAGCCCGCTCCTGATGAAAACGCGCTTCATGCTGCTCGAATGCTTCGGCGCGTTCCCGGGCAGCAGCAGCGCCAGCTGGTACCTGAGCGACGGCGGCCATTTCGAGAACACCGGCGCCTATGCGCTGCTGCGCCAGCAGGCTTCGCTGATCGTCATCGCCGATTGCGGCGCCGATCCGGACTACCGCTTCTGCGACCTCGAGATCCTGATCCGCCGCGCGCGCATCGACCTCAATGCCGAGATCACCTTCATGAAGCCGAGGCCCGGTGCCGAGTGGCCGCACATCGAAGCCTTCGGCTCCCTCAACGACCTTGCTTCGCCCAACAGCCAGGCCTGCCTGGCGCTCGCGCAGGTGCGCTACGCGAGCGGCGCGACCGGGCAGCTGGTGCTGGTCAAGCCCAATGTCTCGGCCGCGCTGCCGGTCGACCTGGTGAACTTCAAGGCGGCCAATCCGCTCTTTCCGCAACAGCCGACCACCGACCAGTTCTTCGACGAGGCGCAGTGGGAGAGCTACTTCCGCCTCGGCGCCGAGATCGGCGGGCGGCTCGAGGGCGACATGCTGGAGCAGGTCGCGATGGGCGCGCCCGGCCTCTTCGTGCCCGACGATGGCCAGCCGCACGCGGTCGCCAAGGCCGGCGCCGCGCCTGCCGATGGCGACCCGGCCGAAAAAGACAGCGCCGCCGCGGCCGCGGTGGGCTCGATGAGCCGCCTGCAGGCGCGCGTGATCAAGGCCGGCGCCGTCACGGCCTCGGTCGGCATCGGCACCGCCGCCACCTTCGGCGTCGCGGCCTGGCAGGGCATCGACAGCTGGCGCGCACAGCGCACCGAGACCGAGAAGGCCGAGAACGGCGCCTTCAAGGAACTCACCGAGCGCTGGGCCCGGCTGCACGCCGGCGTCTCGCCCGGCGACGCGTCCGCGCTGCTCGCGGCCGAGCTACTGCGCACCGGCGATCTGCTGTGCCGCGACGGCAGGGACAACTTCATGGCGAAGTTCCGCCTGTCGGTGCGCATCGTCGACGATGCCAAGCAGGCCTGCACCAACGAGGCCGACGACCAGCGCACGCCGGCCTGCACGCGCCTGCTCGATGTGGGCAACGGCATCGACTGCCTGCAGCCCGCGCAGGCGCCGCCGTGCGCGCCGCGCTACTGGGCGCGCGACTACACCGGCCAGACCGGCTCCAAGCAGAACTGCAGCGGCACCTTGCCGGCGCCCTGGCCCGCGGTGGTGTGGCTCCGCGACCGCATCAGCGGCCCCGGCGAGCTGCAGGTCGCTGCCGGGCCGGCGCCGAAGGATCCCGCGCCGACCTATGCGCCGCCGCCGCCGCCCTCCGATACGGGCGCGGCGCCGGCGCCCGCACCGGCGCCGGCGCCGTCGCAGCCGCCCCCCCCCCCCGGCGTGTGCAACGGCACCGTGGTCTACATCCAGATCTATGGCCCCGCGCTGCGCGACAAGGCGCGCAGCTGGCGCGAACCCTGGCGCGGGCTGGGCGCTTCGGTGCCGCCGATCGAGGATGTGCTGAGCACATCGCGCCGGGCCGGCCGTTCCCCGCCGGTGGGCCATCCGGAGCCCAGCGTGATCATCCGCGACGAGAAGGAGCGGCCCTGCGCCCGGGCCTTGACCCAGCTCGCCCCGACGCCCACCGGCCAGCCCTGGGAAATCAAGCTGCGGCCGCTGGTGCTGAAGGAGACGAGCGGCAACATCGAAGTGTGGCTGCCGCGAACGGGCGGACCGGTGCCGAACTGAAGCGCGGCAGCATCGACAACAGGAGCAGATGACCATGGCGACATCCGTCAAACCCGTCGTGATCGTGCGACCCCCGCAGCTCGGCTTCGGCGACGGCAGTGTGAGTCCCGCGGACTTCGGCTGGCACATGCTGGCTGAAGGCGACTCGTGGTTCTCCTTCGGTTCGCTGTTCGGCAACAACCTGCTGAACCGGCTGGCCTTCGCCCGCAGCACGCTGATGACGAGCACTGCGAGCCCCGGCGACACGCTGGGTCACATGGCCGAGTGGTGGCGCGACCCGGCCTTCGCCACCCTGATCGACGGCGGTCCGCGCGGCAAGCAGGGCTGGAAGTTCGACGCCATCCTGTTGAGCGGCGGCGGCAACGACCTGATCGATGCGGTCAGCGACAAGTTCGTCGACCGCCAGCTGTTGCGCAAGCTGCCGGCGGGCAGCGATCCGGCGTCGCCCGAGGACTGCATTCACCCCGAGGCCTGGGCCCTGTTCGAGAACTACCTGCGCGCGAACTTCGGCATGGTGTCGGACCTGACGGCGAACAGCCCGCTCAACGGCGCCACGCCGATCTTCGTGCACACCTACGACTTTCCGACGCCCAACGACGCGCCTGCGGCCCCGGGCAGCGGACCGTGGCTGCTGCCGGCCCTGGTGGCGCACGGCATTCCGCAGCCCATGCGCCAGCCCCTGGCGGACCATCTGATCGAGCGGCTGGCCGGCGTGACGCGCACCCTCGGCCATGCCAACGTGCGCGTCATCGACACGCTCGGCACGCTCACGCGCGCGGCGTCCGGCGCGACCGGCGACAGCAACGATTGGCTGAACGAGATCCATCCCAACGCCGGGGGCTACGCTAAGCTGGCGGTGGTCTGGCGCGGTGCGATCGAGGCGGAGATCGCGCCCTAGCGTGAGGGCCGTGGTTCAGGCCGCCTGCGCTTGTGGCACGCGGGCCGCGGCGACAGCCAGCGCATGGCGCGCGATCGTCGCCTCCTCATCGGTCGCGATGACCCAGGCGCCGACGGCGGAGCCGGAGGCCGAGATCAGGCGGTCGCCGCTTTCCCGTTGCGCAGGCGCGGCCGCATCGAACGCGACGCCGAGCCAGCCCAGCTCGGCCAGCACCGCGGCGCGCACGCGCGCCGAATGCTCCCCGATGCCGCCGGTGAAGACGAAGGCATCGAGGCCGCCCAGCGATGCCGCGAGCGCGCCGGCTTCGCGGCGGATGCGGGCGCAGAAGTACGCGATGGCCTCGGCCGCGCGCGGGTCGTCGCAAGCCTCTAGTTCGCGCATGTCGTGCGTGAGCCCCGAAAGGCCCTTGAGCCCCGACTCCTTGTAGAGCAGGTCGGAGAGCTGTTCCGCGCCGTAGCCCTGCGTTCCGACCAGGTGCAGCAGCACGCCCGGATCGATTGCGCCGCAGCGCGTTCCCATGGGCAGGCCGTCGAGTGCGGTGTAGCCCATCGTGGTATCGACCGAGCGGCCGGCCTGAAGCGCGCACATCGACGCCCCGTTGCCGAGGTGGGCGACGATCACCCGTCCCGCCGCCTCGCGCGGCGACAGCTCGGCCAGACGCCGCGCGATGTATTCGTACGAAAGGCCGTGGAAGCCGTAGCGCCGGATGCCCGCGTCGTAGTGGCTGCGCGGCAGCGCATAGGCTTCGCGCAGGAAACCGCGCCCGCTGTGGAACGCGGTGTCGAAGCAGGCGACCTGCGGCACGCCGGGGAACGCGCTGCGCGTCGCCTCGATGCCGGCGATGTTGGTCGGCAGGTGCAGCGGCGCCAGCGGCACCAATGCACGCAGCGCGGCGAGGACCTCATCGTCGACCACGGTCGACGACGTGAAGTGCGTGGCGCCGTGCACGACGCGATGCCCGACGGCGGCAAGCTGCAGCCGCGGGAACTCGGCGCCGATCAGCGCGAGGATCGCGTCGAGCGCGTCGCCGTGGCCGCACAGCTCGCCGGCGGGCAGGTCGTCGTCGTGCAGCGTGCGGCCGTCCGCGGCCTGCGCCTTGAAGTGCGCATCGGCGCCGAGTCCGTCGACCTGGCCCGCGGCCGCGCGCTGCAGAAGGCCGGCGGCGTCGATCGAGAACAGCGCGAACTTGACCGACGAGGAGCCGGCGTTGAAGGTGATGACGTGGTCGGACATGGAAGGCAGCCCAGTTCAACCGGCATTCACGGCGCTCTTGCCGTGACGCATCCAGTGGTCGTAGAGCAGCGCCAGCGCACACGAGGCGAGGCGGGCGCGGTCGTTGTCGGCGCGGCTCGTCAGCATCACCGGCACCTTCGCGCCGACGACCAGTCCGGCCGCCTCCGCGCGTGTGACGAAAGTGAACTGCTTGGCCAGCATGTTGCCGGCCTCGATGTTGGGCACGACCAGCACGTCGGCCCGCCCGGCGACCGAGGACACGATGCCTTTGGTGCGCGCGGCTTCCAGGTCCATGGCGTTGTCCATCGCGAGCGGCCCGTCGACGATGCCGCCCTGGATCTGCCCGCGGTCGGCCATCTTGGCCAGGATGGCGGCGTCCAGGGTCGAGGGGATGCTCGGGTTCACCGTCTCCACCGCCGACAGCACGCCCACACGCGGCTGCTCGATGCCGCATGCGCGCGCCAGGTCGATCGCGTTCTGCACGATGTCGACCTTGGTCACCAGGTCGGGCGCGATGTTGATCGCCGCATCGGTGATGAAGATCAGGTTCTGCAGCGTGGGCGCGTCCATCGCGAAGACGTGGCTCAGGCGGCGCGCGCTGCGCAGGCCGCCGTCCTTTTTCACCATCTCGGCGAGGAGCGTGTCCGAGTGGAGGTTGCCTTTCATCACCGCGCCGACCCTGCCTTGGAGGGCGAGCGCCACCGCATGGGCCGCGGCCTCGTGCGGCTGCGCCATGTCGATCAGCAGGTACGCGCCGATGTCGGCGCCCAGCGCTTCGGCGGCGGCGCGGATCTTCCCGGCGTCGCCGATCAGCACGGGCTCGATCAGGCCGCGCTGCGCCGACAGCAGTGCGCCGGCCAGCGAGTTGTGATCGTCGGGGCAGACCACGGCAGTCACCAGAGCCGGCAAGCTGGCCGCTGCATCGATCAGGCGGCCGAAGTGGTCGTGCTGGTCGAGGATCAGGCTGGGCAGGTCGCGCGCCTCGGTGTGGCGCGCCTCGATGGGCGCGAGCACTTCGGCGCTGCCGCTGCAGATGGCAGTGCCGTCGCGCCTGGCGACCAGCGTCTCGAAGCTCGCGAGCGGCGCCTCGCCCTTGGCCGTGCAGCGCACCGAGACCCGAAGCGCATCGCCGACATGCACCCGCTCGTCGGAAAAGCGCAGCGTCTGCGCGCGATAGAGCGTGCCCGAGCCGGGCAGCAGGTTGCCGAGCACCGCCGAGATCAGCGAAGCGACCCACATCGACGGCGCGACCACGGCCGACGGGTCATGCCCGCTGAAGTCGGGCAGCGTCAGGGGGTTGGTGTTGCCCGAGGCGTGCGCGAACAGGAACAGGTCCTGCTCGGTGCAGAGCCGTTCGATGGCAGCGCTCTGCCCCACCTCGAGCTCGCTCCAGGTGACGTTGCGGATCACGTGGCTGCCGTTGTGCATTCCGGGCTTCAGTCCGAGCCCGGCCGCCAGACCCGCATCAGCACCGCAAGCTTGGTGCGGAAGGTGTGGCGTTCGTCCGAAAGCGCATCCAGGAAATCCGACAGCCGCTTCGACTTGACCATTGTGTAGACCGTGAGGCAGGTGGTCAGCACGCCCACCACGCCGAACCATGCGAGCTTTTGCGAAAGCGGCGCCTCGGCCTCGGCCAGCAGGTTCATGCCGAGGAAGCCGGTGGTGATGGTGCCGATCAGGCCGAACAGCGTGACCACCGTGAGCCGCACGACCGTGTTGGCCTGGCGGCGCAGGCTGTCGGCGTCGAGGTACGTGTTCATGTCGGCGATGCGCTCCTTGACCTCTTCGTAGAGCGGATCGAGGCCGAGGTGCGTGGTGCACAGGTGCGAGAGCGCGCGTATCTGCGCCTGCTCCGAGATCTCGTGGAACCAGTAGCGGTGCGTGAAGCGCAGGAAGCCCTCGAAGCTCGCGCGGATGGCGCGCTTGAAACGCTTGACGCTGGCGACGTCGTGCACATCGAGCATGCGCAGCGCCTCGACCAGCCGGTCGGAGAACATCAGCAGCGCGGCCTTCTGGAAATGCGCGATCAGGAACAGCAGGAAATGCTGGTGCCGGAACTGCGCCAGCACGCCGCGGTCTCGGCAGCAGAAGAAGTCGGAGCGCGCATCGCCGACCACGATGAGCGCCCGGCCGTTGCAAAGGTAGCGCGTGTTCGGCGCGCTGCCGGCATCGACCCAGAAACGGTCGTAGCAGTAGCGCTCTTCGAAATCGGTCACGTGCTCTTCGGCGTAGGGCAGGGGACCGCTGCCGCTGACCGCTGGCTCCGCCGCGCCCGTGACCATGGCCAGCCGGATGAAGTCGTGGCGCGTGAGCCGCCGCGGTTCGTCGAGCGAGAGGTAGGCCATCACCGGCATGCGGTAGTACTCGATCTGGCGGAAACGCAAGGCGCCGGCCTGGTCGGAATGGTCGCTCACCAGCGGCTGCATCAGCCACGCCCAGTGCGCCGCGATGCGCGGCGCGCGGTGCTCGGCCACGTGCGCGAGGAAGACGTCGCGCTGCTGCACGTCGGAACTCGACAGCACCTTGCCCTCGGCGTCCAGCCATTCGACGCTGCTCATGCAATGCAGCGCCGCGCCCTGCGCGTCCCAGCCGCCGGGGTAGGCGCGGCCGAAGCGATAGAGGATCTCCTGCGCCTGCGGCAGGCTCAGGTCGTCGGCGCCGATCTCCATGTTGAGCATCACCACGTCGACGTCGAAGAAGAAGTAGAGATCGACGTGCACCACCTGCAGCGTGATCGGCGCATCGCCGGGATGGGCGACCACTCGCACCGCGGCGATGTCGTGGCGGCGGAACACGCGCATCGGCGAATCGCCGCCGCCCGGTATGCCGGCCTGGCGCCCGGTGCGGCCCTCGCCGTACAGGAAGCGCTGCACGTAGGGCAGGAAGCTCACGAACTCGTTGTAGTGGCGCTCGTGGAAGCCTTCGCTGCTGCCGGTGTACTCGTCGACCTCCTCGCGCCAGGGCGAGGCATCGCCGAGGTCGCGCAGCACCTGCCAAGGGCCGCGGTGGGCATGGCGAGGCTGGGCCGTCGGCATCAATCGCAGCGGCCACAGGAGGGTCTGGCGCAGGTGGCGCACTGCGGGTGCGGGGCCGGCGGTCTTGTCTTGCGCCGCGGTCGCCAGGGTGGTGGGGCTGAGCATCGTGGGAGTGTAGGCAGCCGCAGCGCCTGGGGAAATCCCTGATCGCTATGAAACCGGTTTCATATAAGCTTGCGCTATTGCTTTTGCAGGAGACATGCAGATGTGGAAGGATGACGAAGAACTGTTCGGCCTGATGCGCCGGCATCTGTTTCCCGCAGTGGTCGGCGACATCCTGGACACGCTCGGCTTCCTCCGGCAGTTCCTGCATCCGCACATTCGCCCCGTCGCCACCGACATGGTGATCGCCGGGCGCGCCATGCCCGTGCTGGAGACCCTGTGCTTCGCAGCCGTCGAGGAGCAGGGCCAGCTTCCGCTGTCGCGCCAGCCCTTCGGCCTGCTGTTCGAGGCGCTCGACGACCTGCGTCCGAACGAGGTGTACGTGGCCACCGGATGCGCGCCGCAGTTCGCGCTGTGGGGCGGCCTGATGACCACGCGCGCCATGCACCTGAAAGCGGCCGGCGCCGTGCTCGACGGCTACTCGCGCGACACCTCCGAAGTGCTCGAGCTCGGCCTGCCGGTGTTCTCCTACGGCGGCTACGCGCAGGACCAGGGGCCGCGCGGCAAGGTGGTCGACTACCGCATCGGCGTGGAAATCAACGGCGTGCGCGTGAACCCCGGCGACATCGTCTTCGGCGACCGCGACGGCGTGCTCATCATTCCCAGGGAAGCCGAAGAAGAGGCGATCCGCAAGGCGCTGGAGAAGGCCGGCACCGAGAACCGCGTACGCCTGGCGATCCAGAACGGCATGAGCACGGTCGAGGCCTTCAAGACCTTCGGCGTCATGTGAGCACAGCGCCGGCAAGCCCATGAACTACACGTTCCAGTTCGACGCCGTCTTCGCCGCCTGGCCGCTGCTGCTGAAGGGCACCTGGATCACCATCCAGCTCTCGCTCGTCGCCACGCTGCTGGGCCTGATGGTGGCCATCTTCTGCGCCTGGGGCAAGACCTCGGGGCCGGGCTGGCTGCGCTTCATCGTCAATGCATACATCGAGGTGATCCGCAACACGCCTTTCCTGGTGCAGCTGTTTTTCTTTTTCTTCGCGCTGCCGGCCATCGGGCTGCGCTGGTCGCCCTACACGGCCGCGCTCACGGCGATGGTGGTGAACCTCGGCGCCTACGCGGCCGAGATCGTCCGCGCCGGCATCGAGTCCATTCCCAAGGGGCAGATCGAGGCGGGCAGGGCGCTCAACCTCAAGCCGTGGGAGATCTTCCGCTTCGTGATCATCAAGCCGGCATTGAAGGCCATCTATCCCGCACTCACCAGCCAGTTCATTTTGTTGATGCTGAGCTCGGCGGTGGTGTCGGTGATCTCGGCCGACGACCTGACCTCGGTCGCGGCCAACCTGCAGTCGCAGACCTTTCGCAGCTTCGAGATCTACATCGTGGTGGCCGGCATCTACCTCGCGCTGGCCCTCTCGTTCTCGGGGTTGTTCAAGCTGATCTATCGGCGCACCCTCAATTACCCCGACAGGCGCTGAACACCATGCGCACCTTCGGCTTCCCCGAATTTTTGTTCATCCTCGAAGCGGCCAAGTGGACGCTGGCGCTGTCGCTGATCGCCTTCATCGGCGGCGCCATCCTCGGGCTCGCGATCGCGCTCGCGCGCACCTCCAACAGCAAGACCGCGCGGCTGCTGTCCACCGGCTTCATCCAGATCTTCCAGGGCACGCCGCTGTTGCTGCAGCTGTTCCTGATCTTCTTCGGCGCGCCGGTGCTCGGCTTCGACATCAACCCGTGGATCGCGGCCGGCGTCGCGCTGGTGCTCAACAGCGCCGCCTTCCTCGGCGAGATCTGGCGCGGCTGCATCGAGGCCATTCCGCGCGGCCAGTGGGAGGCGGCCGAGGCGCTCAACCTCAACTACACGAGCCGCATGCGCGACGTGGTGCTGCCGCAGGCCTTCAAGATCGCGCTGCCGCCGACGGTGGGCTACGTGGTGCAGATCATCAAGGGCACCTCGCTCGCCGCGATCATCGGCTTCACCGAGATCACGCGCGCCGGCCAGATCATCAACAACGCGACCTTCCAGCCGCTCTACGTGTTCACGACCGTGGCCGCGCTGTACTTCGTCATCTGCTGGCCGTTGTCGCTGATGGCGGCGCGCATGGAGCGCAAGCGCGCCCGCGCTCTCGCCCGCTGAGCTTTCTTTCCCAACCCAAGGAGACTTCCACATGATCAACTTCACCACGCGCCGCACGGCGCTCGCAGCCATCGGCCTCGGCGCCGCGCTCACCGCCTTCGCCCCCTTCGCGTCGGCACAAAGCGTCGCCGACATCAAGAAGAAGGGCGAGATCACCATCGGCATGCTGGTCGACTTCCCGCCCTACGGCACGACCAACGCCAAGAACGAGCCCGACGGCTACGACGCCGACGTCGCCAAGCTGCTGGCCAAGGACCTGGGCGTGAAGGCCAATATCGTGCCGGTCACCGGCCCGAACCGCATCCCCTTCCTGCTCACCAACAAGGTCGACGTGCTGGTGGCCTCGCTGGCAGTGACGCCGGAACGCGCCAAGCAGGTCGACTTCTCCGTGCCCTATGCGGCCGCCACCGTGGTGCTCTACGGCCTGAAGAAGGAGACGATGGCGTCGCCGGCCGACCTCAAGGGCAAGCGCATCGGCGTGGCCCGCGCGAGCACGCAGGACGTCGCATTGACTGCCGTCGCGCCCGAAGGCACCGAGATCCGCCGCTTCGACGACGATGCGTCGGGCATGCAGGCGCTGCTGTCGGGCCAGATCGACGCGCTCGGCTGCTCGACCACCGTGGCCGCGCAGATCGCCAAGCGCGCACCGGCCAACACCTACGAGAACAAGTTCGTGCTGCGGCAGCAGGTCATGGGTATCGTCACGCGTCCGGGCCAGACGGAGCTGATGAAGACCCTGAACGACTTCGTGGCGCGCAACAAGGCCAACGGCGAACTCGGCAAGCTCTACCAGAAGTGGCTCGGCACCGATTTCCCGACCATGCCCAACTCCTGAAAGCCGGCATGAGCGAGACTTCCGCGCACGCGCTGGGCGAGCCGATCATCCGGCTCGACGGCGTCAACAAGTGGTTCGGCACCTTCCAGGTGTTGACCGACATCGACCTGTCGGTGCGCGCCGGCGAACGCATCGTAATCTGCGGGCCTTCGGGCTCGGGCAAGTCGACGCTGATCCGCTGCATCAACCGGCTCGAGACGGTGCAGAAGGGCAAGATCGTCGTCGACGGCATCGAGCTCACGGCCGGCGGCAAGAACGTCGATGCGGTGCGTGCCGAGGTCGGCATGGTGTTCCAGCAGTTCAACCTGTTCCCGCACCTGACCATCCTGCAGAACTGCACGCTGGCGCCGATGCGCTCGCGCGGCATGACGAAGACGCAGGCCGAAGAGGTGGCGATGAAGTACCTCGCGCGCGTGCGCATTCCCGAGCAGGCGCACAAGTACCCGAGCCAGCTCTCCGGCGGCCAGCAGCAGCGCGTGGCGATCGCGCGTGCGCTGTGCATGTCGCCCAAGATCATGCTGTTCGACGAGCCCACGTCGGCGCTGGATCCCGAGATGGTCAAGGAAGTGCTCGACACCATGATCGGCCTGGCCGAGGACGGCATGACCATGTTGTGCGTCACGCACGAGATGGGTTTCGCGCGCAGCGTGGCCGACCGCGTGATCTTCATGGCCGACGGCAAGATCGTCGAACAGGCGCCGCCGGAAGAGTTCTTCGGCAATCCGAAGAACGAGAAGACCAAGCAGTTCCTCGGCCAGATCCTGAGCTCGCACCAGGCGCACTGAGCGATGCCTCAAGTACTGATCTCCCTGTCGTCCTTCGGCGCGGCCGAGGTGGGGCGGCGTGGCCAGCTCTGGTGTGCGCAGCTGGCGATGGCGGCCGGCGCCGACAGCGTCGAGGTGCGCGGCGAACTGCTGCGTGACCCGGCGACGGAGCTGCCCGCATTGGCAGGGCTCGCCTCGGTCTACTCCAGCCCTGAAGGTCTCTGGGCCGAAGGCGGCTGGCTCGACAGTGCCGCGCTGGGGCGCGGTCTCGCCGCTGCAACCACGCTGGGCGCGCGCCGGCTCAAGATGTCGATCGGCGACTTTTGCGCGTCGTCGCACGGCTCGCTGGCCGGCCTGCGCTCGCAACTCGCCGACACTCCCGTCGAACTCTTGATCGAGAACGACCAGACCGTCTCTGCCGGCACGCTGCCCGCGCTGCAAGGTTTCTTCGATGCGGCCGACCATGCCGGCCTCGACCTCGGCATGACCTTCGACATGGGCAACTGGCACTGGCTCGGCGAATGCCCGCTGCGGGCCGCCGAGGCGCTGGGCCGGCGTGTGCGCTATGTGCATTGCAAAGGCGTGCAGCGCCTGCCCGCGAAATGGGTGGCGGTACCGATCGCCGAATCCGCCGCGCCCTGGCGCGCCGTGCTGCGCGCCTTGCCGGCCGAGGTGCCGCACGCGATCGAATACCCTCTGGTCGGCGACGATTTGCTCGCCGTCACGCGCGACCAGGTCGCGCATATCCGAGCATTGCGAACATGACACATCCTGCCTTCGATGTCGCGCTCTTCGGCGAGGCCATGCTCTTGCTGGTGGCCGACCATCCCGGCCCGATCGAGAACGCCACCGCCTTCCACAAGCGCACCGCGGGCGCCGAGACCAATGTGGCGATCGGGCTGTCGCGCCTGGGCCTCAAGGTCGGCTGGGCGAGCCGGCTCGGCACCGATACGATGGGCCGCTCGCTGCTTGCCACCATGCAGGGCGAAGGCATCGATTGCTCGCATGTGATCAGCGACGCGACGCAGCGCACCGGCTTCCAGTTCAAGGGCCGCGTGACCGACGGCAGCGATCCGCCGGTCGAATACCACCGCAAGGGTTCGGCCGCAAGCCACATGAGCCCGGCCGATGTCGACGAGGCCTGGCTGCGCTCGGCGCGGCACCTGCATGCGACCGGCGTGTTCGCGGCCATCTCCGACACCAGCCTGCAGGCCGCGATCAAGAGCATGGAGGTCATGCGCGCGGCCGGCCGCACGATCTCCTTCGACCCCAACCTGCGCCCGACGCTGTGGGCATCGACCGAGCGCATGCGGCACTGGATCAACGATCTCGCATCGCGTGCCGACTGGGTGATGCCCGGCATGGAAGAGGGCCTGCTGCTCACCGGCGAGACGACGCCCGAGGGCGTCGCGCATTTCTACCGGCAGCGCGGCGCGAAGCTGGTGGTCGTGAAGCTCGGCGCCGAGGGGGCCTACTACGACGGCGACGTGGCAGGCACCGGCCGCGTCGAAGGCTTCCCGGTGGCGAAGGTGGTCGACACCGTGGGCGCCGGCGACGGCTTTGCCGCCGGCGTGGTGAGCGCCCTGCTCGAAGGCAAGCCGGTGCCCGACGCGGTGCGGCGCGGTGCGTGGATCGGCGCGCGTGCGGTGCAGGTGCTGGGCGATACCGAAGGCCTGCCGACGCGGGCGCAACTCGAGGAGGCTGGCCTGTGACGATGAAGAAGGTACTTGTCTTTCGCGAACTGCCTGAAGACCAGCTGGCCCGCCTGCAGGCCGCGCATGAGGTGACGGTGGCCAATCCGCGCATCGCCGTGCAGCGCGAAGCCTTCGATGCCGCGCTGCCGCTGGCCCAGGGACTGATCGGATCGAGCTATCCGTTCGACGATGCGCTGCTCGATCGCGCGCCGGCGCTGGAAGTGATTTCCAGCGTCTCCGTCGGCGTCGACAACTACGCGCTCGCCGCCCTGCATGCGCGCGGCATCATGCTGTGCCACACGCCCGGCGTGCTCGACGAGACGGTGGCCGACACCGTCTTCGCGCTCCTCATGGCGACCAGCCGCCGCGTGGTCGAGCTTTCCAACCTCGTGCGCGAAGGTCGCTGGACCCAGAACATCGGCGAAGAGCTGTTCGGCTCCGACGTCCACGGCAAGACGCTGGGCCTGCTGGGTTTCGGCCGCATCGGCCAGGCCATCGCGCGCCGCGCGGCCTTGGGTTTCGGCATGCCGGTGCTCTACCATGCGCGCCGCCCGGTCGACCTGGCTGCGCAGGCGCCCGAGCTGCTGGGCCGCGCGATGCACACGCCGCTGGACGATCTGCTGGCGCGCGCCGACATCGTGGTCGCGATGCTGCCGCTCTCGGACAGCACGCGCGGCATGATCGACGAGCGCGTGTTCGGCCTCATGAAGCCGGGCGCGATCTTCATCAACGGCGGCCGCGGCGCCACCGTGCAGGAACACGCGCTGCTGGCCGCGCTCGACCACGGCACATTGCGCGCCGCCGGCCTCGACGTCTTCGCGACCGAGCCGCTACCCATGGATTCGCAATTGCGCACGCATCCGCGCGTCACGCCGCTGCCGCACATCGGCTCGGCCACGCACGAGACGCGGCACGCGATGGCCGAGCTGGCCGTCACCAACCTGCTGCAGGCCCTGGCGGGCGAGCGGCCGGCCGCGGTCTACGACACGGCCTTCGCGTGAGCGCCGGTTCGCCCACGCAGCGCACCGGTCGCTCCACGATCGACGATGTCGCAAGAGAGGCCGGGGTGTCCAAGGCCACCGTCTCGCGCTTTCTCAACCATCGCGAACGCCTGCTGAGCCCCGACATCGCGGCGCGCGTCGAGGCCGCGGTCGCCAAGCTCGCCTACACGCCGAGCCCGATGGCGCAGGCGTTGAGCCGTGGCCGCTCGCGCCTGATCGGCCTGATCGTTGCCGACATCACCAACCCCTATTCGGTCGCGGTGCTGCGTGGCGCCGAGAAGGCCTGCCAGGACGCCGGCTACCTGGTGATGCTGTTCAACCTCGGCAACGACATCGACCGCGAACGCGAGGCCATCGATGCGCTCGCCGGCTACCAGGTGGACGGCTTCATCCTCAACACGCTGGGCCGCGGCGCCGGCCTCGTCGACGCCGACGCGCTGCACGGCAAGCCTGCGGTGCTGGTCGACCGCCACCATGCGGGCATGCATACCGACTTCGTGTCGTTGGACAACCCTGCGTCGATGAAGTCGGCGTGCAGCCATCTGATCGAGGGCGGCTGGCGCGAGCTGCTCTACATCACGGAGCCGCTGAAAGGCGTGAGCTCGCGGCGCGAGCGCAGCGCGGCGTTCCACGCCTGCATCCAAGCCAACGGATCGCGCGTCGCCGGCGAAGTGTTCGAAAGCACCGGCGAGGACAACGATGCGCTCGACGCCGCCTTGCGCGCGCTGCACAAGCGCGCGAAGCGCGGGCGGCGTGCGGCCGTGCTGGCCGGCAACGCGGTCGTGACGCTGCGCGTGGCCTCGGCGATGGCGCGCCTGGACTGGCGCTTCGGCGAGGAGCTCGGCTTCGTCGGCTTCGACGATCCCGAATGGGCACCCTTGATCGGGCCGGGCCTGAGCACCGTCGCGCAGCCGACGGATGCGATCGGGCGCGCTGCGGCGACTTGCTTGATCGAGCGCCTGAAGGGGCTGGAAAGCGCGCCGCGCCAGCTGCTGCTGCCGGGCGAACTCATCGTGCGCGGGTCGTCTCGCAGCGCCTGAGTTTGACTCGCTCGGCCGCGAGAATTGATCAGATTTAAGGCCGCAGAAGCGCCTTAGCATCCCGCCGGTCTGTCAAGGCAATGCATCAGACATTGCCTTCAGCACCGTCACGGGACGCGGACTCCTGAGCACCGCCTACCCATCCAGATCAAAGCAAGCACGCCGGCGTCGACGCGTCCGGCATGGAAGGAGTTGCGCCATGGTGGAGTTTGTGAGCACGGAGCTCAAGGGTGCGGGAGCAAAAGAGGCCTTCGGCACCCCGGCCGGCGCGCTTCAGCACGAGCCGCCCTGGCCGTTCACCCGCACGATCACGCTGGCGCTGTGCGCGCTGGCCGTTGCTGCGTTGGCCTACGCATGCCTGGTCTCCATGGATATCGTCGTCACGGCGCAGGGGCGTGTCATCCCGCCGGGCAGGAGCAGGGTGGTGCAGCCGCCGGAGGCAGGCGTGGTCAAGTCGATCGCAGTCAGGGACGGCCAGAGCGTCAGCACGGGCGACCTGCTGGTGGAGCTCGACAGCACGCAAGAACTCAGGAGTCCGATCGACGGCGTGGTGCAGCAGCTGGCGGTAAGCACCGTTGGCAGCGTGGTCACCCAGGCGCAGGCGCTCATGACCGTCGTGCCGGCGGACGCCGCGCTCGAAGTGGAAACGCAAGTGCTCGACCGCGACGTCGGTCAGGTCAAGGTCGGGCAGCGCGTGATCAACAAGGTGGAGACCTTCGACTTCATGCGCTATGGCTCTATCGAGGGCACGGTGCTGTGGGTGGGAACGGACGCGGTCAACGACCAGAAACTCGGTCCGGTCTACCCGGTGCGAATCCGCCTGGCCAGTGCGCACACGCCCGGTCCCGTGCCCGGCCGGGTGGGAGCAGTGAGTGAAGGCCTGAACGTCACGGTCGACATCCACACCGGGGAACGGCGCCTGATTCAGTACTTGCTGTCGCCGCTGGCCGACATGTGAAGGCGCAGCTGTAGCGACCTGACCATTCGATCGCCCGCGCAGTCGTTTTCGCCGGCATCGCGGCTGCAGCCGACGAAATGGCGGGTTCCCCCTGCCTGGCCTCCCTTCTACAGTTTGTGGAGCTGAACAGGAGGTCCGCGATGAGCAGCCAAACCGACATCCGCAAGGTCCTGGTGCTGGGCGCCGGCAAGGTGGGCAGCACGGTGGCCGACATGGTGGCCGAGTACCACCATCTGCCGGTCACGCTCGCGGACCGCACGCATGCCCATGCCGAGCCGGGCGATCGGCTGGTCGAGCGCATCGCGCTGGACGTGGAGGAGGGCGATGCGCTCGCCGTCGTGCTGGCCGGGCATCAGGTCGTGATCAACGCCTTGCCTTTCTATCTCGCGGCCCGCGTCGCCACGGCGGCACGCGCGCAAGGCGTGCACTACTTCGATCTGACGGAAGACGTGGCAGCCACCACCGCCATCCGCGCGCTGGCCGAGGGCGCGTCCACCGTGCTGATGCCGCAATGCGGGCTGGCGCCCGGCGTGATCGGCATGCTGGGTATGCAGTTGGCGGGCCGCTTCGATGCGCTCGACGACCTGCACTTGCGCGTCGGCGCGCTGTCGCGCCATGCCACTAACCGGCTGCGCTACAACTTCACCTGGAGCATCGACGGCCTGATCAACGAATACTGCAACCCCTGCGCGGCGATCGTGCAGGGTCGGCCGGTGTCGGTTCAGCCGCTGGAAGGGCACGAGACCCTGGTGCTCGAAGGCGTTGCCTACGAAGCCTTCAACACCTCGGGTGGTCTGGGCACGCTCTCCGAGACGCTGGCGGGCCGCGTGCGCAATCTCGACTACAAGACCCTGCGCTACCCCGGCCACCGCGAGGCCATGGACTTCCTGCTGCACGACCTGCGCCTGGCCGAGCGCCGCGACCTGCTGCGCCAGGTGCTGGAACACGCCGTGCCGCACAGCCGGGAGGACATGGTCATCGTGTTCGCGTCAGCATCTGGCGAGCGGGACGGCCGCTTCGAGCAGGAGACCCGCCTGGCCCGCATCGAAGGCGGCCGGCTGCGCGGCGTGGACCGCACCGCGATCGAACTGGCCACCGCGGCGGGCGTGGTCGGTGTGCTCGAGCTGCTGCACGCCGGCCGGCTGCCGGCACAGGGTTTCGTGGGCCAGGAGCAGGTGCGGCTGGACGTCTTTCTGTCGACGCGCGTCGGCAGTTGCTACGCGTCGCTGGGCGCCTCGGCGCATGGCGGCGGCGCAGAAGCCAGCCCGCCAGCGCCGCGCCGGCAGCGGTCGCGACGCATCGTGGCCATCTCGGCTGAGCCGAGTCTTCAGGCCGGCAGCCGCGTGCGGACCAGTTCCGCGAAGTACGAGGCGCCCGTCGTCAGGAGGGCGTCGTTGAAGTCGTAGCTGCCGTTGTGCAGCGGCGTGCCGCCGGGCTCGCCCTCGGCGCCGTTGCCGAGGAATACGAAGGCGCCGGGCACCCTCTGCAGGAAGGCGCCGAAGTCCTCGGAAATCATCATCGGCTGCACATCGGCATCCACGCGCGCGGCGCCGACCACCGCGGTCGCGGCCGCCACGGCGACCGGTACGCACTGCGGCCAGTTGACGGTGGGCGCGAACTCGTGCGTGTATGCGAAGGCGCACTCGGCGCCGTGCAGCCGGCAGATGCCTTCGCTGATCTCGCGCATGCGCCGCTCCAGCAGGGCTTGCACTTCGGGGTCGTAGCTGCGCGTGTCGCCCTTGATGACGACGTTCGAGGGGATGGCGTTGCGGATGCCGTCGGTGAAGATCTCGGTGCACGAGACGACGGCCTGCGCACTTGGATCGAGGCTGCGCGAAACCACGGTCTGAAGGGCGAGCACGATCTCAGAGGCGATCACGATCGGATCGATGCCCATGTGAGGGCGCGCCGCATGCGTGCCGCGGCCCTTGATGTGGATCGTGAAGTTGTCTTCGCTGGCCATGATGCCGCCCGTGCGCGTGGCGATGTGGCCGGCGGGCATGCCCGGCATGTTGTGCAGGCCGTAGATCTCGTCGACCGGAAAGCGCTCGAACAGGCCGTCGGCCATCATGGCCTTGGCGCCGCGGCCGTGCTCCTCGGCGGGCTGGAAGATGAAGCGCACCGTGCCGTCGAAGTTCTGCCGTTCGCGCAGCAAGCGCGCCGCGCCGAGCACGATCGACATGTGGCCGTCGTGGCCGCAGGCATGCATTTTTCCTGCGATGGTCGAGGCGTGGGCGCGTTCGGGCACGGTCTCGGTGATGTTCAGTGCATCCATGTCGGCGCGCAGGCCGATGACGCCGCCGCCATCGCCGACCTTCAGGTTTGCCACGACCCCGGTTCCGCCGATGCCTTCGTGCACGTCGAGGCCCAGCGCGCGCAGGTGCCTCGCGATGTAGGCGGAGGTCTGGCGTTCTTCGAAGCCGGTCTCCGGAAAGGCATGCAGGTGACGGCGCCAGCCGACGAGCTGGGTGCCCAGCTGCTGCTCGAGCCATTGTTGTTGGCGCGCCAGCACGGAGGCTGCGCTCTCCGAGACGAGCGCTTCGTAGACGGAGGGCGCGGTCGCGCCTTCGGTGTTGACGATCAGCACGCGCGAAGCGGCGTCCAGGCCTGCGGCCTTCGAGAGTTCGGCGTTCTGTCGAAGCAGCACCAGGCCCGCAAGGCCAGCCACACCGGATTCGCCTGCCACCACGGGTACATCGCGATCGCTGCCGGTAGCCAGCGTGCGCATGGCCGCCACAGCATCGTCGTCCGAGATCGTCATGAACGCATCGACGCCGGGCTGCAGGAAGCGCCAGGCCAACGGCGACGCTTCGCCGCAGGCGAGGCCGGCCATCACCGAATCGACCGAGCCCGTCGCCTTGGCCGCCTTGCCTTGCAGCGCACTCTGGTACAGGCAATCGGCTTGTCGCGGCTCGACCACGATGAAGGCGGGACGCTGGTCGCCGAAGAACTCCCACAGGTAACTGGCGACGCCGGCCGCAAGCCCGCCGACGCCGCCTTGCAGGATCACGTGGGTGAAGGGGGCTGCTTCAGTCTGCTCGACGAGTTCCGCAGCGATGGTTCCGTAGCCCTGCATCACGTCGCGCGGAATCTCTTCGTAGCCCTCGTAGGAAGTGTCGGAGACCACGTGCCAATCGTTGGCGGATGCGAGGCGCGCGGCCTCTGCCACCGATTCGTCGTAGTTGCCGGCGATGCGCACGATCCGCGCGCCGTAGGCCGCGATCGCCTGCTCGCGCTCCACGCCGACCTGCGCGTGCAGCACGATTACGCAGCGGCAACCCACGCTGCGGGCGGCGGCGGCCAGGGCGCGGCCGTGGTTGCCGTCGGTAGCGCTGATCACCGTCAAGCCTTCCGTCAGTGCCCGGTACCGGCCGGCGATGAGGGCACGAGGGTCGAGCGCTTGCTCCGGCCGCAGGCGCAGGATGAGCCGCACCAGCGCGATCGGCGCGCCCAGCGCCTTGAAGCTACCGAGCTCCGATCGCAGCGACTCGTCCTTCAGGCTGAGCCCGGCGATCTGCAGGCGGGCCGCCAGGTCGGGCAGCTCGCGCAGCGGCGTGGGCGCCTTGCCGAGCAGGTTCCAGGTCGAAAGCCAGCTGCGGCCTTGCTGCGCGCGTTCGATGTTCATGATCGATTGCAGTTCGGCGGGGTAGGGCGAGCGCGAAGCGCGTTCATTGACGGTGAACATGCAGAAGAACTCCAAAGGCGGGGCTGGAGGCGCCGGTGGATTGAGGAGGCCGGCGGCCATCGCCATCTTCCGGGTGGCCAAAGGCGTCGATTGTGGGCGAACGGGAAACGGTGAACTTCCGCAGGGCGTCTTCGACGATGTCGATGCGGCTTCAAACTCCCTTCTCGCACCGCAACATGCCACGGCACGCACCGCCGAGGCTCCTTCCAAGGCTTTCCCAACCATGAATGCACCCTGCACCTCATGCGCCGATGCGCTGGCGCCCGAAATCGCCGAAATCACCGAAACCCCTCGCTCCGCCTGGCTCGCGGTCGGCTCCATCGCCGTCGGCACCTTCTCGATGGTCACGACGGAGTTCCTGCCGATCGGCCTCCTGACCGACATCGGTGCCGGCCTGCAGGTCTCCGACGGCACGGCCGGCCTCATGGTCACGATGCCGGGCGTGCTGGCCGCCTTCGCCGGGCCGGCCCTGATCGTCGCCTCGGGCCGCCTCGACCGCCGCACCGTGATGATCGCGCTCTCCGCGCTCCTGGTCGCGTCGAACCTGCTGGCCGCCTTCGCGCCGAACTTCGCGACCATGCTGGTCGCACGTTTCATGCTCGGCCTTTGCATCGGCGGCTTCTGGACCTTCGCGCCCGGCGCCGCGACGCAGCTGGTGCCGGATATGTCGAAGGCGCGCGCGATGTCGCTGGTGCTGGCAGGCGTTTCGGCGGCCACCGTGTTCGGCGTGCCGGCCGGCGCCTTCATCAGCAACTTCGCCGGCTGGCGTGCGGCGTTCGCGGTAACCGGATTGCTCGCCGCGGTCGTCCTGGCGGCGCAGATCTGGCTGCTGCCGGCGCTGCCGCCAGCGCGCGCCATACGCCCGCGCGACCTGCTGACGCCGCTCACGCGCCGCATGGCGCAGGTCGGGCTGCTCGCGGTGCTGTTCCTCATCGCCGGGCATTTCGCGGCCTACACCTACCTCACGCCGCTGCTGCAGCAGACCTTCGGCCTGGCGCCGGGCGGGGTGACGACGTTGCTGCTGGTCTATGGCGCGACCGGTTTCGTCGGCACCTTCCTCGGCGGCAGCCTGGTGGCGCGCAGCGTGCGCGGCACCACGCTGCTGGCGGCGGTGCTGCTCGCGACGGCGCTGCTGCTGTCGACGGTGGCCGGCAGCGGCATGGTGGCCGGCGCAGCGGTGGTCGTGGTCTGGGGCGTGGCCTTCGGCCTGATCCCGGTCTCGCTGACCGGCTGGATGATGGAAGCCGTGCCCGACGCGCCGGAGGCCGGGCAAGCGCTGCTGGTGAGCGGATTCCAGGTCGCCATCGCCTCGGGCGCGCTGATCGGCGGCCTGACGGTCGACAACCACGGCATCTCCAGCGCCATGCTGCTGAGCGCCGCGCTGGTGCTGGTGGCCGCGGCCGTCGTCGGCACGCTGGGCCGCGCGCCGCGGCAAGAGGCGCGATCAGCCGCCTGACGGCAGCGCGCTGCGGCGGTCCACCTTGCGGCTCAGCACCACCGAGGTGTGGGTGTGCTGGATGCCTTCGATCAGCCCGATGCGGTCGAGCAGGGCGTCGAGCTGCTCGTTGGTCTCGCAGCGCAGGGCCAGCATGTAGTCGTACTGGCCGCTGACAGCCGAGAGCTCCTCCACTTCGGGCAGGCGTTCGAGCGCGCGGATCACGGCGACGGCCGTCTTGGGCGCCACGCTGAGGCCGCAGTAGGCGCGTACCGCGGCCTGTTCGAGCCGCTGGCCGAGCCGCACGCCGTAGCCGGCGATCACGCCCTCGCGCTCCAGCCGCGCGATGCGCGCCACCACCGTCGTGCGCGCCACCTTGAGCTTGCGAGCGAGCTCTGCAGCCGGCTCGCGGGCATTGGCCCGTAGCAGGCTAAGTAGGTGGCGGTCGGTGTCGTCCAATCAGTCCACTTCCGCGATCAATTCGATTTCGACGCAGGCGCCCAATGGAATCTGCGCCACGCCGAAAGCGCTGCGGGCATGCGCGCCCTTTTCGGGCCCGAAGACCTCGGCGAAGAACTCGCTCGCGCCGTTGGTCACCAGATGCTGTTCGGTGAAGGTGCCGACCGAGTTGACCAGGCTCATCACCTTGACGATGCGCCTGACCTTGTTCAGGTCGCCGACCGCGGCCTGCAGCGTGCCGAGCAGGTCGATCGCGATCGCGCGTGCGGCCTGCTTGCCTTCTTCCGTGCTCAGGTTGACGCCGAGCTGGCCGACCCAGGGCTTGCCGTCTTTCTTGGCGATGTGGCCGGAGAGGAAGACCAGCTTGCCGGTCTGCACGTAGGGCACGTAGGCGGCAGCGGGGGCGGAGATCGGCGGCAGCGTGATGCCGAGGCTGGAAAGCTTGTCGTAAACGCTCATGGAAGAGGCTCCTTGTCTTGGGATTGCGATTGTGTCTGCGATTGCGACTGCGACTGCGACTGCGACTGCGACTGTGCCACCTGCGCCGCCTCGGCACGCAGCTCTTCCAGCGGCTGCACCGTGACGCCGACGTCGAGCGTGTGCCGTGCCCCGCCGTGCAGCACGCCGCGCATCGGCGAAACATCGGAATAGTCGCGGCCGATGGCCAGGGTCACATAGTCCTCGCCGGGCTGTCGTCCATTGGTCGGATCGAAGTCGGCCCAGTCGCCGGGGCCCGCGGTGCCGGGCAGGTAGACCGAGACCCAGGCATGCGAAGCATCGGCGCCGACCAGCCTCGCCGTGCCAGGCGGCGGCTGCGTCAGCAGGTAGCCGCTCACGTAGCGCGCCGGCAGGCCCAGCGTGCGGAAGCACGCGATCATGATGTGCGCGAAGTCCTGGCACACGCCGTGGCGCTGCGCCAGCGCCTCGATCGCCGGCGTGCTGATCTCGGTGCTCTCTGTGTCGTAGACGAAGTCGTTGTACATGCGCAGCGTGAGGTCCATGGCGGCGTCGAACACCGGGCGGCCAGCCGCGAAGCTGGGGCGCGCGTAGGCGGCGAAGTCGTCGTGCCGCGGCACGTAGCGCGATGGAAAGACGAACTCCGAGGCCGCGTCGAAAGGCGAGTCCTTGGCATAGCGGAAGCGCTCGCGCACCTCTTCCCAGGGCAGTGCGCGGTCGACGGCCGGCGACAGCACGGGCGTGCCGGTCTCGACCACGCTCTCGGCCGTGACCACCAGTTCCTCGTGCGTCGAATCGAGCGCGAAGAAGGCGCGCGTGTTGCCGTAGACGTCGGGCGATTCGCCGCGCTGTGCGGGCTCGGGACTGATGGCCAGCGCATGGCTCACCAGGCGCTGCGAGGCGGTGTCCAGCGGCTTCAGGTGCGCGAGATGCTGGGCCGTCTCGACCGGCGGCGAGTAGGCGTAGCGGGTTTCATGGGTGACGTGCAGCAGCATGATCCAGGGCCTACGCTCCGACAGAGCGCAACGATTCCAAAGTCAACGTGAAGTACCGGATGCCGATCGCATCCGACACATGGTAGGCCGCGGTCTCGCAGGTTTCGAACACGTGCTCGAGCGTGGCGTAGTGCGCATCGGGCCCGGCGTCGCAGAGGCGTTCGAGGGTCCACGTGGCCGGGTCGGGCAGCTCGTGCGAGAGCGCGGTGAGCTTGCCTGGCGCGCTGCCGGCCAGCCGCGCGATGCGGCCGCGCAGCGTCTGCGTGACCCAGGCCAGCGAGCGCGGGTTGTCGCCGTCGAGCACCAGCAGGTCGACCAGCGTCGCGACGTCGCGGCGCTGCTGGTAGCGCGCATGGAAGGTGATGGTGCTGTCGAACAGCGCGACCATCGCCTCGAAGCCGCTCACCTCGTGCACCGAGCCGATCTCGAAGCCGGCTGCCAGCGCACTGGAGAGGAAGCCCAGGCGCTCGATGTGGCGGCCGATCGAGAGCAGCCGCCAGGCATCGTCGCGCGTCATGCGGTCGGTCTGGGCGCCGGTCATGGCGGCCAGCGCGGCGCTGGTGGATTCGAGCATGCGCAGCGCAGCCGCACTGGCGTAGCTGCCTTCGCCCTTCTCTCCGGCCTGCTCGGCCGAGCGGCGCAGGAATTCGGCCTCGGCGCGCACGATCTGGTTCCAGTGGTCCTGCGACAGCCGTTCGCGCACCGCGGCCGCGGTCTCGCGCACGCAGCGCAGGCTGTAGCCGACGCTGCCGCCGTCTTCGACGTCGCCGAGTTCGGCGATCAGCGCGCGCTCGAACACGCGCCGCGACTTCGGGATGGTCGGCACCTCGCGCGGCACCAGCGAATTGCGCAGCGACATGCCGTGCAGCCAGCTCAGCAGCGCCGGCGAGGACTGGTCTTCGCCGCCGAGCAGGTCGAGCGTGAGCCGCGCGAGGCGCACCGCGTTCTCCGCGCGCTCGGTGTAGCGGCCCAGCCAGAACATGTTCTCCGCCGCGCGGCTGGTGACCGGCGCGCGGTGCCGCGCGAGCGAAGCCGGCGTCGCGTGGGGATGCAGCAGGGTGGTGCGGTCGACCTCGCCGTGGGTCTGCACCCAGACGTCGGCGCTGCTGCCGCCGCGCTGCATCGAGGCGATCTGCGCATCGGCGCCCGCCAGGCGCGCGAGGCCGCCCGGCAGGACGCGCCACGACTTCGCGCCGTCGCTCACCGCGAACACGCGCAGCAGCACCGAGCGCGGCAGGATGTGGCCCGGGCCGAGGTCCTGTGTCCAGGTCGGCATCTGCGACAGCGGCATGTAGCTTTGCACGGTGTGCTCTTCGCCCTGGCGCACGATGCGGCCGGCCCACTCGTCGAGTTCGCGTCGACTCATGCGGCTGCCGAGCACGGCGTCGAATCCGGCATGGGAGCCGTCCCCCGGGTAGGTGGCCTTGATCGCGCAGCTGTCGAGCTGCGGCAGCACCGCTTCCAGCGCGGCGCGCTCGCCGCACCACCAGGTGGGCAGGGCAGGCAGCCGCAGCTTCTCGCCGATGAGCCGGCGTGCCAGTGCGGGCAGGAAGCCGAGCAGCGCCGGCGACTCCAGGAAGGCCGAGCCCGGCATGTTGGCGACCAGCACGTTGCCGGCACGGATCGCCTGCAGCAGGCCCGGCACGCCGAGCGTGGAATCGGGGCGCAGTTCGAGCGGGTCGAGGAACTGGTCGTCGAGCCGCTTGATCAGGCCGTGCACCGGTCGCAGGCCCTGCAGCGTCTTGAGGTAGAGGCGCTGGTCGCGCACCGTGAGGTCGCTGCCTTCGACCAGCGTGATGCCGAGGTAGCGCGAGAGGTAGGCGTGCTCGAAGTAGGTTTCGTTGTACGGCCCGGGCGTGAGCAGCGCGATGTGCGGCGGCTGGCCGGCCGGGCACATCTGCTGCAGCCCTTCCATCATCGCGTAGTAGGTGGCGGCCAGGCGCTGCACGTGCAGCGCCTCGAAGGCCTGCGGAAACTGGCGTGCGATCGCGAGCCGGTTCTCGAGCAGGTAGCCCAGGCCCGAAGGCGCCTGCGTGCGCTGCGAAACCACCCACCAGTTGCCGTCGGGTCCGCGGGCAAGGTCGAAGGCGGCGATGTGCAGCCAGGTGTCGCCCGGCGGCTTGACGCCGTGCATCGCGCGCAGGTAGCCCGGATGGCCATGCACCAGCGCCGGCGGGAGCAGGCCTTCGGCCAGCAGCTGCTGCGGGCCGTAGACGTCGGCCATCACGCGGTCCATCACGCGCACGCGCTGCTGGACGCCGGCCTCGATCTGGGCCCAGCTCTCGGGCGAGACGATCAGCGGGAACAGGTCGAGCGACCAGGGCCGCTGCGGGCCGTCGGCGTCGGCATAGACGTTGTAAGTGACGCCGTTGTCGCGGATCTGCCGCTCCAGGCTCACCGCACGGCGCGGCAAATCGTTGAAGCCCGCGGGGCCGAGCTGCTCGAAGAAGTCGGTCCAGTAGGGCGCGAGCGGCGGGCGCTCGCGCGCCGCTGCGTCGTCGGGGGCCGCGGGCGCGGCGGGCGGCACGGCCGAAGCCTCGTACAGCGGCGCCGGCTGCGAAGGCACGCCGGCGCGCGCCGGATTCTGCGGCGTGGCGCTGCCGCGTAGTTCGTCGAAATGCCCCGGCGCTGCCGGCGGGGCGAGCGCGGAGGCGAGCGCTGCCGGCGCTTCCAGCGCCTGCGCGTCGAAAAGGGATTCGTTCAGTGGGTCCAAAGTGCGGTCATTGTCACACCGCGGTCACCGGCGCTGCCTCATCGCCTGAGGTCAAGCGTGAACGGGAATTCGCGGCTACCCGCGAGTTCTATGGTGGCCGGCGGCGTGCGCAGCAGGCCGGGCGTGTGCCCCATGCGCGCGAAGCGCGAGTGGCGCCGGCTTTCGGCTTCGTTGGCGTTGACCGGGAAGGTCTCGTAGCTGAGCCCGCCCGGGTGCGCGACGAAGTACTGGCAGCCGCCGAGCGAACGCTTCATCCAGGTGTCGACCAGGTCGAAGGTGAGGGGTGCATGCGCGCCGATGCTCGGGTGCAGCGCTGAGGGTGGATTCCAGGCCTTGTAGCGGATGCCGGCCACGAACTCGCCGACCGTGCCGGTGGGCTGCAGCGGCAGCACCTTGCCGTTGACCGTGACGACGTGGCGGCTTTCGTTGAGGCCGGTCACGCGCACCTCGATGCGTTCGAGCGAGGAATCGACATAGCGCACCGTGCCGCCGGCCGAGCCTTCCTCGCCCATCACGTGCCAGGGTTCGAGCGCGTTGCGCAGCGACAGCTCGACGCCCATCGCCTGGATCTGGCCGACCAGCGGGAAGCGGAACTCGAGGTGCGGCGCGAACCAGTCCGGGTCGAAGGGGAAGCCGGCTTGCCGCATCTCGCTGATGACGTCGTCGAAGTCCATCTTGACGAAGGTCGGCAGCAGGAAGCGGTCGTGCAGCTCGGTGCCCCACCGGGTGGCGGGCGCCTTGTAGGGCGCGTCCCAGAAGCGGGCGATGAAGGCGCGCAGCAGCAGCTGCTGCGCGATGCTCATGCGCGCATGCGGCGGCATCTCGAAGGCGCGCAGCTCTAGCAGGCCCAGGCGGCCGGTGGCGGAGTCGGGCGAGTAGAGCTTGTCGATGCAGAACTCGCTGCGGTGCGTGTTGCCGGTGACGTCGACCAGGATGTTGCGCAGCGTGCGGTCGACCAGCCATGCCGGCATGTTCTGGCCGTAGATCTCGCGGTTGCGCACGATCTCCTTGAGCGCGATCTCGAGCTCGTAGACCTGGTCGTTGCGCGCCTCGTCGACGCGCGGCGCCTGGCTGGTCGGGCCGATGAACATGCCCGAGAACAGGTAGCTCAGCGACGGGTGGTTGTGCCAGTAGAGCAGCAGGCTGGCGAGCAGCTCGGGCCGGCGCAGGAACGGGCTGTCGGCCGGCGTGGCGCCGCCCAGCACGAAGTGGTTGCCGCCGCCGGTGCCGGTGTGGCGGCCGTCGGTCATGAACTTCTCTGCCGACAGGCGCGTCTCGAAGGCCGCGTTGTAGAGGAACTCGGTGTGCTCGACCAGCTCGCGCCAGTTGTGCGCGGGATGGATGTTGACCTCGATCACGCCCGGGTCGGGCGTGACCTGCAGCATCTTCAGGCGCGGATCGCGCGGCGGCGGGTAGCCTTCGAGCACCACCCGCACGCCCAGCTCCTCGGCCGTGGATTCGACGGCGGCGACGAGGTCGAGGTAGTCCTCGAGCCGCGCCAGCGGCGGCATGAAGACGTAGAGCACGCCCGAGGCGCTGCCGACCTTCTCGGCGCCCGGTCCGTTGGCGCGGCGCGGGTCGCGCACCTCCACGCACAGCGCGCTGCGCGTGACCCAATGGGCCGACTCGCCGCGCCGCGGGATGCGCGCCGTGGTCGGATCGGAGGCCGCATCGGCGCGCGCTTCCGGGCCAAGGCCAAGGCCGCCCGCCGCCTGAAAGCGCACGGCGGCCGGCGACTGCTGCGGCGTGCCGAAGGCATAGGGCACGGTGCCGAGGTCGGCCGGCGAGCCACCGGGCGCGCCGGCATAGCGTGCACGGAAAAGGGTCGAGGCGGGCAGGGGCTGGCGCGGCGCGGTCGGATCGCGCTCCACCAGGTAGGGGTAGTCGCCCTTGCTGACCCACGGCTGCGAATCGAGCGGCAGGCGCCAGCCCATCGGCGAATCGCCGGGGATCAGGTACATGCGGTCGTCGCGCAGGAACCAGGGCCCGGTCTTCCATCCGGGCCCGGCCAGCGCGGGTGCGTCGGCGTCGGCGTTCGAGGCCTCGATCGGCAGCATGTAGCCGATCACGGCATCGAGCTTCTGCGTGAACACGCGGCGCAGTCGCACGCGTTCCATCTCGTCGTCGAGCTTCGATTCGAAAGGGTCGACGTTCACCGGCAGCCGCCGCTCACGCCAGAGGTAGTAGTAGACGTCTTCGTAGCCGGGCTGGACGTAGCGGTCGGTCAGCCCGAGCTTGCGCGCCAGCACGGTGGTGAAGCGGCGCGCGTCTTCGCTGGTGTAGTGGGTCGGCGCGCTCTCGTCGGCAAAGAGCTCGGGCTTGTGCCACAGCGGCTGGCCGTCGGCACGCCAGAAGATCGACAGCGCCCAGCGCGGCAGCTGCTCGCCCGGGTACCACTTGCCCTGGCCGAAATGCAGGAAGCCGCCCTGGCCGTATTCGGCCCGCAGCTTGTGCACCAGCTGGGTCGCGTAGCCGCGCTTGGTGGGGCCGAGCGCATCGGTGTTCCATTCGGGCGCATCGCGGTCGCTGGTGGCCACGTAGGTCGGCTCGCCGCCCATCGTGAGGCGCACGTCGCCGGCCGCGAGGCGCTTGTCCACCGCATCGCCGAGTGCCAGCACTTCGGCCCATTGCTCTTCGGTGTAGGGCTTGGTCACGCGCGGCGATTCGTGGATGCGCGTGACCTTCATTTCGTGGCCGAACTCGACCTCGGCATCGTCGACGGCGCCTTCGATCGGTGCGGCGCTCGAAGGCGTGGGCGTGCAGGCCAGCGGGATGTGGCCTTCGCCGGCCATCAGGCCCGAGGTGGCATCGAGCCCGATCCAGCCGGCGCCGGGCAGGTAGACCTCGCACCATGCATGCAGGTCGGTGAAGTCGACCGTGGTGCCGCTCGGGCCGTCGAGCGCCTTCACATCGGGCGTGAGCTGGATCAGGTAGCCCGAGACGAAACGCGCCGCCAGGCCGCAATGGCGCAGCAGCTGCACCAGCAGCCAGCCCGAGTCGCGGCAGGAGCCGGAGGCGTTGGCCAGCGTTTCCTCCGGCGACTGCACGCCGGGCTCCATGCGGATCAGGTAGCCGACGTCCTTTTGCACCTGCTGGTTGATGCCGACCAGGAAGTCGATGGTGCGCTGGGTCTTGCGGTCGACCTTCTCGAGGTAAGCAGCGACCAGCGGCGTGGCGGGGTCGGCCACCAGGTAGGGCGCGAGTTCCTGCGCCTGCGATTCGGTGTACTTAAACGGAAAGTTCTCGGCCTGCGGCTCGAGGAAGAAGTCGAAGGGGTTGTAGACCGCCATCTCGACCACGAGGTCGACCGTGATCTTGAACTCGCGCGTCTTCTCGGGGAACACGAGCCGCGCGAGGTAGTTCGCGAACGGATCCTGCTGCCAGTTGACGAAGTGCTGCTCGGGCTCGACGCGCAGCGAGTACGAGATCACGTTGCTGCGGCAGTGCGGCGCAGGGCGCAGGCGGACCACCTGGGGCCCGAGCTGCACAGGGCGGTCGTACTTGTAGTGGGTGACGTGGTGGAGAGCGGCGTGGATGGACATTTTTTCTCGGGACGTCGAGGGTGCTCGGGGTGAGACGCATACTAGCCGACACAGATAGCAATTAGCGCGCCACAGAGAGCGTGTAAGGGAGTGATTGCGCATGTCATCAGGGATCGGGGAGACCCGCGGGCTGGCCTTCTTTGCCGCCTTGGCCGGCTCGGTGCTCGGCGCCGTGCTGCAGTTGCAGCAGGCGGCGCTGTGGGCTTGGGCCGTCTATGCCGGGGTGCTGCTGGTCGCGTTGGCCGGCGGCTTGTTGCTGCGTGGCCTGCGGCGTTCGGCCCTGGCCATGCTGCTGCTCGGCGCGATGACCGGCGCCGGCCTCGCGGGCTGGCGCGCGGCGAGCTATTCGGGCGATGCGCTGGCGCCCGCACTCGAAGGCCGCGACCTGCAGGTGGTCGGCATCGTCTCGCAGATGCCACAGCGCGGCGACGGCGCCGTGCGCTTTCTCTTCGACGTCGAGTCGGCGCGCTGGGCCGGCGGCGACGATCGCGCGATGCCGCGCGTGCCGGCGCGTATTGCGCTGGGCTGGTATGCGGACAACACCAGCCTCTGGGGCCGCGCGCCCGACGACGCGCTGCGCGCCGACCTGGCGGGCGTGCCCGGGCCGGTGCATGCGGGCGAACGCTGGCGCATGACGGTGCGCCTGAAGGCGCCGCACGGCAACCTCAACCCGCACGGCTTCGACCATGAACTGCGCCTGTGGGAGCTGGGCGTGCAGGCCAGCGGCTACGTGCGCACGGGCGCGGGCGACGCGCGCCCGGAGCGCATCGGCGAGAGCTGGCGCCACCCGGTCGAGCGCGCGCGCGAGACGGTGCGCGATGCGGTGTTCCAGCGCGTGGCCGATCGCCGGCTGGCCGGTGTGATCGCCGCGCTGGTGACGGGCGACCAGAACGCTATCGACCGTGCCGACTGGGACGTCTTCCGCGCCACCGGCGTCGCGCACCTGATGTCGATCTCGGGGCTGCACATCACGATGTTCGCGTGGCTTGCGGCGCTCCTCGTCGGTGTGCTCTGGCGGCGCAGCGGCCGGCTGATGCTGTGGTGGCCGGCACCGCATGCGGCGCTGGCGGGCGGCGTGCTGCTGGCCGCGCTCTATGCGCTCTTCAGCGGCTGGGGCCTGCCGTCGCAGCGCACCGTGTGGATGCTGGCCGCGGTGGCGCTGCTGCGCCTCGCAGGCCGGCGCTGGCCCTGGCCCTTCGTCTGGCTTTTCACGTGCGCGGTGGTGGTGGCCTTCGACCCGTGGGGCTTGATGCAGCCGGGCTTCTGGCTCAGCTTCGTCGCGGTCGGCGTGCTGTTCGCCACCGATGTCGGGCAGGAGACCGGCGGCACCGGCGCAAGGGCGCGGCTGGCCCGGATGTGGCGCGAGCAATGGACCGTGACGCTGGCCCTGACGCCGCTCGGCCTGCTGCTGTTCCAGCAGGTGTCGCTCATGGGACTCGTGGCGAACGCGATCGCGATCCCCTGGGTCACGCTGGTGATCACGCCGCTGGCGATGCTGGGTGTTCTGCTGGCGCCCCTGTGGGACGCGGCCGCCTGGGCCGTGCAGGCGCTGGCGGTGGTGCTGCAATGGCTTGCGCGGCTGCCGCTGGCCACGCTCTCGGCGCCCGCGCCTGCGCTGTGGGCGGCAGTGGCGGGCGTTGCCGGCGGCGTTCTGCTCGCGATGCGCCTGCCTTGGTCGCTGCGCGCGCTCGGCCTGCCGCTGCTGCTGCCGGCGCTGTTGTGGCAGGCGCCGCGGCCTGCCGAGGGCGAGTTCGAACTGCTCGCGGCCGACGTCGGGCAGGGCAACGCCGTGCTGGTCCGGACCGCCGCGCACAGCCTGCTCTACGACGCCGGCCCGCGCTACAGCCTGGAGAGCGATGCCGGGCATCGGGTGCTGGTGCCCTTGCTGCGCGCCTTCGACGAACGGCTCGATCGCGTGCTGCTGAGCCACCGCGACAGCGACCACACGGGCGGGGCGCCCGCGGTGCTGGCGATGCAAGCGCAGGCCGAGCTGATGAGCTCGATCGAGGCCGAACACCCGCTGCAGAAGCTGCGTGCTGCGCAGCGCTGCGTGGCCGGCCAGCGTTGGCGCTGGGACGGTGTGGACTTCGAGATCCTGCATCCGGTCGAGACCGACTACACCACCTTCAGCAAGCCCAATGCGGTGTCGTGCGTGCTGCGCATCGGCAACGGCCGCGCCACTGCGCTCCTGGTTGGCGACATCGAGCGTCTGCAGGAAGCCGCGCTGGTGGCGCGCACGCCGGCGCTGCGCGCCGATGTGCTGCTGGTGCCGCACCACGGCAGCAAGACCTCGTCGAGCCCGGCGCTGCTCGATGCGGTGCAGCCGCGCATCGCGCTGGTCCAGGCCGGCTACCGCAACCGTTTCGGGCATCCGGCGCAGGAGGTGGCAGAGCGCTATGGCGAGCGCGGCATTGCCCTCGTCGACTCCGCGCACTGCGGCGCCGCCACCTGGTCCAGCAGGCTGGCGCGCGAGCTGCGATGCCAGCGGGAGGAAGCGAAACGGTACTGGCACCACCTCGTGCCGTAGGCGAGCCTGCCCCCACCCGTTCGCCCTGAGCTTGTCGAAGGGCCCGCCCCGGCTTCGACAAGCTCCGCCCGAACGGTCTTGTCTTCAACTTCTCCCGGACATTGGCCTTGAACTTGCTAAGCTACGCCCAAGGAGATTGGTCGTTCCATGCACAAATTCGACGAGATGTACGAGCAGCTGCCCTACAGTGGCGCAGCGGTCCGCAACCATTACAAGCGCTACGACCAATGGCTCGCGAAGCAGCCCGGCGAGGTGATGCGATCGCGGCGCGAGGAGGCGGAGATGATCTTCCGCCGGGTCGGCATCACTTTCGCGGTCTACGGCGCGAAGGACGAGGACGGTTCGGGCACCGAGCGCCTGATTCCCTTCGACCTGCTGCCTCGCATCATTCCCGCCCACGAGTGGGAGAGCATGGAGAAGGGCCTGGTGCAGCGCGTGACGGCGCTCAACCGCTTCATCCACGACGTCTACCACGGGCAGGAGATCATCAAGGCCGGCGTGGTCCCTTCCGAACAGATCTTCAATAACGCGCAGTACCGGCCCGAGATGGCGGGCGTGAAGGTGCCCAACGACGTCTACGCTCACATCTGCGGCATCGACATCGTGCGCGCGCCCGATGCGGCCGGCAACGGCGAGTACTACGTGCTCGAAGACAACCTGCGCGTGCCCAGCGGCGTGAGCTACATGCTGGAGAACCGCAAGATGATGATGCGGCTCTTTCCCGACCTGTTCAGCCAGAACCGCATCGCGCCGGTCGCGCACTATCCCGACCTGCTGCTCGAAACCCTGCGCGCCTCCGCGCCGCCCGCGACCGCCGAGCCCACGGTGGTAGTGCTCACGCCCGGCATGTACAACAGCGCCTACTTCGAGCACGCCTTCCTCGCGCAGCAGATGGGCATCGAGCTCGTCGAAGGGCAGGACCTGTTCGTCAAGGACGACTTCGTCTACATGCGCACCACGCGCGGCCCGAAGCGCGTCGACGTGATCTACCGCCGCGTCGACGACGACTTCCTCGACCCCGAAGTGTTCCGCCCGACCTCGACGCTCGGCACCGCCGGCCTCATGCGCGCCTACCGCGAAGGCAACGTCGTGATCTGCAACGCGGTCGGCACGGGCGTGGCCGACGACAAGTCGATCTACCCTTACGTGCCGAAGATGATCGAGTTCTACCTGGGCGAGCAGCCGATCCTCAAGAACGTGCCGACCTGGATGTGCCGCAACAAGGACGACCTGGCCTATACGCTGGCCAACATGAAGGACCTGGTGGTCAAGGAAGTGCACGGCGCCGGCGGCTACGGCATGCTGATCGGCCCGGCCGCGACGCAGGCCGAGATCGAGGATTTCAAGAAGGCGGTGATCGCCAAGCCCGACGGCTACATCGCGCAGCCGACTCTGAGCCTGTCGACCTCGCCCACCTTCGTGGAAGCCGGCATCGCGCCGCGCCACATCGACCTGCGGCCCTTCGTGCTTTCCGGCAAGGAGGTGCAGATGGTGCCCGGCGGCCTCACGCGCGTGGCGCTCAAGGAAGGCTCGCTGGTCGTCAACTCGTCGCAGGGCGGCGGCACCAAGGACACCTGGATCCTCGAGGCGGATCGCGGGGCCAAGGCGCGCCCGCCGTCGCAATCGCAATCGCAAACCCAGACATCCACGTCCTGATCCCGGGAGCTTCGCATCATGTTGTCACGCACCGCCGATCACCTCTACTGGATGTCGCGCTATACCGAGCGGGCCGAAAACACCGCGCGCATGCTCGACGTCAACTACCAGACCTCGCTGCTGCCGCAGTCGGCCGAAGTCGCCAAGTACGGCTGGCAGGGCCTGCTCTCGATCAGCGAATTGCTGCCCCTCTACAACGAGAAGCACGATCACATCGTGCCCGACGAGGTGATGGAGTTCATGGTCAAGGACGAATCGAATCCGTCTTCGATCCTCTCCTGCCTCAGGGCTGCGCGCGAGAACGCGCGCGCCGTGCGGGGCGCGCTCACCACCGAAGCGTGGGAGACGCAGAACACCACCTGGCTCGAGGTCAACCGCATGCTGCGCGCCGGCGAGTTCGAGCGCGACCCGGCGCAGTTCTTCGAATGGGTCAAGTTCCGCTCGCACCTGTCGCGCGGCGTGACGCTGGGCACCATGCTGCAGGACGAGGCCTTCCACTTCTCGCGCCTGGGCACCTTCCTGGAGCGCGCGGACAACACGGCGCGCCTGGTCGACGTGAAGTTCCACGCGCTCAACAGCGAGTTCTTCGGCACCGCGACCGAGGAAGACCAGGAGTACGACTTCTATCACTGGAGCGCGATCCTGCGCAGCGTCTCGGCCTTCGAGGTCTACCGCAAGGTGTACCGCGACGTGATCAAGCCCGAGCGCGTGGCCGAACTGCTGATCCTGCGCGCCGACATGCCGCGCTCGCTGCATGCGAGCCTGGTCGAGGTGGTGAACAACCTCGCGAAGGTGCACAACGACCAGAGCGCCGAGACGCAGCGGCGCGCGGGCAAGCTGCTCGCCGACCTGCAGTACGCGCGGGTCGACGAGATTCTGGCGACGGGGCTGCATGCCTATCTGACGCAGTTTCTCGATCGGGTGAATGAACTCGGGTGGCGGATCAGCCAAGACTTCCTGGTGCCCGCGGCGCACTGAGAAGTTCTGCGATGCATGGACGAACTACTGCAGCGCACCGCCGGTCTGCCTGAGATCAGGCTGTCGCCTGGCGACACCGTGGTGCGAGAAGGCGAGACGGGCGACGGTCTGTGGATTCTCGTTTCGGGCACGCTGCAGGTCAGCAAGGCCGGTATGCCGATCAGTTCGATCAGCCGCCCGGGCGCAGCAGTCGGCGAGATCTCGCTGCTGCTGGATTCACCGTATGGCGCCACGGTCGTGGCGAGCGAACCGAGCATCGTTCGCTACGCGAGCGACGGTCGTGCCTTTTTGATGAGCGACCCGATCGTCACCCGGTCGATCGCCGTGGGCCTGGCCGAGCGCCTGAATTTCGTCACGACCTATCTCGTCGACCTGAAGAACCAGTACGGCGATTCGCCCGGCTTGGCGATGGTCTCGGAGGTGCTGGGTCAACTGGCGCACCGCCAGGGCCCGCCCGCACGTCCCGGCTCGGCCCGAGAGCCCAACCCCGACTACTGAACGTCGTCGCGACGCCTGCCGACGCTCAGAAGACCGTCCGCGCGGGCGCGCGTTTGGCATCCAGTTCCAGCGCTTCGTCACCCATCATCGAGCGCCACGAGGCGGTGCCGGCCGCGAGGTCGATCACGATGTGCGCAGGCACCGGCCCGATCTGCCTGCCGGCGTTGAAGACCCAGGTTGTGCCGATGCGATCCGCCCAGGCGCCTGCCGGGTTGAACGGCGGTTCGTGCACGTGCCCGGTCAGCACGAGATCGGGTTGGTACCCTGCAATCCAGGCAGCGAGGTCGGCGTCTCCGTAGTGGCGCTTGCCGGTCCAGCAGGTGGGCGAGCCCATCGGCGGCCAGTGATAGATCCAGACCCAGCGAGCGGGCCGTCGTTGTGCATCTGCAGCCAATTGCAGTTCGACCGCGGCCCGGGCTTCCGGGCCGTCCCACCACGGGCAGACGGTGATCAGGGTGTCGCCGATCATCAGCGAGTCGCCGTCCGCGAAGACTCCGGCGCGACGGCTTTCCGGCAGCCACAGCGCCGCTCTTTCACCATGCTGGTCCGGCCCCGTCAGGTCGTGATTGCCCGAGGCCAGCACCAGCGACACGCCGGGTTTCATCAGCGAAAAGTAGCGCAGCAGGACGACCGATTGCGCATCGAGCGATACCGGCGAGCTCACGTCCAGGTGATCGCCCGCAAGCACCACGAGGTCGAACGACGGCGCCGAGCGGACCACCCAATCGAGCTGAGGCAACGCGTAGTGAAGGTCGGAAGCGAGGAGGATGCGCACGACGGATGAGGCCTCGTCACTCTTCCATGGCCGCATCGCCCGACAGCACCGCGAACACCTCGACCGGCGACGCCTTGCCCCGGAAAAGCGCCTTCCCGAGCGCCTCGACGGCGACGCGCCCGTCGAGCGCGGCGCACGTGGCGGAGTCGATCAGGATCGTGCGCTTCGCCTCCTTGGTGTGGGTCTCGAGCCGCGCCGCAAGGTTCACCGTGTCGCCAATGCAGGTGTAGGTCGCGCGCTGCTGCGTGCCGGTGTAGCCGGCCACCACCTCGCCGGTGGCGATGCCGATGCCGATGCGCAGCGCGGGTTTGGCCGCAGCGCTGCGTTCGATGTTCAGCAGCTGGATCAGCTCGATCATGTCCAGCGCAGCGTGCACCGCCGCCGCACCGTGGTCGGCCAGCGGCTGCGGCGCGCCGAAGATGGCCATCAAGCCGTCGCCGATCATCTGGTTGACAACGCCGCCGTGGCTGTTGATGGCGTCGAACATCAGCGTGTAGTAGGTGTTCAGGAGCTCGATGGTTTCCTCGGGCGGCTGCGACTCGACCAGCGTGGTGAAGGCGCGGATGTCGGAGAACATCACCGTCCCCTGCACGCGCCGCCCGCCGAGCGCGAAGCCGGATTGCTGCAGGTCCTGCGCGACCTCGGTGGTGACGAAGCGGCGCACCATTTCCTTTTGCTGGTCTCGCAGGCGCTTCTTCTCGAGGCTGGCGCCGATGCGCGCCTTGAGCAGCACCGCGTTGACCGGCTTGTGCAGGTAGTCCTCGGCGCCGAGCTCGATGCAGCGCGCGATGTTGGCCACGCCCTCGAGCGACGAGGTCACGATCACGGGCAGGTCGCGCAGCTTCGGGTCGGCGACCAGTTGCTCCAGGACCTGGAAGCCGTTCATCTCGGGCATTTCGACGTCGAGCAGCATCAGGTCGAAGGCTTCGCGCCGCAGCAACTCCAGCGCCATGCGTCCGTTCTCGGCGCATTGGACGGTGTGGCCCTGCAGCTCCAGGCTGCGCGTCATGAGCAGGCGATTGACCTTGTTGTCGTCGGTCACCAGCAGGTGGGCCGGCGCGTGGCGAAAGTCAACCATGGCTCAGCGCCGCAAGGGCCGCGGCGGCCCGTTCGTATTCGAGCTGCAGTGCGTCGAGCGCGCCCGACGACGTTGCCGCCGCCACCCCGCCGAGTTCGAGATCGCGCGCCATCGCGCCGAGCGTCAGCGCGCCGAACGTGAGGCTGTTGGACTTCAGCGAATGCGCGGCGCGGCGGAAGACATCCGCGTTGCCCGCGCCGGCCGCTTCGCGCAGTTCGGCGAGCATCGATGGCGCTTCCTCGAAGAAGGTCTGCACCAGCTCCTTCACGAAGTCCGCGCCCGCGGCGTCCTGCAGTTCCGCGAAGGTGGCGCTGTCGATGGTGGCGTTGCTCATGGGGTGTCGCTCATGTCATCGGTCCTTGCGTGCGGGCACGTTGTTCAGCGCGTCGACCAGCCGGTCGACACGGATCGGCTTGGTCAGGTAGTCGTCCATGCCGGCGGCGATGCACATCCCCTCGTCGCCCTGCATGGCGTTGGCCGTCATCGCCACGATGCGCGGGCGCAGCGGCGGCGCCATCAGCCGGCAGATCTGCCGCGTCGCGTCGAGACCGTCGAGCTCGGGCATCTGCACGTCCATCAGCACCACGTCGTAGGCCTGTCGCTGCACGGACTCGACGGCCTCGATGCCGTTGGAGGCCAGGTCCGCCCGGTAGCCCATCTGCTGCAGCAGGCGCATCGCGAGCTTCTGGTTCACGGCGTTGTCCTCGGCCAGCAGGATGCGCAGCGGATGGCGCGCCGCCATCGTCGGATCGATCTGCGGCTTGGTCGCTTGCTCGGGCGCAGGCTTCGCGGGCCGCTCGTGCGAGAGCAGGTTCACCAGCGTGTCGAACAGCTGCGACTGATGAATGGGCTTCGACAGGTGGGCGCTGAAGAGCGTCTCGCCGTCGCCGGCACCGCGCCGGCCTGCCGAGCTGAACAGCACGAGCGGCATGGCGCCATGGTTCGCGCGAATGCGCCGCGCCAGGTCGGTCCCGTCCATCTCCGGCATGTGCATGTCGAGGATCGCGAGGTCGAAGCGCTCGCCTTGCCTGAGCCAGCGCAAGGCTTCGGCCGGCGATTCGGTGTCGCGCGAGTCCATGCCCCACTTGTCGATCTGGAGCGAGAGCACGCGCCGGTTGGTCGCGTTGTCGTCGACGATCAGCACGCGCTTGCCCTGCAGTTCGAGCTGCACGCCGGTGAAGATGCGGCGCTTGCTCGGCGGCGTCTCCGCGATGGGCGCTTCGATGGTGAAGTAGAAGGTCGAGCCGGTGCCGGGCCCGTCGCTCTCGACCCACATGGACCCGCCCATCAGCTCGGCCAGCCGCTTGCTGATCGCCAGGCCGAGCCCGGTGCCGCCGTACTTGCGCGTGGTGCTGGAGTCGGCCTGCGAGAACGACTGGAACAGCCGGCCCATGCCCTGCGCGGACAGGCCGATGCCGGTGTCGCGCACTGCGAAGGTCAGGCCCACCTTGCCCGCGCCCAGCGGTGCCGAGCTGACCGTGAGCACCACCTCGCCGGTGTCCGTGAACTTCACCGCATTGCTCAGCAGGTTCAGGATGACCTGGCGCAGGCGCGTGAGGTCGCCGTTCACGCCGACCGGCACGTCGCCTTCGAACACGTAGGCGATGTCGAGCCGCTTCTCCGTCGCGCGCGTGCTGACCAGGTCGAGCGCAGATTCGACGCATTCGCGCAGGTCGAACGGATGCGACTCGATGTCCATGCGTCCGGCCTCGATCTTCGAGTAGTCGAGGATGTCGTTGATGATGGTCAGCAGCGCATCGCCCGAGTCGCGGATGGTCGACACGTAGTCCTGCTGCTCGGCGTCGAGCGTGGTGTCGAGCAGCAGGCCGCTCATGCCGATCACCGCATTCATCGGCGTGCGGATCTCGTGGCTCATGGTCGCGAGGAACGCGCTCTTGGCCTCGTTGGCCGCTTCCGCTGCGGCGCGCGCCTCCTGCGCCTGCTTGAACAGCGCGGCGTTCTGGATCGCGACGACTGCCTGGTCGGCGAAGGTTTCCAGCAGCTTGATCTCCTTGTCGGCGAAGGGGCCCGGCGGTTGGCGCGTGACGTGGATCGAGCCGATGGAGCACTCCTCCCAGATCATCGGCGCGATCATGATGGCGTAGTTGCCCACCTGCACGGCGAGCTCGCGCATGAACGAAGGCAGGTGCGGCTCGGCGAGCGCATCCGGAATATGAAGGACTTCGGGGCCGGCCATGGCGGCGCCGATGGACGAGTGGTCGACGGGCCTGGGATAGAAGCGTTCGAGCGCTTCGCGGGCCGAACCGCGATACGCGGCCAGGTTCATCCGGCCGTCGTCGCCGATCAGCGAGATGCCGAGCTGGGTGCCGGAGAACAGGCGCTGGCAGCTCTCGAGGATCCTGTCGAACACGGGCTGCGGGTTCTCCATCGACTCGCTGATGACCTGGAGCACGTCGGCCGTCGCCGTCTGCCGCTCGAGGGTCTCGCGGGTTTCGTTGGCCAGCCGCACGTTCTCGATCGCGATCACGGCCTGCTCGGCGAACAGGTTGAGCAGGTCGATCTGCCGTTGCGGCGTCTTGCCGGGTTCCGGCCAGGCGCTGGTCATCGCGCCGATCGGCACGCCGTCCTTGAGCATCGGTACGGCGATCATCCGGCGCCGGTTCCCGGTGTTCGCCATCGTGCGGTCGTAGCTCGGGTCCGCCCACGCGTCCTCGTTGCACAGGGCCCTGCGCTCCAGGATGGCGCGGCCGTTCATGTGGCGCGGATCGGGCGGCGCGGGCCACATCGTGCGCGCCGCTTCCAGTGCCTGTGCGGACCAGTTGCGGGTCGCTGTCAGGTGGACCAGGCGGCCATCGAAAGTGAAGATGGCGGCGGTCGGGCCTTCGAACAGCCACATGGTGCAGTCCAGGATGGCCTCGAACACCGGCGTCACGTCGGTCGGCGATTCGCTGATGGCGCGCAACACGTCGCTGACGGCGGTCTGGTATTCGAGGGACTCCGTCAGCTCGGCGGTGCGCTCCTCGACCTCGTGCAGCGCCTCCTGCGTCTCGTTGAAAAGCCGAGCGTTCTGGATCGCGATGACGGCCTGCTCGGCAAAGGTCTTGAGCAGCGCGCGCTCGCCGGGCCGGAACGGGCCGAGCTCGGTGCGCTGGATGCTCAGGATTCCGATGCCGCGGCCTTCCCACATCAGTGGCGCCGCGAGGTTGGCGAAGCTCATCCCCACGAGCTCGGCGTTGCGGCGCATCACTTGCGGCGCCGTGGCGTCGTTCAGGACATCGGCGACTTCCACGAGCTCGCCGGTCTCGAAGGAAACCTCGGCCGAGGTGCCGGCCAGCGGCATCGGGTAGTTGGCCGCCATCGACGCCAGGAGTTCGGCCACGCGCGCTTCGCCGAGCTCGATGCGGACTGCCGCGGTCATCCGCCAGCGCGTCAATGCGAGCTGGCCGTCGGCATCGACCATCATCAGGGCGAAGGAACTGCCGTCGAACAGGTGCTCGCAGCACTCGAGGATCTTGTCGAACACAGGCCCGGCGTCCGCGACCGAACTGCCGATGACCTGAAGCACCTCGGCGGCGGCGGTCCGGTGCGCCAGCGCCTCCCGCATCTCGCGCTCGTGACGCTGCGTCTCGTCCAGCAGGCGTGCGTTCTCCAGCGCCAGGCCCATGCTCGCCGCGACCGTTTGGAGCAGCCGCACCTCGTGCGCTCCGAAGGCATATTCGCGCTCGTGGTTCTGCAGCGCGATGATGCCGAGGGCGCGGTCGCTGCCGATGATCGGCACGGCAGCGATCGAGTGCGCCCAGTCGGTACCCGGTGCGGGATGCAGGCCGATGCGGGTCTGCTCCTCGCGCGTGTTGGCCACGCCGACCTGGCGCAGCCGCAAGATGCCCGACAGGGGCTCGTCCGGCTCCAGCGGCCGTGCCGGCGGCAGGGGCAGCGGCACGTGGTGTTCGCAGCGATACATCACCTGGACCAGGTTGGTCTTGTCGTCCCACCACACGATGCTCAGGTCGCCGGAGTCGAACAGTTCGCGCAGCTTGTCGCCCACCAGGTCGATGATGGCCTGCAGCCCCAGATGAGCCGCCATGCCTTGCTGGATGCTGTTGACGAGCGCCAGCTCGGCGGTTTGCTGCGCGAGCTCGCCCGTCCGCTCGGCCAATTCACGCCGGGCGTTCTCGCGAATGCGGATGCCGGCCAGCGCCCCGGCGGCCTGCCGCGCCAGCGTCGCCAGCAGCTCGAGCTGAGCGCGCTCGAAGCGCCCGAACACGCCTTCGATGTCGGCGTAGAGCCATCCGAACAGTTGCCGCTGCGCGACCAGCGGCGCGATCAGGCACGAGCGCTGTGCGGCCGCCTCGGCGCCGTCGGGCCCGTGCCGCAGGCTGGGCTTGCGGCTGCGGCGGGTTTCGACGAGCCAGGGCGTGATGGCGCGGAGCAGGGCGGCGGCGTCCTCGCCGGGCGGCAGCTTCGCGCCGGCGTTGCCGGGACCCGCCTCGGTGTCGAGCACGAGCAGCACGCGCCGAGCGCCGATGAGCCGGGCGGCTTCGTCCACCACCAGGTCGCGCACCTCGCACCCACTGTCCAGTGCGCTCAGCCGCAGGCCGGTGTCGACCAGCCGCTCGAACGGCTCGTGCAATTTGCCGCCGGCACGCGGCGGGCGCTTCGACAAGGGTCGAGACCGGGACTCAGCCATGGGGCATTGTGATGTGCGAGGGGCTCGCGCGGTGTGGAGTCTAGCGGCGGGAGGCGCGCAGCACCCATTGCACGTTAGCGCCCACTGGTGCTGTTGTCGACGTAGGCGCGATTTGGGCGTAAGCTAGAAAAAGGTTCTATCTGTCGATCGTAAGCCGATCTTGTTTTGTTTTAGGAACAAGAAGCGTTGCGAGCGAGGAAACTCCCACGGCAGGGGACCCGTTCAGAAGCTATCGACATCGACCGCGGAGAACATATGGACCTGAGGAGCGAACAGCTGGCTGACGGCGTGGAGAAAATCAGCCTGGTCGGACGCATGGACAGCATCGGTGGGCATGACATCAACCTGCGCCTCGCTGCGCTGGTGGCGACCCGGAAACTTCTCGCCGTGGTCGACATGTCCGAAGTGTCGTTCCTGGCCTCCATCGGCATTCGCGCACTCGTCGTCAATGCGAGAGCCCAATCACTGCGCGGCGGCGTGATGGCGCTGGCGAACCCACAACCCCTGGTGGCGGAGGTGCTCAAGATGGCAGGCATCGACACGATCATCCCGGTGTACCCCGACGTCGATTCCGCCTACAGCGCGCTGATGGCGGCAGCCGAAAGCCGCTGATGTCCCACACCGACGGGGAGCCGCAGGCATCCCTGACCGTCGGGCGCGAGCTGCACGATCTCTCGCGCGTCAGCGCGTGGGTCAACGACTGGGCCGAGCGCCAACACCTGCCGGCGAAGGTCGCGTCGAACCTCGATCTCTGCTCGATGGAGGTGGTGACCAACATCATGAGCTACGCCGGCAGCGACGGCGCGCCGTGCATCCTCCTGCGCCTGGGCTGGCAGGGCGAGGACGTGGCTCTTGAAGTCGAGGACGAGGGTCGCGAGTTCGACCCGCGGCTGGTCCCGCAGCCGGTGCCGGCCACCAGCATTCACGACGCGCGCGTCGGCGGCTGGGGCATCCCCATCCTGCGCCGCTTCTCCGACGGGCTGCGCTACCGCCACGAAGACGGCCGCAATCGACTGACGCTGCTGTTCCGGGCGACAGCGCCACCCTGACCCACCTCCACCGCGCACGAACCTGCATCGCCGCACCGTCGCCCACGGCGCCACCACTCAACCCACCACCGAGGAGATTTTCATATGGCACAGGCAGCCAAAACCTCACCAAGCATCGACACGCAAAGCGCACTGGCGGCTCAGGCAGCCCTCGCGACTCATCCCAACGGCAACGGCGAGTCTTCCGGTGTCGACAAGATGCGCGAGTTGCTGTTCGGCAACCAGATGCAGGACTACGACAAGCGCTTCTCGATTCTCGAGGAGCGCTTTCAGCAAAGGCTGCGCGACATCGAGTCGGAGGCGTCCCGCAGCCTGGGCAGCCTCGAGGCCACGATGAAGAAGCAGCTCGAATCGGTGGCCAACCAGTTCCGCGAAGAAAAGGAACTGCGCACCGATGCCGACAAGGAACTGGAGCGCAGCCAGCGGGAGCACGGGCAGGCGCTCGAAAAGCGCCTGGCCCAGGTTTCCGACCAGCTCGCGCGCCAGGAGCGCGAATTCACGGATCGCCTGGGCCATGAGGTCCAGGGCTTGCGCGAGGAGATCCGCCGGCGCCAGGAAGACTCGCGCGCCACCATGGAACGGATGTTCGCCGAACTCAGCAACGTCAAGACCGATCGCAATCTGCTCGCGGGACTGTTCGTCGAGATCGCCAAATGCCTGAACCAGGACGTATCGCCCAAGGTCAGCAGCGCCGGCGAGCGCGGCTGAGTCGCGCGGCAAGCGCGCCAGGCCACCTCGTGCGACGTGACGCCGGGGCGAGGGCGCGGTGAACGCGCGCCTGTCGCTGACCACGACCAGCGCGCCTGGCAGCGCTTCCGATGAAGATCCGAACAGTCGGCTTGCCGGACTGCTGCTCGAGCTGGCGCGCTGCGTCGATCCGGACGTGGCGGCGACACTTCCGCGCCGCCTGGACACCGATCCGCGGCTGGAGGCGATGCGCGGCGTGCTGCTCGAACGCGAGCAGGTGGCCCTGGCGAGGCTGCAAAGGAAGTTCGACGACCCGCAGGAATTTGCCGACGCCGTGAGCGCGGTGCTGCCCGCCGCCTTCACGCTGGCGGCGGCGCAGGGCGAGCGCCTCGGCCATGTGCTTGCCCCTACCGTCGAGCGGGCGACCCAGGCGTCGATCCGGAAGAACCCGGGCACCATGGTCGACATCCTGTATCCGGTCATGGGGCCGGCGATTCGCAAGGCCATCGCCGAGACCCTCGACGGCACGCTCCAGTCGCTCAATCAGTCGCTCAAGTACAGCCTGTCGTGGCGCGGCCTCAAGTGGCGCATCGAGGCCTGGCGCAGCGGCAGCACCTTCGCCGACGTGGTGCTCAGGCACACGGCCGTGTTCCGGGTCGAGCACCTCTTCCTGGTCCATCGCAAGACGGGGCTGCTGCTGGCGCACGCGGCCAGGGACGATGCCACCACGCGCGACCCTCAACTGGTTTCGGCGATGCTGTCCGCGATCCAGGATTTCGTGCGCGATTCGTTCGACGAATCCGGCAGCGGTGCCACGAGCGGGCGCAGCATCGACAGCCTGCGCCTGGGGGACCTGCTGCTCTGGTGCGAGGAGGGTCCGTCGGCCTTCCTCGCCGCAGTGATCCACGGCAATCCGCCGCCGTGGCTGCGCACGCGCCTCGGGGAAACGCTGGCGGCCGTGCATGACGAATCGCGCACGACGCTCGAGGAATTCGAAGGCGACACCGCGCCGTTCGAAGCGACCGTCGAGCGCCTGCGGCCTTGCCTGTTGTCCCAGGACGCCGAGCCGCAGAAGAGAAAGTACAGCCCGCTCCTCTGGATCATCCCCTTGGCGCTGCTGGCGGTGCTGGGCTATTGGGGCGTGCAGCGGATCGTCGAGCGCCAGCGCGTCAACAGCTATGTCGCGGCGCTGCAGGACCAGCCCGGCATCGTCGTCACGGGCGCCGAGCGCCGCGACGGCAAGTGGCTCGTGTCCGGACTGCGTGATCCGCTGGCGACGCCGCCGGAGACGTTGCTGGGGCAGGCCCATCTGGACGCAACGCGCGTCGCCGGCCGCTGGGAGCCCTACCTGGCGCTGCATCCGGCCATCGTGCTGAAGCGGCTGCAGGCGACCCTCGATCCGCCATCGACGGTCAGCCTGTCGCAGGACGCGAGCGGCATTCGCGCGAGCGGCAGCGCATCGCAACAGTGGATGGACAAGGCGCGGGCCTTCCTTGTGACCATGCCTGCCGGTTCCCCGAAGGTCGATCTCAGCGCCCTCAAGGACGTGCAGGACCCGAACTACGTTCGCCTGCGCGACGCCATCCAGGCCCGGCTCATCCACTTCGACTTCAGCATGCCCCGGCCTGCGGCCGACCAGGAAAGCAAGCTCGACGAATCGGCTGCGGACATGCGCGAACTGGTCCAGCTGGGCCGTACCCTGGGCTTCCCGGTGAAGGTGACGATCGTCGGCCACGCGGATGCCACCGGCAAGGACACGTCCAACCTGGCGCTCAGCATGGGCCGCGCGGAGGTGGTGCGCTCCATCTTGAGGGCGCGCGGCGTGGACCCGGCCGTGCTCACCGTGCGCGGCGCCGGTCCGCTCGAACCGCTGAGACCCGGCGCCAGCGAAGACGAACTGTCGATGAACCGTCGCGTGTCCTTCGGCGTGAGCACCGGCGACTAGCGATTAGGAAAGGGAAACAGGCCTCGCCCATGCTGCAAAAGAAGATCTGCCTGCTGGGAGCCTTCGGAGTGGGCAAGACCAGCCTGGTACGCCGCTATGTCCACACCATCTTCTCGGACAGCTACCTCACCACCGTCGGCGTGAAGATCGACAAGAAGGTGCTGACCGTCGGCACGGAGGAACTGGCCCTGATCCTGTGGGACATCGCCGGCGAGGACGAGGTCGCGGCGGTGCGGGTGAGCTACCTGCGCGGGGCGGCCGGCTACCTGCTCGTGGTGGACGGCACGCGGCCCGAAACCCTGGATACCGCGGCGTCGATCCAGAGCCGCATCAGCGCGGAACTCGGCGCCGTTCCTTTCTTCGTCCTGCTCAACAAGGCGGACCTTCAGGAGGACTGGGCCATCCCGCCGGAACGCATCGAGGCGCTGGAGGCCGCGGGCTGGACCTTTCGCCGCACCAGCGCCAAGACGGGCGCCAACGTCGAGGAGACCTTCCAGGAATTGGCGGAGCGCCTCGCGCGATAGTCATGCTGGACCTGCCGCCGCGAATCTCCGACTCGCTTCTGACGCTGCTCCATGCGCAGCGCGTTCTCGCGCACCTGGCCATCGACGACGCGCAGAACCTGATGCAGGCCGGCGGACACCTGGCGCACTATGGCCTGGCCGGCATCCAGTCCGGCGGCCCCGCCGCCGAGCAGATCCCGTTTCTCGAAGGCCTGCTGCCGCTCGCCGAGACGCCCTTCCTGATCCGGTCCATGGAGATGCCGAGCGGGCGCGTGGCCGACGTCCATTTCTTCGCCGATGACAACATGGTCTGGATCCTCCTGCTCGACGTGACGGCCGAGTACGAGGAGACTCGCCTCGTGCAGCAGAAGGCCTACGACATGACCTTGCTCAGCCAGCGCGAGGCCAGGCTGATTGCGCAACTCGAACTGGCCAACGAGGAACTGACCCGCGCGCATCGCGATCTCGCGGCGTCGCGCGAGGCCCTGCAGCGCACGCACGACCGGCTGCAGCAGGAACTGCGCGAGGCCGAGCTCTACGTTCGCGCGATGCTGCCGGCACCGGTGTCGGCGCCCTTGGCGGTCGACTGGCGCTTCGTTCCCTCGACCGAGCTGGGGGGCGATTCCTTCGGCTATCACTGGGTCGACGACGAGCACTTCGCGCTCTACCTGATCGACGTCTGCGGCCACGGCGTGGGCTCCGCGCTGCTCTCGGTGGCGGTCGCCGACACGCTGCGCTCGGAGGCCCTGGCGCGGACCGACTTTCGCAATCCCGCAGAGGTACTGACCGCGCTCAACCAGGCTTACCAGATGGAGCGTCATGGCGAACTGTTCTCCACCGTGTGGTACGGCGTGTACCAGCGCGCCACCGGCCAGTTGCGCTATGCCTCTGCCGGCCATCCCCCGGCGCTCCTCGTGAGCGGCCCTTGCGAAGACGTCGGTGACGGGCGGTCGTTGCAAGCGTCCGGGCCCTGCGTCGGCATCTCCCCTGGGGCCCGATACCGGGAGGAGCAGTGCATCCTGCGTTCGCCTGCGCGGCTTTTCGTGTTCAGCGACGGCACCTACGAGATCACCCGGCCGGACGGTTCCATGATGGAGTTCTCCGCCATGACCGAGATACTCGCGCGGCCGATGCGCGACGGGCAATCCGAGCTCGACGGCCTGCTGGAATACGCGCGTGACGCGCACGGCCCCGGCGTGCTGGAGGACGACTTCACCATCATCAAGATGGTGCTCTGAGCCAATGCGGGCTCGCCGCACGAGTCCCTCGGCAGTGCTTGACTGACCACGGAGCTCCGGCATGCAATGGATAGAGACATTCGGGTATCTCGGCGCGCTGATGACGCTGACAACCTTTTCCATGAAGACGATGCTGCACCTGCGCATGGTGGCGATCGTGTCCAACCTGGCCTTCATCACCTATGGTGTGCTTGGTGACGTCTACCCGGTGCTGCTGCTGCACCTGACGCTCCTGCCCTTGAACGTGTGGCGCCTTCGGCAGTTGCTGCAGCTGACCCGTCAGATCAAGGAGCTCTCTGCGAGCCGACTCTCGATCGAATGGCTCAAGCCGTTCTCGCGCCACAAGGCCGTTCAGGCCGGAGAGACGCTTTTTCGCCAGGGCGACGCGGCTGCAGAGGTCCTGTTCGTGCTGAGCGGGCGATTTCGCGCGGTCGAAGCAGATGTTGCAATGGAACAGGGCGACGTCATCGGTGAGCTTGGCCTGATAACCAGGGAGCACGAGCGAACACAGACTGTCGTATGCGAACAGGCAGGATCGCTCCTGCTGGTGACCTACGATGAAGTGCGGCAGATGTATTACCAGAATCCCAAGTTCGGCTTCTTCTTCCTGGAACTCGTGGCGGAGCGATTGATGCGAGATGCAAAGCGAATGGCGCAGACGCCGGATTCCTCAAGCTGCGTGGAGTGTTGATGCGCGCTCCTCGGCCCCGGAAAAAGACGACCGCTCCGCAGGGGACTTGGGTAATATGGAAGTTGTCACATTGGCTGACCATCAGTTTCAACAATGCCAGCTGACAGCGGAGTTATGTCTTGCGGCTCACAAAGATATCGATATCTTTCAGGTCCCTCCTGCTGTGCCTCGCGAGCCTGCTCGCGTCGTCGCTGGCCTGCGCGCAAGCTAAAAGCGTCGTCGGCATCGTCGAAGGCAGCGCCACGCTGATTCGCCAGACCACGCGCTACGCGCTCGCCGAGGGCGTCGCGTTGAACGAGCAGGACGTCATCGAGACGGCACCCGGCGCTTTCGCCCAGATCGAACTCCCCGGGGGCGTCCTGGTCGGTATCGGCGAATCGACGCGGCTGATGCTGCGGCCTCGCGTTGGCAAGGGGCTGACGGCGCCGTCGCTGTACCTGCTCCAGGGCTGGCTCAAGACCAGCACCAGCGGAACCTTCGGCTACGCAAGCCCCGCCTTCGAGATCGCGACCCAAGCCGCTACCACCGTTGTCTACACCACGGGAGTGCAGTACGAGGTGTTCCTCGAAAGCGGCGCTGCCAAGCTGACGCTGCGCGATGGCGCGCAGGCGATCGCGCAGCTGGCCGCCGGCGACTTCGCACAACGGCGTGAAGGTGCCACACCGACCGTCGCACGGCGCGCCGCGCCGGAATTCCTGGCCAAGGTACCGCGCCCGTTCCGCGACCGGCTGCCCGCGCGCGGCGAGGAGTTCGCCAAGCGCAATGTCGCACCCAAGGCGCTCGGCGAGGTCGCCTACACCGATGTGGCCGCCTGGCTGCGCACGGAACCGGCGGTGCGCCTGCCGCTGCTGCCGCTGTGGCGGCCGCGTGCAGCCGACCTGACCTTCCGCGCAGCGGCCAAGGCCGACCTGGCGCAGCACCCCGAGTGGGAACCCTATGCAGATCCCGAGGGTTATGCGCGCCGCATGGCCGAAGAGGCCGAGCGCCGGCGCGCGCGGGAGGCGGCGCGCCAAGCCGCACGCCAGGCCGCCCGGGCCGCGGCGGAGGCTGCGGCCGCGGGCACCGCCACCGGTGGGGGTAAACCATAGTGAACCGTCGCGCTTCTTGCCGCAACTCAGCGACTACGGGCAGCCCGGACTGGAGAACCTTTCATGCGCCTCTTATTTAAGTTCAATCTGATCTTCCTGGTTGTCTTCGTCGCCGGGGTGATCGGCGCCGGCAAGGTTTCCCATGACCTGCTGCAAAGCAACGCCAAGCAGGAAGTGCTCAATCACGCGCGCCTGACGATGGAAAAGGCGGTGGCGATCCGCACCTACACCAACGACCAGATCCGTCCGCTGCTCGAAACGCAGATGAAGTACACCTTCCTGCCGCAGACGATCCCGGCCTATTCCGCCACCGAAGTGCTGGCGACGCTGTCCAAGACCTTTCCCGACTACACCTACAAGGAAGCGACCCTGAACCCGACCAATCCGCGCGACCGGGCGGTCGACTGGGAAGCCGACATCGTGAATCGTTTTCGCACCCAGGCCGATCAGAAGGAGTTCGTCGGCGAGCGCGAGTCGGGCACCGGGCGGGCGCTCTACATCGCGCGCCCGCTGCGCATCACGAACCCCGCCTGCCTGGTGTGCCACAGCACGGTCGAGGCGGCGCCGCGCACGCTGATCGACAAGTACGGCCAGGCCAACGGTTTCGGCTGGCAGTTGAACGAAGTGATCGGCGCGCAGGTGGTGTCGGTGCCCATGGCGGTGCCGCTGGCGCGCGCCGAGGAGGCTTTCAAGGTCTTCATGGCTTCGCTCATCGGCATCTTCGTGGCCATCGGCATCGTGTTGAACCTGATGCTCTACCTGCTCGTGATCCGCCCGGTGACGGCGCTGTCGAAGCTGGCCAACCGCGTCAGCCTGGGCGAGCTCGATGCCCCGGAATTCGCGACGCATGGGCGTGACGAAATCGGGACGCTGGCGCATTCGTTTGCGCGCATGCGCCACAGCCTCGATCACGCCATCAAAATGCTCGACGCCTGAGGTTCATCCCGCGTATGCCCGCACCCATCCCAACCCATGTCGGTCCGTACCCGATCCGCGGCGTGGTGGGCTCGGGGGCGATGGGCATGGTGTACCTGGCGCACGACCCCGCCATCGACCGTCCGGTAGCGGTCAAGACGATCCACCGTCGCCTGCTCGAATCGAGCGACGACGAACCGAGCGTGACGGCGCGCTTTCGGGTGGAGGCCAAGGCGGCAGGGCGGCTGACGCACCGCAACATCGTCCCGGTCTACCAGTTCGGCGAGGACAACGACTGCGCCTACATCGTCATGGAGTACATCGCCGGGCGAAACCTGCGCGACTACATCCAGTCGCCGCGCAAGCTGGAGGTTTCGCAGGTGCTGTGCCTGATGCTGCAACTGCTCGACGGCTTGCACTACGCCCACGAGCGCGGCATCGTGCACCGCGACATCAAGCCGGCGAATCTGCTGATTGCCGATGACGGGCGCCTCAAGATCACCGATTTTGGTATCGCGCGGACCGAATCGTCGAATCTGACCCGCCGCAGCTCCGTCATCGGATCGCCCGGCTACATCGCCCCCGAGCAGTACACCGACTGCGACGTCGACCGGCGCGTCGATGTGTTCTCGGCCGGCGTGCTGCTCTATCAGATGCTGAGCGGGACGACGCCGTTTTCCGGCACGGACGAGGCGATCATGTACAAGATCGTCTACGAGCCGCACAAGCCGTTGAGCGAGGCGACGAACGACGAAGCGCTCGTGCCCTTCGATGCGGTGCTCGACCGGGCGCTGGCCAAGGATCCGGCGCAGCGCTATCAGAGCGCCATGGAAATGCGAACCGCGCTGCTGGCGCTTGCCACGGAGGCGTTGCCGGACGTACTCCCGGCCAGCATCCTGCTCGCTCCACGGCTCGATGGCCTCGAGCCGAAGCCGGCCGCCCCCAAGGAGCGCGAATCGTCCGGCCCCGCCACGCCGCTCTCGCGATCGGTGGCGTCGATACCCGGCTCGCCGACGATTCCCATGACGCCCGCGAAATCGCAGCCGGGCACCGTCGGCCCGCCTTCGGTTCCCGTGCCCACCGGATGGGACACCGCGGCGCTGGCCGGGGTCGAGCGCGAACTGGCCGAGCATGTCGGCCCCGTGGCTCGCGTGCTGGTGCGCCGCGCCGCGCGCGGGGTGACCTCGCTGGCGGCAGTGCGCCTGGCCGTCGCCGGCTCGATCGCCGATTTCGAAGCGCGCGAGCGTTTCCTGGCCAAGGCCGGCGCGCCGCGCACCGATACCGCGGTCTCGGCAGCGGGCACCCAACACCGGGGCACGCAGGTCGGGGGCGAAGCGCCGAGCGGCATGCCGATGCGCGAAGGCGATGTCGACAAGGCGGCCGCGGCGCTCCTTTCCTCGCTGGGTCCGATTGCGCGGGTCGTCGCCAAGCGCTGCGCCGCGAATTCGAGCACCCGCGAGCAGTTCGTCGCTCGCGTGGTCGAGCAGCTCACGCCAAGCGTCGATGCCCGCCGTGTGCAGGCCGACCTGTGGCGTGCCTTCGGTTGAACTCGAACGCGCCGTGATCGCGCTGCGTGTCACGCGCCGACCCGGCGCCACCGAACCCGATGCGACGGCGCTTCCACTGCCGCCCGAAGGCCTCATGATCGGCCGCGCGGTCGATTGCGACCTGGTGCTGGCCGATCCGCTGCGCCTGGTGTCGCGCCAGCACGCACAAGTGATCGCGGTCGGCCAGGCGGCGCACGTGCGCTGCGTCAGCAGCAGCGCGCCTTTGTGGGTGAACGGCACCCAGCTCGAGCCGGACGGCGAACGGGCCCTGCTGGTGGGCGACCGCTTGCGCATCGGCGGGTTCGAGCTCGCCGTCGAGCCCGTGGCGGCGGCGACGTCCGCGCAGCGCTCGCGTCTGGATCGCTGGTTCGATCTCGACGGCGCGCTCGATCCGCTCGCCGACGAATCGCCGCTGCCGGCGCTTGCACCTTCGCCCGAGGCGGCCGCAACCAGCGCGGTGGTGTCCTGGCAGGCGAGTCGGCATGTCGTGCGCACCGGCGCACCGATGGCGTCGAGTGCGCCCTCGATGCCACCGGCATCGCCGCCCCTGCAGGCCCCAGTGCCGGCAGTGCCACGCCGGCCACCGCCCGCCGCATCGGCTGCCGCGAGCTCGGCGCCGGTCCCAGGCGACCTGCGTGAGCTTGCCGCGGCTTTCAGTCGCGGCGCCGGCCTTGGCACCGAGGTAGCGCCGCCCACGCCGGACTGGATGGAACACCTGGGCGCGCTGCTGCGGACGACGGCCGAAGGCACGCTGGCGCTGCTGCAAAGCCGCGCAGTCGCGAAACGCCACATGCGCGCCGAGGGTACGCACATCACGCCGCGCCAGAACAACCCCCTGAAGTTCTCGCCGGATGCGACCGAAGCGCTGACTCGCATGCTGCAGCGTGACGCGAGCCCCGGCTTCCTCGACCCCGTGGCGGCGCTGCAGGACGCGCATCACGACCTGCTGGTCCACCAGGTGGCGATGGTGGCCGGGATGCGCGCGGCGGTGTTCGAGCTCTTCTCCCGGCTCGGCCCCGAGGCCGCGGAGAACGCGCAGGGGCGGGCGCACGGTCTTTCACGACTGCCCTTGCTCCGCGCCGCGGCCCTCTGGGAGCGCCACCGCATGCAGCACGCTCAGTTGCTCGAGCACCTGGACGACGACTTCGAGACCATCTTCGGACGCGAATTCCTGCGCGCCTATGAAGCCCAGTCGCGCGTCGATACCGATGCCGACCCCACGCCGCCGGAGGCGCCATGGCCGAGTGTGCGTTGACCGTCTCGCTCGCTGCGCTGTCGCAGACCGGGCGACGCGAATGCAACGAAGACGCCTTCGGCTATTGGGAAGGCGCCGGTTCCCTCGTCGCGGTCCTGTGCGACGGCGCCGGCGGGCATGGCGGCGGCCAGGCGGCATCGCGCGCCGCCGTGACGCATGTGCTCGAGGCCTTCGCGCGCCATCCCGAGGTCAGTTGGAGCGCGCTGCAGTGGCTTGTCCAGGGCGCCAACGACGCAGTCGTCGCGCAACAGGTTGCCGGCACCCTGACTGCCGACATGCGCACCACCATCGTGGTGCTGCTGCTCGACCGCTACAGCGGTGCGGCGCTCTGGGCCCATGCCGGCGACTCGCGCCTGTACCGCTGGCATGACGCCCGACTGCTCGGGCACACGCGCGATCAAAGCCTCGAACAGCGCTTGCGCGACGCCGGCCTGAGTGCGACCGCCGCCGCCTCGGGACAGCTGACTTCGGCGCTCGGCTCGCCCGAAGGATTCGACTTCGAGGTCCTGGAAACGCCGCAAATGCTCGCTTCTGGCGATGCGCTGCTGCTGTGCAGCGATGGCCTGTGGTCGGCCTTCGACGATGTTGCGATGGCGCGCAGCGTGCTTGGCTGCAGCGGCGTCCAAGCCTGGCTCGACCGCCTTGAGGCGGGTGTGAAGCGCGCCGACCGCAGCGACCAGGACAACTATTCGGCACTCGCGGTCTGGTGCACGGCCGGTTGAATATCGAGCAGTTCGAGCAGCAGCGCCGGCTCCGGTGGCCAGGCCGCAACCCGGGGAATGACATCTTGCCCGGCGCCGAGCGGCCACCAGAAGCTGGCCGGCTGCGGCGGCCAGGCCTCGGCGGGTTCGAATTTCTGCTCGGAGCGCGGCGGCAGGGCGGCGATCGCCGCCTCGAGCGCTTCGGGTCCTTCCGCTGCCGCGTCGAGCAGGGACGCGAGCCGCGCAGCGCTTTCGGCCGGTGACGCCGGCGCGGTAAAGCGTTCGGCCAGCGTCAGTGGAAAAGCGCGTCCGACACGATCGTGCGAAGGCGCGATGATGCCGCACCATATCTCGCCGGGCGCCGGCAGCGCCAGATAGCGCCACGGCGCGAAGGCGGCAAGGCGTTCGCGCAGCTCGGCGCGGTCCAGTGTGGTGGCGGCGAGGGCGAGGCCACGCTGCAGCCAGCCGTCCCAGTCGCCGCGCCAGCGCGGCGGCAGGCCGCGGCCGACGAAGTCTCCCCGCGCGGGCAGCTTGCCGTACCAGCACACGCGACGCGACGGCAGCCTCACCATCTTGCTTGCGGGCAACGAAAACGTGCCAGCTCCCGGAGGGTCCAGATGTCGGCGTCGGGCGCGCCGGATGCGCTCGCCTCGACGTCGAGGGTGCGTGTGTCGACGACAAAGGCCAGCCGCGCCGTCGCGCCCCGTTCGCCCTTCCAGTCGCCGCGCAGCAGCACCCGGAGCCACGCGAACGGGCCTTCGTGGATCTCGGCGCCAACCCTGGCGGGGCCGGGCGGCAAGATACGCATCAGCACCTTCTGCGTCGACGCCGGTCCCGGCCAGACCAGTTCCTTGGCGCGCGTCGGGCCGTTTTCGAAGCGCAGCAGCTGACCATCGACATCGATGCTGAACTGCAGCAGCTCGGCATCCATGCGCTGCGGGGTGAGGCGCAGCCTGAGCTCGGGCAGCGGTGCTCCCCCGGGGAAGAACAGGGTGCCGATCGCGGCGGCCTGCTCGAATGCACCCGGCATGCCCGCATCGGCGGCTGCGCTGCGCGCCTTCCATGGCCGGCTCGACATGTCGACGCGTTCGGTCAGCTGGTTGCGCCGGAACTCGTCGAACAGGCCTCCGGGACCGAACAGGCGCGCGAAATCGGATGGCGCCATGTCGCGCGAGGAGGTGTCGCCGAACGGGAAGCGTTCGCGCGTCAGCGCGCTGCAGGTCTGCGCAAGTTCGGCCAGTGCGGCGTCGAAACTCGGCTTGGGGCCGCCGCGCGAGCGAATCAAGGTCCCGAGGCCGATGTAGACCTTGCGCAGCGCGGCCGGCGCGCGGGCAGTCTCGGCGCGCAAGGTCGCGTCGAGTTCGGCATTGGCAGTGTCGCCGCGCTTGGCAATGGCCAGGGCGTGAAGGCGGTCGAGCGCTTGCGGCCCGGCGCCCGCCGCGTAGTCGCCGAGCTCGCCGAAGCGTGCCCGCAACGCGGCGTCGAAGGTGGCCTCGGCCACGCTGCCGCCCTGGGCGGTCGCGCTGAACTCGTCGGCCAGGCGCGTGAAGAGGCGGCGCAGCGGCGAATCGGGCGCCGTGAGTTCGGTGGCCTGGCGCGAGGCGCCGTCTGCATCGGTGCCGGGCGCCAGCGCCAGGGCGTCAAGTTGGCGCGACCAGGCGTCGATCACGCGCTGGGCCTGGCGCTTGCCGACCTGCGTGGCGATGTCGTCGCGCCAGCCTCGGTCGTTCTTCAAGCGCCGCACTTCGCTGCCGGTGTCGCCGAGCACCCACTCGGCCTCGTTCGCGAGCTCGTCCAGCGTCGGCTCGATCGCCGGCAAGAGCTTGCGCCGCCAGTCGCCGGCGCTGGAATGCAGCGGCATCGGCCCGGCGCTCGATGCTGCGAACACGAGGGCACCGGCCGCGCCGAGGCGCGTGGGCAGGTCCTGCGGCGGCTCGGCGTCGGACACGCGGCGCAGCAAGCGCTCGTGCACACGCTGCGCCAGCGGCAGCGCCGCGAGGGCGCTGCGCGCCGCGCGCACCCCCGCGTCGTCGGAGCGCATCGCCTCGGGCAGCCCGCTGCGCTCCAACAGGGCATCGACATGGCGCGCCCATTCGGCGCGTTCGCCGGCGCCGCCTGCCTGCACCAGCTGCTCGGCCCAGGGCCGCAACTCGCCACGCACCAGCCGCTCGGGGCTGGCGAGCATCAATGAAGCGCGCAGCGCCTCGTAACGCGTCGCGCTGTCCTCGGCGCCGCGCAGGTCGCGGCGCAAGCGCTGGACGAGCAGCGGCGCCAAGCTGCGATCGAGCATCTCGCGGTAGGCCTGCTCGGCCGAGCGCGCCAGCCGCGGCCCCTGGAAAAGCCCGAATCCGAAGCCGACGGGCGGCTCGTTCGGATCGATGCCGTCGTTCGCGGCCAGGCGCTCGAGCAGCGAATAGAGCGGCCACACCTGCTCGAGGCTTGCCGATTCCAGCGAGCCGATGCGCTGGGTCAGCTGCTCGACGCGCGTGCGCACGGCATCGACGTAGTCGAGGTTGCGCCGGTAGCTCTGCCACCACAGGGCAGACGCCGCGAGCAGCGCGGTGCCCGCGACGCCGGCGCCGACCAGGGTGGCTCGCCGGCGCCAACGCAGCCGCTCCAGCCGCTGACCTGCCAGTGGCGCTTCGGCGATCACCAGGCGCTTCAACAGCGCGTGCAGGAAGAACGATTTGCCGCCGGCATCGGGTCGCGCCAGCGGCTTCAGCGCCAAGCCGTGGCTGCGTGCGAGTTCGCCGATCACCCGATCGATCGGATTGCCCTCCTGGGTGCCGCTCGTCAGCGCGATCGAGCGCAGTCGCTGCGCCGGTTCGGCGGCGATACCGGCGAAGGCCTTGCGCACGAAGCCTTCGAGGGGTGCGAGCAGGGCTTCGAACTGAGCCGCGAAGGCGTAGATCGGTAGGCGGCGCTGCGGCGTGCGTTCATGCTGCAGCGCCTCGGGGCCGCGCCGCGCCAGGCGCTGCGCAAGGTCGGCCAGGCGCGGCCCGAGATCGGCAGGGATGCCGGCAACATCGGCGTCGAACACCAGGCCCCAGAGGTGCTCGCGCTGCGCGGCGTCGAGATCGCCGAAGGTCTCGACAAAGCCGGCGAGCAGGTCGGCCTTGGTCACCAGCAGGTAGATCGGAAAGGCGAGATCGAGCTCGAGGCGCAGTTCCTCCAGGCGCGCCGCGACCGCCGCCGCCTGGCGCGCGAGCTCCGCGCCGCCGTGCAGCAGGTCGGGCACGCTGACGCTGACGATCACGCCGTTGATCGGCTGCACGGGCCGGTGCCGCCGCAGCAGCGCGAGGAACTGCTGCCATTCCCGGGCGTCGGCGTCGGCGTCGCTGTCCTGTGTCGTGTAGCGACCCGCCGTGTCGATGAACACCGCGTCCTGGCTGAACCACCAGTCGCACTGGCGCGTGCCGCCGGTTCCCGCGAGCGGGTCGCGCCCAAGCTTTTCGGCGAGCGGAAAGCGCAGGCCCGAATGCAGCAACGCCGTGGTCTTGCCGCCGCCGGGCGCACCGATGATCAGGTACCAGGGAAGCTGCTGCACCTGTCGCCGGTTCTGCCACCAGCGTTTGGTGCCCTGCGCCTCGATGCCTTGCCGCAGCATCGCGAGCGCCTGACGGAAACGCTGGCTCAGTTCGGGGCCGGCATCGCCGGATTCGAGGCTCTTCAGCAGGCGCTCGTTGCGCCGCCGGGCCAGCAGCAGCCGCGTCCCGCGCAGGCCGAACAGCAGGAGCGCGGCCAGCGCCAGCAAGGCGACACGTGCACGCACGTCGTCGAAAGGGTGCCAGCTGCCGAAGGCGAGCAGCGGCGTCGCGAACCACAGCAAGGCGCCTGCCGCGCCGAGGTTCACGGCCCTTTGCGCGATGCGGATCGACGCCTTCATTCCGGGAACAGGACGATCTCGACGCGGCGCAGCGGCCCGCCGCCCGTGGCGTCGACGCGGGCCTCGACCGCGAGCCGCGCATCGCCGAGTTGTGGCCGCAAGACATCGGCGGTGCCGCGCGCCCATTCCATCGCCTGATGCCAGGCCGAGGGCGTGCGCGCCGTCGGGGGGTCGCTGCCGTCGGTGTAGCCGACGACCAGTACCTTGCCGGGCAGCTTTGTCAGCGCTGCGCCGAGGCGCGTCAATGGCCCGTTGGCGTCGCCCAGCGCGTCGGCACCGACCACGACCACGCTGCGCAGCGCCTCGTCGCGGACCGACAGCCGGCCGGCGTCGGTGTCGTCACGCAGGATCGGGGCCAGCCGCGGCGGCGCAGCCGTCGTGCCCGCTGTGGGCACCGCGGCGCGCGCCGGCACGAGTTGCTGCAGCGACGCCAGCACGCCGTCGACGCGCGCCGCAAGCTGCAGTTGGCTGGCGCTGTAAACGCCCAAGGCCAGCCCCCCGAGCAGCAGGACCGCCGGCAACGCGACGCGCGGCGCGCGTGGCGGGCTGGCGGCCGCCGCTGCGCAGTGCCAAGGCGCCACCAACGCCGGAGCCGGCGCCACTTGTTGCAGCGCAAGGTTCACACGCGAGCGCAGGGTTTCGTGGTCGCGGTTGTCGAGGGCCGTGCGCGCGCGCAGCCCGAGACTCAGGCAGGTGTGGAAGAGCTCGAGCAGCGCGCGATGCTCGCGCGGCTTTTCGGCGAGCCGCGCCAACAGGCGCAACAGCTTGTCGCCGCCGTTGGCCTCGCCGTGAAAGCGCTGCAGCAGTCCGGCGCCTCCCGCACCCCACGGCGCTGCGCCGAACTGCTCGTCGCCCCATGCACAGAGCACGTAGCTCGCGGCCGCGACGCTGGCTTCGTCGACGCCAGCGACGCGCGCGTCGTCTTCGAAACGGTTCACCGCTACAGCCAGCGTGCGGCGCAGTGCGGCCGGGTCGGCGGGCGTCGCGTCCCGCAGGCGGGCCATCAATGCGACCAGGGGCAGCGCCTGGGCGCGCAACGCACGCGCGGCGGGCGGCTCGTCGACGCCGTCCGACTCGCCGAAAGCCGGCGATGCAGATGCGGTGCCGGGCCGCTTCACTTTGCCCACCCCATCTGCAGCTGGCGCGCTTGCGCGTCGACGCGCAAGCGCGGCGCCAGCGTCCCGACGGGCAAGGGCAGGATGGCGCGCCACTGCGAGTGCTCGATTTCCCGAAACGCACCGAACACCGCGACGGCACGCGCGTCGCCGCTGAGCTCGAGCGCCAGCTCGCGCGCTTCGCCAGGGCGCAGGTGCAGACTCTCGCGCACCAGCACATTCGACCCGAGGGTCGCCTCGTCATCGTCGTAGAGGCTGTCGAAACTCGCCTTCTCGAATCCGCTCGCATCGCGCAACACGTAAACCCGCAGCGCCAACGAGGCCGACGCGTTGCGTGCATCGGTGTTCAAGCTGCGCTGCGCCTGCACGAGCAACTGCAGGTTGCGCTTCGGCCCGGCCGGTATCGGTGCCGCACCGGGGTTGAACATGAAGTTCACGACCATCGAGGTGTTGACCCAGGGGATCTGGCGCTGTGCGGTGTCGCGCAGCACCTTGATGCGTACCGCCTTCATCATTTCCTCGACCTCGACGCCGACGGTGCGCAGCTCGGTGGCGAGGTGACGCGTGTAGATGCTGTTGCCGCCGACCGGGCCGTCCTCGGCGACCCCGCCCGGGGCTGCAGAGAACGCAATGAGGGCACCCGGCGCCGCCATCTCGGCCAAGCCGTTGGCATTGCGCGATCGCCCGCGCGCCGCGAAGGGGTCGTTGCGGCAGGCGTCGATGATGAAGATGCGGGCGCGCGGACGCACCCGGTCGACATGCGCGAGCAGCGCTTCCTGCATGTCGATGGCCTCGTCGCGCACTTCGGCCTCGTCGCGCAGCGCGATGTCGACCGGCAGCAGGTAGTTGCGCCCGCCGATCTGCACGCCGTGGCCGGCGTAGTAGAAGACCGACGCGACCTGGTCGTCGTCCATGCGGCGCGCGAACTCTCGCAGCACGCGCTTGAAGTCGCGGGCATTGAGATTGAGGTGCTCGCCCACCTCGAAGCCGAGGGTGCGCAAGGTCTGGGCAACCAGGCGAGCGTCGTGCTCGGGATTGTTCAGCGGAATTTCAGGGTATCGGCCGTTGCCGATCACGAGTGCGACTCGGCGCTGCCTGGGGGCTTCGACCTTGGCCTGCGGTTGAGCGTGGCAGATCCCGCTCCACAGCACGGGTGCCAGGCCTAGGCAGGCGAGGAGGCGACGGCGACTCATGGTGTTGTTGCCTCTGGTCTTGCTTCCTCTCCCTCCGGGAGAGGGAGCAAGTTCCAGGGAAGCGAGCAAGGCTCTTCCACTGGCGATCGCATCCGATTCTCGGCGCTGCGCAGCAGGGGCACAAGAGGAGGAGCGCGGCCGCGGCGCCGCAGCCATGGCACCCGAGCGTCCGTTCAGGAGCCGTGGAACTGCACGCGGCGGTTCACGGCAGCGTACGGATCGGCGCCGTCGATCGGCCGGTCTTCGCCGTAGCCGACCGTCTTCAGGCGTGCGGCGTTGATACCGTGGTGCTGCACCAGATAGTCGCGCACGGCGTGGGCGCGGACGCGCGACAGCTCGAGGTTGTAGGCATCGGTGCCGACGGCGTCGGTGTGGCCTTCGACCGTGACGATGCTTTTCGGCGCCAGCAGCTTGATGCCTTCGGCCAATGCGTCGAGCTGGGTCCGTGCGGCCGGCAGGATGTCAGCGGAGTCGAAGGCGAAGCGCACCGGCAGGGATAGCGCCGAGGGGTCGGCGTTCGAGTCGTCACGCGCAACGGGCGCGGAGACGGAGGAGCGCGCAGAGGTCTTCGCCAGTGAGGCCGCCGCCGCCGCGATGTACTTCGTCGGGGGTGCGGCCGGATCATCGAGCAGGCGGATCGAACGGGTCTTGCCGAGCACGGCCGCCACGTCCAGCGGGTTGACGAGCTGGCCTTCGCGATAGACGACGACCTTCTCCGCCTTCACCTGGGGCGTGATCAGGACGGCGGCGAGGGCGAGGGCGAGAGTGCTGAAGTGGCGGTTCATTCCGGGCTCCTTGGGCGTTGGATTCGTCGATGCCCATGGGTTGCGCACACCGCCGGGTCGGTTCAATCTTTCTCGATCGTCCCGATGCCGCGGATGGAACGCGTCACGGCCGGGTCGCCGCGATAGCGAACGTGGCCGACACCGCCGATGCGCACCGCCAGCGTGGCGCTGGCGGCGAGTTGCGCTTCGCCGTTGCCATCGATGGCGACTTCGGCACGCTCGCTGGCGAGCTTGGGTGCGGAATAGGTGCCCATGCCGGCGATGGCAAGTCGCTGCGCCACCACTTTGCCGCCCCCGACGGCGACTTCGCCGGCGCCGGTGATCCGCACGTCGAGGCTGCGCGCGTTTTCCAGGCGATCGAGGCGGATCGAGCCGCCGCCCGCGAGCACCAGCGCAAGCGCGTCGCTGCGCAGCGGTCCGATGCTGATCGCACCGGCGGTGCGCGACTCGAAGGCTCGCAGCGTCCGGACGCCGAGCTTGATCCGGATCGGCTGCTGCGTCTCGACCCGGCCGGGCACAAGGCCGATGAGCAGGCGCCGATCGTGAACCTCGGTCGTGATCTTGCGCAGCACCGCGGGCTCGGCGTCCAGGGTCAGCGTCTCGCGTGGGCCCTGTTCGATGCTGACTTCGCCGGCGACCGCGAACACGACCTCGTCGAAGTCGGCGACGCTGCGGGTTTCGGTGGCCGCCTGCGCCGGCTCGGAAAGGGCCGCGGCAAGGGCCACGGCCCATCCCGCGGCCAGCGCAGGAGCTCGGAGCAACGTCAGCCAGTTCATGGTGCGCCTCTCCTGGTTGCGGCCGGCGCGCCGGCCTCAGCGCGGCAGCGCGAGGTTGGGTGCCGCGGGGAAGGGGCGCGCCTGGCAGGTGGTCCAGCCGCTATCGGTGACGATCACTGCGCCGCCGTTGCGGTCGGTCGCGACCAGCTTCGCACCCTGCCGTGTCTCAGGGCCCAGGGTGACTGGTCCCTCGTCGAACAGCAGGCGGCCGTACTGCCAGCAGCGCAGTTGATAGGTGCCCTGCGCCTTCGGGTTCGATGCCGGCGGTGGGACCTTGGCCGCGATGCGGTCGTCGGCGCCGGAGGCGATGCCTGCAGTCGCGCCGGGGAGCATCTGCAGCAGCATGCCGGTCACGGCGACCACGGCAACCACGGTCATCGCAGCCAGGCGACCGCCGCGCTGCAGTCGACGATCAGGACGGAAATCATTTGGCTTGTACACGGAAATTCTCCTGGGCGAGCGTGCCGCCGCTGGCTTTGGTGAAGGCGGCGCGGATCAGTTCGAGCGTGGCGCCGGGCAGGGGTTCGAAGTCGGTGCCGACCAACGTCTGCGGCAGTGAAGCCATGACGTCGCGCGGCGTTGCGAAGCACGAGATGGTCTCGGGCACGCCCTTCGGATTCATCGTGAGCTGGAAGCGCATCGCGCCGGGCAGCGCGAGCGGCTGGGCCGCAGCGATGCGTGAGTCACGGGCGAATCGGTTGGGGAAGAAGCGTATGACCTTGGCGTCCTCATCCTGCAGATAGCAGTAGACATGCGCGTCCTGAGACGGCGCGAGGGCGAGGTTGATCGACTCCCCGCGGGCAAAACGCGTCTGCTGCTTCGGGGTCGTCAGCGACAGCTTCAGCGGCGCCGCCGCGGGTGCGGGTGCGGGTCCTGGAGCCGTCGGCGCGGCGGGGGCTGCGGCGACGGTGGACGGCGCAACGTAGCGTGCCGGTTGCTCGGGCCGCTTGATCTTGGTGTGATCGGCAGCGAGGAAGGCGTAGAAGAAGTCCTCGTTGAGCACGGCCTCGCGGCTCAGGCCGAGCGCGGCGCGATAGTTGGAGATCGCCTCGTCGATGGCCGGGTTGAATTCGCCGTCGATCGGGCCGTCGTAGAACGCGCGCCGGCGCAGCTGGTTCTGGAAGTAGGCGATCAGCTCGACGCGCGTCTGGGCCATCGCGTGGTACCAGTCGAACATCTCGAGGCGCGTTTCGTCGTTCGCTTTCGGGTTGGTGACGCCCAGGCAGGTCCAGTAGGGGGTCTTCGTCAGCTTGCCGATGAGCTCGACCACAGCCAGTTCGACCAGCCCGCGCAGCGCTTGCGTCTGGCCTTCGGCCTTCGCCAGGTTCATGCTGTAGTTGATGCCGAACTTGTGATACGCAGCATCGCCGTCGATGCCGCTGCCCTGCTTCAGGATCATCACCGAGTTGCGCGAAGTGACGCCCGCGAGCACCGCCATGTCGCTGGTCGTCATCACGCTCAGGTCGAGCGCCAGCATGCTGGAACCCGCATCCTTCGCCGCGCCGAGGTTGATGAACGGCGCGAAGCCGATGCCCATGTCCTTCTGGTTCTTGACCAGGTTCTCGTCGAACTGCGACACGGAGCCCTTGATGTCGTACAGCGGGATGGCCTGGTAGGCCGACGCGCTTTGCGCCGACGCGAGGTAGCTGATGACATTCGCCGTGTCCTTGCCGAACGCGACCAGGCGCACCGCCCGGCTGCGCCGCGACATGTCCGACACCGACGAGATCAGCATGTCGCGCGTGCCAGCGTTCAGCTTCTTCGTTTCGTCGGTGATTTCCTCGGTCAGCATCGTGACGTCACGCACGCCGTAGTCGAGCAAGAGCGTGTCCATGCAGCGCAGTGCATGCGAGAAGCCGGTGATCGAGCGCTGGGGCCGGTCCTCGGGGCCCTTGCGGATCTCGTTGGTCTGCTCGATCGTGGGCTGCTTGACCTCGAGTGTCTGGCAGCCGGCGAGTGCGGCGAGGGCGGCGACAAGCGCGAGGAGGCGCGCGACTTTGGGCGGTTTCATTGTGAGATCTCCCTTTTGCGGGACGTCCGCTCAGCGGCACCCGCCGCGGCCGACGATGTTGATCGCGTTGGGTGCGAACACGAAAACTTCGCGCGGATTGGCGCCGATGCGCCCGCCGGTGTCGATGTTGCCGATGTTCTGACTCCCGCAGGTGGTGGAGTCCGAGGAGTTTCCCTGTGACTTGCCCTGTTCGTCGGCCTTGCGCTCCTGGGCCGCGATGCGGATCTTCTCCTTCGCGATCTTCGCGCGGAAGCGCGTATCGACGCCCATCAGCTCCTGCCCCGCGAATGCGTGGGCGCCGGCGCCCAGCGTGGCGGCGGCGAGGACGATGCGGGCGGTGAGGGCGAGGCTTGCATTCATGGTGGTCTCCTGGGGTGGGGAAGCGCCGGCGGGGGAGACGCCGGCGCAGGGAAAGAAGAAGGAAGAGGGCTTACTTCGCGACGCCGACGCTCTGGTCGGCCGTGGACAGGAAGCCCGCGGCGGTGTTGACCTGGCCCGTGGCGAGCACCGTCGAGTTCGTCAGCTTGCCGCTGCCTTGCGCGCCGCCGATCTGCTGGTGCGCCGAGGCCAGGAAGCCGCCGGCCACGTTGCTCACGCCGGTGGCGCCGACGAAGCTGCCCTGGACCTTGCCGTCGTCCTTGGCGAAGCCCACTTCCTGGTTTGCGTTGCTCAGGAAGCCGGCGGCGGTGTTGTTCACGCCCTGGGCGACGATGGCGGTCTGGCTGATCTGGCCGTTCTGGGTAGCGCGGGCGATGCTCTGGTTGGCCGTCGACAGGAAGCCGGTCGAGGTGTTGACGGCGCCGTTGACGATCACGGCCGTATTGCGGATCTTGCCGTTCTGCTCGGCCACGCCGACGTTCTGCCGCGCGGTGGACAGGAAGCCGGCCGAGGTGTTGACGGTGCCAGTCGAGAACACGCCGGAGTCGGTGATCTCGCCGGCCATGGCGGCACCGAAGACGATGCCGAGTGCGGCGAGGACGGAAAGTTTGGGAGCGGCTTTCATGGTGGTTCTCCTTCGAGTGGTTGGATGGGGGTGGTGGCTTGCCGTTGCTTGCCTTCCGCTCCATGGGTTGCGGCACTTTCGCAAACGGTTCAAGAGAACTTGCATTCGCAGCACGACTTGGGGCCTGCGCCATAAAAAAAACCCGCCGGCGCGGGTGCGCGGGCGGGTCGGGTCGAGGAGGGAAGCCGGGCGTCACCCGGCAGCGGCTTACTTCGCAACGCCGATGCTTTGGTCGGCGGTGGACAGGAAGCCGGCGGCGGTGTTGACCGAGCCGGTGGCGATGACCGTCGAGTTCGTCAGCTTGCCGTTGCCTTGCGCGCCGCCGATCTGCTGGCGGGCGGTGGACAGGAAGCCGGCGGCCGTGTTGCTGGCGCCGTTGGCGATGACCGTCGAGTTCACGACCTCGCCGTTGTCCTTGGCGAAGCCCACTTCCTGCGTGGCGGTGCTGAGGAAGCCGGCAGCCACGTTGTTCAGGCCGCTGCCGATGATCGTGCTGTTGGTGATCTTGCCGTTTTGCGTGGCGCGGCCGACGTTTTGCGTCGCCGTCGACAGGAAGCCCGCGGCGGTGTTGTTGGCGCCGTTGACGATCACGGTGCTGTTCGTGATCTTGCCGTTTTGCTCGGCCACGCCGATGTTCTGGCGCGCCGTGGCCAGGAAGCCGGCCGAGGTGTTGACGGCGCCGGTGGACAGCACCGTGGAGCCTGTGATTTCACCGGCCATCGCGCCACTGAAGGCGAGACCGAGAGCGACAAGGATGGAAGCTTTGCGAATGACTTGCATGATGATCTCCTGAGAGTGGTGACGAGGTTGATGGTGGGGCTTGCCGATTTGCCTGCCTTCCCGCTCCATGGGTTGCGGCCCGTTCGGAAACGGTTCAAACGATTTGTTCAGGCTCTTGGCCGAGGATCCGAGAAGGGTTCGAGCGGATGTCGGGCGGGCTGCGCGCCAGCGTAGGATTGCCCGCCATGCTCGACCGGGCTCCGCCTGAACCGCCTCCCCACCCGCCACGCCTGACGGGCTTGCGCGGCGCCTTGAACGCGCTGCGCAATTTCGGGCTGGTGGGCCTCGGCACGCCCGGTGCCGGCGAGTTCGACAGCTTCACGGCCAGCGATGGCCAGGTGGTTCCCGTGTACGTGCTCGGCAAGGGCCCGCCGCTGGTGCTGGTGCATGGGGTCGGATGCTCGCATCGCGACTGGATGCCCGTGGCGCGGCGGCTGGCGCAGCGCCATTGCGTGCTCGCCTGGGACGCACGCGGCCACGGCAGCTGCCGGCCGGTGCGCGGCAGCATCACGCTGGCTCGGCTGGCGACCGACCTGGCCGAGATGCTCGACCACTTCGGGCTGCAGCGTTCGGTGTTGGTCGGGCACTCCATGGGCGCGCTGACGCTGATGCAGTACCTGCATTCGTATGGCACGCAGCGAGTCGCGGCCGTGACGCTGGTCGACCAGTCGCCGCGCATCGTGACGGACGACAGCTGGCGTCTCGGGCTGTTCGGCGGCTGCAGCGCGGCGATGCTGTCGGGCCTGATCGCGGGCGCGCGCCAGGATCTGGCCGAGATGCTGTTGAACGAGTTCGGCGCGCTGGGAGGCGCCTGGCTGAGCCGCCAGCTGGCCGTCGAAGCACCGCTCGGACGGATGCTGCGCCGGCGCCTGGGACGCATCGATGTCCGGCCGCTGCTCGATCTCGCCGAGTCGATGGCGCAGGCCGACTTCCGCGCTTCGCTGACGCGCCTCGACGCCCCGCTGCTCGTCGTGCTCGGGGCGCGCAGCCCGCACTACGCCGGTCTGCCGCTCGATGCCTGGTATCGCGACACGGTGAAGCATGCGCAGATATCGATCTACCCGCGTGCCGGCCATTCGCCGCACGTCAGCGAGCCGCTGCGCTTCGCGCGCGAACTCAAGCGCTTTATCGACGACCACGCGTGAGCCGCCCAGGGTGGGGTGCCCCTTACCCGCAGCGCCCTTTGTCGTCCGATTTGAAGCAGAAGTCGGCTGTCAGGCTCGATGACTCCCAGGGCACCTGCACGCGGCCGGTCTCTTCGGCCACACCGATGCGCACCCGCTTGAAGAGCTGTTCGATCTGCAGCCCCGGCGTCGGCAGGTTGGCCAGCAGGTGACGCGCATAGACGCTGTGCTTGCTGTTGGCGCCGTCGAGCGCCACGCCGTTCGGCGCGGTCGAGAACGCCACCAGGGTGCCCACGGGCGCATCGAGCGTCGCCAGGCCACCCGGCGTCGCGCCGCGGAATCTCAGGCGCCGTCCATCGGGGCCGACAATGACGCCGCCGGCGAACGGGTTCACACGGCAGGCGTCGAGCACCACGATGTTGGTGCCGGTGCGGATGGCGCTGAGACGGTCGACGAACTCGCCGACGTCCGCACTCTGCCGCTGGATGTCCTCTTCCGACTTCGGGTCGGCGTCGATCGGCACCAGGTAGTTGCGGCCCTTCACCTGAACGCCGTGGCCGGCGTAGAACAGGATGCGAACCGACGCCTTCGGAGCGCGCACCGAAAATTCGCGCAGCGACTCGATCAGCTCCGGCAGCCGCGTGTTTTGACGCAGGGTCACGTCATAGCCAAGGCCGCGCAGCGCCGTCGCGACGGCGTTGGCGTCGCCGGTCGGGTTCTTCAGCGGCGCACCGCGATACGCGCCGTTGCCGATCACCAGGGCGATGCGCGACTCGGCGCCGTCGGCGGGGGCGCTCATGGCGGAAACGGAAGGCAGTGCTGCGGCGCCCAATGCGCAGCGAAGCAGCACGCGGCGGGTCAGCAACGCGGCCATGGCGGCTACTCCCGAGGCGGCACGCCGGGTGCCAGCGAGGCGGTCTGAACGATCGGGGCGGCCTGAACCTGGGCGAGCGCCGCGGCTTCGCTGCCGGCCGGCACACGCAGGTAGTAGTCGCCGAGCTGGCCCGGGCCGCCGGCCAGCTCGCCTCGAACCTGGACCACCAGCATGCGGATGTCGGTCTCCTTGGCGTCCGGTGCGAAGCTGATCTTCAGCATCGGGCCCTCTTCGACGCGAACCGCGTGCAGTGCGCGGATCTCGTCGGCGTTCTCGCGGACGTCGCCGATCAGGTTCAGGATCACGCCACCCTGCACGGCCACGACCGCCAGCGCAGCCATCGCGTAGCTCGGGCGCATGCCGAAGTTGCCGAAGAAGGCGCCGATGCGCTCGGCCAAGGTCGGACGGTCGCCCTGGATCAGGCGCATGGCGCGTGCCAGGCCGATCGTTGCCGGCACGGCCGGGGCGCTTTCCTGGACGCGCGCCTGCAGCGAGCGATACCAGTCCAACTGGCTGCGGGCTTCCGGATTCTGTTCCAGATAGGCGTCGACCCAGGCGCGGTCTTCGGCTCCCAGCGAGCCGTTGGCGTACCAGGGGAGCAGTTCTTCGAAGCGTTCGTTCATGATGCCTGCGCTCCCGTGGCAACGTTCGCACCCCTGTGGGGCGGCAACGATGAAAAGATCTCGACCATGGTGACCACCGAGAATTCTGTGGCTCGTACGAGCCCGTGACTGACCCGATCGTTGTCCATGCAAGCGGCGACTTTCATGAGATCACGCAATATAGCGTGCCCAACCGACCGCACCGAGACCCCGATCTACCTGCACGGGACATGCCCGTGTCGCCTCTGGGTTGCGCGAGTTCGGCGGATGGTTCAGTTTATTTTTTCGCGCTCGCCACGCGCGCCGCAAGCGTCAGGATGCGAGCGCGCCTTTGGCGTCGGGGGCGCCACCCTCGCTGCGCAGCAGAGATTGCAGGCATTTCTTGATCTTCTGGCGGGCGTGGAACAGGCGCGTCTTGACGGTGCCCTCGGGACAGTTCTGCACCTCTGCCACTTCAGCCAGGCCCATGCCCTCGTAGAACACCAGGTGCAGGCATTCGCGATGCTCGTCCGACAGCTTGCCCATGCAGTGCTGTACGCCTTCGCGCCGTTGCTTGCCCGCCAACTCCGCGTAGCCGTCGGGCGTGTCCGAGGCGGTGGTTTCGGCGATGTCGTCGAGATCTCCGTGCACCTCGTCGGGCCGGCGCGCACGGTAGACCATCAACGCCTTCCTGCGCGCGATCCCGATGAGCCAGGTGGAAAACTGCGAATCGCCGCGAAAGCGATCGGGGTGGCGCCAGACCTCGTAAAGCGTGTCCACCAGGACTTCCTCGGCCCGCGCGTGGTCGTTCAGCATGTTGAGCACGTAGGTGTATACCCTGCGGCTGAACGCCTTGTACAGCTGGCGAAACGCTGCCTGGTCTTCGCGGCCGATGCGTACGAGCAACTGGTTGACCTCGTCGTTGTCCATGCGGGCGGTGGCGCTGTGGTGCGGGGGTGACGGTGACGCAATATAGCGTCTCTGTCCGATTCGCAACCTCTGCCGAAATGACTATGACGGCATAGGACGTGGGGCACCGGCCGTGCTCAGGCAGGCCTAAGTTTGGCGTCTTATGCTTGGGGTTGACAGTCGGTCGGCGCTGGTAGAGGTTGCTTCGGCGCCCAGCCCGTCAAGGGCGGTTCCTCGATGCCGACGACTGTCTCGCGCTCATCCGCCGATCTTGATGGAAGTGGTCGCGAGCACCTTGCGGATGCTGTCGTCCTCCCGCCGTGCGATCAGCGTGACCGCCGCGGCATCACGATGGTCCTTGACCATGCCGTTGATCTGCAGCTTCGCTGTCATGTCAGGCTCCTTGAGCACCTGGATCAGCGCCGCTTCGATCCGGCCTGTGGTCTCTGGAGGCAGGCCACCCGGCGCCCAGAGCGCGTAGTTGATTTCCTGCTCGTATCCGGGGACATGGCGGCCGATCGGCGCCACGCCGGGGAACAGGCTGGAGGTCTGCGGCGAGGTGACGCCGATCACCTTCACCTTCCCGGTGCCGACATGCTCCGACAGCATGGCCGAGGGCGTCAGGAAAGCCACCTTGACATCACCGGCAAGCAACGCTTGCAAGGCCGGCGCCGTGCCCCGGTACGAGACCCACACCAGCCTGAGCTTGGCTTCGCGCGCCAGCACCGCTGTGGCGATCTCGACGATCGAGCCCGCACCCGCCACATCGACCCCGGAAGGCTGTTTGCGCGCCCACTCGACGAAACCGGGGAAGTCGATTGCCGGCACGTCCGAGTGGGCGACCATGACCAACGGCGCCGAACCGACATTGGCGATCGGCGCCACGCTCTTGAACGGGTCGAAATTGGCGTCCCGCGTCAATAGCGGCACCTGCACGATGCCCGTGAGCGCGGCAAAGAGCAGCGTGTACCCGTCCGCCGGCGCGCGCGCCGTCGCCAGGATGCCCACGACCCCGTTGCCGCCGCTCATGTTCTCGACCACCAGCTGCTGGCCGAGCGCCTCGCCCATGCGCACGGCGAGGTAGCGAGCCACTGCGTCGCCTGGGCCGCCCGGTGCGAAGTTGTAGATCAGCCGGATCGGCCGGGTGGGAAATGGCGCCGCAGCGCGCGTCCAAGGGGCGGCAGCCAGCGCTGCCGCGACGACGGTCCATTGACGACGGTTCATCACTTGCGACCCGAGTCAGCGCGGACGATCGCCGACGATGGTCGCGCGCATCATGCTGCGCGTATGGGGGTGATAGTCCGAGATCGCGTAGTGCTGGACGGCGCGGTTGTCCCAGAAGACGACCGTGTCCTTCTGCCATTGGATGCGGACCTGGTACTCGGGCGTGCGTGCCTGCCGCACGAGATGGGCAAACAGATCACGAGCCTGTGTCGGCGCGTCCTGGTTCCAGACGCCGTCGTTCACCTGCCGGAAGTTGGCGAAGTGGGTCGTGAACGCTTCGTTCACGAACAGGATCTTCTCGCCCGTTTCGGGATGCGTGCGCACCACGGGGTGCTCCACCGGCGGGATCTCCTTGCGCAGTTCCTCGCGCGCATCGGCTGTCGGACGGCGATTGCCGAACACGACCGACGCGTCATGCATGGCGCCCAACCCGGCGATCCGGTCCTTCACCCGCTGCGCCAGCCCTTCGTACGCCGCCACCATGTTCACGAAGATCGTGTCACCGCCCACCTCCGGGCACTCCGCGCAGCGCAGGATGGAGCCCATCGACGGCTGCGGATAGAAAGAGGTATCGGAATGGAACACGTTTTCCACGCCGCGGTTGTCGCTGTTGTGCACAAAGGTCACCAGTTCCGGGTGGTCCGGGTGATGGGAGATGACCGGATGCACTTCCAGCGGCCCGAAGCGCCTCGCGAACGCGACGTGGGCAGCGGGCGTCAGGTCGCTCTGCGCGCGAAAAACCAGCACTTTGTGGCGACTGAGAAGTTGTCGCAGGGCCCCGATGTCGTCTTCCGTAAACTCTGCTGCGAGCGAGATGTCCTTCAACTCGAAGCCGATGGCAGGCGCCAGCCGCCGGCCGATCCAGCGGCTGCAATCCAGTGTCTCTGTCGAGCTGGGCTTGTTGTTGGCGGCAGTGGCGAGCACGGACTTCTCGGCAATGGCTTCGACGATCATGGGGTCTCCTTCAGGGGTTGAACGAAATCAGGGAGTGCGCTGCGGCAGGTAAATCAGAATCATGATTCTAATTTTGATACGAACGAATGGTAGAGCCATTGGGGTTTTCGAGAGGAGCGCGCCTTGAAACGCGCACCCCTTCCCGATGCCCATGAAGATGCCGGAGTGCAATCTGCAGATGCGAAGGCGAATGTCGCCCTGGACGAGCTCGGAAACTGGATCGAGCAAGGGCTCCTTCCGGAAGTTGTCCCCACGCGCCAGCAGAGAAGCCTGCGCAATGCGCTCGCCATGCTCGATGCCGGCCGTGCCCTGCTGCAGAATCGCTCCCTGGAAGACCTGTCGATCGAGGCGGTTTGCCAGGCTGCGGGAACGACCGTGGGCGCCTTTTACGGGCGCTTCGAGCACAAGCAGGCTTTCTTCGTGACCCTGCAGCGCATCCAGACGCTCCGATCTCAGGTGGTCATCGGCGATCTGGTGCGGCGTCACGCCGCGGACTCGGCCGGGCTGGACGCGCTGTGCGAAGAGATGGTGTCGATCACCGTGCGCAACTTCCGCGCGAACCAGGGCGTGCTGCGTGCCTCGCTCCAGCACACCAAGGAAGGCATGTGGGACCTGTTCAAGGAGTCCGGCAATCGCTATCGCGCCGTGCTGGAAAAGCAGCTTGCCCCGCACCTGGGCGCTCACCGCCCCGCTGTGCGGCGGCTGCGCATCTTGTTCGCCTATCAGGCACTCGCCGGCGTGTTGGTCCACGCCACCTTGAACAACCCCGGACCTCTGGGCCTCGACGACCACCAGCTCATACCGGAGCTGGTCAGGCTTGTGCGGGCCTACCTGATTTCGAAGTAGTTGGGACGCCTCATCAAACCAGCGTCGCCCTCCGCACCGCCAGCTCCCACCGCGCCATCTTCTCTTCCGCCTTCACCCGGCTCAACGTCGGCAGAAAGCGCCGTTCGACGCGCCATTGCTTCGACAGCTCGTCCAGGTCGCGGTACACACCGGTAGACAGGCCCGCCAGGTAGGCAGCACCCAACGCCGTCGTCTCGATGACCTCCGGCCGCACCACCGGAATCCCCAGCAGATCCGCCTGGAACTGCATCAGCAGATCGTTGACCGCCGCGCCGCCGTCGACGCGCAGCTCCGCCACCGGCGTGCCACCCGCGGCCACCGCGTCCCGGCTCATGGCCTGCAGCAGTGCCGCGCTCTGGTACGCAATGCTCTCCAGCGCAGCGCGCGCGATGTGCGCGACCGTGGTGCCGCGCGTGAGGCCGGTGATGGTGCCGCGCGCGTCGGCATTCCAGTAGGGCGCACCGAGCCCGGTGAAGGCCGGCACCATCATCACGCCGCCCGCATCGGGCACGCTCTCTGCCAGGGCCTGCACCTGGGCGCTGCCCTGGATGGCCTTCAAGCCGTCGCGCAGCCACTGCACCACCGCGCCGCCCACGAACACGCTGCCTTCCATCGCGTACTGCGGCTGCATGCCGGTGGTCTGCGCGGCGCTGGTCACGAGCAGGCCGTTCTGCGAAGGCTGGAACGCGCCGCCGGTGTGCATCAGCAGGAAGCAGCCGGTGCCGTAGGTGTTCTTCGCCATGCCGGCCTCGAAGCAGGCCTGGCCGAAGAGGGCGCTCTGCTGGTCGCCGGCCACGCCGCCGATGGGCAGGCTGCGCCCGAAGAACAAGCCCGCGTCGGTGTCGGCGAAATGCGCGCTCGAAGGACAGACCGAGGGCATCAGCGAGGCGGGGATGTCGAGCGCCTTCATCAGGTCGGCGTCCCACTGGTTGCTGCGCACGTTGAAGAGCATGGTGCGCGAGGCGTTGCTCACGTCGGTCACGTGCACCTTGCCGCCGGTCAGTTGCCAGATCAGCCAGCTGTCGATGGTGCCGAAAGCCAGCTCGCCGCGATCGGCCGCTGCGCGCGCGCCGGGCACGTTGTCGAGCAGCCAGCGCAGCTTGGTGGCGGAGAAGTACGCGTCGATCACCAGGCCGGTCTTCTCGCGGATGGTGTCGGTCATGCCGTCCTGGCGGAGCTTGGCGCACAGCGGTTCGGCGCGCCGGTCCTGCCAGACGATGGCGTGGTGCACCGGCTGGCCGGTCTTGCGGTTCCACAGCACGGTGGTCTCGCGCTGGTTGGTGATGCCCACCGCGTGGATGTCGGCCGCCTCGAGCTTGGCCTTGGCAAGCACCTCGCGCGCGGTCGCGAGCTGGCTGGTCCAGATCTCCATCGGGTCGTGTTCGACCCAGCCGGGCTGCGGGTAGATCTGCGTGAGTTCCTGCTGCGCGATGGCGACGATGCGGCCTTCGCCGTCGAAGACGATGCTGCGGGAACTCGAGGTGCCTTGGTCGAGGGCGAGCAGGTAAGTCATGCTGAACGTTCCTTCAATGTTCGCGCGCGATCTCGCAGCGCACCTGGGCGCCTTCCAGCAGCGCCGGAAAAGGCGGCGGCGGTTCCGCGTCGGTGAACAGGCAGTCGATCTGCGACAGCTTGGCCAGCTCGATCATGGCAGGGCGGTTGAACTTGCTCGCGTCGGCCGCCAGCCAGACCTCGCGCGCCTGCGCGATGATGGTCTGCGCCACCTTCACCTCGCGCAGGTCGAAGTCGCGCAGCGTGCCGTCGGACTCGATGCTGGAGACGCCGATCAGCGCGATGTCGACCTTGAACTGGCGGATGAAATCGACCGTCGCCTCGCCCACGATCGCGCGGTCGCGCAGCCGCACCGAGCCGCCCGCCACGATCACTTCGCAGTTCGGGTTGTCGCTCAGGATGGTCGCCACGTTGAGGTTGTTGGTGATCACGCGCAGCCCGGTGTGCTGCAGCAGCGCCTTGGCGATCGCCTCGGTGGTGGTGCCGATGTTGAGGATCAGCGAGCAATCGTTCGGCACCCGCGCAGCCACGGCGCGCGCGATGCGTGCCTTGCCGTCGGCATGGAGCGTTTCGCGCTGACGGTAGCCGATGTTCTCGGTGGTCGAACTCGGCATCCGCACGCCGCCGTGAAAGCGCGTCAGCAAGCCCTCGTCGGCCAGGCGCTGCACGTCGCGCCGCACCGTCTGCAGCGTCACGTCGAGCATGTCGGCGAGCTGCTCGACCGTGATCGAGCCGCGGGCGCGAACGGTGTTGAGCAGCTTGAGCTGGCGGGGGTTGGAGTTCACGGAAAGGGAAGGGAGCGCAGGGCGCGCTACTTTAAAACGAAAGAAAACGAATGGACTTAAGGGAAAACGCCAAAGAAAATCGCGCCTTAAGGAACCAAAATGAAAGAATACGAAAAAGCCAAGGGCGAAATCCGTGAAGAAAGTCACACGACCATCGACCCGTCTGCCGTGAGTGCCACTCCCCCTTCCACCGCTGCTGCCATCACCGATTGCGACGTGCTGATCGTCGGCGGCGGCATCAATGGCTGCGGCATCGCACGCGATCTCGCGGGCCGCGGCTTCCGGGTGGTGCTGTGCGAGAAGGACGATCTCGCAGCGCATACCTCGTCGTCCTCCACCAAGCTGATCCATGGCGGCCTGCGCTACCTCGAGTACTACGAGTTCTCGCTCGTGCGCAAGGCCTTGCAGGAGCGCGAGGTGCTGCTCAAGAGTGCGCCCCACATCATGTGGCCGCTGCGTTTCGTGATGCCGCACGACCCCTCGATGCGGCCGGCGTGGATGGTGCGCATCGGCCTCTTCATGTACGACCATCTGGCCCGGCGCGAAGTGCTGCCTGGCTCGCGCACGGTCGACCTGCGCCGGCATGCCGCGGGCGAGCCACTCAAGCCGCAGTTCAAGCGCGGCTTCGTCTATTCCGACGGCTGGGTCGACGACGCCCGACTGGTGGTGCTCAACGCGCTCGATGCGCGCGCGAAGGGTGCCGACGTGCTGACGCGCACGCGCTGCGTGAGCGCGCGGCGCGATACCGAAGGCTGGACCGCGGTGCTCGAATCGGCCGGCGGCGCGCAACGCACCGTGCGCGCGCGCGCCGTGGTCAATGCGGCCGGGCCTTGGGCCGAATCCTTCCTGCGCGGCGTGGCCCATGCGGCCAACGGCGAGGCGCTGGCCACGCGGCATCTGCGGCTGGTCAAGGGCAGCCACATCGTGGTGCCGCGCCTGTTCACCCACGACCACGCCTACATCTTCCAGAACCCCGACAAGCGCATCATCTTCGCGATCCCCTACCAGGATGCGTTCACGCTGATCGGCACCACCGACATCGAGCTGAGCGGCGACGACCCCGGCGCGGCGCGCATCGGCGAGGACGAGATCGACTACCTCTGCACCCAGGCCAGCCGCTATTTCGAGAAGCCGATCGTGCCCGCCGACGTGGTGTGGACCTACTCGGGCGTGCGGCCGCTGCTCGACGACGATTCGGGCGACCCGTCGGCCGTCACGCGCGACTACATGCTCGAGAGCAACACCGGCGCCGCGCCGCTGCTGTCGGTGTGGGGCGGCAAGATCACGACCTTCCGCAAGCTCGCGGAAGACGCGGCCGACGAGGTCGGGCGGATGCTCGGCGACGCCAGGCCCGCGTGGACCGGCGGCGCCTTCCTCGCCGGCGGCGATCTCTCGGGCTGGATCGGCGCCGCCGCCGCCGGTTCGCGGCCGGATGCGGATTTCGAACGTTTCGTCGCCAAGGTCCAGTCGAAGTACCCGTGGCTCGACGCCGTGCTCGCGCACCGGCTCGCACGCGCCTACGGTGCGCGCATCGCCGAGGTCGTCGGCGACGCCCGATCGATGGCCGAGATGGGTGCGCCCGTGGCACCCGGCCTGCACGAGCGCGAGCTGCGATACCTGCAGGACGAGGAGTGGGCCTGCAGCGGCGAGGACGTGCTCTGGCGCCGCTCCAAGCTGGGCCTGCACTTCACGCAGGCGCAGCGCGAACAGGTCGGTGCATGGATGCAGGCCAACGCATTGCAGCAAGAGGGAATTTCATGCAACTGACACTCGAGCGCGTCACCAAGAAGGTGGGAGCCCAGACCTGGCTCTACCCGCAGAGCATCGCGCCGCAGCACGGCGCGGTGACCGTGCTGCTGGGCGCCACGCAGGCCGGCAAGACCAGCCTGATGCGGTTGATGGCCGGGCTCGACACGCCGACCGAAGGCAAGGTGCTGGTCGACGGCAAGGACGTGACCGGCGTGGCGGTGCGCGAGCGGAACGTGGCGATGGTCTACCAGCAGTTCATCAACTACCCCTCGCTCAAGGTGGCCGACAACATCGGCTCGCCGCTCAAGCTGCGCGGCGAGAAGAACGTCGATGCGCAGGTGCGCGAGCTGGCCGACAAGCTGCACATCGGCATGTTCCTCGACCGCTATCCGGCCGAGCTTTCGGGCGGGCAGCAGCAGCGCGTGGCGCTGGCGCGTGCGCTGGCCAAGAACGCGCCGCTGATGCTGCTCGACGAGCCGCTGGTCAACCTCGACTACAAGCTGCGCGAAGGTTTGCGCGAAGAACTCACGCAGCTCTTCGCGACCGGCGATTCGACCGTGATCTACGCCACCACCGAACCCGGCGAAGCCTTGCTGCTCGGCGGCTACACCGCGGTGATGGACGCCGGCGAGCTGCTGCAGTACGGCCCGACCGCCGAGGTGTTCCACGCACCGCAGTCGCTGCGCGTCGCGCGCGCCTTCAGCGATCCGCCGATGAACCTGCTGGCCGGCCGCGTGGCCGCCGGCGGCGTGCAGCTCGAAGGCGGTCCGCTGCTGCCGGTGGTGCTGCCCGAAGGCATCGAGGGCACGGTGACGGTGGGCGTGCGTGCGAGCGCACTGAACGTCAACAACGGCGAGGGCGACATCGCGCTGCCGGGCAAGGTCGAACTGGCCGAGATCTCGGGATCGGACACTTTCGTCCACGTCGAGACCCTGGTGGGCGAGCTGGTCGCGCAACTGACCGGCGTGCATCGCTTCGAACTCGGCGCGGCGATCACGCTGTACTTCGAGGCCTCGCAGGCCTATGTGTTCGATGCGAGCGAGCGGCTCGCCGTGGCGCCCGCCTGGCGCCGGAAGGGAGACTGAGCATGGCTCGCATCGACCTCGACCTGGCCCATGCCTACCGGCCCAACCCGACGCAGGACAGCGACTATGCGCTGCTGCCGCTCAAGATGAGCTTCCGCGACGGCGGCGCTTACGCCTTGCTCGGCCCCTCCGGCTGCGGCAAGACCACCATGCTCAACATCATCTCCGGCCTGCTGGTGCCTTCGCAGGGCAGCGTGAGCTTCGACGGCCGCGACGTCACGCGCGCCACGCCGCAGGAGCGCAACATCGCGCAGGTGTTCCAGTTCCCGGTGATCTACGACACCATGACCGTCGCCGAGAACCTCGCGTTCCCGCTGCGCAATCGCAAGATGCCGGCCGAGCAGATCAAGAAGCGTGTGGGCGAGATCGCCGAGATGCTCGACATGAGCGGCCAGCTCAACCAGCGCGCCGCCGGCCTCGCGGCCGACGCCAAGCAGAAGATCTCGCTCGGCCGCGGGCTGGTGCGCAGCGACGTGTCGGCGGTGCTGTTCGACGAGCCGCTGACCGTGATCGATCCGCACCTCAAGTGGCAGCTGCGGCGCAAGCTCAAGCAGATCCACCGCGAGCTCAAGCTCACGCTGATCTACGTCACGCACGACCAGGTCGAGGCGCTGACCTTTGCCGAAGAGGTGGTCGTGATGACGCGCGGCAAGGCGGTGCAGGTGGGCAGCGCGGAAGCGCTGTTCGAGCGGCCGGCCCACACCTTCGTCGGCCATTTCATCGGCTCGCCGGGCATGAATTTCCTGCCGGCGCAAAGCGCGGGCGGGGCGCTCGAGATCGCGGGCACGAAGCTCGCGACCACGCGTGCGCTGCCCGACGGCGCGCTCAAGCTCGGCATCCGCCCGGAGTACGTCGCGCTCGCCGAGCCGAACGCGGCCGGCGCGCTGATGGCCACGGTCGCGCAGGTGCAGGACGTGGGCACGCACCAGATGCTGAGCGCCCGGGTCGGCGAGACGATGCTCAAGGCGCGGCTGCATTCCGATGCGCGCGTGCCGGCGGCGGGCGAGGCGGTCTGGCTGCGCGTGGTGGACCGGCACACCTGCTATTACCGCGATGAGGAGCTGGTTGCATGAACGGTACGAACAAGCCCATCAACCAGAAGGCATGGTGGCTGGTGCTGCCGGTGCTGCTGTGCGTGGCCTTCTCGGCCATCGTGCCGCTGATGACGGTCGTCAACTACTCGGTGCAGGACATCATCTCGCCCGAGCGGCGCGTGTTCGTCGGCACTGAATGGTTCGCCTCGGTGATGCGCGACGACGAGCTGCACGCCGCGCTGTGGCGCCAGCTCGGCTTCTCGCTGGCGGTGCTCATCGTGGAGATCCCGATCGGCATCTGCCTGGCGCTGTCGATGCCGGCGACCGGCTGGAAGTCGTCCGCGGTGCTGGTGATCGTCGCGCTCTCGCTGCTGATTCCGTGGAACGTGGTCGGCACCATCTGGCAGATCTTCGGGCGCGCGGACATCGGGCTCTTCGGCTGGGCGCTGCAGCGGCTTGGCATCGACTACAGCTACACCGGCAACGCGACCGACGCCTGGCTGACGGTGCTGCTGATGGACATCTGGCACTGGACGCCGCTGGTCGCGCTGCTGTGCTTCGCCGGGCTGCGCTCCATTCCCGACGCCTACTACCAGGCCGCACGCATCGACGGCGCTAGCAAGTTCGCGGTGTTCCGCTTCATCCAGCTGCCGAAGATGCGGGGCGTGCTGGTGATCGCAGTGCTGCTGCGCTTCATGGACAGCTTCATGATCTACACCGAGCCCTTCGTGCTCACCGGCGGCGGGCCGGGCAATGCGACCACCTTCCTGAGCCAGTACCTGACGCAGAAGGCGGTGGGGCAGTTCGACCTCGGCCCGGCGGCTGCGTTCTCGTTGATCTACTTCCTGATCATCCTGCTCTTGTGCTTCGTGCTCTACAACTGGATGCAGCGGGTCGGGACGCAAGAGGTGGAGGAGACGAAATGAACGAGAGACGCTTTCGCAAGCGCAGCATCTTCCTGCTGCTCTATCTGCTCTTCGCGCTCTTGCCCATCTATTGGATGGTCAACATGAGCTTCAAGACGAACTCGGAGATCCTCTCGACCTTCTCGTTCTTCCCACAGCAGTTCACCTGGTCCAACTACGCGCGCATCTTCACCGACGAGTCCTGGTACTCGGGCTACATCAACAGCCTGATCTACGTCGGCATCAACACCGTGATCTCGCTCACGGTCGCGCTGCCGGCGGCCTATGCGTTCTCGCGCTATTCCTTCCTCGGCGACAAGCACGTGTTCTTCTGGCTGCTGACGAACCGCATGACGCCGCCGGCCGTGTTCCTGCTGCCTTTCTTCCAGCTCTACACCACGGTCGGGCTGATGGACACGCACCTCGGCGTGGCGCTCGCACACCTGCTCTTCAACGTGCCGCTGGCGGTGTGGATCCTGGAAGGCTTCATGAGCGGCATCCCGCGCGAGATCGACGAGACGGCGTACATCGACGGCTATTCGTTCCCGCGCTTTTTCCTCACGATCTTCCTGCCGCTCATCAAGGCGGGCGTCGGCGTCGCGGCCTTCTTCTGCTTCATGTTCAGCTGGGTCGAGCTGCTGCTGGCGCGCACGCTCACGAGCGTGAACGCCAAGCCGATCGTGGCGACGATGACGCGCACCGTGAGTGCATCGGGCATGGACTGGGCGACGCTGGCGGCGGCCGGCGTGCTGACCATCGTGCCGGGGGCGATCGTGATCTGGTTCGTGCGGCACTACATCGCGAAGGGCTTCGCCATGGGGCGGGTCTGAGGAGACTGAAATGTTCGAATGGATGGTCTGGACCACCCCGGTGGCCGTTTTCTTCAGCTGCATCGCGCTGATGCTGGTCGGCATGACGGTGTGGGAGTTCAAGTCGCCCACCACGCTGCGCCGCGGCTGGCTGCCGATGGAAACCACGCGCGGCGACCGGCTCTTCATTGGGCTGCTCATCGCGGCCTACATCAACCTCATCTTCATCGGCCTCGCCGGCAAGTTCCAGGAATGGATGGGCCTGGCGGCGGAGCCGTCGATCTGGGTCAGCTTCGTGCTGTCGATGGTCGTTCTGGCCTTGATCATGCGCAAGGGCTGAAAGAAGGTTCCAAGCTGTCCGGCTCTCCGCATCCCCGGAGCCGAGATCTGACAAAACCGGGGACGCACCAACCGAGGAGACGAGTTCATGAATATGCGCTACACCGCACTCGCAGCCGCTGTCGCATTGACGCTGGTGGCTTGCGGCAAGAAGGAAGAGTCCGCGGCGCCTGCCGCACCTGCCACGCCACCCGCGGCCACGGCGCCGGCACCCGCCGCGCCGGCGCCCGCCGCAACCGCGCCGGTGGCCGCCGGACCCGTCACGTCCGAAGCCGCCAAGAAGTGGATCGACAACGAGTTCCAGCCCTCCACGCTGTCGAAGGACCAGCAGGGCGCCGAGCTGAAGTGGTTCGCCGATGCGGCCGCCAAGCTCAAGACCGCGGGCGTGAGCGAGGTCTCGGTCGTCTCCGAGACCATCACCACGCACGAATACGAATCGAAGACGCTGGCCAAGGCCTTCGAGGAGATCACCGGCATCAAGGTCAAGCACGACCTGATCCAGGAAGGCGACGTGGTCGAGAAGCTGCAG
>Ga0307515_10000151_pt1 | contig 169069 bp, 147 predicted proteins | sample 17_EM_MG_FD_194513 | JGI IMG/M metagenome (GOLD analysis project Ga0307515, IMG submission 194513) | Populus trichocarpa ectomycorrhiza microbial communities from riparian zone in the Pacific Northwest, United States - 17_EM | ecosystem: Host-associated > Plants > Roots > Unclassified... | reverse complement strand
ATTGCAGGTCCATAGGACCTCATAGTGCCACGCGTCAAATATGCTATGGATTACCGGCCCAAAAACAGCTTCTCTATGAGTTACGCGTCGCGTAAGGTCATTTTTCCCGGTGCATATACAATGCTCCAACACACTCCGGTTGACCTCACCAGTACTTCTAAAATGTTCCAGAAGTTCCCATGAACCCCTGGAACTGAAGGATGTGCTCTCAGATACTGCAAGAGCAGTGTCAGATACTGCGTGGAGAACCTGCAGTTAGGGAGGTACATGTATAATGCGTCGAGATTAGGCTTCCAGAATAGTCGAATTTCTTGCGCAACTGAGACCTCTACACAACTCAGCAGAAAACTTCAAACTTGGTATGGTGTTGTCTCATGCAGTCCTAGGGTCCCATAACCACAAGCCATAATATCTACCATATTCATCTTTGTTGCAATCACAAGAAGATTCACTTAATCATCTGATGACAACGATTCTCCATTGAAGTCTATCTATATATATATGTATGGAGAACCTGGCTGCAGATGGTACTCCAGCACAATCAGAGGAGCAGTTGGTGATGCCCATTGAGTAAATTTTGTGATGTACATGGAGACAGTGATCTAGCAAGTTTGGAGATGCACTTGGATGGAGGACATGATACAGTACACTCAAAGATGCACTGGTCTGACACTGTGGACTGAACGCTAAGATCTACTGGAGGTCGTAATCGAGTACACTCGGAGATGCATCTGGAGGTGATACCAGGTTCAACTGAAACCTTCACTTAGAGGCTGTGCTCCAACGGATTTCAAGATACACTTAGAGCCCAAAATCGAGTGATAACAGAGATGCACTCTGCCTCCGGGATTTTGCTAGCACAGCGATGCATTTCAAGCCTCTGCTCAAGCCAATGTCAAGATGCACTTAGAGCAACGAATGGAGAGAATGCTACCTTTTACTGGGAGCCCATTCTCCGGTGTACTTAGAGATGCACTTGATGGCTGTGATCAAGCATGTTTTGAAATTAATGAGCAGGTTCAGATCTAGTCAACTCAAGGATTGCACTTGGAAGCTGAAATCGAGAGAGTATAGAGAAACACTAAGAATTGAAAATTGTGTGAACTTGGGGATGCACTTGGGTGGATTGATAATGCAAAATTGCAGGCCTACTTGGGGGTCGTTGATCTGGAGGTGGTCGATATGGACATGGTCAATCCAGAGGTGGTCAATCAGGTGGTGGTTAATCAGGGCAGTATCTATTGGTGGATAATCTATCTGGATGTGGTAGATTTGGATGGAGGTGTGATATCAGCCACGACTCTATTCAGTTGTCAACTTGAAAACATCTGACTCAACATAGTGGAGTAAAAAACCATATACTGACAGATGAGAGATGGGAGATATAACTGGCTGGTTGCACGAGCCAGTTGATCTTTGGTTGCTTTGGTACAGTGATTATGATAAACTGGGGTGTATGCTGTTCTGTGGTGTGTTCTCTACTGGGTGTATGCTGTTTGCGGTGTATTCTCCACTCTGTGTATACTGTAGTTGATATATGGTACACTCAGTGAGTTCTCATGGTGATGTTGTGGACGGATGGAGAGGGATGACTGCACTGCAGGTTCACTGGTGATGATAGAGTGGCGGACGAAAAAGAGATAGCTGAATGGTGATGGGGGAAATCATCACCAGAAACTGGAACATAACAGAATTTCGTTTGCTGGTCACTTTACGATACCCAATGCAGTATGTATAACTCCCACTATAGTGCGCAGGAATAACGATAGAAGGTATTCCAAACCCACTCAGGCCAGTCGTGACCCTGATTTCCCATATCCCCTCAAATTCTCTAGATCATTCTCATATTAACCTACCATCTCTTGATCTTGTCAACACCTTTACCATTATCACAGAATACAAAGTTTAGTTGTCCCTCTCCATATCATAAAGCCATGATCATGAGTTTGCACCAAGTACATGCATACACCAAGTACAGCATATACTGAGTACAGCATACACCAAGATCAGTATACACCAAGTTCAGCACATACCAAGTACAGCACGCACCAAGTACAGCAAATATGAAGTACAGTATACACCCAACATAGACTGTCTTCCCTTCATTCTCATGGTCAGAAGTTGACTCCTGAATGTAGCTCTAGCTCCCAACTAGGCCCTGTACAAATCTTCCAGGTCAACAACATCCAGGTCAACCCCATCGGAGTACTCTTCCAATTTTGCTCAATGATGGCCTCCCATGTGTTTGTCCATACTCATGTGATCATGTCATCCAACTATGACTCTAAGTTTACTCCATCTTGACCAGAAAGTACATCTCCAAACTCAGTAAATCTCCGCCATCAAGCGCATCTCTGAGATCACACATTCAACCACTCCAGGTGTATCTCTGAGTAAAGTTCAATGTGGGGTCCCAGGGTATCTCCAAACACACTTCATCAGTGCTTCCCTGTGAATCTTCAATTTCACTTGATCAACTTCATCATGTGCACTTCTGATTGTATATACCCACTGTCCGCAGCCAGTTCGGATATGCGGTGTGCAGATAGATAGCTGCAAAGCAACATATATATATAGATATATAGATACATGGATACATATATACTGAGATATATAAATTCATTGATTCAAAAACGATCTATGTAACTGAGCATTATTATCATTAATGGAAGTGAACAAACTGCCATTTCCAGGTGCACCAGCAGCGATTCGACTCCAAAGCTTTTCACCTACATTCTACAGTGTACACAATCTTGTAGCTTGCATATCCATTTACTTCCAAGATTGTTGCTTGTTCTCCTATATTCAGTTCAATTTGTCACCAACGCTCCCAGGTATCACTGAAGGCCACTGCATCGGTCCAGTTAACTCTGCAATTTGACTATCCAGGGATTCTCTTCCAACATCTGCCTCATGCTCATTGATGCTCCCAGTGACAAGAATCCATTTTGCAGATGTACTGTCTGTTCTCAGAGGCTCACACAGTAATATAAATATCCAAAAGTAATTACCCAGCTGATATACATCAACGGTACTTCCAAGACTGAGCAAGTGTAACATGTTTGAGCTAGAATAGTTTGGCCAAGTAGGTATAGCAAGATAGAGTAAATATAGTACACAAATCAAATGTACTATATTTGCGCATGTATAATCAGACCAAGCAAGTCTAGCAATGATGACTGAGTATAGTAGGTCAAAGAAGTATTGCCAGATGGAGCAAAAGTAGCAAGGCCAAACAAGTGTAGCAATGCCAACCAAGTAATACCTAAGGTGATGTACCAACAATCCCAATATCTACAATGTCCCTCCCAATTAACTGTCCAAGTTTTAGTCCATTCAATAATTATTCTGTGTATGAAATATACGTAACTATGTCAACTTTCACTTCCTTATTATCAATTTATGATATTTCAATATTTGGTGTATTCCTTCAGTTTTTGGCATCAAGGCCTCCATACATTGGATCATTTCATTTAACAGGACAATCACTATTTGACATATCTTAGATCAGAGACGGGGAGGGGAAAGAATGCATCATTCCACATACTTTCTGTACAGAATACCTTGTGATCAGCCCAAACCAGGTGGACATAATTTGACAGATAATTTGGATCTACATAGTAATATCCGGGGCAGTCAGGTATTTAACACCAGTCAAATAATGAGAACAGTTTGTAGTGACTCCATATTGATGTCACTTGCTACAATGCATGTATAATGAACAATATACAAAGAAACTATGGACATGTTACAAATACGAAGTATTGATTACTATAAATAGAAATGAATTTGGCCTGTATCTTACAGCTGACAAATTTTGAATAATTATTTATATTATGCCAACTATCAAGTTTGTTCAATTTGAGGAAAAAATACTTGATTACGGTTATTAAAATTTGTATGGTAAATACGTATTACAATTTACAATATGTAATATTGAGAATTGAACTAATTATGAGTTTGTATGAGTTTGTAATTAGGTTGTATTTTCAGTATTTCGTTAATTAATATTTCTTTTCGACATTTTATTCAATAATAAATCACTCAATTATTTGCATTGAGTACTGTAACTATATATCACAGTTTGTGCAAAGAATTCTAATAGCTATTTTTACAATGCTATCGCATATATACCATTCAAGAGCTGATGACACACTGTCTAGCAGTCTTATCATACTTATTGGGTACATTCTATACAAAGCAAACTGTCCCGATAGCTTATCAGCAAGATGTAAAATAGTCTGGAAGACACATGCCAACCATCCAGACAACCTGGTCAACCTCACCAGTACTCATAAGTAATTCAAAAAACTCCCAAACTCCCTTTGAGCTGAACACAGTGCAGTCAAATGCTGTAAACACATTCTCAGGTGTGCCGGAAAGTGCCAGCATTTATGGAGGTGCATTGAAGATGCTATGATATTTGACTTATAGGATAGTCAAATTTTGCAGCAGCTGAAATCAATGTACAGTTCAGAGAGAGCCTTGAAGAGCAGCTGTGACCTTCAGCATGGGGCGAGGGGAGACATTATGAGGAGCTAATGAGACCTCTAAACCACTATGTGGAAGATGTTAAACTTGGTGCAGTATTCTCACAGTAGTGATTCTTAGCATCCCATAACCGCATGTCATTTCATAAAACATATTTGTCTTTGTTACAATTACAACAAGATTCACCATGTCATATTATGGCATGTATTATCTGCCTGAATCCATCCATATGTATACATACAGTCAATCTGGCAGCAGACAGAACTCAAGCACAATTGGAGGACCACCTGGGTACACCAAATCAGTACACTTTGCAGTTTACATGTGAGCTGTAATCGAGCAAGTTTAAACATGGTCATAGATACAGGGTATCATGGTGTGAACTGAAAGACACACTTTGAGTTTATCACTGAGGGAGCTCAGAGAAGCCTTTGGAGTCTGTGATCGACTGAGTGTGATAATGCACTCAGGTATCATGAACCAGTGAGATTGGGGATGCACTTTGAGGCCATGATTAAGTGAATGTGGAGAGGCACTTCTAGGCCATAATCAAGCGAGTTTTGTAATGCATTTGGAGACCATGATCATGCTAACTTGGATGTCATGATTGAGCAAGTTTTAGCAGGCAGTTGGAGGCGATGATAGTGGAAACTTAGAGGCTGTAATCGAGCATGTTTGGTCATGCAATTGGATGTCACGATTGTGCGAACTTGGAGAACATGATTGAGCGAGTGTGGAGATGAGCCAGTAGACAATGACGGGGTGTAATTTAATAGTGTGATCAAGTAAATTGGTGATGCACAGGTCAGAAAACAGGTATTCCGTTATGGGTAATCAACCATGGGCTACATGGCCTACAGTAACCATATCAGCAAAAAGCGAAATTGGTTTCCGAAAATGTACCCCACACAGAAATTCTTCTCCACATTATACACAAATAATCCAAGCGACTTGTTTCTATTATTCCACCATGATTCGAAGCATTCAATGGTGTGATCACATTGTCACAACATATCAAAAACATGTTTAGTCATTCAAGTTAATGTACTGCACTTGTTTCATGTTGGTCCTCTAGATATCAATTGTTTTGACGGTTTTTTGAACTGTTTCATTGATTTCACTGATATTCTTAACTATTTAATCCCTTCAGACATCAATTATACACAAGCTTGCACAACTCCGGTAACAAAATTAACAAACCCAGAGTAAACACTCATCACATGTCTTTATATCACTGCAATGATTACTTCAAGCATCAAATTCAATAATCTCCATGCAAAACAAATTGAAACAATGCAAGACAATCATCTTGCTCACGTACCACCATGTGCTATCTGGCTGGGGAGTCATCGGAAGAAGGTGTAGAGCCCCTTGCATCCGGATGATATATACAATATAAGTGGTTCCGACACCAAAATGAGGTTTACAATGGTAGCTTCCATCAAGTAATGGTTGCAATGGAGATTGATGACTCTCCTTGCCAATTACCATACCAACAGTCTGACATATCGGCCCTGTTACCGACATCGGAATCAATGCATGAAGCACTGCAATGCGTGATTAGGCATCCGCGACTACGAAAAGACACTTCAAATATTCGGGAATGCTTCCAATAGTAGACATAACTTGGCTATCCTGACTTGTGCCCATCCAGAGAAGCCCCGCATCATTTCTTGATGGCTTATGCTTTCTCCACCACCTTGTGGACCCAGGGCAACGAACCAAACAAACAGCCTGCTCATCGCATAGAAACCCGGTCACCGGATTTGCCACTGGGTTGTGCCAAATGTATTTTGCATCACTGACATGACAGATATACTGATCGTGATTGACATAGTCCGATATGTCAGCAAATCTCCTGAAATCCCAAGCAATGTTATTCTGTAGCTCCCCTTATGGCTTTGCACATCACTCGGCCAAGTCATCAAGAATCATGATTTCTAATCACGGGTTTTTCATCATTCACTTGATTGGCACGTTGGCTAGAGGCATTTCATTGTTGCAACATTGTTTTGTACCATTTACATTCAGGTCTCGATATTGAAACACCGTCTTTTGACCATTCGTTCGCAGATTCCGGAAGGCTACCCCATGACCATTTGATAGTCAGTACTCTTCATTAAGATCCATCATCGCTGGTTCTGAGAGTACAGTGCTTACCTTCAAGAGGTTACCAAGCTGTTGGATATGGTCAGAGAAGTGGTTCAGGAGATGCATCATCGAAAAGTTGAAATCTGATGTGGTGACAAGATGTTGGGCAATTTCTGACATGATCGGAGGTAAATGTTCATCAACCCGACAACACTTTGCAGCCGGGAAAAGATTGTTCCCAGCGGGGTCACTTCTCTGGTCCTCCTGTGTTTGCAAAGTAATCTGCTGTGTCAAGGTTTCCAAGACCTTCTTTGTAGATTTACTCGCACAGAATCGACTGAAAACATTCTGATGACAATGGAACTCCTCCAGAGACATCTCCATGTACGCGATCATGGCTTCAGATCAGTAATGGTACGGTGCCATATGGGGATAAGACACAAAGTTCCTGACACACAATAGGGCTTCTGTGAAGGGAATCCTTTGGCTCGCAGAAGGGTTTGAAATAGTCGCCACAGCAACTGAAACAATCACACAACAAAGTGCTTTTATTTCCTAAACACTGAATTGCATCATCTGGATATATGGCTTGTGGAATCGAGCAAAGCCAGGATATGGAGGCATCATCGCCCAGAGCTGGTTGAATCTGTCAATCCTAGAATATTGTGCAAGGAAGGACGTTACCCAGTCCATCAAATGCTTAAGCATACCGAGACAGTTTGTATGAAGAATATCCAGTACAATCATAGTCGTCAGGGAGATGGATTTCGTATTCCAGCAGACACCTTCTGCAGTTCCAACCACTTGATCTTCCAGATGTTCTCCGGCTTCCGATTTCTCCGTCTCATCTCCCTTAGTAGCGAGTATCATCCCTTGGAAGTATAGCCAATAGTTTCTCAATTACCACGAGGATGAATTCCATTTTGCAATCGAGGATGTCCGTGCTTCACACACTGGGCAATGGGGCTACTTGATCAATTGCAAGCGAATGATTTCGAAGCAGGCAGCTATCCATGAACTGCTGACAAGATGACATTGCGGCATCCGACCATCCACACCAAGCATGAGCTTTCCAGGGTTGAGAAGCACGTCATGGGAACGAAAAATAAGCTTGAAGACCTGCCTTATATCCTCCTGATAATGGATCTGGTGTTCCTCCATGGCCATTGTTTTTCCATGTCTTATGAAGTGAGATTTTGGAAGAACAGGAAAAGGGGCAACAAGGATGCATGCAAGATTCAAAGTATTTGATCTAATCGTCAAGGTGGTGTTTCCAAGATTCCAATATACTGGCAATTCCTTCTTGTCGCCCAAATAGTGTTTAAGATGTGTCTGGTCTGAACTGTTGAATACAGGTACAATCGTAGCCCCAAGTGGCCGCTGTAGCTATGCAAGCAGTCACAACCGTCATAGCTAGAACCAAATTGAACTAACGTACCTGTTCATTCCACCACCAGTCACTTCAGTTCAACTCAGTGTAGATATGTTCCTCGGCTTGATTGAATTGCTTTGCTGGAGTGACCGACATAGGTTCCCTGAATGCAGGCTGTTCCATGAGGAACGCCATGGGTTCAACCGGATTTCAGCAGGAGAGACTTGTATAATCATTGCCGCGAATGTTGCTTGGATTGGCCAAACAATCGTAACACACTGTGCATGGTTTCCCAGAGTTGATGCCCATTGTGTGGGACATTTCGTGGAACCTTTTGAATACTGTGTGCGACGAATTGAAGTTGCTGATGGTTGCCATTGGGTGGTTCCGAAAAAGCTCATTGATAGCCGCTATGCTCAAGTTGTGCTTCATGCACAAGGGCACTAATCAATACTCCTCCCGGCAACAAAGTGGTGACCGTTATTCTATTTCATCGTCAAAGATATTGAAATCCGTGTTGCTAATTGGCCTGCAGGCTAGATGGTTGTCCAAGTGGGGAGTGCCACAAATACGTCTCCGAACTGGAGGTTACTCTGGATGAACACGCACATTGTACCTGTCGGCATCTGTATCACTGCAATCATTGTCAGAAGGGTAAAGAAATGGGTCGCAATACGGTGCATGAACAAATGGAAGTAGAAGTCTAGTCTGCTTGATCACAAAACGTTCTTCTGGCAGTTGTTTGGCTGATACATATACAATCTATTTTTTGCAGTCGCGACAGAGGTGAGTGATGTAAGCGCTTATGTACGAGTTCATCTTCGAGCAGCAAAACCACTGTTGATGACTTGCCATGTTTCGTTAGGAAAACAAAATGTTGCAACAAAAGTAAGAAGCATCTCGACGGTTTTGTAGCTATTCATGCCATTGAATGGAGGTTGATCCTCGGAAACAGCTGCATCTCCAGTTACTTTTTCCAACAGGGGTCCTTTCGCTGTTGTAGGATATCTCTCATCCTCCATCACAAGTTTGCTTAGTGTTTATTCGCTCTCTCATTGTCAGCATCAGTTGGATCTCGATAGGGATGCCACATCTGCATTCAGCTGATTGCAGCGATTGTTTTGCACGCTTACAAGACCCTCCTACTCCTGTTGCCCCATTCATAGTTGTCAGTTGTTGTGAAGGTTATACCGTACATAAACAGCACATTCTTCTTGGACACGGATGCAGCGACTTGATTGCACGGTACAGGAACTACAGCCAGGGCTACTCAGTGAGATATGACTGCAGGGCATGCTGTTGATTGTCTGGGTGATGAATTTGAGAATTCAGTCAATGAATCAGGGCACTTAGATGATGCGAAGCACATTTGTTCCTAGCTGAATAGCAGCCAAGAGGATGTCGCCGGATCAAGACAACCCCTCCAAGCCCACCCATCTCTTCGCCTTGACTGCCCACCTTTCTTACAATCTCCAGAACATTTGACACCCTACTCCCACATCGCGTCACAGTTGATGACATAATCATCAGTCCTGACATTTGTTCAGAGTAACGAGCGTTTGCTATCCACCCCTCTTTCTTTAACCACCTTTGAGAACCTGAAATGTAATGTGATGCCTGCTGTTTGCCAAAATCAGTGATCACAGATACTAATACAATCCAGATGCCGACTCAACAACTCCGCCTCTGGGCCAAGAATGCTGGTGTTATAGTCAGCCAATGAGCAGCAGACACCATGGGGATTCAGCAGGAGAAGGGTGACTTGACAATGCAATGGAAAGATAATAAAGTGAGGGAGCGCATCTGGGAGATTGCCCAGTGCATGAGCATCAGCAACAAGCTAGGTGCTGGCCCCGAGCAATGGAATCTCCTAATCCATTGTTGTGTTACTTGAATCAGTGATCTGATATCTAAAAGGCTGCTTTGAAAACGGTACATGGCAGACCAGACTATCCTCGATGGTCAGAAACTCAAGGCAGCAGTTGAAGAGTTCATGGAGACTTGCCATCACAGAGAGATGAATAGGATTCACGCAACCCCCACTCAGAAGAGGATATTCATCCAGGTTGGTATGTATTTAATCGCCCCGATGCTTATTTTGCTCTCTCTGATGATGTGTAGATAGAGAAGACAACTAGCGAAGAACCTCAGGTCGCAGGTCTTCGCCGATCGATGTGTGTAACGACACCTCCACCGATCGCCTTGTTAGGCTATTTAACTCTGTCATTGCCTATGTGGAACCTGATATTGCGGCGAAGAGGGTGGGTGAAAACAATGCGCAGCTATTCTTGTGGCACTGGGCTGGAGATGATGAATCGATTCATCCGATAGTTACATCATTTGTCGAAAGGACAGTTTTGTCAATGCTGACTGCATCAATCTCCAGTCTGCCAGACCCTGGCCAGAATATCTGACAGCTTTGGGGCTGCCAGGAGGAGCCTAATGCAGATGGTGATTTATATGCCCAAAATGCTGCCTCAGTATTCGACAACCATACTTCTGCCTGACGGTTACAGACGGCGATTGAACTAGACAACCCAACACTGGGTTGCTGCATTTATCTTGCCCAACTAGCCAATGGCACATCTGGTGCCCAGATTCCTACGCATGGTCGCCGCAGCAACCATCCTGTGGATGACATCCTCACACCTGCAGCCAACGATTTGATTGACGAAATCAGGGCAGAATCGGATGATGATGCTGAGACTCGGCATCCAAATCCAACTAGCTTCCTGATGACAACACCGGGTTCCCAAAGTTTGAAAGGAAGCTTCAAAGAAGGATTATCAGGCAGCAGCGATACGTAGCGGTCATCCGGTACCATGCTGTTGGTCTCTTTGCGGATCATGCGCAGAGAGTGTTTCGTGATGAGAATGTGGCTTGGCTATGCAAGCACGATCACATTGTCAATCCTCGCACTGTGGGCTCTTCGGCCAATTGAATCTGTATAACAAGCTAACCAGCTGCACATTAGTTATTGAGTGGATGGAATGTACTGGCTGGATAGTTGTTCAAGAATTTGCATTGTAGGTGAGTATTTTTCTGGCACTTTAGATGGTAGACGGATGGGTGATAATTGGGAGTATTTTGGAGAGGTTTTGTGTCTCTTTGTGGAATTTTGTTTATTTTATTATTACATCGCTCATATTCATGCATGAAGGGATGTGTTGAGTGTTCAAGATGTTCAGATCATTGATTCAGATGTTTGTTTTTGGGAAACGCACAGTGGCGGCAATAGGACTCCATGTATGGCTATCACATCATCGAGGGTTCAGTACCTTTACCCAGCAGATGGTAGCCCAAATGGTTAGTGAAACAGGAACACATTTTAGCCTGTTGCGATATTGATTTTCATCAAAAGAAGCCAATTAATAACCCTATGAAATACTTAGTACCTGCCATTCATAGTTCCGGGTTCCTGTCAATCAGTGGAGTTGGCAGTGTGGGTGGCGGGATAAGCCAAGTTTCTAGAATCGTTGACAGGATAAAAACTCACCTCTCGACAATGCTTCTAATCATATCAATGCTTTCTTTCCTTCACACAATGCTTTAATTCATTTACTATACATTCATTTATATTTCCTTTAGTCACTCCTGTGATTTTGTCATCGTTATCTCTCGCTGCCACTTTATATCATGACACGAAGGCGCTGCACTTCTCCTCCTTTTCCTCCTACTCCATCCATCACTGGGAGAAGGGGGTGATCGATTTACAACAAGGATCGCGATGATGATCTCGGCACGATACCCAACCATAACGACAATCGTTGAAATGACAATTCAGAATCCGATGACGAGCCTATTCTGAGACGATCCCACAATGCAATGGGAAAGCGGCCGTCAAATCATTCCATTTCATCCACACTGGAACAACGGGTCCCAGCAACTCAATTAACTTCTACATCGGCGCGACCCCTACATCCCTAGAGTTGGGAGGTCTGTCCTGTCTCGGAAGAGCAGGATAAACAAGAGCATGCAATGCTGGCATCCAAGAAGTGGCCGGATTGAATGTTTCCACAATTGAATTCACCCGCTATTTTGAATATTGACTAGAGGAAGGATTCAAATGAAGTAGGTGGGCCATTGGTTGCATAAAATACTGGAATTCTGTTGCGATATGAGCCCTGGGTTGATGACATGACAGGCCTCATCATCAGCACAGAGTACAATTCCCAGAGAACCCTTTCAGATGTTCCGGCAATAGTCCTGGCATGTGTCAAGCCTATAGCCATCAATTATGTGATGGTTGTGAATCCCTTTGCCATGAACAGTTTGAAGACTGCCCAGATTCATAGTTGGTGGTAAGAGGAAATTGCCAGGATTGATCCAGCCCAGAGAAACTCAGACCCTCCACATGCCTACATTTCAGTGGTAAATGAATCATCTCGATGATTGTTTCATCACTGACATTGTACATCAGGCTTTTGAAAAGATTACTTGCTCCTGTGCTGGAATGGTATACCACTCCAATACTTCAATCAACTCCATTTACGGATTTTGAACAAAGTTGCCTACAGAGATCCGGAAATAGTAGCCTGTCTATTGGTCAAGGCCAGATTTTCATGCCCCCCAAGCATTCATGAGGTAAATTCAAAGTTCCCTTCTTCTTTAATAATTGTCTAGATGATCAATTTAGTGGTGCAAGTTCCAATATGCAGTGACTTAAATTGTGGATCTTATTCAGCTGACATACTTCTCTGGCATACAACAAATGTGAATGAAAGATAGATTATTGAATGATAAAATCCACCTGACATTCATTACCCTCACCGTAACGGCCATCCACTATTGTCTGTTGGCCTGGAAAATAAGTGAGTTTTGGGTCCCACCTGACTCTGGTACAGGAGCTAGAGCAAAATGTAAGTGCGATACAGGAAACATTACTCACGTGGTGGATGATGCATGCCAGGATGTTTGTCCTCGCCTTAACCTCATTTTTCGTCAATCCTCACCACTGGTGCAAGCCAAACCGATATACAGTGTCCGCAGCATGATTCGCCGCAGGATCCACTCAACTGGTACGGGCCCAGCGATGCTGCAACCTCAGAATGATCAGGACAGCGTTCATGAGGACTTCCTTGATTCCATGCCGGAGGAGCTGATAGAGCAGCCCAACAATTCTTTGAAACATCTTAGCTGCTGTGTTGCTGCTACTGAAGCTTGAATGCGATTCTCAGCTGTTCTGCCTATTGGTGGGTCTACCATCGCCCACAGCAGCCATCCTGTCCCCTGCAGCAACAGCAACAGCAATGACATCACCAACATCACCAGCATTGAGAATACAGGATATGCCAATGGAAGTATGAATGTAGAGGGGGCGCTGCTGCTTGGAGGTTAGGAATGGTGTCAGTTATCAGATTTAGGTTGTCGTTTGTGAGCTAGATTAATTAAAGTTTCCTCGATATATCATAATAGTAGTAAATGTAATGGAAATGATGGTTCACTGAAGTCTGATCTCAAACGCATGAAATCCTAATCACAATAATGCAATAACCCGCCTGTGACAATTGAACAAGTTCAAGTTACTGAGCGATCTTGTATCAACAAATTAAATATTGTGAACAGTTTCTGCTTGGTAACTAGTGTTAGCAACTGGTCCAGGTAACCTGCCAGCGGTCTGAGTTTTGACCATGCAAACAGGTCTGTTCAGTTCCAGACCGGTCCAACAACCCGACCCACTGACTATTGGTAGGCCAAACCCGGACTTGTACCCAGCAACCCGCAGGTCTCGCCGGGTTCAGCTAGACCCATCATTTTCAATCTCCGGTTGTGCGTTGTGGGTTTCACCTTTATGGTCGCGTTCAGGTATTCAACTATTAATCATCATATATTGATATCAGTATGTTATGGCTTATTTTCGACGTTGTGGCCGCCTTAATTGGCAAAACAATCATACTAACGTGCCCTACCACTTCCTGAACATGAGTGTCAACTGAGTGTCAACGATTTCTAATCTTTCATCTTCGGTAATATGAGTGGCGCATGATCTCAAGCATCCATAAACAACGATATGGCAGCCTTTATAGCCAGATATGTAAGGGATATTCCCGCCACATCCTCTGGGACAGTAACAACTTATTTCATTCACAGAGCTACCACTAAGTATTCTTGAGCATTTTAGTGTATAAAAACAGTCAAAACGATGTATATAGACCATAATGGCCACATCGCGCAGTGATCAACCATGATGGAAGGCCAACAATTGTTGACACTCCGTTGACATTCATTTTCAAGATGGGGCAGGGAGCGTTTCACTTTCTCTTTTGCGAATCAAGGCAGCCAATACACCGTTTATGACTATACACAACCTGTCGCTCTTCAGCTTACCCAAGATACGCGACCAACAATCGTTGACGCTCCATTGACACTCATTTTCAAGAAGGGGCAGGGAGGGAATTGCAATCTGTGTTGCCTATAAAGGCGGACAGAAATTCCTTGATGACTGACTGCAACCTACCGGCGGAGTGATCACCTAGGATGCATGAGTAAAAATTGTTGATGCTCTGTTGAAGTTCATTTTCACGATAGGGCAGGGAGGGGATTGTAATCTGTTGTACTTTTAAAGGCAGACAAAAATTCCTTTATGACTGACTGCAACCTATCAGCAGTGAGATTACACAGAACACATGACCAAAAATCGTTGACACTCTGTTGATGCTCATTTTCAAGATGGGGCAGGGAGGGTATTGCAATCTGTTTTGCCTAAAACGGTGGCCAAAAATTCATTTATGACTGTCTGCAACCTATCGGCGGTGTTATTACCCAGGACGAATAACCAAAAATCAGTGACGCTCTGTTGATGCTCATTTTCATGATGAGGCAAGGAGGGTATTGCAATCTGTTTTGCCTGTAAAGGTGGCCAAAAATTCCTATATGACTGACTGCAACCTATCAGCAGTGTGATTACCCAGGACGCATGACAAAAAATCGTTGACGCTTTGTTGATGCTCATATTCAAGATAGGGCAGAGAGGGTATTGCCATCTATTTTCCCTATAAATGATGCCGAAAATTCCAGTATGACTGACTGCAACGTATCGGCGGTGTGATTACCCAGGACACATGACCAATAATCGTTGACACTCCAATGACGCTCATGTTCAAGATGGGGTAAGGAGCATGTTGATATAATTCTTGCCTGGAAAGGCGGCCAATACTGCGACTATGTACAACCATGACCGAATCAATTGTTAATTACCAGACTTACCAAACCTAAAATTGTTGACGCTCTGTTGATGCTCTTTTTGCCACGGGTGTATCCACAATATGCAATCATTTGATTTGGCGTAGTCCATGATTCACATTGTTTTGGCAGCCTTTGTAGCGTTTTCATTTACTTTCATATTGATCACTATGTTGTTCTTTGATAATACATATAAATATATAATAATGCTATCCAAAATCCCATGCCTTTCAATCAATGCTCGTCATTACTTGCAGGTTCACTCAATAGGCTTCGCTGGTCTTCAAAATGGATGGTAGCTGCATTACCACACAACAGACGATGTACTAACCAGTGGATGTTCCTTCATCATTCAGCGTATGTGGATTAAAATCTGCATCATGCTACCTATTCTGGGCAGATGCATCAAGATTGAAAAATTCAGCACAGGGAAAGGATGTATGTGAATATGCAAATCCACCCTGCGAATTGACGATTTAGGAACGTTATGCTCCAGATTTGTCACTGGATGGGGCGGGTGGTGTGCCGGGCAGAGGTGGCATCGGCTGTCTGCATCGGGTGGGTGGAGGTGCACCTGTTCCTGTGCGTCTCCAGTGTGTCTGGGGATTCTTTGTGATGCCATTTTGCCAAGGAAGGCATCCAGACGTGTGGTTTTGACGAAGCATAGCCGGGTCTCTTTATTTCGCAGGTTTAATATTTTTATGCCCCTAGAACTCAACACCCCGCTTCGTCTCTTCTCTGACCACGGCGCGAGGTTTTTTAATTAGATATTTCATTTCCTCAATTGTGGCGCACAAAAACCCTTCTTTGGCCATTCTGGCCATATTTATGGCCAGGCGCATGTTGGACAGTTCCAGCTGTACCCAACCTCCTTGCCTTGCCTTAGTAGAGGACATATTGAAAACCTACAAGAAATTAGTTGGTGCTTCTAACAATGAGATTTGGCTATTACCTCTACCATATATGCTTCCGTAGCTGCCTCGAACGTGATCAAAGCCTGATTTGTCCACTCACGGGGATGTTCATCAGAATATTCATCCGTGAAAATCCCAGCGCTGACAATATCATGATTTTCAATTTCGCCGTCTGTGTGGACAAATGCCGTTGTCGAACATGGAGGTTTCCCATTACAGGCAGCGATCAATAGCTCACATACCTCTCTACAGACAGCCGCTGTACGGTATGCAGTTGGTCAATCGCTGTTTACTGCAATATGGATATAGTCACATCCAACTGCATGCTGCTTCATGTTTTTGCTGCTTGCAGTCATATGGACGATGTTGAAATGTGCGTCCTGGGTCATATGTTTGGTGGCTGCATTGGGAGCGTCGTGGTGGGCTAACTGGTGTCTGCATTCTTCCTGTGTGCCAATGATTGCTGTATTTGATGTAGCGCCCGCCAATCGGCTGGATATTGATCCGTTCTCTCCTTGCTGAGGTGGTTCTGAATCCATGGTTTGCTGGTGTGGAATAGGTGAAGAAGGTGATATCAAAAAGAAGTGGGAAGCCCTGAGGACTATTTAGTTAGCTTTATGTCAGAATAGGAAAAGTAGCTGCCAACATGATAGTTATACTCAAGATGAATCCTGCTGAGCATGGCTGCAAATTGCAGGGGATTCCCACTATCCTGCAATTTGCAATAAGTCGATCCGATGATGTTTCTTTGTTAACAGGGATAAGATACGGTTCACGGCAGCCGCAATGGCATGATTGTCAGGTATTGGTAGGATATTGTTCAAGGAGAATGACGTCTGCCGATATTTGTCTGAAATAATCCCCAGGATATTACATGAAACGGATGCTAACAATCAAGTCATGTTGTAAGGACAGCGTGACTATTCTGAATTTATTGACAGTCAGAAGGGAGATTGTGCTTTGTTCAAACAAGTAAACGTACCAACTTCGAGATACAAGACACAGCTTGCCTCCATGTTGTCCATAACGTGCAACATCCAACATCTCACCTAACAACAATGTCAACGCAAACTACAATGATCAATACTCCAGAAATGAACTATTCGCCACTTCTGGCCAGCAAATATGGCATATCGACAAAGTGGTTCACCCAACAACTTCATCAAGCGAATGAAGGCAAGAGAGGCTTGGAACCAGAAAGAGTCCGAACCGTTGGGGCATTGCGCAGCTTGTAATCCTGAAAGAAGCTTTCAGCCGAGAAATGACAAGAAATGCTCCTCTTAAGCACTGAAGAGAAAGAGAAATGGATTGAGGATTATGTTGAGAGAGAAACCACTGGGGTAAGAAAGCGAGTTGAAGATGCAGTGGCAGCTATCAGGCGGGAGCAAGAAGATACAGAGGCAGCTGAAACTGTGGAATTGACAACAAGAGAGCCCAAGAATACATTTCCAGAGATGATGGATGCTGTCGGAGACAGTCTGAGCCATAATTCACGTTCTGATGATGGGGAGGATGGGGAAGATGAGGATGATGAAAAGTCCGAGCAGGGCCAGCTGAGCGAAGATGACGAACCTGACTGGGTGATAGGCAGAATCACCAAACCAGTGCAGCAACGCAGGGAGAGGTTTCAGCAGAAGCAGATGAAGCATGGCACATTGACACAGCCGGGGTGGGAGGATGCAGCCGACCACTTCTGTGAACGAGACAGGATTCACAGCATATGCGAATTGAGGGTTCCGGTAGTGGTTCAACTGCAAATGCACCATGATCCGGCGGCACCTTCAACGACAACATTTGGAGAGCTTAGGGAGTGTCTTGACATTGTTCCAGAGGAATCGCAAATGCCGCATGTGACTTTTCGACCAGGAAGTACTCATATGAAGCTAGGTTCAGGGAAGCAGTAGTTGAACACGAGTATACCCAGCCTTGCACCTGCCACAGTGCCCGATTTGTCATCTTTGCTCAAAGCGAAGCCTGTCCAATCTGTAAGCTTTACCCCTGCAGATAGCTTCCCCAACAAATCACCATATATGAATCGGATTCGGACTAAGACATGGTTATGGCTCCTTTGTCCGCCGTGGAATAAAGAGACAAATTTGTATTTTTGCCATCATTTCTCTGTGAAATGCAATTTGTGTACCAATTCTACTATGTATCAGCTTTTTCTTGACTTCAGTCACCAAATTGTGAGACATGATAATACGTCTGTACATGTGCAAGGGTCAAACGCACTATGCGAAAGGTCTAGAATCCAAATCAGGCTTCAACACGGCCAGCACGTCCAATTTCGGTTTGCCAATTATGGTTAGGTGAGAAAGCAAAAGCAAAATTAGTGGCAAAATATAGTAACAAAATTTAATTGAGTGATGTCATATGAGTGATAGAAAGAGACGTCAGCACTCAATATGAATCTCTCTGAATCACGACCGTCATGCTGCATTCATCCATCCAATCCACTGCATATCTCTCCGCACAGACCTGGTGCACATGGTTGCGAGATTTGAAATTACTTATGATACGTCACCGCAATCGAGGAGAAGGAGCTGGATCAGGAATTGTGAGGAAGTCGAGCTATATTTACCAAAAACTAGTGAAATGATCTATATGCTGCAAATTGCCGGCCGAAAGCGCAGGAATGTGATATGGCCACATCATCTCTCATTCAGATAATGTGGATTGAGGTGGATCAGACATTGAGAGATAACAAAGATCCTTGATGCAAATGATGATTCTTACAAACACATTATTGGATTTCAATAATATGGATATGATTCGTTGCGTACAAGTATTGACTGTACGAAGGCTCTTTCGATGTGATTAATGTGAGGGTCAACAGAGTGTCAACAGTTTTTGCTCTTGCATCTTGAATAACTCTAAGGGCTGCGCGGGGACATTGACTCATAATCGAACTATCGGCCACCTTTTCAGGCAAACATTGTTGTGATATCAATGCTACTGTGTCCTGACAATTAGTGTCAGCGGAGCATGAACAACTTTTGACTTTGCAACTTCCACAATCCAAGGGCTGTACGGCGATATTAACCTATAATCGTACTATCGGCCGGCTTTGTAGGCAAAAATGGTTGCGACAATATCACTGCTGTGTCCTAAATATGAGCGTCAATGGAGCGTCATCGATTTTTGGCCTTGCCTGTTGGATAATCATGGGGCTCTGCCGGGACATTGATCAATAATCGAACTATTGGCTGCCTTTCTAGGCAAAAATGCTTTTCACGACATCGTAAATATGCCCTCACAATGGGCATCACCAGAGCGTGTACGATTTTGGTCCTTCCATCTTCAAAATGAATAGGGCTGTGTGACCACATTTTTCCATAATCATACAATCGGCCATCTTGCTAGACAATAATGCTGGTGATAATATCGTAACTATATCCGAAGATGAGTGTCAACAGAGCGCGAACATAGCATCCACAGAGCGTCAATGATTCTTGATCTTGCATTTTGAATGCTCTAAGGGCAATGGAATGCAGCTAACCCACAATGAGCCCACCAGCAGCCTTTGTCGGCAACAATGCTGTGACGATATCGTGTCCGCCTCCAACAATTGAGCTCCCATGGAGTGTCAACAATTTTTGTGGAGGCTCAGCAAGCTACATAGCAATGAAGTGCATTGTGCTGTTCCTAAATTGTGTTTTACGCAGTCAGTCTTTGCAATATGTCCTTGATACAACTTCACAAATATGCATGCAATGCCTCACAGATCTGATTTTTTTGCTTGTAGCTCTAGAGTCAATATTTAAGAATCCACATTCTGGTTTGCTATAATGTTATGTTCCGGAGTCACTGAAGTTGGATTACCCATTTTTCTAATTCCCACCGCCATGTCGGATTCAAAATCTTTAACTACCCCATTGGTAGAGGTTTTGATCTCTTCCAAAAGTGAATGTGTCTTTATTCGTGATTCGAGCGACCTTACATTACCAATCATCTTCCATGCTTGGTGGGCTTCAATGAATGAAGGCTCGAAACATCCAATTCCTTGGAATAATTCTACACATGCTTGTTCTGGGAGATTTTATTTGCACTGCCAAATTGCGGAGACCGGCAGCCATGGAATCATATGTATGGTTTGTCATCAAGTTCATCGCCATCCATCAGAACATGGGACCAGCTCAATGGGGAAACACTTGCTGGCAAAAGCTCACGTCCTGAAGTTAAGCGAGTTAACCGAGTCAGAAGTTACTGAATTAACAAGTTCAACTATCGAATGAACAGCTTTTGCGATCCTGATGAGGCAACGAAGTCAAGGAATTACAATAGTAAGTTCGCAGAGGAAATTCATATTTGACATCCCTCCTGATCCATATTAATTGAAATGACAGACAAAGCGTTCCAAACTGGCAGCTAACGACGATGAAACTTCCGAATGTCACCAAGACACATACAATCACAACCTCATGGTAGTGTTTGTTTCACCTCATATTCCCTGGAATGCGATATCAAATCTAGAGCTACTACACGTATATCAAGCATTAGGAAGAGACCTTGTGCTGCCGTCCGCCACGACCCCTAGCAACATTTGCCAAATGGATGATATACTGACCGTGGATGCAATTAAGTAGCAATTGCTGTCACAAACTGAAGTAAGTTTCGCTTTGGCCAGATGGACATCAACTAACAAACTTGCCATAATTTGAGTCATTGCTTAATATATCGATTGAAATTAGGCATTGCGTGAAGTACAACTCCCTTGCAATGCAGCCAATCACCTATTCTTTTCCGGTTTCAAAAGATAATTAAGGATTATAGGTCAAGGGCCAACAGAATGGAGCAAGGCTAGCTGTGCATTTGAAGCACGTGCTTGATCATTTTCAGCTTACCGAAGGCTGTTTGCATCGAATTACGACTGATAATGCTCCCTCATATTACTCGATGACACGTGAGCTGCAATCAACACTTGAGCCCTCCGGAATCGAGTAGCCTGCATTGAGGAACCACATACCATGCATGGCGCACGTCATACAGCTGGATGTTGGTGCATTCATGACCAGTCTCGGTGTAAAAGGCTGCACCAAGTCTTGGGAAGTCCATGAGCTCGATCAGCAATTTGGAGATAATGAAAGCATCGATATTGGCAAGAGTCAAAGACTTCGAAAAGAGGGCAATGCTAGAATTAGGAAGGTGTCGGCCATGAGACCAGGTTTAGCAAAGATAATTGGGAAAGTACGTATTTCAAAATATTTTGAAAGTCCTGAAACGGACCTTCATATAGCACAGGATGCTTGGTGTATTGATTACGCTGACACCTAATTGTCGAAACAAGTTCATTAACTGTCAAAAAGCCAAAGTCCGCATCGCAGTACTACCGATTATGGATGTGAAGTCACGTTGGAACTCGACGCTAGAGTTGCTTGAGCGGGCCTATCATTCACCTGAATTCACCCATGAGAGGCTCCGAAATCCAAAATACCATGATTACCCGCCACTCTTCGCAACACAGGATGAATGGACCATTGTCAAGTATGTCATGGAAGAATTGAGACCATTCCGATATTGGACCCTGTGGATGTGGAAGAGACATACAGTCACATCGCATCATGTTATCACAGTCTATAATACAATGTTCGTTCATATGGATGGCGTTATGAGAGCTTTTGCCAAGAAGAAGACTCAGTGGAAGAAAGACTTGTTCTTCGCCGTGATGTTGACTCAACAGAAGCTGGCCAAATATTATGCTAAAGTGACTGCATCAACAGGTATTCTTCGCATGTCAGCACATATCCTCGATCCTCTCCGGACGTTGCGATCAGTCAGGAAGTGGGACAAGGGACTGGATATCAATCCTGAGGACGAGACATCCTTTACTACCCAGTACCAAAAGGCCTTCCTGAAGTAAGTGGAGAATGAATACTGTGCCAAACATCGACGTGTGCTGGTCAATAAACCTGAAAGCTTACTGAGCAGCAATGATGTCCCCTCCGCAACAGCTTCATGATCCAGTCGATCATCCTTTGATCCGTATGATGTGTCCAGCGATGAACAAGTATATGTAATGCCCAACAATGTGTCAGAAACAACGCCTGGACAAAGCGATCGCGCTGCACGCTTATCGAAAGCTGCCTGGCTCTATTTGAATTCACCGCCTGAACCTCAAAAGAATTGGTGGCAAATTAATCCAAATCTCATTGATTACCACTCCGACCCAGTGGAGATTAGCAGTACATTTTGGTTACTGGACATAACCGACTGGTGGTGCCAACAGGAGGAAACCCACTCCAAGTACACTGATCTCTCCAATGTGGGGCGCGACATATTCTCTATCATACCATATGGTGTCGGAGTGGAGGCCAGTTTTTCCTTACGCCGAGGTGTAATCGGCCAGAGGCAGTGCAAAACCCCAGGCGAGACCTTTCGCGAAAAGGTCGTTGTGAGTTGTGTCAGCGACGGGTCCGGATGCACCCGAAACCGGACCATGGCAACTCCTCTTGGCACACGAAAAACCTGGATCATTGGAAATGGGCCGATTTTGCCACCAATACCCCGGCATTCCGTGGTCACAATTTTGCCTCCAATTGACTATTTGAGTTCTGATCATATCATGACATGATCAGTACGTACATTGTGCGGTTGTCGCCGCTCTTCCACCTCCTGCTGTCAGATTTGCGATGGGACCAATATTCGTTGGATCGCTATTGAACACCCGCAAATTTTGCCTCCAATATCATGTTATTTCACACCAATTCAAGGAATATTGGTCCACTTGCAAATCTGCACGTGGGAGGTAGAAGAGTGGCTACCACTGGACAATCAATGTACTGATCATTTTGTGATACATTGAGATCTCAGATACTTAATTGTAGCGAAAGTTGCAGGAACCATAAAATGGAACTCCAGTCCAGGTACATCATGGCCAAAAAATAGTGGGTTTATGTCCGGTCCGGGTTACAACCATGCCAAGACAAAGCGGGTCGGGTTTCTTTCCGGGTATGGGACCGAACCAAACTGTTTGGCCTGTTCAAACCTGGACCGCTGGCGAGTTACCCTGACCATTTGCTAACACTAACCCTAAGGCAGTTTCATCAGCACAGTGTATTTTGGTCTCTCGAAGCCTCCAGGAGTGTCTGAGGGGATGTGGAGCGTAAACTTCTATGCGTCAACTTCAGGAGAGTATCAGACACCAGGAGGGCATTCCGGCCGGCTTTCAGAGTAACCGGGATCTCTGATGTCTGGTACAGGAGTAACTGAGATCTCTAATAACTGGTACAGGAGTAAAATGGGAGTGTGTGTGATAAGTTTGGAAGCTCGTCGGAGCGCCAGAGAGAACTTTGTGTACACCTGGGAGTGTCGCCGAACCAATGCGGGAATCACAAACAAACTCTGAGAGATGCCTGGGATCTTATGGATAATCATTTGGAGGACTGCAGGCATTATCTGAGACTCTCAGAATGTACATAAGCAATCGATTTCCCTCGACGACGAATATGATGCATGGATTTTCGTCCATTATCACTTCTGAATCGTACTAGCTGTCATCTCCTTCAACATTGTATTTTTTGCCTCGCTACATTAAGGAAATCAAAGAACAAGGCGAGTAATTCAAACGCAGGTACACCGAAACAATAACCAGGCTAAGCGATCGAATCAGATCAATCAAATATGGTGTCGATGTCATCCACTACTTCTCCCATCTCATCAGGGCCAACGAAAGCAGGAACACACAATTCATCAACAGCAGGAACAAGCTGGAGGTGTTCCTTGCATTCGCTGATTGTTCATTCCTGGCGAGGGGATCAAATGGAATTCCAATGTCGTTTGCCTTGATTTGTGATATCTAACAAAGGTGTAATGAGATGTTAGCTAGCTGCGAATCTAAATGGGGGTTTGAAAGGCAATATGATACATTCGGATGAATGATGGGAACAACTACCAGGAAGACACGAGCGCCAGGTGGGCAGTGCTGTGTACAAATAAGGTGTTCGAGAGGTGCAGAATGGAAAAGAAGAGGGTCAAATCCAAGCTGAGGAGCGTCCAAAGGGGGGGTAAGGAGTGGGGAATGAAATAGAGGTGCGCCAATCTAGGCAGAGGTGCACCAATTAGGATTGAGGAGTGCTATCCCAGCAGAGGAGCGCCCAAAATGGGTGGGTAAGGAGTGCGGAATGCATTATAGGAGTGCCGGTGGGAATTGATGAGCTCCCATCCCAGGCTGAGGAGCACGGAAAGGGGGGGATAGAGTGCAGAATGGGATAGAGAAGCGCCAATCCCGATAGAGAGGATGAAGGAGTGCCGAAAGTGGAGGAATTGACTGCGGAATGAATTAGAAGAGCTTCAATCTCGGCTGAGGAGCGCCGACAAGGATTATGGAGCGCAGCAGGGGAGGTATGATGTGGCCCTCTGATGTGTGATTGATAGTGCAAAGGCTTCCAGAGTGAAATTTATCACAGGGGATGGGCCAAATGTACCTCGATATTCATTGTGAGAAAACATAACCGTGGCCTGCTTTCCACTCCCATATTGAGACAGCGCACAATGAATAGCTGCGGCTGCCAGCGCTACAGAGTGCGGAGCAAGAGGTTCAAAATACTGGGATGTTGTAGGCTGGCGCCCCACGCTATTGGCGGTGAAGAAACATTGATGGCATAATAGATCAAGCACTTCCATTCGGGTGAACCAGGATTTCTTATCATCGATGACCTTGGACAGAGAAGCATCATCAAACAGGAGCTTCTTAACCTTGATCCGAAGCTCAGTCTCATAGGCCAAATCCAACCGGTAACTACGGACAACAGTTTGACGTGCCCCATCTGCCAACCGTCCTTGAATTGTACTGATTATCAGTTGAAACTATATATATTTGGAGGGTAGTCAAGATCCATCAATCTGATAGAGATGCATTAATCAGATTTCAAGACTTACACCTTCCCGTGTTTGCGGATCTATGTTGAGAGATAGACCACCTGGGAATTGTCACACCGATGGTGTACCTACAGGAGCTCCTGCTAATGCCTGCTGACCATCGTGGGCTTCAATGGCTAGTTTCGAAGCTTCTTCAACCATTGAGTACTTGTCATCGGATATTATTGGCCAAGGATTCTTTGTGAATACGATTGCCTGCATGAACCTTTTTGCTACCTCCAAAGTCGCCTTTTGGTTTTGGGGAACATTCTGATCACTACTGGCCTTGGGTTGTAGAGCATTCTGGTCACCACTAGACTTGTTGGCTAGCACCAGTGCCCGGGCGGATGGTGCATGGTCTGACTCCAATAATTTGTTGAGGAGGGTTGAATTTTGGCGTTTTAGCAGTGGTGGTGCCATTGTCGCAGGTGCATTTCAGGAATTTGGAAACAGAGGGTGTGCAATGAAAGTATCGTCACGGCTCTGTTTGTTTGGCAATGGAACACTTGTACTTCATAACAACTTGTCCTGGCACACCTTGCCTAGATGAACGACCTCCTGTTGATGATCCAAATAGTCTTCTTCGATTTCGGATGATAAGTTGGACTCTCCGGTGTTCTCACTCTCATCATTGCCCATCTGGTGATCGCTATCTTCATCTTAATTCATTAATGAAATCGGGGATATTAGTCATCCATAATACGATGCATACAGGCAGATCATTGGAAGGCAAACATTTGACAGACAATGAAGATTGGCTGCTTTCTTGAATGTGAGTGCTCTCTCTAGGTGTGCTTCTTGATTCTTGTATGAATAGTGATTCCTCACCTGGCTGGGCGTAGGTTCCATTTGCTGTAATGAAGATAGAACGTTGGGGAATGTAGGAGAGAGTGTATAATACCCAGGAAATATAGGATTAAGTGCAATAGAGTAACGGGAGAAATGGAGCAAGAATTTGCACATAGCGGAGGAGGATGCAATTCGAGGCGCGCATTGAAAGAGTTCTGGTGAGGTGACTGGAGTAGTTCATATTGATACCGAGGACTGCGGTCCGGAGTGGCGATTGCAGATGTTGTGAGCTGCGCCGGAATAGATCGATTCCTACTGCCGAATTTTAGCAACTCTTATCAACAACACTCTGTATGGATGCAAAAATTGGAGGTTGGCTAAAGCCAACGCACATAGACAATAAAACTCGCAACATTAACTAACCCTTGGTGCTGGCAACAATTCAAGCACTGAGAACCTGAATGAAAACATGAGGGCCTGCATATGACTCCTCTGAACATAGTCATTATGCATGAAAGTTAGAGCATTTGAGGTGACCGCATGGCATAGAATTGGTGCAGCATTGAGAAACTTCAGAACTCGATAGATTTGGGACCTTGTGACTGACAGCTGAGTTGTGAGGGTTCTGACTGGAGTATGTGGTATCTCCGTATGTGGTATATCTGCTGGAAGGACACGTGTATTGTCAAGATATTCTATTGTATGAGGATGCTGCAGCGAAGTATGCGATTGATAGGGCAATATCGTAAGCATAACTTCCCTTTCATGCCTTCATCTGGGCTGTGTCTGCAGAATTACCTTCACGACAATGCTGCAGTCAATGGAGGAGGGAGAGAATCTAGTGCACAAAGAAGAGATACAGGTGTCAAGAAAGAATGGTAAGGTACGATGGATGTTTCAGGGCTAATCTTATTGATTCAAGCACTCGTCAATGCCAAGACTGCTAACAAATGGCTCATAAATTCTCACTCACACTCTGATTTTGTGCCTAAATATCTAGACTACAATGGGATGAATGTGTAGTGAGACGTCAATATCACGGCAGGTAGAGGAATGATGATTGCATCCATGCAGTTCTGGGGAATTGAGGTGCACCGAAGTTTAAATGGTTATGCTTGGATTCAATGGCTGATGATTGCAGGCCCACCTTACTCTGACAGTTAATTGTATTTATCGTAGCTTTCTTTTCATAACTTGAGTATTCAACATTTTCCCTGTTCGAACTTTTCTCCAGGGTATTCGGTTCACATAATCCATTTTCGGGTAGGAGTTAAGGCAGCTCAAAAATACATTATGTCAGAATACAGTTAAGTCTGGATTTTACGCTTTGAGAACTTAGGCCTCTTTGAGTAAGTGAGGTACATTGGTGAGCGGGGAAGTTGCCGGCTATCGTGCAGGGTCTGCTGAGCAGAATCAGTCTTTGGAGTTTCTCGCTCTTAAGCTGCAGCTCTTTTGACAGAGCCCGAACTTGCAAAAGCTATTTTAGGATTTGGCAGGATTGCTCCAAAGATACTACTTAGTCAATATCGAGTTAAGTGGTGTTACTAATTGGGCAGATCTGTGCAGAGGCAGCCTTCCTCCAACGGACAGTTGACACGGAGCTGACAGTTCAAGTCATGTTAGCGGCAGGGTTCACAGACCAATCCAGCATAGATTCATATATTAGCCAATGTGTTTCGGGATGAGCCACCGGAAATTAAATGTGAGGTGTCTTGATAGATCTGTGTACACTGCGTCCACTGATTCAAAGTCGAAGTAAACATGATGAGAATGAAGCAAACTAACATATCAACTGCACTATGAACTGGGGTACATGCGCATCGGTGGCTTATTTGTCGCTCTTGAGGCGTGCCTGGGCTGTGATGATATATCCATAATGAGTCGTAGCTTGTCAAAGTTGACTTTATAAATATCCAAGCAGCTCATTCTGGACTGGATTGGCAGATCTCAGTTATCCTGCACATCAATCATAGGCCAGGACATACCCTGCAGCGAATGCTGCAGCTTAGCCAAGAGTACCTGAGCCGTGTCTCAGCATCCGACTCTCTGCGATGTGGATCAGAGGTGTGCCAGAACTTCAATGAAATGCCTGCATAAGCTGCGGCTTTGCCAAAAATTAGTGAGCCAGTGTCTCATATTCAGACACAAGTGCTCAATATCGCCTAGTCTGTTTGAATTGACAAATGGGATTGACGAATGTGCTGTGATAGATCTGTCACAATGATTTGCCCATGATTCTCTGGTGCACCGGGACCTTGACCATAGGCCAGCAACCGCAAATATGCAGGGATCGATCGATCGTAATGATATGTGGCCAAGACTATCCGGTGCACCTGAACTTCGATCATATGCCAGCATCAGCTGCGGCTTTGCCACAAATATGCAAGCTGTGTCTCATACTCTGACATAAGTACTGAATAGAGCCTAGACTGTCTTGTTGCCAAATGAGATTGCCAGATATGTAATATGCCGAAGAGACTCCGATGCACCTGAAAGTGGTTGAATTCTGCTTTTTCATGCCATTTTATTCGAAATGCATACGTGGCTTCAGGCTTCTGGTGCACCTCAGATTCGCAACTGAGGAATCATTTGAAGCGCTTTGCTGCATTATTCCCAAAATTCGACTGATACCATCTGTCATTTGATAGGTCAGCCGTGGGAACTTGTATTGTAGTGTATCAATTGACTTCATCTTGTATTGCTCATTAATTATAATCAAGCACGCCAATGAAATCCCACTCTAGCCATATCTGACTTAAGACACCTCAATTCTAACATCAGACCTTTGATTCACATCGAAATTGCAGAGAGAAAGTATTGATTTATGCAGTATAGTGTGCCTTACAAATGATGTTTTTGACTATTTGTATCAGTTAAGAAGATTATGTTGCTTGAATGTCTAAAGAGGCATACCTTGATGAAAGTGTCCTAACACTCTAAGATGAATGGTTCATCAGACTGCAACGTGTCTCCATTCTCTGTCAGCCGCTTGGTATGGTTCTCACGAAACTCCACAATCCAGCAAACCATCGATGTCGTGATCTTCGGTCGACTCATCAAGCCATGCAGGTCTCCCATTTGGGCCACTCCAGAGAGGTGGTGGAGATCACTGGCGCAGTTATCATAGCCACCAGGACCCGTATTCGGTTACCATGTGTGTGGTACTCTGTTCTGTCCCAGCTGGATAACTCATGCAAATGCCTGCCACAGTTCATTATATACCCAGAACTTCTGACTTATTACTGCATGGTTTGCTGCTGTAAGATTTAGGCCTGTCCCGCCGACTTTGGGTGTGGTTATGAATACAGAGGGATTTCGTCAATTCTGGAATTTGAGTTGCATTTCTGTGCTTTCATCATTGCACATTTCTGCATACATGTGGAATATATCCACATGATCCGCAAAAAACTTGGTTAGCCACCACTTCAAATGACGAACTTGGCCAGGAAAAGGACAATATAGCAACCCCTTTTGTGGAGGGTGTGCACTGGGGAGAGCATTTTCAATTCTCTCTTCGGGAAGGAGCGTCTCTCCTGATGCATCGTCTTCGTCAGGTTACGGATACTCCGCAGGTTCATTGACTAGCATTGGCAGCAATGTCTCTCTCAGCCATCGGAAAATCGGAGAATCCACCCAAGTGTTGAGTGGCCATTCATTGTACGATTCTGCAGAAATGTCACTGCAATCCTCCATGTCTCCCAACACTAACGGAAAACATGCTAGCCACCATCGATGAACCCTCCATGCTCCCGAAGCACCCCATGATGTGTACCTCTTCACCAGGGTCATCACATTTGCTTGCTCTTTCTCTGTCCACACAAGATCAATGAGGTGTGCATTCTCCTTTGGTATCCGGATGAGTGGTTGTCCATTGGGAAGGGTCGATTGCGACCACCGCCCCATCATCCAAGACTTGCAATCTGTATCATCCGGTGCGCCGCATCCTGTTGAGCTTCTTCATCTTCAGTCCGGATACACTGTATCAAACTTTTCACTGCAGAATACAATGCCTCTGCACCATGCTTTTCCATCACAGTATCATCTTCTGGATTTTCAGGCGCACCTGAAAACAGCCACATCATCTGATAACACCAGTCATAGAGTGAATGGAATCCTGGCGTTGCAGTGACTTGAAGTTTGAATCCAATTATCGCATTCATCGCAATTTGCCAGCCCACACTATTTTCAGTCTTGTACCAATGGGACTCATCAAATATCCCAAAACTCCATACACAGTATGAGAGTTGACTGTTACTTGATAGTTTCGCTCTGGATGTTACGGTATCGTATGAAACAAGGTGGATATTCCACCAGATGTCCGGCTGGTCATTACTAGTGTTCAGATCATCATGGGTGAGATACGGATTGTGCACACACAACGCGTTTACGAGTTTAAATTCGGTTCCATATGTCATCTTCTCGATGACACTCTTGAACGTCTCTGCCACTCTGGCATTATGTCCACCAAGATTGGTTCAGCGGCTGATGTAAGTGCAGGATGCCCCTTCAGGGGAGTTGTCTGTATCTCTGAAAGGCGGTGGGGCACTGAATTCTATCTCCGCAATGGATACCACTCCCGTTCCTCAGTGAATATACCGGGAAAGTCATTCGGTGCCATATTCACCCACTTGTCAATGGTATTCCCCCACACAATCGACAGCGGTAACCCCATTACAACTTTCTCGGTCGGCAGTTTACATCTCAATGCTGCTGCCACCAGGGTGAAAGTCTTGCCATGACCCATTTCATCCGCCACCAGTGCTCCTGGCAGATCAGAAACCCAAACTAACCTCCTCACAATGAACCATATGGCCCAAACCTGGTGCACCAGGAAATTCGTTCCGGGCAGGCCTGGAATTGAATCCTTGTCGCCTGAAACATGGTCCTCTGTTGATGGGCGAATCGGGTGGGCCTTCAGCAGCGTGACTGCCTCATCAAGACACTCATGTTCAAATTCGGTGTTGATTGTATTGGCAACAGTACACAATACTGAACTCGTATTTTCTGGTTCGAGGACCTCCTCACCATCCTCCACTTGCTCCTGAACCTCCCTGACCCCTTTGTCTGTGTTCTTTTCGTCCTCAATGATCACTTTCAGTTGCTCCGATGTAAGCTGGGCAGATAGGCTCATATTCCAGTGCTCCTGAAATTCATCTCAACGTTAGGTAATTCACAGACAAGCAACCATTTGAACGAATCTCTATGGATGGAATACAAACAATTCAATTCTTTCATCCAGAAGTTACATTAATACATGTATCATTCTGTTGCCACCATCCTCCTATCCCTCTTCTCTACCACCCACTTCAGAACCTTCCAAAGTCCATGTATAATGATTAGCAGTTGCGCATGTCTAGCTTTAACACGGCAAGAGGGGATTACCTTTGCCGGTCTAATTATGTGCTCGGCAATCTCCTTCCCTGTAGCTCTCATCATTTCAACCACAAATATCTTCACATTGTGTCCAGGTTTCAACTTGAAAGCATTTGAAAGGCAACAGTTGAATGAAATCTGGCCATAGATGGGGTTACTGATGATTTGCCCGTGTGTATATAAACCCGTATACTTTTCTTCCAAGTCGTCATGCTCCAAGGTGGACTTGAACATTGCTGTTAGAATCTATGGCTCTGTCGGGCCTCCGTTTTTGTCGATGAAATCAACCAGCTCCTCCCAGTGCCTCACATCTGTATACAAAGTTTGGAGTCATTTGGGGGCTAGAACCATATCCTTCCCATACGACACCCAGCGAATTACAACAATGAAAGTTGAATTTGACAACTCCGGGAGGTTACTTCTCACCTGTTTGCTCGTGTGCTCGCCCAGATCCATCGCCGGTTGCTTGTTGCCTCGCCTTTCTTCTTTCCTCGCCTCCTGAATTTTGCTTGCTCATTTCTTCGAAATCATCTCCACCCACGGCCAGTGAATCCATTCAACATTACCGAAATGAACCAACGGCAGCCAGTTCTCGAAGGTCTTCAAAGAATCTGCAACCGCCGTCTCCCTGTGGATGGGTCCATCTCGAACCTGTTCAAAATTGATCTGGCTCCGGATAATGGTCCGATGCTTTCTCTCCAGAAACCCTGCCACCCTTACTTTCTTCCACTTGTCGAATGCACTGTAGTAGGCCTACCCCATCGTTTGGACTAATTGCTTCAAGGAGAATTCGGTTTGCTTCACGCTGATTGGCAGTTTGCCTTCTGCACTGCCCTAGTCCGAGGAATCATCACTCTCCTCATCTGCATCATGATGGTTGTAGGAAATCTCCGGCAATGGGGCCAAGTCCACAATCCCTGCGACATCTGTTTTCCGCAGTTCCGCTGGCGGCTGGAATCTTTTCATTGGGATGCTAATCGGGGGTCTCCCAGGTGTGCCAGACGGAGGTCCAGGTGGCGGATCAGGGTTGGAAGATATTGGCCAATTAACTCGATTGTTTTCTGGCGGTCCTGGAGGCACTCTCAGTGCACTTGGGGATAATGACCCTTGTCCTGAAAACTGCGGAGGGGGGAACGTTTGAGAGCCGCCATAACTGCCTTGGTGGAGGTCATATCCTTGCCACAGTGGCCCATAACTTGGATATGCTGGGCTTGCGCTGGTGGTTGGTTGCGAACTGTGTGGCATGTTGAATGGAGACTAGTGATAAAACTGCGGAGCGCCTGGAAATGGCTGCTGTGAAGGTGGGTAACCATACCCTTGCGGCAGAAGATATCGATCAGTGTGTTTCCCAAATTGACTGTCGTTGCCTATGGCAGTTCATGAACCATTATCCGAAGATCCTGAATTGCCGTTACTGCATTGTTGCGCCCCAATTCGGCCACCATGTAGAGCCATGTACACTGTCTTCGGTGGAGATTCTTTCGTCAACATGCTCTCTGTGACCAAAGATCGTGATAAACTACTGTAGATGCGAGATGTGAGGTAGAATGAATTGGAGTATGGTTGAGTATACTGCATGTAGCAGTGACCTTCTGCGGAAGGATGGGCTGCTTATATCCCATTCTGTTGTCACGAACTGTGGTGTTTCACTACACCTTCGACCCATGAAACCAATCCGGGCCTTGAGAACAAGAAACCTTAATCGCACACATCCCGCCTGTCTTTGTTATATGCTCAAATTCATATACTAGGGTATGGGATAGGTGCTCACCTTTGTACGCTTCCATGACTTTACAGGTCATAGAAGGGATATGATATGATATCTCCAGGAACCCAACAAGAACTATATCCAGTATGAAGGTTAGCAAGAACAGGGATATAACACATACGTTGTGCGTGTACAGCCTTGCAACCTCATTCAATAGGAGGCATTTGAGTCTAGCAGCAACAGTGATTGCTTCCAATTGAGCTCCTTGCCTATCCATCATATTTCTCCTCATGATCCACGCTCCAGTCAAGAATCGTTACTGAAGCAAACATCCTACCAGCCTTATCAGTTCTCGATAATCATTGCCCGGGCATCCAGCTAGCTAGGAACCTCATCTATTCATTGTATTATGACGATCTACCTTCATTATCAGCTGCTCGGATGCTCGAGCATAGGTATAGCTCACCATGCCGCAATTACATGGTATAAGGCCCCATTGCGGTGATGACAAAAGAAACCTCCCTCCAGCATTTGGCAGGGTGCGATGAGGCTGTGAATGTGTTACGCTAACCTGAGTTAGCTCTCTTGCAAACCGATATTGCTGAGGCTCAATATCACCCCCTGAAGCATCATCGAGATTCATCCAAATACTTGTTCAGGGACCATTTCTCCAATATGGTCAACACTTGCAGAAAACATGTTAAGTGCTTGATCTGCAAAAAGATATTATTCGACCAGAACTGACTCGAGGCTCACTATCAACAATATCACCCAATATCCATGAATGAACGGCTATTACCTGAGGGGATTTGACCACCTGCAGGTTGGGATCGGCCCGAGCCATCATGGTGCGACTTCAGTCGGTGCACCTGAATGGCGATCGATGAGCATAGTCAACTGATCCATCTACCCATACACAATGTACCTGGTGCACCATCACCTGAGGATGCTCGCGACGAAGAAACTGCAGACCCCCAAAAGCCTGATCTGACTTGTACCCCAGGATCCAACACAGACGTAGGCGCATAGGCAGGTAGTTGGTGTGGTAAATGCGGGTGGCAAAGCATATGTCAAAGCAACTGGATTGTACAACAAGAAATGCAAGTAATCAGAACAATGGGATCCATGGCATCCATTCCGGTCAGCACACGACTTTCAACAGGCTCAATCATTTGGCCAATAAACGGAAATGTGGATGGATCAACATCTGAGGCATGGACTGGACAACTTCAATATTGAATCGTTTGAATCAGCAGATGCGCTATGAAAGCACCCCTTTTGACTCAATTGCGGGCTCGGCGATGAGTGTTGGATTGAAGATCATTCGCACATCTTCGGAACATTATAATACAGGGATATTTTGGAATGTATCCAGTTCCATTTGGCTCATCCCCCATCTCAGGTGCACCTCAATTTGGAACTGGAGCGTCTTGCTGGCTCGGAAATTCGCCAAATATACAGCGAGATGACCACTGGTGGTTGGCGGTGGGATAAGCAAGATCAGCTTCCTGCCGGAGCGACGGTTGTGCCAGTTCTTTGTGGATCTGACAAGACTCACTGGACCAATATTTCGGGCGACTAGCATTGCTGGCTGCAGTGTCTAGCGATTGGAAATATTCGAAAAGATATCCGCTGCAAACCTAAAAAGCCCGCCTGGATTCTTGTTGGGCTGAACGCTTGTCCCCCGAAAGGTGCCAAAAATACTGATGAGGCATGGCATTCCACGGTTGGAACAGTGCTGTCCGCACTCAGGTATCTTGACATAACTGGCCGCGGCTTGAAATGGAATTGTGCTGATGGATTCCAGCCACAGTTTTACCCTCTTTTGGCTGCCTGGGTCGGGGATTATCCCGAACATGTCATGCTTGCTCAAGTCGCATAAGGCTCCTCCCCGATGTGTGAAATTTGTAAAGGTGCCCCGATGGGGCATTCGACTTTTCGACCACTTGATAACTTAAGAAATCAGCATGTTCATTTGTAGCTTCTGTACAAAACTAATATTGATCTTCTGAACACTCTTGGTGTTCATCCAATCCGCAACGAGATCTTGCAATGCCCTCTCTGCAATGTCCATCGCCTTTGGCAGCCCAATGTATTGCATCAGCTGCTCCGCGGTTCAGTTGAAGACTTATTGCACTGGCCGTTTGTATACCTGAAAGCTAGAAATGTCAAGCATCAATTTGATAATCGATTAACATCAGTACCATGATATCCAGGCCTCCAGTGCTTCTCTAACCTATTTGATTTGTTGAAAAGGGGCTCCTGGCAGGGAAAAGAAATCCAGGGCATGATCAGATCACTGACAGTGAATTGCGCTCCAATTCTTGACTGCTCCCAGGATGCCGGGAAAACTGCAGCGGAAATAGCCTCTGATGAAATGGTGATGGGAGCAGTATAGGCATTATGTGAATTCTCTCTACTTGTCAGCCAACAAAATCATGGTGATCTTTCCCTCACAGCACTACACAATGCACTGAGGTGATTTTACAAGATGAAGGGTGCATTTCGAGAACAGAAAGTGTCAAAGTCTGCAAAGGCCAAAGTGGATGAACCGTTGGCAAGAGAATCCCATCAGTTACAAGAACAAAACATTCACAAAATCTGTGCTGCAATGGAGGTTCAGCTGTACAGGGCTGAACAGGTTACTACCTCAAAAGGAAGACGATTTCAGGTGTGCCTGAATAGAACCCAACAAGTGACAACCATATGGTCAGATACTGATCGGCAGAGGGCAATTGAGCGATTGCAGCGCAAAATCCATCAGGTGACACCTGCTAAACCAAAGATTTTCGATAAATTATGCCAACATCATGAGCGACAACTATTGCAGGAAGTCGGGAATACGGCAACCTGTCCCAGAGGCACATTCGCCAACAAACTTACTCAAATGAAGTCTGCTGCAGAAGACGAGGCCTATGGGGCGCTAAACATGATCGCCGACAAGCATGTGAAATTTCAGGTCCATCCATGCGATGCTGGGACTGAAGCCATCACCTGGAATATCGCTGATACAGACGGTGTTGTTAATCAGCTTGTCAGAGTGATTTATTGTATCACTTCGAAATACCAGATGGGGTTCATGAAGGAATTCTCCATCCGCTTGGTTGAGTTTGAAGCCTGGTGGCAGGCAATCGGCATTCAGGAGCTCCGGCAAACCATCCAACAGCGTGTAATACATTTCGGATATCCAAGATAGCATTTTGTGAGCGATACGTCTGAGTCAATTCGGCGACTGGGTTCTGGCGACAATGTCACCGGCAATAGTTCTGAACGGCTACGTATCGGCAATCTGAAAGAGGCAAATCCATCTACCAACAAAGTCCATTACATTCAACAGATGCTCTAGCACAATGACCAGTGTACCGGTCTTGACTATATGGAGGAGACACTGTTGTATCTTGCCCTTCAAGGCTGGTACGATATTGACTGTCCAAAAGTATTTAACCTACTATCAGCTGCCGATGAACGGTGAAATACGCACAGAAACCATCTTTTACGCGTCCGGAAATGTCAGGCAGGGCCATTTTTCCGCCCCGTATCACAACAGGTACATCAGTTGACAGAAACTCATGTCCATGGAGTTTGCAGAAGTATCAAATTAATCTCACTCAGAGATCCATCAGAGGATTTAGGAATTCACAACTTTGGACAGCTATTCCGTGCACCAATTGAAGAGGACTTGGGACGTGAAGTTAGTGGACTGGTGCTCGGATATGATCAGAATGTACTCATAGACAGTATATTTATTAAACTTCGGTATGGGCTGTTGTACTACCGTCAACCATTTCACTGCCCCACTCCTGTTGAGAGTCTGGGACTTGATTTCAAGGTAGAATATACCAATGCCACCCAAGGGATCATGCCTGAATCTGATAACATCTGGGTCCAATATATGGACAGTGACCTCGATAACACCTTCCATGGCCGACTTCCATGTTTCCTTGTATTATACTTCAGCTGGACTGCACTGAATCACATCCTCGAATTTCGGGAGTGCCTGCCCACCGGAAATTCAATTTTGACCTTTTCAATAAGGTGCAAGAAGACTCTACAATGGATATTACGTCCTCAAGCTCAAGAATATGCGGTGGTGATTCCAACAAAGTACAAAGATCCGCGTGGTGGGGCTGATTGTGTTGACGGGTTCATCCGGGTTGTCAAACAGACTGATATGATGCATATTGTACCAGTCGGAGCAATTGTTGGACCAGCACATTTGGTGCGAGAGAATGCTGCATTAGATAGAATCGATTGCATATGGCTTGTAAATAATCATGTGGATTTAGATACCTACTGGACTGTGTATTAAAGTTACAATGCCTGGATCAAGGTGTGCTGGAGGACGATAGTTATTTGAATTGTACTATTTGATATAACATTATAATCATCACTCCCAGAGAGTATGACTCCAGTTTTCAGGTGCACCGGAATACTCTTGGAGACACGGCCAATACTCCCCATGGCTCCAAAATTTGCACATCCTAATAGTTTGATTTGGATGCGTTTTGAAGACAACTTTACACTCTTCATAATATTCTTGGATTCTGTTCCAAAACTTCCGGAGCATTGAGGTGCACTGGTGACATAGTCTCGGAACATCTGACAGCACATCGCTTTGCATATAGCCTATCTGGGAGCATCTGGGAGCATCTGGATGACTCAGTGTGGCTGTTCAGAGTTGCTGAGTTGTTCAGTTATGACTTCCAAACCATTTTACATTTTGCTGATGTCGCTCATGCCAATAACGGTAATTTGGCAGGCGCTGACCCAGTGTTGGATCCGAAGAACACAGAAAACAACTCGGAAAGAAAGAAAGATGCAGAAGAGAGGACATTGCACTGAACGGCCAAGGTTCACAACTTTTTGGAGATGTCACAGCACTGCCAAAACCTACGTGCTACACAGAGCGAATCTCACGCTCAAACCAAGCAGATGACGGCCGTAGGATACATTTCGGATACGGAAGAGATCGTTAAGCATCCTGGTCACTCTTTCAACATAATGGTGTGGCTGCATTGAAATTGTCAGAAATATCTCCTTTGCAACCAGCTTTCTCTGCAAAGAACCTCCCAGCAGGACGAACTCAAATAGTAGATGTCCGCCAAATCAGACGAATCAACTGTCATCCAGTCGAAGGTGATGAGGATAGTGCATCTGAAAGCCTTTTGGACACCAACTATTGGCTTAACTGGGATGGGGACTTGGATAATCCAACTGACTGCGAAGACGATCTCACGGCAGACATCGAATCTGATATTGGGAAAGTCAATGCCATCGAGGTTCCGGAATGCCCAGAGCGGCGGGATGTGAGAGCCACGCCAAATGTTCCCAGATTGATTCGGCCTACATGCAAGTAGAAGAGGCAGGCTGAAAAGGTGTCGGTGACTGTCAATACAATTGAAACGAGGAGCAATATGGGAGTGGACACAAAGTAGGACAGAATGCATCAATGTTTCACCCACTTGTTTATTTGTCATGACCAAGAGTTTCTGTTAGAGATATATTTTGGGCAAATGGTGAGTAGTAGCTTGTAAATATCGGTTGATAAACAGATGTATAGCAGGCGCAATGAATCTTGTGGCATGATATGTAAAGTGTAGTTGTGTGAGAGCGAACAGTGCAAGAATGTTACTGTGCTCGGCTTTGCCACAGGGCTGAGTCTCAATCTGTCAGAAAGACAGCCAATAAGTTCAAATCATGATGAAAACTATCATCAATGGCAGCAGTTGTTGCATGGACAATACATTGAAATAAGCGTCAACGGAGCGTCAACGATTTGTGGTTTTGTAAGTACGGTAATTAATGAATGATTTGGTCGCCGTTATGCATAACCGACGCATTGGCAGCTGTTTTAGGCAAAAGAGACAGCAACAGGGTCACCGCCTGATTCTGAGGCTGAGCGTCAAAGGAGCGTCAATGATTGTTAGCTTCGCATCTTGGGTAATTTATGTTCTGGTTGGTTGCAGACACCCATTTATCAGATATTGGCTGTCTTTACTGGCAAAAGCAACAGTGACATGCTCCCTACCGCAGCCTCAAAATGAGCGTAAATGGAGAGTCAACAATGTTAGTTCTTCCATATTAGGTAATCATGACATCTTGTAGATTTTCTTGCTCATAACGGAATGATTGACCACCCTGGGAGGCAACAGTTCAATATATCAAAGGTAGCACACGGATTCCAAACCAATCAATATTGCAAACTGCAAAACATGCAAAAACGTATTATTGGTTGTTGCAAATGCAATATTGATAAGATACTATTAACAAACTGCAACGACAAGAGCCTTATATGAATCTATAGATGGACCTGCTGGGTGACCTGCTGACAACCCGCCCAATTCAGATAGCTTGGGAGCATACCATCGAACCTTGCCCCAGTTGAAGACTCGGGTTTATTGACGACCCTGACAGCCAATTTGGCAACGGTGTGGTTTGGACCTGGACCAGGACCAGAAGTGAAGGTCCGGAACCATTGCTTACACTAATGGTCACTATCATTGGTCAAATTCAGCCATGAGGGATCTTTGGAAACAAGGACTGCACGCTTCATTAAACGTACGGAGCAAGTAGTATTATTGTTGTGACGGCAAATCCACCTGGGCAACTTAGGAGTATGCCGAGTGAAGATTTGTGATATTGAAAAAGGAAGTGTGAACCATTCATCAAGTGCTCATTGTCACATTCGCAAAAGTGGGTAAACTGGTCATAACACTTGAAAACAGCATCACAACAACTCAATGAATCCTCAGGAACCTTAAAGCAATGACATAATTCAGGGAAACCTCAGTTTGATTTTTTTTGAGTTTGTGGGTAGATTAAACTAAATAAATTTAATGAAGAAAATTAAGTTTTTACTGATGCTCCCATAACACCAATGACACAAAATAAGAGACACGACCCTGGAGTCATTTCCTGTAACCTCTGATAATGCACATGGAATTTACCCATTGCACAACCGAATTATTACTGTAATGCAACCATTGCACTGCAGATAGTATATACCACATTTCATGGATAATAGTTTATTGTCGTCACAATTACTCATGTATTTGCTACTCTAACATCTTGTTTCACATCGTTCATATGGATCCTTTCAACTCTGACATACTCACCCAGTCAACTCTGACGAGCTCACACCCTGACACTCATGACCCTGACACGCTTGCTCCCGGAACTCTGACATTCTCACTCCCACAATGCTGACATGGTTGCTCCCACAACTCTAACATACTCACTTTCATAACTAATATGCTTGCTCTCACAACTATGACCTACTCACCATTAAAGCTCTGACATGTGTGGTCTCACCACTCTGACATGCTCACTCTCACCTCTCTGACATTCTGGCTTCGCTGGGAGCCAGCTGGTAGTGGTGGATCCGGCTTCGCTAGCAGTGGTGAATCCAGCTTCGCTGGTACGGGTGAAAATGGCTTTACTGGTAGCACTGGAAGCAGGCCAGAAGCAGTGGATCAGGCTTCAGTGGGAGCGACCTGGTAGGGGTGCAACTGAATATGCTGCTAGTGGTGTGACTGGCTTCGCTGGAAGGTGTGGATCTGGCATTGGTGGGAGCAAGCTGGTAACAGTGGATATGGCTTCGCAGGTTGGGGAGAAACTGCCTTCGCCGGTAGGGATGAAACTGAGTTTACTGGTAGCAGTGGATCGAGCTTCGCTGGTTAGGGTGTACCTGGCTTTGCTGATATGTGTGAATCTGTCTTTACTGGGAGCAAGCTGATAGTGGTGGATCTGGCTTTGCTGTTTGGTTTTACACTGGCTTCGCTGGCAAGGGTGAAACTGGCTGTGCAGGGAACAGAGTATTATTATTCGCTATGAGCTAACAAGAAGTTTCCAACCTGGCTTCGATCTCACAACTCTGACATGCTCACTTTCACAACTGATATCCTTGGTCTGTCAACTCACAACTCTGACATACTCACGTTTAACACTCTAACACGCTTGGTTTCAAAGCTCTGATATGATCACTCTCAGCTCTGTGACAATCTGACCTTGCTGGGAGCAAGCTGACAGTGGTGGATCTGGCTTCGCTGGTAGGGGTGAAACTGGCCTCACAGGTAGAACTGGAAGCAGGCAACAAACAGTGGATCAGGCTCCGGTGGGAGCAACCTTGTAGGGGTGCAATGGGCTTCACTGGTTGGAGTGAAACTGGCTTCCTGGTTTGGGTGGATCTGGCTTCGCTGGTAGGTGTGGATCTGGCTTCGCACCCAGGGGTGGATCTGGCTTTGCCTCTGGCAGTGGAGGTCACGGCGGCACGTGACCCTGGCCGGGTAAGGGCCATTCTATATAGTCGGCTCGCCACAAGCCTTAGATCTCTAGCGATAATCGTACCTATACATCTACATCTACTATCACTCGCATTCACGTTTGCAACCGTATCCTTGTAATTACCATACGTATTCCTATAAGGCCGGACGCAGGCATACGTGCCCTTACACTATTATCGCTTTTTCAGTATACGGATACGTTTCGCTGATGGGATTAGGAGTAGACAAGTTATTACCCCTTGTTCCGACAAGCAACACAATGGAGTGAACAATTCACAATACTGCCCTCCAAACGAGATATCAAAGCATGATTACTGCGATGCACCACCCTTTCATTATTCCACGATTAAATTGAGCCCCCTGACGACAGAGGAGTAGAGCTCGGAGAACAACGGCGCACAAGGCGCGTCACCGGCAACAAAGACGATGATTATCACCAAAGAGTCCAAGACGACAACAATTACTTCGAATGGCTGCAATCGACCACCGGACACCAGAGAACTCGTAACTGCACCGCTGACCGCATCAATTCACGGCCGAAACCTATAGAGCTCAGAGACCTAATGGCGCACAAGGCGCGTCGCCGACATTAAAGACGATGATCACAAGTACAAGACCATTCCTACAAGTCAATTGAGCGTGATCACCAGTCCAAGCACCTACAATCAACCGAGTAATCTTACCCCTGAATGCGGCCATATCGAGGATCAAGGCGAAGTCAGACGATTTCCGAGTCAGCACAGTTATGACTGCATTTCTCCCAATCGAGCCAAGTGCACCTATCTCAGTTTGCATGTACACCTACGGCTCTAGCAACCTCGAAGATGCCCACATACAGCAGCATTCTACGGCAAACCTACGGCTACTCATACCTATTGAGGAAGATCTGACTACGATTGAAGCACTCTTACCGCCATGAACATCTGCACAAGGGAAGTGCACTGACGGAGATGACACACTACAATTAAGGACATTGAGGATGAGAAGCTTTCCCTGGATTGAAGCGAACTTATAGTGGCGATACACTGCGCAGTGTGAAGTGCATTTTCGGTCAAAGACACAATTCCACAAACTCCCTATGACAACTACAATGACTACATTGACTAGGATCACCTCAGCACAAGTTTTATTGACAATCGAAGTTCACCTACCATATGAATGATCTTCGACTGCAATTACATTAACGACAAGGGAGCAATCGACAAATCAAGCACCAACGACCATTTGACACTCAGCAGGTGGAAACTAGTGGCAGCTGAGACACTAATGATGACTCTGGACGAAAATGTTAAGTCAATATCTATTCGGCAAACATAGTTCACGATGTACAAATACCAGACAGAAATGGCGAGATGCAACGCCTACTGGTTCTTATCAACTGCGGCGCAAACAGCATCTGTATATGAAGACACCGAGGCTTCTCAAGGCGACTCGGGATATCTCATTAGGCGGCACACATCACCACCCTCGGCATTGAACGGATGAGTGATGCAACATTCAAAGGATACCAGAAGATGCGGATCACAGTCCAGTACTTGGACTATCTTGCACTGGTAGACAAATCAGACGTGCTAGTCATGCCAATGCATGCATACGATTTAATACATGGCTTACCATGGTTCCACAAACAAAATCCTGACATCGACTGGGCTCGATTGACTCCCTGTGATTACCGAGTGCGAGTGGAGCGGAGGAATGACACCGATGACTACGGCAGTGGCATCGAAGGTCTCACAAGCTGAAACTGATAACCATAAGGTCAATGACCAGTTTCTGGGGCGCGGTCCAGGTATACAGACACTCGGAGCAACCGCATTCGACGATCTTCCAACTAGCATTGAAGTCATCGTAGCATCTGCCCAACAGACTGGGGAATGCATATGGCTACTGGGAGCGACTTTGGAAGACATCACCTTGGATTCACCAGGTAATACAGACCGAAGGGCTGGACGCGACAAGCAGAGAGCAGCGGCGGTAGTTGCGGCAGAAGAGCAGCTCCGAGGAGATGCTTGAATGACTGCTGCCTGCTCGCCGAGACCCAAAGGGAGTGATTGGATGGCGGGGCTTGGCTCCTTTGTGGGCGAACCGTTGATGACAAGGCCACCTGGATATTCCCTTCCACCACATCCATCATTTCTTTGATTCTTTTGGCTACCATGGACGGAGCAGACTCAGAGCCGTACGAATACAGGCGAGTCTTCAATTTGGAGATAACCCCGACAGACCAATGACATTTGAGAGCGAAGAGCACACTCAGGAACGTTGAAGACTTATAAACTACAATTGGAGGCCCGGGCATGAGATAATGTCCCAGATACGAGAGACAACGGTCCTGCAGAAGGCTACTTATAGAGCAACAAGCTATCGTTGAGACTATGAGAATTCTATTTATGAGCACTGATATGCCCATCCCGGTGATACCTGGAGATGGATGACAATCAATCTTTGACTATGGCAACATACACGAAGTTATGTGGAATTCTACCCTATCTTCAATACTTTCAATGACAATCTACGAGACTACCAATTGAATGCCCAAATGCAGATATATGTACCAGCTGCCTTGCCGTACCGAGTACAATCCCGACTACTATTCAAGAGACCAAATCAAGTGCCATATGGCAGAAATTACAATGCCGATTACAATGCCAAATACAATGACGATTACAATACGGAATACAATGCCATACCTGATTCGAAGTCACATTACCCAGCATACTCCCGAATAACATCCCGACTGTGACTCAGCGATCCCGACATACACAACTACAATGACCCTTGACAACTGCAAATCGATGTTCCCTCCGAAGCCATATGAGATTGGTCGCCGGTGGAGCAACGACTTTCAAAAGAGGGGGATGACTTTACCAGAAGCTCAAACAACCCCTACAGCAAACAATTACTGTCCCGGAAGTGCAGGAACAATGCACTATAAGATCCATTCACCAATTGAGAAGGCTATCAGCGGCAAGTGCACCTGGACATGAATCGACTAGTGGACTCAGAGAACAATGATAAGTCAACCGAGTCAAGTAATGTGATGGCAAACACACCTAAAGATGAATCGACAAGCAAACCCGGAGGAGAGCTAGCGAGCACACCCCATGATCCAAGACCATAAGTTCACCTAGCATATGACGGATGTCCAGTGGACCTGCAAATGCACCAGATAGACGATAAGTCAAGCGAGCCTGATCCATGCCAAACGAGAGCAAATATGGGAACCGAAGCAGTTCCGAACGAGATACCAAACGACCGCGACATGCCTACCGAATTGGTCCCGAACGAGATTGAATATGACCACCGAGTGTACTCAATAGTCTATCAAATGTCATCACAAGAGTCAGTCGAGAGAACTACCAAGAGATGATCACGGAGATCTCACAGCGATGGATATCACTGCCGAAGGACTTCACATGGAGATCGAGAGGATTACCGGGAGCCTTTCCATACCAAGCGACTGACTGAGACGGTTACCGAATGGCGTACTGAAGGATCAAAAAACTATTGCCGAGCGGCATACCCAACTGAATGCCAAACCACATTACCAGAGGCCTACCAAATGCGTACCAAGATGGCCACAGGGAGAAGAGGGCCACCAAGACCCTACCAAATGCCGAATCAAGAGATGCCGGAATCCGCATATGCAAAGCCGCTTTCCAAGAGCAGAAGCGCGCTACTATTGCGGTGAGTATGACCACCCAGTGTGAAGCTTACGTGTTAGATCTGGATCAATGATATACCGCCCACGCCTGATGCAATTGGCGCATTCTACTATCCTCAAATGGTCACCAACGAGTCACATATGAGAACTGACGGCTATGACAATGCCAGGAGCGAAAGCTCACATCATTGCCCAAAGTCAAGACAAGGCGCCGTTGCAAATGAGGTCGAGATTGAGCGCATTGGGACGCATCATTCGACAGTAAGTCCACAGGCAGAACAAGTCACGACGAGGCATAGCCGTTGCAATGACGTCAAGATTGAGCGCATCGGGACATCTCATCCGACAGTAAGTCAACAGGCAGAGCAAGTCAGGATAGACACTGGACAGTGGGCGACGCAGAAGGACGACCGAGGCAGAACGAAGATAGTCTGCAGATCAAGCGAAAGCCGAACTGAATTACGTATCGAATCACCGATGAATCCCAATATCAATTCGGAGATCCAAGTGACACTGCTACGGAGCCACGATGGCAATCGACAATGGATATGATCGAGAAGTCGTCGATGGAGCGATGAATTTTCAAAAGAAGCAAAGAGATGATCTCGATGGCGTGATGCAGAGCCTCGATAACCCTAACCCAGTCACGTACCCACTCAATTGCGTGGATTTGTAGTGGTGGGAGCCATTTTCCCACCACACTGAGTACCGATGACTACTGGTCGCAAGATATACTTCACAGAACATGATGAAGCAGTGCACAGAGCTCAGACAGCACTAGTGTGCTTGAACTTGGTAAGTATAACCATATTAGAGAAACTTACGTGTTAGGTGTCTACGAATGAGACTACACGAAATTGAAGTATACGATTGATGGCTGTGACTGATGCCGGCGGCAGAAGCTCCCATCGATGCCAAGTCATGAGCAGATGCTCTACCGCCCTAACGAATTCCGACAATGACCTACGCCGAGATACCCAGGCTACCAGTGCGGTACTGGATGGCTGGTCGGACGCTGTATGAGTTCGGGAGTGGAGACAAGAAGGAATGGAGGTCCAAGGCTCGGGAGCGGAGGAAATGAGTCAATAGTTTCGGAACTCGGAACAGCAGGAAAGTTATCAGTTGGGCATTCCTTTCTTCTGTTTCTTCTCTTCTCTTCTCTTCTCCATCATTCATCACTTCTTTCGATCTCGGCCCGGTATGTATGGCGTCGGTATGGGTTTTACCACCTCCAGATCACAGTCGATGGGGGGTGGAGTTTCCCTGTGCGCCGGATCCGCCGAAAGGTCACCCTGAGCGGTACTGAATGGTTGTGGGACTTATGGGTTCGTACGATTGTGTACGTAGGATGATTGTTTTATTCTATGTTTCCCTTGTCTTCTCTTCTCCTTTTCATACCACTTTGCTTCCTTGGATCTTGGCGCAGTACAAATGGTGTCGGCATGGGTTGTTACCACCTCTCGATCACAGCCAAGGGGAGGTGGAGTCTCCCCGTGCGCCGGATCCACCGAAAGGCTACTGTACGGTGCCAATCGGTAGCGAGACGTTTGAGTTTGTACGAGTACGTACGTGGCGCAATTGTTTAATGCTTCCTTTCCTTTTCTCTTGTACGGTTTATACACCCCAGGAGGTCTGCACCAAAAGAGAGGGATAATGTCACGGTGGCACGTGACCCGGGCTGGGTAACGGCCATTCTATATTGTCAGCTCGCCACGAGCCTTAGATCTCTAGCGATAATCTTACCTATACATCTACATCTACTATCACTCGCATCCACATTTGCAACCGTATTCCTATAATTACCATACGTATACCTATGAGGCCGGACGCAGGCAAATGTGCCCTTACAGTGGATGCGGCATAGCCTGTAGTAGTGGATCTGGCTGTGCTGAGAGTTGGTGGTGGGGTAATACATAAACCTCATGGAGGGATGATTTAAGAATATAATGTCTGCTGGTGGTGATGGTCATGGTGCTGGTGATGGTGATGGTGGTGGTGGTGGTGATGGTGGTGATGGTGATGGTGGTGATGGTGATGGCAGTGATGGCAGCAATTTAAAACACAGGGTGAAGAAAGGGTATACAGTATGAGAAATATACTTCATTCTGTACATGGTTATCACACATGGTGATATATGGTAACACTCCCATAACACTCCCTTAACAGTACAAATATATAGCATTGCACCATCGTCAAGGGTAGCCATCTGTAATTCAGCAGTTACCACCATTGTAAATGTCGATTATGGTAGCACAGAACCTTTTCCTAACTGGCAAGGAGGCCTTAAACAAGTGAATATGGAGCAGTATTTGGTGGTGGTCGATTTGGATGCAGTCAATCTGCAGGCGGTCAATCTGCAGGCAGTCAATCTGCAGGTGGTCAATCTGCAGGCGGTCAATCGGCAGGCTGTCAATCTACTGGCCGTCAATCTGCAGGTGGTCAATCTGCATGCAGTCAATCCGCAGGAGGTCAATCTGCAGGAGGTCCATCTCCAGGTGGTCAGGCAGGAGGTGGTGAAGATGGAGGTTGTCAACTAGGAAGCATTCAATTGGGAGGAGGTTGATTGGGACGCGATTGATTGGCAGGCGGTCAATTGGGAGGCAGTCAATTGGGAGGTGGTTGCTTATGATGCAGTCAATTGGGAGGTGTGACAGCAGCTGGGACTCTATTCTTTGGTGCACTCATAGTCATGCTAATGTTGAAAGCAGTGTACAACAATGTCCAGTGAGAAATGAGAGATACGATATGACAGACTGGCCAGGAGCAGGAGACAGTCAATCATGGGTTGATACTGCACTCAGTTGATGCTGCATTTGGTATATGGTAATCTTGGTGTATGCCGTACTCCGTGTTAACTGATGATTATGGCATGGGAAGATAGAGAGAGAGAACGTACTGTTGTATTCCCAGTTGATATTTGAGTTGAGGACAAGAGAGCAAGATATGAAAGCAGATTTGGAAAATCAGCATGTGAAACTGGAACTTAAGAGAATTTTGTGTACAGGCCAATTGGCTATTCCCAATTCAGAAGGCAAGACTCCTGATCCGGTGGATCAGTACACTGATTTGATATATTCTTCATCCAATCAGGTATGTTATAGCACTGATTTCCAACATCCGCTGGTATGGGTCAGACTATTCCTGTCTTCTTCCCCCATCTCTCGTTCTTGTCCATAACTCTGCCATCATCATGGAACACATGGTTTTATCATCCTTCCCGGTAACACTATACCATGATCATGAGTTATTCCTGAGTGCAGCATACACCTAGTACAGCATACATGGAGCACATCTCAGACTGAGTACAGCATAAACTGAGTGCAGTATATGTTGAGTACAGTATACACAGAGTGCAGCATATACCGAGTACAGCATACACCCAGTACAGCATATACCGAGTACAGCATATACCGAGTACAGCATATACCGAGTACAGCATATACCGAGTACAGCATATACCGAGTACAGCATATACCGAGTACAGCATATACCGAGTACAGCATATACCAAGTACAGCATATACCAAGTACAGCATATACCAAGTACAGCATATACCTAGTACAGCATATACCAAGTACAGCTTATACCAAGTACAGCATACACCAAACACACCATATACCAAATCCAGCATACACCAAATACAGCATATACCAAATACAGCTTACTCTGAGTACAGCATACCCATAGTACAGCATCCATTGTGTACAGCATCTACTCATGATAGACTATCTTCCCTGTAGTCTCATGATTACAAGTTGTCCCCTGAATGCGGCATCAGCTTTTGGCATACCTCCCAACAAGATCGACTCCCATCAGCCAGCTCTCCATCAGAGCAGAAAGGTCGCTACAACTCCTCTCATTTCCACAGTTGTAAGTTAACTAGCCAATGAATTGAGTCTCAGCACCGATCTGAATTGCCAATTGACTGCGTCAAGCTTGACTGCCTCCAGATTGGCTATCGCAAAGTACTCCTCTAAGTTTGCTCGATTATGACATTTTTGTACATCCTCAAATTCACTCAATTCTGGCCTCCAAGTTTGCATGATCATAGGTAGCAATTCCATCCCCAAACTCACTTGATCATAACCTTCAGGTGTATCTCCACACTCACCCAATCATATCCTCCATGTGCAAATCCACACTTGTTTGATAATCCCCTTCAAGTCCATCTCCAAACTCGCTCAATGCTGGCCTCCAAATGCATCTTTATATTCACTTGATTGGCAACTTCAGGTGCACCACCAATTGCTCTCACACACCACCTGCAGCCAGTCCAGATATATCAGGTATAGATGGATATCTATATAGATACATAGATATATAGTTACATAGATGAGAATACAGATAGAATACAAGAGTTTTAACAATTGTTTAATGATAAGTAGTAATGATGATTTCCTGGCACACTAGCAGCACTTCGCAAGTTGTTGTTGTTTGTGCTAGACTGCTCTACTGTAGTTCATGGTGCTTCCAGGATTGTTACCTGCATTCCCAGGTGCTTCCAAGCATGGTGTCTGCCTTCTCAGGTGCACAGACGCTTGTCATCTACTTTCCCAGATGCCCTGAGGCTGCAGTGTCACCTGTTTTCCCAGATGCTTCTCTAGTTGTCACAAAACCCCCACTGTCCTTGCAGACTGATTGCTAGCACAGCCAGGTGTATCTGAAGGCCACTGCATTGGTCTAGTCAGTTCTGGGATTTGACTGCTTTGGGATTCTGGTCTAACATTTTCCAAATACTCCCAGAGGTTCCCAGTGACTAAAGTACATTTCACTGATGCTACAGTATTTATCATGATCTATATAGTTTCAATCTTGATTAATTTATTACACTACAATATCAATACTACCAAGGAAAGCTCTAATCAGTATATCCAACTATTTATCTTTAAAGATAATATTCAAATCTTTTAGAGTTGTTCACAAAGAACTTGTATAATATCAATGTAGTGTGTATTTTATACGGACTATACCTTTGATAAAGATCCCAATTTAAACTGATGTAAGTTCTGTATAAAACAGAAGAATTATAGTTACTTATTGAGTTTTATTTTATTTTCAATTTCGATATACTAGATATATATAACAAATGAGATATAGAACTATTCAGTTAATTTTTATATAATCTGTAGACTATTGATTATTGTTGGAAAATACAACTAGTGTAATAGTATCTATTGATAATACTAGGAAATGCCAAAATCACCCAGACTTTTAACTGGTAACAATAAATATTATCAGCAATTTTCTCCAAATCTCTATTTAGTCAACTGGAGCAACTTTTCTGATATATATCTTTAAAAGCTAGTATTTCTAATAATATGAAAAATATATTTTTCAAATATTCTCTACTTTATCTCCTCTACAATATGGAATGATATGTCTTTTGATATAAATTAAAGTATACAATTGGCAGATAATATGTAATAATTGTTTTGTGAACTTTTGCTTACTATAATCATCTAGTGCTAGATAAATATAGAGTGGAGGTTAGTGTTGAGAGTATGCAACATTGTCTACATCTGTTGTTTTCAGATGTTATTGCAGGGTGCAATGAACCAATGGCTCGGCATACAAATTGGAGTTGATACAGCCTTAAACACCCGCAATTTACCGCTCTGCGATCAAAGCCTTCAACTCCACCACTGCTATAACTCGGATTCGATATCTATCTATCCTTACCCTTCCTATTTAGCCTCTTGCTTCTGAAATTCGTTAATTCTATAGTTTTACTTGCTACATTTCCACTAGCATCATCTTGTTTCAAATTTGTTCAAAATATCCAAACCCCTTTGATGCAATCTAATCCTCCATCTCCCTCCCAAAATCCATACACCTACAATCCCCTTCATACAATCGTCACTGACACCCAGGGTACTTTCACATTTTGCCTGAAAGGACGCACAGGTCCTGGTGGTCCCTCCCTCCATATGCAGACAACCGAGCAGTTACTATACCAGTGCTGGAGAGAATAAGTCGCATGATGAATGGTCTCTCCAGTTCCAACCCGTTCTCAGGAGATCCGGTCGACTCGGACTATCCCCCCGAAACACATCCTCACTACTTTCCTTCCCCTCCGCAAGGCAACGGCAATAGCAGTAATTCTAATATCTACTTGGACCCGTACGATGCCTCCGCCTCTTCCAATCTTGGGACCTCGCCAACGCGAATGACCACAGGCAAGAGCGGCCGGGTGATTGAGAAGCTTATGGCCGAGAACGACCGATTACGGCGGGAGCTGAAGGTTGAGACCACTGCGCGCGAGGAGGAACGGAAAGCCAAGGAAGCTATACGACAGGCACGGGACTCGTTGCAAAGCACAAACCAAAACCTCATCCTCCAAAACAACATTGATAAAAGTTCTCTTGCGCGCAAAGACCGGAAGATTGATGAACTCAAGGCAGACAGGACTTTTGAGAGAGAGCGGAGGCTCGAACTGGACTTCAGGGCAAAGATCCAACTTAAGGAGGGCGATGCCCAGGTGCAGCAACTCAAGAATACCCTGTCAAGAGAGAAAGAGGAACGTAAATTGGCTGTCAACCAATACGATACCGTGCGGGAAGGGTTCAGAAGGTTAGACGACAGCTATCGGCAACGCGTTGAACGGTTGCGCTGTCAACTGGGGGCTGTACAGGCAGAGCGTGAGAGAGATCACCAGTTTTTACTACGGTTGGAGGTGACTGTGGAACAACAACGTCAAGAGTTGGAAAAGCTACGTCTAGCAAAGAATAGAATCTCGGAGAAATGTGAGGAGGTTTTAGATGAAGCGCAGGTAGAGATGAGGAGGATACAGAAAATGGCTCAGAGTCAGGAGCAGATATTAAGGAAAGCTGTGGAGGATGCTCAAACTACCGTGAAGTCGCTACGACATCTGATCGGCGTCGAAAGAGCATTCCGACCAGAGGAATAACTGCTAGAGGCTTATTTCCGGGGGGTTTTTTATGTTTAATTATATAGGTGGTAAGAGCAGCTTGGCGGAGTGAACCCCATGCATTTCGGTATTTTCTACCATGTTCATTCCTGAGTGTATTCTGCTATGATTCAATACGTTATTGCAACCGTCTGTATTTTTAACATTGTCTCTTCCCATTTAGGGGAAGCACAAGGATTATTTGTAGGAACTGGCGCATGGGTTTTAGTACCTCATATGTAATGACAATACTGGCTGTAGTATATTTGCTACTATATTTTTCGTCTACGACACAAGGCGCGGGTAAGATATGCCTTAAATTTGAGAAGTGGGACTTGTAGTAGGTGCTAAGCCACCTAAAGTGTAGCTAGTCCTGTTGTCATGGGTTGTTCGAGTTGAGTTAAACTTCAACTAATTTCAGTATAAGTGTATGGTGCAGTATATTGGTCAAAATAAGTTATTAACAATTCCAAGCAAGAAATGTATGAAATTAGGCAGGATATGTCCATCAGTTTCCAATGCTGCTGGTTTGAAACTTGATATTCTGCTAATAGACCAAGTTGTGTCTTGACATTGTTATTCTAGATCAACTTTGTGTAAAAAGTAGTGGCATTGGGTGTGGTACACATACTCAATTTACATTTGGTGGTGTTAACACAGTAGTGTATATTTCAAAATTTATTGCAAATTGCAAATAACTTCACAACTGTACAGGGGAAACAAGATTGGACCCTGCAGTCTGATAGATCATTGCAAGAGCTATATGTGTAGAAATATTATTATTATTGTAGAAATGTAAAGGATAATGAACATGTAAATCTATATTCATAAAGTTGACAGAGTATTGAATAGCAGTTACCTATCAATTTCATACATATTTGGAAAAGGAATTTGGTTGAAATAGTATGACAGTATATTTAACTTTGTAACTCTGAATTGAGACATGTCTTGACAAATTCAAACCAGTGGTAATTAAAATAGAAACTATTTGTATATTTCAAAAGGTGAAATTCCCTTTACTGTTATATAACTTAAACTGTCATTACACTAGATTCTTTTCTACTTTTCAATATCTACCTAGCTGCTATTGGAGTATCTACTACTATACTTCAGGAACTTTGATGATGAGAAAATTATGATGTGCTTCTTAATACTGATGAGAATTATATGTGCAAATTGATATTGTATACCAAGAATTCCAGTTGTATATAGTAGAATTAGATGGTTAAGTTGTCAAGTTGATGAGGAAACTCCTTAATTGCAAAATATCTGAACTGTATCTATTGCTTGATAGCTGTACATATATAAATATCAATATATTCCAAACTATCAGCTTATAAACTCTCAATTTTATGGAATTCAGTTAGTTGCTGCTGGGTGAATTTATAAAATACATCACTGATTTCAAATCCAGATTGGCAGAAAGTATATTCAGTTTGAACAAAATTGATACTTAATCAAAATCAAACGATACTAGAGGTGACAAGAAATAACAACATCTCAGATAATATTCAAACTGTATAATTTTTTCATTGTGGTTTTCTTATATTTCCTATAATATTTTATTTAATTACTCTTTACCAAACGGATTCACTATTTGTTGTATATTTTCAACACTTTGGTCTAGTCTGCAATATATTTATATGAAGCTATAGTAATACCAATTGATAATGTTATTAATATCACTTAATATAGACTGGAATTGAATAATATCAAAACTTTACATTGATTTGACTAAATAATTATTATGAGACATGATGTAGACTCTAATAGGCAATTCAGTGATATTATTTGACAACTTTACAGTAACATATAAATGTACCATAAGTGTTTATCAGATTTACAGTAGAGGATAAAATCACAGAAGAAGAGGATTCCATCAGTTTCATTTTATGCTACTGGTGAATTGAAAAACAAGCTGAATTCAAATTCTGTTCCAGCATGAATGGAGCATAAATTGATATCTCTATCACCAAAGTGCATTTGAGTCACCAGGATGCATAAGGAGTATTTGAGAGTTGTTGCAAAATAAACCCATAATTCTAATTTATGGGAAGTAATGAAACCATTAATGGAGCCTTGCAGTAAGCTTCAGATCTATGAAAATATAAGATATCAGATTTATGTACTATGTGAATACTTTGGGCAGATTCAAGTTTAATAAAAGTACTGTAAAAAAGATTGCAAACATCTAAGAGTAATCCATATAATACATATGGATATCAATACAGTTTGTAAGTATATCTGAGGTCACTGGATTCCACTTGTAGAGTATAGCTCAATGTACTTCAAACTGTTGAATGTACTGCAATATATTACCCTTTATGGCATAATTATCATGAACATTTATTGATTAAGATCTATAGGTCAGTATTTATTGTGAATTTCTATACCTACTAGCAAACAACTTCAATAGATTATCATTTACATTGTACTCTCCAGAAATGACAGATGAAGGTGCATGATTTACCAATAACCTGTACATATTTCAACATATTTACCCTACTCAGAATGCCAATTTGTTTAATCAAATCTGATAATACTGGTTTCTACTTTGGCACCCATCCAATATCAGCAAATTGTAATACAGTTTGTAAGTTATAATGAAACAACTCAGCAACGCTGAAGACCTACCGCAATCCTTCTAGCAGCAACCAGATTCTCCCAGTCAGGCTGAGTGCAATGCAAAGTACTCTCAAGTACTATGCATCTACTTTCAGGGTCTCCTGAACATTCAGAAGTTGTGAAACTGAATACAATACTATCCGGAAGAGTGTATAATTCTTTTCAGAATGTGAAATATTCACACCAGTAGTATACTGAAAATCTGGATGTACTAGCACAATTGGCTACATTCCAAAATCAATTCCACTGCAGCTTGAACCTTAAACAATACTGTCCGAAAGTGATTATTATATTGTCTATATCACATTCTACATTTTGACAAACTGTTCAACTTTAACTCCAATTCACCTGGGTTCAGGTATTTTCAGTAAAATACCATCCAGTAGGTAACAAAATCTGCATAATTATTTCCAAGCCATATGCTATTGACTCTGTTGAATTCAGCATTCTCTGGCACCAAATGGGTTGGTGCAACTATTACTTTGATGGGTATAATATGTATCTTATTAGTCAGTTTAACTACCTGGGTAAACCTGACAATGAAATCTACCACACCATTTACGTCTGCGTACTTTGTTGCATTCATGCCTGTGTATTCTTGAGCTTGAGAATGTAATAACTATGGTTTATGCTTCTTGTGCCTCATTGAGAAGATCAATATTACATTTCCTGCTGGCAGCCACTCCTGAAATTGGACGATCGGATTTGGTATTATTCCACTGTTGTCAGGTTCCACAACTGGAGGAGATCATTGTTGGAAGGAATTATCGAGGACATTCTCTCCAGGATGCTTGAATGTTTCCTGGATGTTGTGGGATTCAGACATAATCAATCGGTTTGGATTGGTATACTCTATATTACAGTCTAGTTACAGATGTTCAACAGAAGTAGGGCTGCAAAATGGTTGATGGTTGTACAACTGCCCAGTCTAAAGGTTATTCAGTATACAGGCTTGTAGTACATTCTGACCATGTCCATTGAGCAAACCACTAACTTCTTGTCTGCACACCTCATCAAAACGTGTCTGGAATATTCATCCAGAGTTGAACAGTTTGAAATCTTCAGATGCATCTGTGAGTAATGTCAATTTGATACTTCTGTTCACTCTGCAGCCATGCAGTTCTCTCAAATGATATACCTGGTGTGATACCAGCCAGACATCAGACTCTTCCTGACAATAGTGGAGGTATAAAAGATGGGCTCTACATGTATTTCACCATGAATTGGCAGTGGACTGTAGGTTGAAACATATTGCTGATTCAACAGTATTGTTCCGGCCTTGATATGCCAGATCTGACAGTGCCCCTTCACATAGTCAAGACTGGGATACTGGTCAATTTGCTTGAGCATCTGCCAAATGTAACTGACTTTGTTGCTAGATTGATATGCCTCTGTCATATAGCTCTTGTGAAGCCATTAAGCAATATTAGGTGTAACATTGTCACCACAACCCATTTGCTGAATTGACTTTGATATGAGGCTTACAAGATGTATCTGATGATAGCAGAAATGTATGGTGCACTGTTCAGTGGTGTACTAGAACGCAATGATGTTGATCACATTCCACCGAGCATATAACTTGATCAATCTGTGGGTCAATATCTTCATACATCGCTTCTGCTCGTTTGAGATAATATTTTATATCTCTCCTTCCTGATAGTCAGTGATTTGGCACATCTCAGCATTACTCCAGGTTGAGGCCTCAGACTCAACAGTAGATTAATCAACTTAAAATTGTACTTACACTTTTGAAATCATGTATAGAGCCTGGGATACCACTTCTTCCGCAGTCGTTTTCATTTGGACTAGGTTTTTGGTGAATATGCTTCTGGGAATAATTGGCTTAGTGGCAACATTCTGCAATAGTTGTTGTTTATGATGTTGAAATAATTTATGAAAAAGATTCCTTTCAACTGGTGTCACCAGATGGATTTAATTTTCCAGTTGCTTCAGACTGCTGATTGCTAATCATTATCTGAATATTTGATTGCGGCTGATTAGGTACTATACTGGCGAATTTGACAGAGGATATATCTTTTTGCACTGACCATTCTAGTCCCAGTCTAACAACCTTCACTGTAGTACAAATGTTATCAATCTTTTGTTCTTATAATTGATGGAATTCTGCTGTTAACTGTTGTTCTACTTTGGCATTTACAGACTTTGATATTTTCTGATCTGAAAAACACCTTTCTTGAAGCAAAATCATGTTAGTATATTATCTAGTATATAGATGGTCAGATCAGAGAGATTCTGTTGGCAAACAAGCGGAGAGATTTCATATAATGGCTGTACTGCTCCCATTACGATTCCATGCGAGGCTGTATAGGTTGCACTGTTGCCTTCATTATTTGATCAATTATATATTTGAACATAGTGCACTGCCAGTATTCCAATCAATATGGGGATAACATTTCCTGTGCAGAAGCTGCTGTTCAACAGATCGAAGGGTTTGGAGAAGTACTGGAGGCCTCAATATTTTTGTACTGCTGTAAATGAGATGTCTACTATTGTCTTAACACTTCTCCATTTCGGGTATTGTAGTAGCCAGTTCAATAAGTCCTTCACTAATTGCAAGAGCACCTAATGCAATTCATTGTACTGTCACAACTGATAGACATTGCAGAAAGTGTGTTGCAAGAACTGGTTGTGAATTGGGTAAACTGGAAGAGCATGCACAGTAGCAATATTAGTGACCTTCCACAGCTCCGAGTATACATGCTGATCACTTGATGTAACCAGTAGTCAAACAGCTGAATGCCATATCAGTGCATCTGTTGCACTTTGACACATTGGGTAATTGCCACATGGGACTGGAACATCTATGAATTGTTCTGGAAAATCCCTGACCAAGACACCCAGCAGTGAGTAACATTGTCAAGTATCAATCAGTGCAACCCCATTTAATGCCAGGACAGGTTATGTCAAAATTCCTGACAAACAGACACCACCATCCCATCAGTGTTATAATATTCTTCGAGAGAATGTATGGCTCCATAAGGTAGCTATACAATTAGCCCAACAACCTAGATGCACTTTTTGGTTGTGCAGTGAATATCTTGTTGACATCATACAAACTGCAAGACACAGTGGCCACACATGCTAACTACCCCACCATTTCGCTGAGAAAGTTGTGGGAGATGTACATGTCACTTGCACAATTGTCACCAAGGTAGGATATTAAACATACCAATCCCATGAGGGGTCACCGAGGTTTATCTCACTGTATAAGTAAGAGGACACTCATTGAGCATGATATATTTGCTCAGAATTGCATTGTACATTAAACAGGAGATATGTTTTAAGAAACAAGCTATATTTCAAACAATGCCTGTAGTATAATATTCAAAGTTATGTGAATCATTTACAATGAAACTATCATTACTAAGCCTAAAATTGATTTCTGAGAGGGTCTATTGCATGGTATCTTTTGATTGGAATGATTTCATTCTGAAGATGACCAGACCACACCTCAGATGTTGAGCTATCCATGATTTCCTTTTCTGGCTGAAGAAGTATAGGTGGTGGGTGTTATTTGCAAACTGAACAAGATTCGAAGGATTCCAAAATTCTGAGTATACACAATGCTTGTGGTATATTTCAGTTTCTTGCTGTTCGCTTTCTCCCCTGCAGTCTCCACTGCAACTACTTCCTGATAATCTTTCGCCTTTGGTGGTTCCAGGGTACTTGTCAGATTCGACTTCAGGGGGTCTACTGTTACCTTGTTGTGAGTATCATTGGTGGGTTGTACACCAGGTATATTATTCATAGATAGATCACTAATTGACCAACTTGGTGATAGCCACTCATGTGGATGTAGTGAAGTCAAATCATGATGGCTCTGGTCGATTCTAGCCTGCAAACGGTACTATCCCAGCTATCATCAGCCTGTGATGCATTGGGATTTGGGGGTATTGTCAATTGCAACCTCCGGTTGATTCTAATTCATACATTGCATTTTGACAATGCAGAATATCATCTCTTGCTGGCGAGTGTTGACTGAACTGTAGATATGGTCAGTACATGCATTTGAATCCAGCTGCGACAGAGACACATTACCTGGGACAGGGAAACAGCTGGGGTATATAGGTTGCTGCTACAGCACTCAGATCTGTACCGAAAACATTACTATTCAAAGTATCTTATAATTACTCCAATTCACATATTCAAGGTTTTACTATCAATTCTTGTCTGCTGGTACACTTAGGGGTTTGTTCCTTTTACACTTTCTTGGTGTTGCTTCCACTGGTGATAGTTTATTACTGAATTAGAACTTGAGGCATTCTGGTTGGCAAGTGAGCTAACTCAGATTAGCATATCACTTTCACAGCCACATTGGACCCTGCCTAGGGTGGGGGAGGTGTAAAACAAACTCACCATACAAACAGTTTTGTTTATAACCAATGATATATATATTATATACCACACCATGATCATAACCATCATTTTCTGAAAATTGTCTGGGGAGATGGGAAGCTGTCTTCGGCCATCACAGCAACATTCTTTAGTATACCTGTTTATTAGGATCTGCTGCAATCACCACCATTAGCCATATCATAATCTATATCATTCTGGCATTGTGAGTTGTACTGTCACTGAAGCCTCAAGCAGCTTGTTGATAAAGCTGGATCTGACTAACACAATGGATAGGTGAGTTTGATAGCTAGCTGTATACCTACTGAATGATCATTGAGAACTGATTGTGCCGAATGCTGGTTGTATGAAGTAACAGTTCTTGACCAGTCGATGGATGCTGAAGAGAATAAAGAAGATTACACATACAGCTCAAAAGGATGTAATCACTGTTGTGCTACATCTCACAGCCCTCCGATTGAATGATATTAGGGGTCATGTACACATATTGTATGTGAAATATCTCTGGTCATGCGTACTTGGAGCTTAGATATAGTTCATGTTGGATTCCTGCAGTTATCAGATCATGTCATATCTACTACCTTGATTGTCATGAGGTGTCAAAAGGTGAGCTTCTATTGACAAACCATAGTGACCATTTGAAGAATATGTCACAGAATGGTGGGTTACAAGCATTACAGATTATGTTTGCTCTGCTGGATTCCATAGATTGGAGGTGAAGTGAAACACCACACCTTATGATAACATAATGGAATACAAAAAGGCACTAATCACCTGATGGTATCTTGTACCATCAATATACTCAACCATACTTTGATTTAATTTCAATTTCCCAATAATTGTATATTCTTTTCCAAGCATTGTATTTACAGAACATGTCAAGCTACAGATATCCACCAATGACATTGTGTCTGACTCCACTGGGTGGATGATTCTCTTGGCAACAATACCCGGTCAACAATTTGGGATCATCAGAACATTGTACACAAAATGCCCAGAGCAATAAAAGTCCCTTTGGGCAACCCACCAATCAATTTCATCTGCCTCCTGGCATAGTTACCCTCCTTCCCTGAATCAATTTCCAGGCACCCCACTGCTCTATCACCATTCCTGATTAAATCTGACACCTAGTTCACATGAAAGTACCAGTACAAGGCAAGGATTTCCAAGTTGTGGGCCACTGTGGCCAGGATCTGAATTCTTCCAAGATGGGTATGGTAGACTTTAAATATACCCCCCTCTACAGTTTGCACTGCAAAGTTCAGTATTTCCAACTGCACCTGCAGTAAAAGAAGAACCACATGGAATAAATGTAGTTATTGGGCCAACCCCTTTCAGCTCTACGTCACCAGAAACTCCTTCTGCGGTACCAAGACAACCTCCGCTAAGCCTCCGAACAATAGATTTCAGCCAGCAGTACAACTGGAAAAAACAGATACTGGATGAAGGGCGGACATAGCCCCATTATGTGAACATTCCTTCAATGAATATGATAGAGATGATAAGATTATTAATTTGTCTGACTGGGGGTGGTAGAGGTGGTAAAGCCTCACTCAGCTCAAAGCCAATTCAATTCTCCTTGAAGTAATTTGCCATATTCATGGGTCAGCTTAACTTCAGTACTGACAATAAGTGGCTAAGAGTATGGGTTGCAGGGTATCTGGAGAAATATCATTGGGGCATTGTCAGGGGACAGAACTGCACAATACAGCATCATGATGCACCCCTGGTTTGGGAGTTGGCAGTTAAAGAGAATTCGGTAACATCCAATGACTGGCTACAATTTGAAAATTTTGTTACTACAGTATGGACTTGGCGAATGTGGATCCAGATCTTTATAGAGAACTGTGGATGTGAGGTCCGGGTGGGAAAGAAGAAGTCAAGGTAAAGCATATTGAAAATACGGAAGTATCTACATTTCTCTTACTAATATTTGTACTTTCTTAAGTATTCTCCTTACGATAAGATGGTACTTTATGGATAAGGATAATGTGGTGTGTTAATAACTTTAAATACTTTTGTTATCTTTTATGTTTAGGTTGTCTAGAAAGTTCCGGTTAGAACTTGTCTAGAACCTTCTTTTTGGTTCCATTGGAAGAGGGATTGATCAAGCGCTTATCTTAAGAACGCGACTAGATTGTTCTGTTATATTCTTTACGGTTCTTATGTATTTGTGTACAGTTGCAGAGTTTTTCTCTTCCTGTTTTGGTTATTGATCCGCGACCGAGGTCATGGACAATCACCCGTTTATTTTGTATATATCGATACTGTGCCTCCGGTTAGAGAACAGTTCTTTAGACTTGCTCAGACATCGATCGGAATTCTATAATATCTCCTCTCGAATCCTCTTCTCAGTATATGCTTGCTTTTCGAACACTTCTTAACTTCGTTATACTTGCAATACTCATTCTTCGTATACTTCTGTTGAGATTCTAATAAATCTCTACGGACTTTCACTGCCATAATCGAATAGGTTATGAGCCCGGATGAGCGATACTGATTGAAACCCTGATTATCCTCCACTTAGTCAAAATTTGTTTGATTCTCACTCAGTTCCCGTCGAATATCCAGAAGTAAACGAACCCTCTACCACACCGCTCGGATCACTACCTCCTTGGCCTCGCCCAAAAACACCAGTAATGGCACAAGGCGATTCCTCCCCCGGAAAGAATCCTGAGTTCTCTTTTTCAACTCGCGTCGATGAGAAAACACCAGTAAATGTCAAACTCGATAGTATCGGTAAACTTACTGGACAGGACAACTATCTGATATGGAGTGCCTGGATGAATATTGTTCTCATGGGCATTAAGGCGTCCAAAGTAGTGGTGGATGGTGTGTCTCCAGCAGACGATGCTGATCAGACAGAAATAAATCTCTATGAGCATCGTATACATACCGCGTCGACCATATTCATACAGGTGGTCTCCCAAGACATTTTGGAGAAAATTGTCGAGTTGGAGGACCCTCACCTGATGTGGACCTGGCTTCACACCGAATACTATAGAGATTCGGCTTTTGCACTTGTTTCCCAGATAATGTATCTGGTCTCCCTTCCTACTCAATATTCTGGTACAGACTTACCAGGATTTATATCCAAGTTTGAGTCCCGGTGGCTCCACCTTACGAAACTCTCCAAAGCCTCCTCTGATTCATACCGAAAAATCTTCGCTACGTTTCTTAACGAAGATAAGGTCAAAAGAGATTTTCTGTTGGGTTTTTTGGTTAAACACCATAAAAACGTGATCGATAATCTTAGAACAGAAGATAGTTTGTCGTCTGCTGATGTTAAGCAACGACTTATGGACATTGACACCTCCGATATCGAAGAAAATTCGGCTCTCTTTGTTTCTAAACATTCGGGTGATAAGAAAAAAACGGAAGAAACCTACGAAATGGAGAAATTCCAGCAATTCCTCCTCCTCGAGGACTTGCACCTGGTGCAAGAAACATAATCCAGGAAAATCCGAAGGACATACCTGGAATGAATGTTTTCAACTACAGAAGATGAATAAGGAAAAGAAAGAAAAAGAAGAGAAGGAAAAGGCCGAGGAAGCAAATATTACCAGTGAGGATCAAAAAGTAAGGAACAAATCCTTCTACTTTGACACGGCCTGTACCTCACACAGGACCCCTTATGCAGGACGTCTCCTCAACTACTCGGTATGTGGCGGATTAGTAAAATCCATTTCACAAAAGAGCATGGAGATCGTTGGCAAGGGAGATGTTGTAGTGGACTGTGTTCTGAGAGATGGATCGGTTTCTCCTTTTTGTGTCTGAGGTGTTTTGCATGTTCCTGGTTTGGCACATCCTTTGATTTCTTGGAGAAAATTGCGGGAAAAAGGATATACAGAGTTTGGAGAGGGGGATTATATTTCAATTAATAAGGGAACAAAAGTTGTTTTTGAAGCTGTTTTTGACGGAAATTTGTTTAAAATTCCTGAGACATTACATTTGGCGCATATTACTTATGACTTCTGGCATCAGGCTCTCGGACATCTAGCACCATCAACAATGGATAAATCACTACAGTTGTACTCCGACGCCAATATACTAGCAAGACCTACAAATTACATCTGCTCCTCCTGCGTTGAAAGCAAAATGACTCGGTTTCCTCGAACGTCACCATCGAAGAAGGATATGAAAAAACTTGATTTCGTTCATTCCGATTTGAGTGGACCCTTTCCGGTTCCGTCATATGGTAATTCTCTTTACTTCATTACTCTAATCGATGATGCTACTAGGGTTGCGTGGGTTCAATTTACGAAACAAAAATCCGAGACAACTAAAATAGTCAAAGACTTTGTTGCAGAAATGGAACTTCAACACCACAAGACTCCTGCCGCATTTCGAACAGATAACGGAGGGGAATATGTTACCAAGGAATTGAAAGGGTTCTTTGCATCAAAAGGAATTATACATGAGTTTTCCCCTCTGTATTCCCCCGAGTCAAACGGAGTTGCAGAACGTCTTAATTGTATGATAGGAGAGTCACTTAGAGCTATGCTTGAAAGTGCACCAACTTATGATAAGAAGTTATGGGCTGAGGCTGTGTTAACCTCAGTATATATCAAAAATCGACAACCTCATTCGGCATTAAAGAATCTAACTACTTATGAGGCTTTTTATGGCACTAAGCCATCGATCCAGCATCTTCAACCTTCGGGCAGAGAATGCTACATCCATGTACCGTATCAGAAACGAACGGACGGAAAGAAGTTATCCCCAAGGGTGGAAAGGGCTATTTTTACCGGATATACCAATGTCCCCCATCATTATAGAGTGTTCTTACCTGATACACAAAAGACTATAGTTTCAGCAGACACCTTCTTCCCCCCTCTTAAGATAGAAGGGGCTATACCAAGGATAAACCGTCGAATCGACCATGTTCTCACTCCTCTCCAAAACAATACCCCATCATCATCCGTTGAGTATACCTATAATGATAAAGGTAAAACTTCGGATAATATGTGGCGTCAATGGATGGACGAGAACCATAAAGAAGCTAATAATTTGGTCGACAATGGTCATGAGATTGTTGCTTGATTAATGAGAACAGATTTTTTAGACGGAAAAAGAGACGGGTATTTAGGCGCTCCCTATTGGGTTTACGATGCCAATAATATGGCCTATCGAGAATCCCTACCCCAACAACCTGAACAACATAACGAAAGAATATTGATTGAAGAACTTGAAAGGATCGAAGAATTTGACGAATCTATTCGAATGGTTGTTTCTGCAGACCACCTCCTTGAAGAAGGACATCAACAATCCAACCAACGATCTCAACTTCCATTGGGACGTCCTCCTCCTTCTCCTCCACGACCTATGATGCCACCACCAATTCCATTGGGTCAGGTCGTCACTCGTGCCGGAAGAATTGTTAATCCGCCTGAATGCTACCGTTTCGAGGGTTATGCACCTGAAGCTAGTATGCGAGATACACCTCCACGATCTCCTACTCCGGAACCTCAACCTCTCGAAGGAATTGAAGGAAGTCAATGGGCGAATTTAAGTGTATGGACAGTTGAAGAACCAAAGTCTTACCGACAGGCCAAAGTATCACCAAAATAGTCAGATTGGAAGAAGGCGATGGATGAAGAACTTAAGTCACTTAAGGAAAATGATGTTTGGGATGTTATCCCGAGACCAGCGGGAAGAAAGATTGTGGCTAGCAGATGGGTATACAAAGCTAAAGGAAATGCTCAAGGAGAAGTCGAACGGTATAAGGCACGGTTAGTTGCCAAATGATTCTCACAGATCTTAGGCCAGGATTACAATGAAATATTCGCCCCCATGGTTCGTTACGATTCTCTTAGACGTTTACTATCATCATCAGCATGCAAAGGATGGCGACCTCGACAATTGGACGTCAGAACTGCATTTTCATATGGGATATTAAAGGAAGAAGTTTATATGGATCTACCAGAAGGCAGCCGGTTAGATGGAATGGTGGCAAAATTGAAGAGGTGTATCTACGGATTGAAGCAATCTCCGAGGGAATGGTCCTACCCGTTGGTAGATTACCTAGGACCTTTCGGATTTGCTATCACTGCTTGGGATCCCTGTGTTCTTGTTCACGAATTCGGAGATCTCTTTTAGCTATATATGTGGACGATATCACACTGTTTGGAGCTACTGGAGAGCTGAAAGAGCAAACCATTGAAGTGTTGAAGACTGAGTTCAAGGTCAACGACATGGGTGAGCTCAATTGGCATCTAGGAATCCAAATAACCTTTACCTAAGATGGGAGCACTCTTGCCCAGACAACATGCATCGATAAGATTCTGCACCGTTTTTCGATGCAAGATTGCAAGCCCGTCTCTACACCTATCGACTCAAACCATCAGTTGAAGGCTTTTGAAGATGACGACGAGCGTACCGATGCAACGGCATATCAACAAATAATTGGATCTTTGATGTATTCAGTTACTGGAACGAGACCTGACCTATCGTATACAATCACTCTCCTCTCTCAATTCAACTCATCTCCCTCCACGAAGCACCTAACGGCAGCCAAACCAGTACTTCGATATCTTCAAGGAACGAAGCATAGACACCTTTTTTATCCATGGAATAATCAACTCAAAATGACTGCTTATACGGATGCATCTTATGGCAATTGCTTAGACACGAGACGAAGCTTTTGTGGATATATATTTCAACTTGGAAACGCTACTATCTCCTGGAGATGTCGGAAACAGCGGTCCATTGCTACCTCTACCTGCGAGGCTGAGTATATGGCACTTGCTATGACGACAAAACATCATCTCTGGTTGAAGCACAGAACTCAGGAGTTATTGAAAGAAGATATTCCTACGGCTCTCTTTTGCGATAGTAATGCTGCTATAGATGTGGCATATAATCCAAAACTTAACGACCGATCAAAACACATCGACATTGCATATCACTTTACTCGAGAACAAATCGAACAAGGAAATGTGTCTGTTATGTATGTACCTTCGGAAGAAAATTTGGCAGATATATGTACAAAGGGAATGACCAGATATGTTAATGACCACTTATGTTCAAAAATATTTGGATCAAAGTGAGAAGGGGTATTGAAAATACGGAAGTATCTACATTTCTCTTACTAATATTTGTACTTTCTTAAGTATTCTCCTTACGATAAGATGGTACTTTATGGATAAGGATAATGTGGTGTGTTAATAACTTTTAATACTTTTGTTATCTTTTATGATTAGGTTGTCTAGAAAGTTCCAGTTAGAACTTGTCTAGAACCTTCTTTTTGGTTCCGTTGGAAGAGGGATTTATCAAGCGCTTATCTTAAGAACACGCCTAGATTGTTCTGTTATATTCTTTACGGTTCTTATGTATTTGTGCACAGTTGCAGAGTTTTTCTCTTCATGTTTTGGTTATTGATCCGCGACCGAGGTCATGGACAATCACCCATGTATTTTGTATATATAGATACTGTTTCTCCGGTTGGAGAACAGTTCTTTAGACTTGCTCAGACATCGATCGGAATACTATAATATCTCCTCTCGAATCCTCTTCTCAGTATATGCTTGCTTTTCGGACACTTCTTGAATTTGTTATACTTGCAATACTCATTCTTCATATACTTCTGTTGAGATTCTAATAAATCTCCACGGACTTTCACTGCTATAATCGAATAAAGCAAACAGTGAATCGTGACAGATTTTGAAGAATATGGGTGTAAACAGGTACATAGTAACCTCCAAAAATTGCATAATACCACTTTCATGGCTGTGGTATACTGGGTGCCAATTAATAAGCATAAATCCCCCAAACAACTCCAAGACTTATAGCATGATGACAGACGCTGTGAGAAGCTGAGTGATTTCATTGACAAATATGAATGCCCAAAAGACCCTAACAGTCTATGTGAGATATACATGTTCACTTTGGCTCTGGAAGAATTAGACAAAGAGAATCTGTAATTGTATGCACACTGGCAAATGAAGAATAAACCTCTATATGGATAGATTTCATACAAGACTTACCATTCAAATGCCTACAAATTGGAACTGGAATACAATTTGATAGTATTATTGATAGAAATGAAAGCCGTGGCAGGGAATGAGAATGTGGAAGATGTAATTTGACTGGCAGAGGTAATCTCTTCAACTATTGCTTAGTGTAGACATGCCCATCTGTGAATTACAAAACAGAGACTTTGAAACATTCTGAAGAGAATGACAGAGTGGAGAGCGATAGTAGTAGGACAGAGAATGGTAGTAGTAGTATTGTAAGTTTTGATTGATAGAATACAATTGATTATATGCCACATATATATATTTATTCCAATACTGGTCTGTGAATTTCCAAATATCCAGATGAATTTCAGAACTGCCTGAGTATGAATGCATCTGTCAAACTTACCTTGGAACCACTCTATGGGATTATTGTGCAAGAAAACAAATTGCAAAATGGTTCAAGGGAGCAACAGAAGCAACTGCATGGTAAGGAGGTTCATGATCAAAATAACAGCAGTTTTGTATTGAACAATAGTTTATAATTCATGCAATTGTGACTTTGAACATAAGTCCCTTGATGAGGCTGTCAGGCTACTGAATGTGCATCCAATGCACCAATTGATCGATGTCTCGATACCTGGCAATGAATATTCAATTCCAGTTCCGTGTCATATAATGTTTCCGGCTCACCCAGTTTGGGGATTGTGATACAGTATAAGGGGATGGGTTTGGAATTAGAATGTGCCAGGAGAGCTGGTCCCTCATCAGCAAAAAATAGTCCGTTCGGGCGGAATGCCTCCTTTGAAGTGGACGCACTCAGTCAGAGCAATCAGAGACACCCCAGTGAGGGATCACTCTGTGCCTGACATCAATAAAATGCGTCCCGTTGTTTATTGTGCTCCGATCGCTGTTTCACTGTTTTTTCGGGTTCAGTTGGTCACCTATTTTAAATGATCACCCTGGCATTGTGCCCAACTGTGACCATACGTTGGAATGGGTTCATTAGGTATGCGCTTGAATCGGGATTGCAATGGGATGGGTGATGCTGCCAAAATCTCTCCTCGCATTCCCTCTCCCTGCACGCAAAATGCAATTCTCCCTTGACTATTCATTAACATCATTCCAAGTTGCCAGATCTATGTGGCTATTGACAATCCATCTCTTGTTCCGTCTGTCTCCAGTCTTACTACTGGTAACTATCTCTGTATTTACGTGCGCGGAGCTGACCATGTTTTCCATGCTGGAAACTTGCAAAGCAGTGGCTGCCAGTGCTTTCCTCACCTGTACAAGTTTCGAGACAGGATCCAAGTTACCCGAGTCTTCAGGTATTGAGGTGAGCGCCAGGGCGAACCAGTACTCAACGAAAACTCCATCCTCGTGTAGGAGTTTGATTTTGAATAGTCGTTGCAGTTGCCACGGAAGATGCCCATTCAACGTGCCATAACACCTCCCCGGGCATTGATTTACTCACACCCAGTCGTTCCATCAATCCCCTCTGCGCCAGACCTGGCTTCGTGTGCATCGACACATCTGAGATATGCGTTCAGCATCTAAACCCTCAACTTGAACTTTGATACTATGCTTAATACAGAACTCCATTGCGCGCAGTTGTTCATCCGATATATACGTCTTGTTACGACTCTTATGTGTGATGCACTCCTGAATCCTGCTGTATATTGCCACACAGTGCGTTGCGTCTTAAGTATTATGGAGTGATGCTCTGAAGTCTTGGATCATAGCGTCAGGATGCTTTCGATCACGGCAAATTTGGGGTCACATGAATTTGGGCTTCGCATATGAATGGGGGCTCTGGGGGGCAGCCACATCAGCACCAGAAGGGAGGACATTGCAGGCCGCAGCGCTGCTCTCCCGACGCTGAGTGAGGGCTTGGATATTGACTTCTCCGATTTTGACGCAGAGGATGCGACGCAGAAAGGTGATTACTTGTGGCAGGTAGTTGAGATTATGATTGGAGGCGTTCCAACCGTCCTTGCGGTTCAGTTGATGTGCTTGTTCATGTCTCTCGGCAGGATATTGTTGCAAGGCTCCGTATCGACAAACGTGTGCAACCCAATGAGGCATCAAGTGGATCTTCAGAAAGTTGAAGTCGGCGGCTAACTCCATGGAAACATCTATCTTGTGGCTGATATATTCCTGCCAGGCGTTCATCTTGGGCCGCTTCTTGGACTGCGTCCAAGTTTCAGCATTTGTTTCCTCCTGTACCTGCCGCTTTTTCATGAGTTCCGTTCTCAGGGCATTGGCTTTGGCCTTCACCGTTTCGCTGGCTCGCCGAGTAAGAAATCATTTTCGAAGGTGTGGACACGATGCAAGGCGTCCTCCATGTAGCTCAATGTTGCATCATAGTGAGATTTATATCGAGCATACATATAGAATTCTAACAATGTCTGTGTGCACTCAATTGCGTGATTGAATATGGGACGCTGAGCAGGGCTTCCACCTCATAGAGACTGGGTTACAACTCCAAGCAGCAACCGGCTCATTTCCTTCATCTCCTTCTCATTCCATTGAGAAACTTCTTCATAGGATTTATCTTTTGGTGTCATGGCGTGGTACGCGGGCACGGATATGCAGATTGCATTGTACTTGTTGAGCTGTTCGTTGCTCTTTATGAAGTGGAAAATCAACTTCTGGAGGTGGTCAAGCATGCCGATCTGCATTGTATGGAGGAGGTCGGGCATAGGGAGATTGCTCACAATACAGGGAATATATCGAAAACGTTGAATTTTCGGTGAACAGGGCATGATGAAAGTTCGGCATTGGCTGGGTTGGTGTTCCCATCGGTGCGCATTCGATATAGGTTGTGATCCCGCCGGGGGTGTTGCTGGTCAGCAGGGACATAATCCCCAAGTTCGTGGTTTGGACCTTGGCAGTAAAGACAGGCACGCCGCTCAAGATGAGGCAGGTCGCAATGAACCGGGCAATCTGCATGCCATGCTGCTAAAACCGGTTTGCAATGCCTGAAGTTGGCATCTGCACAGAGAACGTTGCAATACCCACTCTCGGCAGTGGGATTATGTTTAAATCTGAGAGGCTGGAGTACCTGCCGGAGTACTTCATTCAGCACCGCTCCGTTCATTCGCTGCTGCTCTTCCAGCCCCTTCTGAGGAATATCACCGTTCTTGAGTGGAATCGGCAGAAGATCGACCATTTCGACGCTGTGCGTCGAGGGCATCTGGCGGATCTTTGAAGATAGATTGCCAATTGTCATGTTTACAGGCCACTCTGTCTTGTCGCTAGCAAAATTCGAGATATGTGTTCCGTCAGATGTGAAGATCAAGGGAACGAGTGTAACCCCCACTCTGAGAGTTGACTAAACATCCATTAGCACGTTATTATCCTGGAGTATCTCTCCGTAATTGTGTCTCCCACCACGAGTCCCCATGATGCATTTCGGAAAAGAGGCATCTCGGTTGCGTAATGCTATTAAAGTAACGATGAGGGGTGTTGTTGAGTTGCTTGGCGTTGGATGGCTGCCACATCAACCCCGTGATGCTTTTATTGATGTCTTGACTGCAGTATTTAATAGGGCGTTGGTGATTGTCATTCCATCTCATATCCTCGAGAGTGTGTAGATCCCACTCCCCAAGAGCCTGATCATCTGGCATGCTAGCCACGAGCTTTTGCACGCCATCCTTCTTTTTGGAGTATGGGAAATGTAGAGCTGTGTTTCCTTCCTTCAGCACGTTTTCATAGTACATCTTCATGCCTTGCTTGTGATCCCACACTGGGTATATATGTACTCTTCATGCGTCGCACACGGGTAGTCGGGATTGTGTTGTAGGTTCGTGTCAAGGCAACCCTGAGCGTTGGGTTCCCATGGCTCAGCAATGTAATCCATCAGTGGACCGCCGGCGCCGGGATATATTATGGTCTGCAGCAGTGGAGGTGGCGGTGGTTGAGACTCCGAGTCTGCTATGTCTTTAACCTGTTCAAGGAAGAGAAACACATTGAAGTCGTCAACTGAGTCATTGTTAGCGTTGAGTTTACGACGCTGGGTTTGTTCAATGCTTTGGGGCGCGCTGCAAATACTCAGATTCTTCTGGTGTGCAACTTGAACGTGTTCAGGATGGTGTAAGTTGAAATGGTTAAGTCACCAGCTGTCTGAGGTGAACTACTTTCGGCATCAAAATTCAGGGCAAAGGAAAGGGGTCTTCTCTGGCATTGTCTATGACACGCGAGGAGTGGAGTATACACTGTAGAATGGGATGAATGTGGGTGCTGGGCCTGAGCAGCCGGGTGTGCAAGCTCACGATACTTTCAGCTAACTCATTGAACCTCAACACCATCTCAAGGAGGTTTCCTACACGCCAGGAGTTGCACAAACGCTGCATGCACGATGTCCCATAATACTATGAATACGATAAAACCAACACAAAACCCACCAATAGAATAAACCCTGAGCAATCCAAAAACCTCGCGACACTTGTAATAGTCAATGACTGAGATCAATAGATTAGAAGAAAGGAACTGAACAAGACAAGAACCCGACCCTAACCGAAACACAACACCCTTCTCCTCCTCTGGAACGTGAGGACTAGTTCACCCCTCGCCTACTGAGCCATCTGGGCACGACTCTGGGAGAGGGGCATTTGCGATAGAGACATCGGGGAGAGGGCCGTCGGGGAGACTGTTGGCACCAGTACATTTGCCGAGCAGCTGCTGATCCACATCCACATCCAAGGTGTTTCTGGCTGCCTCAGCTTCTTGCAGTGTTGGCACCGCCGGGCGATGTTTTTGCGGAGTCACAAGCCTCAAATGCTCCTGCCCACTGAGGGGATGAGTCTCCAAAGTTCGTGGTCATGGGCCAGGCTCCAGGGTTTATGTTCGTGGGGCAGGTGCCGGAGGTTGTGGCCGTGGGGTATACCCACACATCTCCGAGACATGCTCAGGTAGCACAATTGGCTGATCGTCTACCATGGTATCTACCTCATCAGCCGATGTATTTACCATCTCTCCCTGGCCAATCGTCTGAGGTTCTTTGCCATCATCCTCATCATTATCCTGCTCCTCATCCTTATCCTCCTCCTTATCCTCATTCTCCTCCTGTTCATCTTCATTCTCTTCATCTTCCTCTTCTTTATTGTCACTGTCCCATTCCATATCCACATTGCTGTCCAAATCAATACCATCCGGTGCGTCAACATCATCCTTCATGCGCATATCCACATCAGGATCATGTTCTGAGTCATACTCGCTGTCCGACTCGGTAGAGTTGGTATCATCATCTGAGGAAATCGACCCCGCTGGCGTTGGTTCCGGCGCTAAGTATGCCCGCTCTAGTTACCCCTCGGTGTCCGAGCCTGCCTCATGCATTTTTTTTGCCACTGCAAAGTAATGGCACGAGATATATCATCTCCCCCTAGGGTTCGTTGAACTATACCTTTCCCTTTATCGTTTCCCTTCCCCTTTCCTTCCTTCGTTGATTTCCCCATCCCCTTCCCTTCCCACTTCCCTTTCCCCTTCACATTGTTTGTTCACTTCTCTTTCCCTGTCCCTTCCTCATCGCCCTGCGTGTTCTCCCCACCCTCGCAGTCCTCATTGTCATTGCCATCGCTGGGACAGCTCCATTCACCGCTTGGCACTCAGGGATGTGCCCAGTTCTCATCATCATCATGCTCGTCGATTATCTCATCCCAATTGTGCGGTCCAACGGCCAGGAAGTCGCCTGGCTAGTAGTGCTGGCAGCTTGGTGGCTCAAACTTTCCCATGAGAGCATCGCTACCGTACCAGGAGAAATGCTCACCGGTGCGTGGATCCTTCCCTGAGCTGGGTGTCTACAGATTGGAGCAATTGACTTGATCTCCGAAGGCACGGGGGTTGTCCCATCTGTAATTGTTCAGTTGGCTGCGGGTTGTATGAAATATTTGCCGCATATACGAGCGGAAGGCTGCCCACCACTCCCGAAAAGGTGAAATCCAGCTCCTGCGGTGTGGCCACATTACCTGGAATTGTGAAAATTGGCGAGTCCTGACCGGATCAAGAAAGATTATATCATAACAGAGGTCCAATGCTCTCTCATCCTTGACGCTGCAAACATTGTATATCCATATGAGTCCACAGATGTTTTCAGAGATGAATCCCCTTATACGGTCCAGATCCAACGACAGGAGTCGATTTATAACTGATGTCGGCATGGTTGCCCTAGCAGTTGCCTTCCCCTTCCCGTTGTGGCTGCCCTTTGGTAACATCGCTGTGAGTTGAAAATGAATCTACATGCGAGGCATTAGCATTATGATACAGCTGCATGTAGCGGAAGCAGGCCCAGAGGGAACGTACAAAGTTGTGTAGGCTATCGGGAGTGTTTTCGAATGCAAGGTATTGTTTTGTGGAAGTCACGTAATGTCGAGGGAGTTGAGGATGCAGGCGGAGTGTCAAATACAGGTGAAAAAGAGAATGGAGGTGTAGGTGGGAAGAAAGGATACATATACTCGAGTTCCTGCGATTTGATTCATGTCCTGCATTTTGTTGGTTAAAGAACACACAACGGCCCAGCCCTCATCTGGCACAACCACCTGACACTGCATGAATGATGAGCCTCGAGATGAGATTTAGTTCTCGTGGTGAGGACAGTTTGTGACGCTGGGTGTTGCTTTGGCATCTCATACCACTTTTACCACTCAGACCTCATGCATCTTGGAGAAAACTGAGTAGTTCCGGGGTTGTCCCAACTGTGCAACCATCCGACATGGCTACCAATGCCTAGCAGTGGAAAAATCACACACAACTGATGACATAGAATAGAGAATACGTCATTGTTTCTTTTGCGATGCAATAAGATCTGCCATAGGGGTATTTCCACTGGGAAGCTGACGATAAACAGAATCGATGTTTCGAAGCATTGTGCGAAGAACGAGTGCAATACCATGATAACCGCACCAAGAAGGCATAAACACTCTTCAAGCAGTGTAAATACACCTTCAGAAGTGGGTGTAACAGTGATTATCAATGGAGAGTTTAACCTGATGGCAGTGAACCCCATAATTGAATGCTTTTCAAGGTATCTCATCACCTAGTATTGTCAGGGTCCAGAGTCTAGCACGGTCTACACTGTGCCTCCTTTTTTTGTCGAAACCCTCCCTGGTAGCTCAAATTGGAGTCTACCTCGCCTGCCGTTGCATATGCATGCACAGGCAATCATCCCTACATTCTGTATGTCAAACATCTATATTGGACTATGCCTTCCAAATGCCCTCACCATGACACGACTCAGGTCGTACGAACTGTTCGAAGCCTCGCTCATCATCAGAATCAACACAAGTGTGGGTCTTCGGGGAATTCTCAACTTCCGCCTGCTACAAAACGAGTTTCGGTAACAGCTGGCGAGAGGGATTCCTGTCGAGGAGGGAGTTCTGTAGCCTGTACGATCCAAGGTCCGAACTCCACCCCCTCATCTTTGCTGAACAATTCTCGCGTTGCAGATATTACGCAACACATAACTAGCACCCCATTTGCTAGACAGCGACGGTCAATGAATTCTCCGACCGCCACACTGGGTACAAGCAGTCGTAGTAGACCAGCGCCCGGAGGAACCTCAACATGTCGTGTTGTATCCAGCCCATCATCCGGCATTGCTATCACTCCCACTCCACTCTGTGGTCTTGAAAACCTGCCTACCTGCATCCCTGGGCTAGAAACCCGTGCGATGATTGAAAATCCACTCCGAACGCAAGCTGCTGAAGAGAACCAGCAACCGAGGCAGTGGCAATGTCAACTGCAGGTGGTGTTTAAACCTCGATCAATGGTCTCCGGCAGTTGCAGCATCCCTTGATTAGATCACTCAGACATGACGCATCTTGCGTTTGCAATGGGTACACTCCTTGAGCTCTGCATGTGGAACAGAGGGATGTTTATGAGTGCATGCGACTTGGAGACAGTAAGTTATACAATGCGATGTGTTTCGAAAGCATTAGCTGAAGCCCCACGCTGGCAGATAATGGAGACATACTGGAACACCGCTATGCAGCAAAACAACACTTCGTCCATAGCAGTCGAGGCGTGCACAGAGGAGATCTTGAAAGAGGTATGCCTAAACAACGGCCCACGTTTGATATTACATGCTCAAACCAGTACCAGGTTCGATCCCAAGTCGATACGGTTAAATCCCATTTTATTCAATCAGCAAGGGACAATATCACAGAGAATTATGATCTCCACCGCTTTGAATCCGCCACAGAGCGTTTGGAAATCATTCAATCCCTTCTGGGACACAATAAGGATCATTTTCCTGTAGCAGAGTGTGTGGAAGGTGGTGTACACAGCCCAAATCCAACGCAGAGAGAGTTGATAGCTGCTGACGAATGGCCAGCGTCCACTTTACTTCTTGGCGGAAACAATCCCGCGGTTTATGTACTTCAAATTGTATCATCGGGCGAATAAACGCTGTAACTATGCTATTGGATTGTATAATTCCATGATTAACGACAAGGACAGTCATAGACCCTCGCCACCGATCATGTTTCCCTGCACTGCGTTGTGCTATGCCCACCAGGAGTAGCAAATGAACAAAGGTATTCGTCCGAAAGTTTCCAAGTCATAAGTTCAAGCGGATATACCTGATCGCTCGAACTACATCAATTTCATGAATTACGGTGGTAAGAAGCCATCCTGCTGTGCTGCAAACAGTCGCAAGTTGTTAACCTCGCCTGGCGTAGCAGACACGTATACATTCTTGAAGAATACCTGGAACACACTCCCGGAGAGCTACCAACAGAGGTTGAATAAAAACACCCTTGCTGCAGTCATGCATCAGATCCAATAGGCGGAGAACCCAACGCGTGCCGTAGTCATCAGCGTGGAAACACCGCGTGTTGACAATGCTATTCTTCTTGACTTTTTAACCTCCGAAGAGGCGCTTCAGGAGCCTGAGATGTGAAGCACTGACCCAAACATCCCGATAGAATTCAATTGCACAGATGATGAACTGCGTTTTGGGATGCCAGGGGGCAGTGGAGAAAATGAAGATGAAGATGACGAAGAGGACGAGCGCGATGCCATCCCCACCGCCATCCAGCGACAACAGCCCGCAACTGAGTTTGAGAGGATTGACCTGGGAACCAGTGATGTCGATGGGTATGAGGGCGAGGATGGCGATGATCCGGATGTGGATCCGGATTAGAAGGAAGAAGCATCACAAGTCGATGATGAATCAACGCAGAATGTGGAGGACGGAGGGCATAGTACTAGAGAGTGTGAAGATTGCGCAGTATATTTCAGACGTGTAAAATACCATAATGGCGAAGCAAATGCAACGGCAAACGATGTGTCTGAAGTGAAGACTGTGATGCAATAGGTGACAAAATCTCAAAGCTAAACATAAATGAGAGTGCGGCATGTGGCTATTGGCCGAAGAAAGGCATAAACATCGCCAGGCATTGTGTCAACGCCTACAGCATATCTGCAGCCCCTGCGAAGAGTGTAACACATGTGGCGTTCGGATGGTGCGTATACCTCACCGCATTCCGGGCGCATAGCAAAGGAGGTAAGTATGCAATGCAACTGGTCACCTGGGCGACAGGAATTATTTAATTCTCCGTCAGAGAGTACGAGGTGCCTTCAGAGCAGTCAGAGCCGTCCGGAACACCTGGGTGTTTCTGACAGAAACTGGGGTTGTTGCTGATGCTGTCATCATGATTGTTAAGCAGATGTCTGTCTCAGTGGTAGTTGGTAGGATATGCAGATTGCAGACTGTGAAGGTTGTAATAAGGTTGGCACTTTGAATGTTGTTAGGTAATACCCTTGATGAATAAGTGAATGTGGATTGGAATGACAATGCAGGAATTATTTGTAAAGACTGTCATTTATATCCCTTTCAGACACAGGGTACAATTCCCTGCCAATGTTTAGTGAGCCAGTGTACTCCTCATCAGGTGCATTTGGTATTGACTGCTGCCCAGGAAGCAATCCTGAAGGTCTGAATGCTCAGAGTGGCACGGCTATTGCAGATTGAGGTCAATAAGTAAACATAAGGCTCTGATTTCAAACTGGTTAACATGTTGAGCTTGGAAAATGTTAGTATCAGCCATGTGGATCTGATGTGCAGTATTGATAAGTGAACAAACCGATGGAATATCAACTTAGATTGAAATGATATATAATTCACAAGACCAAAATGAACAACCAATGTCCAACCCTGAAATTGTTCTTTGAGTTTTGGGATATCTGAATAGTGTCATTGGTAGTAGACAAGTATTCAATATTGGTAGGTAAATTGTGAAAAATACTAAGATTGGATTGATAATAAAAGTTATAGCTACATAGGAATTGTATTTACTCCTTGAGTGGTATTATCAGACAATATGCCTGTTATCTGCTGGTTGTTGAAATCCAAAGAATGCTACTAAGATGGAAATGTACTCTGCCACGTAACTTTATTCCATGTTGAAGAGCTTTACCTCTGCTATCAAGACTGATGACAATGAGGGTTAACACAATATGGTGTACGGGATAATACAAATAGGCTAGCTTTGGATGATTAATATCTGCTTAGAAACAAATCTGGTGAATTGGAATCAAGTAGATTAGATTACGGATGAGAATTCACACAGAATTAATCAGGAGTTGTCCGAATGTTAGCAGGCAACACTGTGGATCACAGTAATGATAATCACTTTGGAAGGAATATCCGGAGCATGGTGGGTATATAGAGGGTGTCTAACATATAGTTCATTAGTTTTTGGAGATATGGAGGATCATAAGTCTTTAAGGGCAATGGTATGTTGAATGGCATCTTGATAATTGGAAGTATTCACTGGTTTCCCAATTGCCCTGAGAGTCGGTGGGGCCTGACCTGGTCCATCAACGAGCGGAGCATCCGAGACCTGATTAAGTTATCACCTGGATTGTATTTTGGCATTCCTAGTCCATTTTGGCATGGCAACTGACTCCCCACCTGCAATTATTGAGTGATACTACCACAACTCTGAGGCGATGGCCTGGATGCATTGTACACTTACTTTCTTATGGCTGGAGAGCAGTATAGCAAATGTTAAGGACTGTACAGGAATAGGGTGCCGATACAAAGTGCAGTTTTTGTTGGGAGGGTTGTCTTAAGATCAGCTCCCCAAAAACTCGAAAACGTTACTGTGCAGCCCAGATGGACAACTTAGCCCATAACACTCTAAAATATCCTTCAAGCTTAGTGCTAAGGACATGCTCTGAAGTCCCAAAATCTCTGAACACAAGGTATTCCATCTACAATGTGCCCGAGAGTTGAGGCTCAGAGGGGGGATACCAACATGCATTGCACTGCTCTCACAGTGAACAAGACTAAAACAGACTTTGTCAAACATCAAAGAGGGCATATCTTTACCCCTCAGCCAGAGCTGGAATCACGGGCAACTTTCTTTACACTTTAAGAAAGGTAACTAGCCGAGATAGTGGCGTTGCCAGCAGGAAAGCCCAGCTAGAAATATCAAATCTCCACCCAAACTTTGCTAAGCATGTTCAAAATGCAAGTGAGAATGGTGCCTCAACAATGAAAGACATCGTTTTGTGTAATTCAATAACCCGTAATGGTGAAACGAGAGTAGTGGTGTATAGACATTGAATGGATTGCCAGTTCAGAGACCTAATTTTGGTGGGGCAGTAAGACTTACAAAGTCACATCACACATAATTTGCAATTCACTTTGACAGAAGGGTTTATTTGCTACTAAAGAAGACTTGAAAAAATGGACTGCCTCAGATGACCATTTTTGGACACATGGCAAGGAGGATGCCCAAGCTGCCCGTATGGGCCGGGAACTGTTACAATCCAGGGGATAGCATCCAATGAGCCAGTTCTACTTGATCCCGAGAGATGTCATGATGCTCTTATTCATTCACCTCCATCACACCAGGTGATACTCTGTTGTCCACGTGCTGGACAGGTTCATGGTCTGTAGTGGTGGCAAAATGAAGTGTTTTGAGGAGAATTAGTGTATTGTCCACACGTATGTGGAACTGGCCAACGATGATGGGATAGAAATACATCACAAATTAGACAATTCACCAAATCCATCTGTATTCATAACTACACCCCAGGTGGGCTAGACAGGCCATATTCTTATAGCAGTAAACCATAGGGGTCATAAGACAGATGCTCTGGGTATAGATCTAGTAGCATCACATATTTAATTGGGTTGGCTGGCTGGAGTACAACACAGCTGCACACTCATGGCTATTGAACAATGGTTCTAATGGTTATAATAACCAACCAAGTGATCTCCACCAACACTCTGCATTGTCAAAAATATGAGTCATGCACTGCCTAATAAGTCAACTGAATCCTCAACATCAATAATTTACCCCACTCTTAACATCTTTCGAGGACAATACATTGTTGCTGCCACACAATGGCGATATGTTGCAGTCAGTTTGAGACCACAACCAATTATTTCAGATCATCTGGACTGTATAACCAAGGTATGCTACTGCAAACATTCAACCAACAGAATCTTATCAACTGATACAAATAGTCATCAGGTATCATTTGTAAGGTACCACAGAGCACAAATTTAGTGTTTCTCTGTCATTTTGAAGTCAATCAAGTGTTAATGGAGGAATTGTGGGGTTTGAACCTAGTGTTGCTCAGAGTGGGAATGCTTTGGCATTTTTGAGAGTTTGAAAGGAATTTCAGCTGATGTCAAATGATCAGCACTGATTTGAGAAACCGATATAAACAAGGAATTTGACAATGATACGATGGATATTATAGCCATTGCAGTTTAATGGTGGATAGTTGACAGAATGATTTTTTTCAGGCATTGATTAATGTATTCAACTTCTGCTGGGTTATATATTGCAAATTGTTAAAATATTGTAAATGTGCTGAGCTGGGGGGTATAATTTGGAGTTCCAGGCTCTTCTCCTCATATGAGAATTAGTCACTGTGGCAGTATGATATTTGGTTATGCCACAGGGTTTGAAGAATTCATCAATGGCAAATGTGGGGTGCACTCCGATTCTGAGGCTGGGTATGTAATTCAATATGTAATACCATCCACTTGGTAGAATCAATTACTTTCAGGAGGACCAGCGAATTGACCATTTGTCTTGACTCTCATTGTGCCAGTTCAATCACTGTATATTCTCTAATCACAATCTGAAATAAAGATTGCCTAGGTGATATTTAGTCCCTGTGTGGGGATATGAGATACTGCTTGTAAACTGATGGCAAATATAAAGCTTTTGAATTACAATATCTTCTGGTATATGATTGAGGAATGGGCACACCTCAGATTGACAATCCAGCAAGTCAAAATTTGGGATATAACATAGGTAGTCACAACTAAACACAAGAATTTGTTGCTGGGTAATTCCCGGCCAATGATTGAAACTCAGGTACAACCCAGATCAGCAGGCTAGTTATGAATGATTTTCATTGATTTGTTCCAAGCCAAGTTTGGCAAACTACAAGTCTTTCTGGATGTAGCATTGGAGCCCAGATATGCGGCAGAGCAGCAAATCGGCCACTGACATATGTGTATTCAGTTGATAGTGCACTATGACATGTTCATTTGCATTGTTCCCAGCTTGTTTACTTTCACTTTGAATGGTTTTGAACCAGTGGAGGCAGCATATACCACACTGCCATCAATTGAATAATACACATTCGGACAGAGGGCGCTCATTCAGATTAGCATCTGCTATCATGCGACTCAATCATAGATCTGTCTGCGAAGGCTGCCACCAAGATGCCTTGAATGTCCAGCTCCTTATCTACCATCCATTGGAGGAAGGTAGCCCCCTCACAATAAAGCTTAAATGCATAACACATGACAATCAGTAATATCACTTGACTTGATAATTACTGTGTAGAATGATAGGGCCTATGCTCCGGAATTCCAAAGTAACTTCACTTGTTTGTGCTTCATCAACAGAGCTGGAAGTAGAGAGAGAGAATTTCAAAAGACAGTATCTGCTCGGCATCTTTGCAGTGAACTGGCAACACCAGTCCAACCAATAAACGACACGTACTCAAAAAGTTATATCTTTACAATGCTTTGAATGCAGACTGAGTTGGACTGCAACTTGATTCCATCTTTGGGGCACCAATAACAGTATCTTAAAATAGATGGTGTGAGCCAATGTCCTTGAAAAAACTTAAATAGATAGAATATGAATCGAAATCTCTGCTCTGTAACTCAGTTGGTGACCATCGCTCATGCCAACCAGATACCTAGAATAGGTGATATTTGTACTGAATCTTAACTTGACTTATTAGGTTTCAGTCTATATCTACATCCCAAGATTGGAGAAAGATCAAGTTGTCATAAATGTTCAATTTAAGAAAAGACAGCTCTAAAGAGTGTAAATCGCTGTCACTGAAAGACAAGCCTGCAATCCCAGCCATTGTATTGAATTCTGCATATCAATTTAAGTCTCCATATATCTCAGTTCCCCCAAATGGTATTGAATTATTCCACTGCCCACTGCAAGATGAAAGCTCACAATGAATTGATATTATCACATATCATTTCTTACCCTACTATTTATTTGACATCAACTAGGTAGGACTGAGGATAATAAGGAATTTGAGATGCAACAATGTGTGATATACTCAATATTAGATGCAACATCATAATTGGAGTGCATATTTGTCATCCATTTCTGAATAATAATGGCACTGACTTGAGCTTGAATTGAATTCATTTCCACTGAAACATCATCGTACCTTACTGCTTATTCTCTGTGTTGTACCCCTGATTTGTACACCTGAGTGCTATTCTTCCTTGATTAACTGCAATAGTTCAGTGATGGTATTTCACTGACAACAGCCAGATAGTGCAGTAAAGTGAAGTAATGTGCAGAATATGATCTTATTGACTGCTAATATCACCACAGAGTTATTAATCAACTTAATGCGTTCAATGTAGTATGTCCTTCTGATGAATGTAGTATACTGAGAGATTTCAATTTCTCAGGGTTCCATAACAAGCTTGGATTGATCACGTGTTGTTCATCTATCGCAACTCCCATAGTTCGAAATGTGTGGAATGTTGCTGACACTAAATACTGCAACCAGCCTATTCAATATGGTCACCATGAAGGATTCAAATACATGCATTATTACTATCTATCGAGGTATTATATGTAATGGCCACTTATTCTCATTCAGGTTCTCTGTACTCTATTTCACCAGCCCCAAGAGTTAGCTAATGTTAAAACAATGTTTATGTCCTGGGTACTTCAGATGTATCTGGATCAGGTGCATCTGGTTCAATTCAAGGTATATTGCCTTGAACCATTCTCCAATGCTTGTATTATCAGCAATGTTGAATGGTGTGCTAACATTCTGCATGTGGCATTAGACATCTTTCTAGTATAGTGCATCTGACATTTCCCAATTCACAACATTGGACAGCCATCATCAACAGATTTTGGAATCCTCTTCTGATTCTATTTAAGACTAAATTCAAGTTTCATCCTCCACAACTCAAAGCCACTTTGTAGCTCTATTTCCTTGTTGCCCTTTTACCCTATAGGCTATATTTACCCTTATATACTTGCCTCTCTATATTATCCAAGTTCTATCTTTACTTTATCAACATGAATGATATAACAAGCATGGTGAGAAATCACTATTCACAGAAAACTCAATAAGCACAAATTGAATGACCACTTGCATTCAAGCAGACAGCTAATAATCATTGTCCATCGAATATTTGACTTCCAATTGTGCCTATAACCATAGGGATGCAGATAACCAATATACATGATTGTGTAGTAATTAAGGATGGTGATGAAGACACCGCTCTGCAGATATGTGATGCGAAAAACTAGACTGCTGGAGGGTGCACATTCTCTTCTGCTATCGAAACAGTCAAAACAGATGGCAAATACTGCGTTCTGCTCCCAAGCCAGATATGCTGAGATGCAATATTCAGCACTCCATGTGTTTCACTTCAAATGAAACAGAGCCAAGTAGATAAAATCATTACCTACCTTCTGCATCCAAATTCTTATAATCCAGCCAGGGTGATAGCACTGTCATTGCTTAAATACCTAATGTTAGTAGTGAACATATTACTTGGGTATGATTACACACCGACTTGGGAACTCCTGCTACCCATGGCAAATGGTGATCTCAATATGCTACAATCTATCGCGAGTAATGATCATGATGTTGCACCTCTCCAGAAGCTACTACAGCGGTAACAAAACGATTCATGTAGGCAACCATCTTCTCAATGACTCCTTGGCCAACAATATCAGATGTACAGTACTCGTTGTTCCATGATATTTGGAACCAACGGAATGACGGTTTGGATCATCAGTGTACATTAGCAGATGCTTATATATTCACCATCTGGGTGTCAACTGCCTGGTGATACACGTCTTAATATAGATCGACAAACACAAGATGCTGCAGGTGTTGTATGCTGTGTATTGATTCTCTGTTGAACTAACCATATTAACTACTACCCAACATATTCCAAGTTCATGCTGAAGATTAGTACTATTCTAGGTCCATAGTGAGATGGAGCATGTCTCATGGTTGGCCATGGTTGTTGATGGGACTGAGGTTCTACACATGTGCTTTGGATCAATGTTAACGATCTCCTGTGTGATGATGTTTATCCATCAAATTTTGTGGAAGATGAGCAGTCATTCTTTATCTGAATGAAGCTGCTGGATTTAATATACCATCAATTTTTCTGCACTTCTAATCACTTGTGGCACTAACCTACAACATCTCAGTTCTTTCAACCTCTTGCTCCCCAGACATTAGCACAGCAGTCCACAGCTATTAACTGTGCACTATGTGAATGTTCCACAGGAAAGAAGGATACAGTTGAGATTTTCCAAACTGAATATTGAGGTAAATTTTGCTCTTCCCTAGTGATGCATTTTATGGAAGATGCCACTGCACTCATCAATTACACATTGGTGGGCCACATTGTACCCCCCAGTCAGTGCTCCTCTGTATAGATTGTTGCTCCAAATTTCTGTTCACACTCCCTGGCCTTGTTTCAAACTCCTGTATCCCATTCTGTACTCTGAACCACCCCCCCATCAGTATTTTTCTGGAGGGACAGGCACTGCTCAATTGCCATCCGCACTCTAGTGCTTTGTTTTGTGCTCGTCTATTTGATTTGGTGCAGTACACCCCCTGAATCTTTTTGGCACCAATCTGCAGACATTGATGCTTTTCCATCTCTGCCTGTGGTCATTCGCCTAGAATGGCTCTCCATCATTTCGATCTCTGCTCTTCTAATTCATCTTGTGCTCCTCCATCACCATCTGTAGATCTTTCTGTATGCATAGCACACGGTATCTTATACTTCTGTTTTGCTGATAGTCATTTGCTTTGTCTCCCAAATGTATCATATTGGTTGTGAAACTCCATTTTGATACAGAGCTAGCTAACATCGCATTACTCCTTTGTTAGATATCACAAATCAAGCCAAATGACATTGTAATTAAATTTCACCCACTTGCCAGGTACAAATGACTAGCAAATCTGAGCAATACATCATGCTTGATTGAACATTTCACAAATTGGGTTTTCCTGCTTCTGTCAGACACTATGGTACAGGAGAAACACTGGCTGACATTGTGATAATGTTTAACTGGCGTCATTTGAGCACTTAGTCAGGTTATTAGGCTGCTGAGCATGCAATTATTTCTACATCACTCACCATTTTTTTTTGGTAGCTTAAAGTTGTGATACCAAAAATGGTATACCGAAATGATGACTGCTAGTATAGTATGGTTTAGAAATTCACAATGAACAATAATTCAGGTATCATTTATACCATGGAGGGTGATCCACTGTTTGTGCACATCTGGAGAGATCATGATAATGCCATCAGTCAATGGAATGAATATCCATCAGATTTCTTGCATTTCAGACAATCGTTTGGAATTTCTACATTGCTTTGGCAACAGACCTAGGTACTCACAGAGTTCTCTCTGGTACTCTGACATGCTCCTAATTGCATAACAACCACTGCCAAGGTTCCACCATACTGGACATTAGATATTGAAGTGTGTTTGAAGCTGAGCAGAATGCCCTTGCAGGGTCTGATGTCTCCAGAGTTTGATACTTGTAAGCTTAAACTCAGCCTCTTCTGAGAAATTCCTGAAGGCTTCCTGTGACTGAGATACACATTGCTGATTTATTATTGTCAATTAATACTGCAATGTATAAGTTCACACTTATACACAGTTTCTGAAGGTTACTGTTGCATTTTTTGACAATACCTACCTGTCATTGTCCACAAATTCACCTCCAATGGTGCAACGCCTTATGTGGGATATCTAATAGCATATATTCTGATTGAAGCTATCTGCTACCAATAATGGTAATATCAAACACAGAGAAGAATACAGTGAAAAATAAGTGACACAGTGGGTGCTAAGTGACAGATACTAACAAGATATACAGGAAAGAACAACCCACACTGGTAGATGAAGAATCAAGTAGCCTATACTGTAAGGTGATGATGAAGGGGCCTCAGCTATGAAATTTATCACCAGCAATAGGATGGGAAATATCTTCCTCTATATTCATCTTGCAGAAACATCACAGTAATCAATATACCTCAGAGATATTGGAACAGTATACTATCAGTTACTGTAGCAAATTACAATACAGTCTGAGGAGGCATCAGTTGGATGTAGTGAAATATTGTTAAAAGGTATTTAAGGTTATTTCTGCTAGACCAAGTCTTGGTAGAGTATATCATCACATGGTTTGGGTTTGGGTTGGCAGCTTCTATACCGGCTTGCTGTCATTGTAAACTTAGACTCTATCAGATCAATTGTTGCAACTGGTATATAACAACAGGTTAAGAGCCAAGGCAAGACTACCATCAGGAGACCATTTTCAACAACCATCCAAATGAAATTTCAGTTATATTTTGAACATACATATGATTGAGGTTGCACCTGCCTGAATGCTTTCGGAATGCATTGTGGATAGGGATGGGGAAGTGGACATCATACCATCTCAAGAGGATGATGCAAAGGTCTAAATGATGTGTTCTCGGAATGAAATCTTACACTTAACTGCCTTGAGGGATGGGATGGCCGGGATGGCTGTGATGGAAGTGAAGGCTGTGACAGATGCGAGGGCTGCGATGGCTGCAGTCGCTGCAGTAGCGGGTTCTATCGATACACACTGTTCCAGCCACCCGATGATACATCCCTTGGACTCATTTTGGAACAGTACAGGGACACGTTTGGCAGTAGTTTGGGTCAACGTCTGGATGTGGTTGAACTGGTGTCATGAACAGGTCAACAGGTGGCCAGCCAAGATAAGAGATTGATATAAAGAATGGTATTTGGCCAGCCAATGAGAAGCAGGCAGGTAATGGACCAGAGATAGTTCGGAAATGTCAGCAGATCAATATGTGCAGGGGGTCCAGCTGTTGGTTCACAGCAGGGGGCTGGGTGTGTGATAAGCAAATTCAGACAGGAGGGACCGGTGGTGGTGGCCTATGTGGCTACAAACTAATGAAGCTTGTAGACTGCTCTACTGTGACAATAAGGAGGAGTTACTTGACGCTGTTCAGTGTGTTCAATCGACCTGAAATTATTAATTGCCACCACTACTTTCCTCTTCCCGGGAGTGCCTGGATTCGTTTCCACGATATATGTGATGGAGTGTCAAATTGCCAGCCAAGAGGTACTGTGAAGTTGGAAATGAGTCTCCAATTCAACATGCAGCTATGGAGGAGTGACTCCCATTTGGACACTGAAACTGACACTGACACATACTCAACTACATGAGTATCTGCCACTCTACACTTGACTATAAGCCCATGCAGTCAAAAGGGGGACACCAATCAACACTTCCACATTGTTGGTCGAGCAGTAGTTTACATTGCCACAGAAAAGTCTCTCCAATTCCAATATACACAGCCACACCTTCACATATGTACAGATGTATCTGCCACCATATAACTGCCTATGAGCTGTTGCACATAAAAGAGAAATAATGACCAATACTACCACTTTGTTAGTCGAGCATACACCATCATCGCCACAGAGAACTGCATCCATATGCAACTGAGACAGAACAGCTGAACATGTGAGTTGAGAGAATGAGTCAGGTATTTATCCTCACTCTTGCTGGTTGGAGTAGTAACTTCAATATGGTCTGCCTATATTCTCCACTGTGATACCTATCACGATATAACAGGACTGTCTGTCACCTTTGGAGGATATGTTGGATAGAAATCAACACAGTTGAAGCTGACAGCAAAATTGACTATCAAGTTTAGGAATAGGCCCATGACTGATGCCCCCACTGGCAAGAGCAGGGGAATGGTTGATTGGGAGGACCTTAGGACACAGTATGGTTTGCCTTCAATGTTCTGTCATCTGTGTGTTTTCAGTCAGTTGCCCTATGGCTTAGTGTGTAACAGATGTGACAACTCCCTGGAGGTGTATTGAACTGAGTCTTTGCGGAATATGTCATGATGTGACTTGTGTTAGAGCTCGCAGCTACCGAATGGGTTACATGTCATTTTAGACGTAGACTCAATCAATCAATCATCTCGACTGGTTCATTACAACATTTTGGTGTATAGCAAACTGGTCGGAAATTAAACTAAATACTTAAATTTACATAAAATATAAGTTTCTCTGTATAATGGATTATGGGAAATATGCATATTCACATAAGAGCTTCTTAACCTGGATATGCAGTCCAGTCTTGGAATCCAGATCTAATCTGTAACTACCAACGACGGTGTACTATGTTCTATCAGCCAACTTGCCTTACATTGTAGAATGCTTGAACTTGATCTATATATTTTGTGGTATTGGGGAGATGGCATCATGTAAAGACCATAATGTAGTTTGGATGGAACCTTTCAGCTTCTCTTATCTAGGGATCAATATTAAGTAATGGACAATCTAGTATCCAATGTACAGAGGGAATTTCAAGTGGAGTATTTGATGCAGTATACAGATTATTGGAAGTATTAATTCCAAGTTGCTAAGCTACCTGGTACAGGATGTTCTTCTATATAACAGGATGTAATATAAATTCTTTGTTAATACAATGGTTTCAATAATCTTCCTAGTAACTGTAAATGTAGCTCTCTGGTATTGAGAAACATTGTGGTAACTACAAGTCATAAGTAGTCGAAGCACAAGTCATATGTGGTTGAAGCTTCACAGGTGGCATTTGTACTGGCTTTTGCAAAATGTTTATAGTATACTTTGGTCAGTAAGTGCTAGTAGTACCATTGCACCAGTTCATTGTGAAGAAGTTGGGAGATAATGAATAATAGTGGTATTAGGATTGCTCTATTTCTTTGATTGTGGTCTATTTGTCATTCTTCAGATCTTGGTTCATTATATCTCAATATGTAGGGAGATTTCTTGCACCATGTTCACATTGTATTGAACCATTACCATTCGCATGGCGGCCTTATTTATGTCATCATATATAGCAATTTCGATATCTGGATTAGTGTGTTCTTTTAGCTATTTGATTCACAGACATTGCAAGTATTAGATATTGTATACTTAATTCTTTCAAACCTGTCACAAAATCAAAACCATTAATCAACATTAATGGTTCACTCTCCTGATGTCTTTGCTCTGTCAATAAATGCTACTTGATTTGTCAATAAGTTGTGATTTTCAATGTGGCTAGCTGTAGATACCATTTAGAACTGAAGAGTTTGACAGTTACTAGAGAAGTCAAGTAGAGATGTATTGATAGAATAAGATTTGTCAGAGTAATTAAACAAACTGGAAACATTTGTATATATTAGACTATCTAGATAGATGGAGTTGTAATTTTAGAAGTTGGTAGAAATATATCTGGGAAAGTTGTTTATATATAAAGTTTATATAAGTAAATGTATATCTAGACTAGTTGGTTAGTAATTCAGGAAATACAAATGGCACACAGCGGATATAATCTGAGTGGGATTTATAACTGATAAACTCTAGCTTTACTCAGGTTCTTCCAAATGTGCAAAGCAAAATATAGATATCTAAACTCTGCATCACAAATGGGATTAGATGAATCAGTAAAATGCAGTTAAGAAGATCATATGTTGACTTGTTCAACCTGTTATGAAAGTAATTGCTTTACTCTATAGTCGACAGAATCACCAACAGCTGGCTGCTGATAATTGACAATATATGACAAAATGTACCAAAATAGGGTAATTAATATAGCCTATGTATCTGAGTTGGCACAATAATATACATTTGATTTCATACAGAGTAAATCTGCAGATGTTCTCTGCAGCATCAACAGATAGCTCCAATGAAGCTGCAGCTGTAATAGATGATTATTTAGTATTGACTACATTACCAGAACAATAGGATATAGTGGATGAATCTCCACAAGAAGTATAATATAAGAATGTGAAGATCTTCTCATTAGTACTGAATTGTAAAGCTGAAAATCATTATATTTATGGTATATCCATCTGATTTATCAACAGCTATATTCAAGAAGTATGTGAATGCACATACACCCAAGTATGCAATTGTATGGGAATAGAGAGTATATGGTTGCAAAGGTGGACTAGTGTGATCTCTAGGTAAGTTGAATAGTATGGTTTTTGGCACAGATCTAAGTTCCATAGTGGCGACCTATATACACAGGCACTTATCCAGCCTTGGGTTATATATTACTGTTACATTATCCCCCTCTTTGGGTGCTGAGTGCTTGGGCTACCAAATCCAGTATCAGTGAATAGATGGAGAGTAAAACAAACAATAGAACATTTATTCTACATTCACAGTTGAACCAATGCATAAGTTGCACAAGTGATCATTACAGCTCCATGGTAAGTTTTGACCAATCTGGTGTGCTGGGAAAATCCACCTGTAGTGGTGAGCAGTGAAAACCCATGCCAATGCCATTTGACCCAGGCTGAGATTCAACATTAGAAGGTGAGGCAAGTGATATGAGGAAAGATGGAAAAGTGATCGATTCCTGCAAATCACCACTTCGAAACCAATCGTTCAACAAATACTATTTGATGAAATGTGATCTTGGTGTTGGTCGTCATCGGAATCATGCAGGTCACAGAGCTCCTCATGTGACTTGGTATTGGTGAGATGTTCTGTTCTCAGGGTCATTTGGAGCCATCAGCAATTTTTCATTGTATATGATAGTTGCATTGAGTGTAGTTAGGTATCATTCGTTGGCATCTTATATCTGATCATCTCTGAATGGTTATGCTCACTGACATCCAGTGCAATCGCACTGCCTGAGTTCCATGCAGCAATTCTGTAAACTCTTTGTAGTATATCTTGCAGCATGTTGTCATCAGTACTCTTCAATCATCTTTTGAAGTCTGCTTTTGTGACTATGCAATTGTCTTCATACATGGGCTCTCAAAAGTTGGTTTCAATGAAATCGTTGTTGAGTTTGTAGACTTGCCAGTTAACTTCTCAGTCGACTACTTGGTCAACTTCTCAGTGTGTGTCACAGTTGACTGCCTCCCGGTGGGCATTTGGCTTGCCAGTAGATCTGGACAGATTGACTACACTGTTGACTTCTTGGCACAAGTCTTGGTATACTGCCTCTGAATTAGCTTTCAATTTGTTGGTAGGGCTGTGTTGTATTGAAATGGTTATCTTGCCTGTTTTGAAGTTATTTGCTCCACTGATATCTTAGATGAAAATTAGTTGCTGATGGCACTCATGGCATTGTAGACACCTGCATTGGTAGACTGTTCTTTCTCCGATTTGGTATATCCCAGTATTGCCTGAGTTGTTATTCAGCAGCTCACATCCATGGACTTTGGAGGTCTTTAACTTCACTTGTTCTTTGGCTGGTCATGGTCGACTTGCTTCATCACTCTTCACTTTGTTTGTGTCATTATCTGGCTTGGTTTCATCTCATTTTGGCCATTGCCTTTGAGTTATTTATCCACTCACTTCGCTCTCTCTTTTAATTGACTTGGTGGTGATTGACCGGTGATCCCTTTTGAATTTCTGTGTATTTCGACTTGCTCTCTGTTTTGACTTTCAGAGCATTTTACGTTCTGGCAACTGTTCACCCTGGTTGACTTTTATTTGCCTGTTCTGATCGATTTTGATACCATGGTTTGGCCAAGATTTGAATGATGCATGTAGGAGTCTGGCAATCATGCCGACTTCAATATTGGGAAATCTATGTAGCTGGCAGTACTGTCACATGTCTCAATTGAATTGATGAAGTTGACTTGTTCTTCAATGTATGTCAGAGTCGTTTCTAGTGATATGATATGTGCCATGTCAAGTAGAGGCAATACTTATAATCTTGTAAGCAACATGTATACGATGTCTCAAAGGCCAACCACAGACTACAGGCCCTTATGCTCAAGAGTGCTGATGTATGGGAATTGTAGTATATGGTTGCAAACAGAGACTGGAGCAATCTTTTGGGAAGTTCAATAGTATTGATTTTTGTACAGATCTAGGTGCAGAAGTGGCAACCTATATTCACTGGCACCTATATGGCCTCAGGTCACATCTTCCCATCATACAGTACAGATCATGTTCTGACACTCTGTAGGAATACTGGGAGGTATATATATTGGCAGTTAATGAGATAGTACAGAAATTATTGTTTGTAACTACATTTTACCTCTGATGCAGACATTTATCCAGAGATATTATAATTTGCATTGTGCAAGTCATTTGCGTTAGTATTGGATTGCACTTCAAAACATTGTATGACAAATGACAGAAGAATACAGCATATTTTTGGTTCAGCAGTATAGTTGAAGAGAGATGAGCCACCCACATTACATTAGACTAAAACATATGAAAAAGATCCAGAGGTAGAGGGTGGGGGAGGAAGAAATAAATGGAATTGATTTGTAGTTCATGTCATATTTGTCAACCAAAGTGATACAAACTAACTCAAATTCAGCTACCACCAATATGCAAGCTCATTATTATCAGAATGTAAATTCAGTTTCACTTTACTAGTAATATTTTCACCCTCCCAATAATGAATTATCCTACAGTACCTGTATTAAGCAAAATTGAAGTGTTCTAAATCTTTAACTTTATATAGGATCCAGTGAAATATTGATATTGCCACCTTGTAGTATACAGATAGTTTATGACTTAGAGGACTTTTGTAGACAATTTGAATTTGTTTTACTGCAAGCCCTTATGATATTTTCTATCTCAGACTATATGTTATTACCTAGCCTAACATTATATATCTAGTAGGTGTAGAGTGAACTTAAGTTTTACATATTATTATACCTTGGGAGAATCTGACAAAATATACTTCTTATAAGTGGAATACTATGTGGTTCAGCTGTATATCCATTTTCAAATCCAACAGGATATCAAGTATATGTTATGTTTGGACCTTTTCCATTCCGGTGCTTTAGTAGTATAATTTTAATTGGGAGGAAAGATTGAAAGACAGTGAAATTCAAAAAGCTCGAAATTCTGCTGATGTAACTCAGTAGGTATTGGCAACTCCTGATTACAGCCCACTCTAAAAGGCTATGTATGCAACTTTTCAAAAACTAACTAGACTGGCTAATAATTAAACTGGAGATTTGGGCTATAAATTTATATATTGTGACCAATTTGATATTTTTAATAAATGCTAGAGTGTTTGCTTATATATCTCTGTAGTACTGCAACTGTGTAGGTGACATGCAATTTCTGTTCACCAGAAATGTGCTATAATGCTTATATAATGTCTATCAGGGGAGGCCCAAGTGTATATCAACATGTGATATACTGGCTGCATTTCTAATATTTTGTGAAATTATGCACAATATACTGTAAAAATATAAAATTCAATGTGATTGCTTATAAAGAAAATATATTAGTTAGAGTACAGGCAACGAAGCTTCAGTAAGTGTATAATGTTGTAAATACCTGATCTGCAGTACATGAAAATTATACAGTATTAATAGCAAGCTATTGAATCCAGTGAAATGCATCTTATGAATACGTTTGCCATGTCAAATCCAGCAGCCACAACACAACCGGGTGGTAGATGATGTATACCTTATCATGAATTGAGATGCCAATTATAGATAGTAAACAAACATCATATAACATAGTTTGGACTATATCAATGGATTGAAAGATCTGGAACTGTTGACCACACTGATACTGAACTGAACCGGGCTATTTGGTAGATATATTGTAGGAAAATAATTTGCTAAGAAAAGGGTAAGTACTTAATCATTTCTGTTTCTGGTTTGCCTAAATGTAAATTATAAATATCTGTTTCATTTAATTGACTAATAATATAATCAACAGATTTCTGTTATCTTGATTCAGTTCACCTTATATGTTATCAACCTTGCTATCCAGAGCTGTTAAATTGATATGCAATACACTGCAAGTCATTTTTGGTTAGCTTTGCATGTGAAAATGTAGATAAAGAAAATACGTCTTTAAAGATAACTGTAGGAGATTTGGATTTTTTAATGTTAAGATGAACTCTAATCATGAGATTTCAATGTTGGTGTTAACTTTCAAATTAACTGCAGAACTATTTCAGTAAATATTTTTATTGACCCAAATACTTAGTGCTACAAATAAAATCTGCATTCTAATCCCTTATATTTGTTTAAAATACAAACAAAAGTTGACAAACGATAGCTGTAGATATTATATGTATAAATTGCAGTAGCAATAAATATTTATAGTATAGTGTCTAACAATGTAGAGTATTATCAGTGATATTATGCTTCAAGTATCAGCTAATGAACAGATGTATACCTAGACTGCAACTGACAGTATTATCTTTACAATATCAATTGTCATTATTGTTAAAATCTAACTGTATACTCTCACCACAGCAGATTTACCTGAATGTAGTCTGTATGCGAACCAGCAGAATCCCTCAAATAATGGATGTAGAAATATTCAGTCGACTTTGAATACTTTGTGTGTGTGTCATTTGGATAATCTCAGACCATTGGTGGAGATTACTTGGTTGGTTATCACTATGCCAGGGACTAGTATTGTAATACCACATGTGAGATAAACAATTATATTTACCATAGAACTCATGTAACTACTGTTAGTTGGTTGGTTATTTTCCAGAATATGCCACCAATTATATAATTTCTTTTTATGATCTGGTTGAGGCCAGTACCCCCCTCTTTCAGTACTGTCAATAACATAGACAAATATTGCAACTTTTGCAATTACAATAGGAATTTTTTATGATTGTTATTGTTCATTTCTGTATATATGTAGAATATATTCATTTCAACTGCAAAATCGTTCATTAGCCATCACTGTAAATAGTGAACCAGTCCAGCAAGAGAATATGTATTGACATTGTTGCATGAAGAAGATTTGCTGGGGATTGTATTCTAAATTCCAGTTAGTATGTTAATAACCATCTTACTGGCAACCTGTCCTGGGCCACATTCAGAATACAGTTCTAGTACATTGACCAGTATTAGCAATTATTCTGATCTGACCCATTGGACAATTGGCAAATCAGTCCAACACGACAGAGAATAACCTTAATACCACATTTCTGTCAGCACACTGCAACTCTTGGTATTTTGCACAACTAAAGAATAAGGTAACAACTGTATACACTCTGTACATTTGAAATACCATTTGAAGTATTTCATTAAACATGCAACTAGAGTGCAGTGCAGTCTGATTCAGAAAATTCAATAATCCCAAGGTGCGCAATCACTATTACAATTTGAACACTAGAGTAACAACCACTAGTTTCAATGTGGACTACCTCTGTATAGTCCATGGCTTTTCATTTTCACCATCAAGTGCACCACATTATTATGAGATCATTTGGATCCTATTCAGAATGTATCCATCAAACTCCAGCCCACTGAATTGAACACCTCTGTACTCTAATTTTCGATAACTCATCAACCTCAGCATTGTCAGGAATATCAGAAAATTGAAATGTAATCGAATGAGACAAAGTATGGAGAAAGTCATATGTTGGTGTAATAGTGACTTGAAGCTTGAATTGGAATGTAGACTCTTTATAAGAGAGCCAGCCATGAGTATTTTTGCTATTATACTAATAAGACTTGTCAAAAATGCAAAATATTCTTGAGAATTTGGAGACGTGCCAATAGCTTAAAGATTTTCCTCAGAATATTCATAAGTGGGTATTATGGTAGTAGACAAATATTCCATCAGTTTTCAAGCTGATCAGTATTCGCATGCGCATTCCCAGTTGTAAGCTTTAGATTCTCAAGATTTGAATGCACCAGGAAAAATTACCATGTACGACTGGTAGCTTATTGAGATACTGCTTTTCTTCCAGTAATCCACAGAATGTTTGATATGTGGCTCAATCCGGTTCAGTGGACATACACATTGGCTAGTTCACTATGAATCGTGCCATTATGTGCTCTTGATATTATCCATCACAATATATACAAGAAACTTGAATCAAAACTGCCAAATGAATCTCATTGCAGACTGCAAAATACCCACTCATGAATAATCTGGATTGCACTCAATTGCACATTCCCAGTCTCCTTGACTGTACATTCAGAAGTGAGTACTTAATACACTCACAAGTATACTCCATGTATGCTAGTAACTATACCTCCAAGTGTGCTCCTAAGTACACCTCTGAGTTTACTTTCCAGTATACTCCTGCTACTGCTTTCAAACACACTTCTAAATGGACTCAAGCACACCTACCCAGCCTGCTGAACTGTGCACTCCACAGTCAGCTCTCAGGGACTCCTGAGTACAATGTCAGGTACTCTTCCAACTACACCTCTAAGTATGCTCACATGCTTACCTCTAACTATGCTCTCTAGTTTTCCTCCAAGTACACTCTCAAGTACACTCCCAACTGCACTCAATGGCAAACTCCTATCCTGCAAGATGGTACACTGAAATGTTTACTGTCCAGAAGGACCCAAGTACACCTTCGAGTTGGTTTCCAAGTACACTCCTGTAAATTCTATCATTGAAGCTTCCAAGTGCACATGATAGTACACTGCATACCTGCTTGACAGTACGATCCTGAACTAGCTTTCAAGGCTCTCTCAGTTACACCTTCTATCAATCTCCCAGGGGAACTGCCATGTACTCTCCAAAGTGTACACCTCCATGTTAGTCAAATGTGTACTCCCAATCATGATCTCAAGTACACTTCTGAGTATACTCTCAAGTACACTTCCAATTGCACTCTCAAGTGCAACCCCATCCTACTTGGCTCTAAGCTCCTAACAACACTCTCAAGAAGAAAGATACTCCCAATCTCACTTCACTATATGCTCCAATACATGCTCCTGCATGCTAGATTGGAAGATCAGTGTACTTGTTGGCAACAGCTACCATGATTCCTAAGGCTGTAGGTGTATGGTGGGTGGTGTTCAGCATGCAGCTGCTGGCAAGAGGTGAGGTGAGGATGTAAGACAGTGTATGGTGGCCAAAATTATGATGTCGGATAATATCATTGTATGAATGTTATGTTTAGCATCAGTACACCAACAAGATTTCATGATGCTTTATTGTCATGGTGTGGATTATTGGAGCCTTAGGGTCTGCATGAGAGGTAGTTAATTGGATCTTGCGGAGAGTAGATCTCCAATACGGATTATCCAGCAGAATGTGCTGCCCACATTTCACCGATTTCGGGTGTCTGTGCACAATAGCTCTGGGGTTGATTGTAAGGACTGTGATGGCAATGGCAATGGGCATTGTGATGGCAATGGCCTTGTTCATTGTAATGGTGAGGGCAATGGCAAGGGCAATGGAGATGGTGTTGGTGGTGGTGGTATTGGTGAAGATGATTATAGTACCAGAAGTGCTTAGACAAGTAGGTTGGCTACATAAACATTAGCATCAAAGCATTTACACACTTAGAGTCTTCTATGAGCCAAAACTTCCACAAACTCAGAGTTTTCCATCGGCCCAATGCTTCACTTGGAAAACACTACTCCATCTGAAGTGCAACTCTCCCAAGTATGGCTCTCCCATGGGTGGCTCTCCCAAGGGTGGCTCTCCAATGCATGCTCCCAACAAGCTTTCATCCAGGCTCCCAGGCAGGCTCCCAGGCAGGCTCCCAATGCAGGCTCTCAGGTAGACTCTTGAGTAGGCAGTCAGGGAGGGTCTCCAGCAGCTGTTCAAGACTGCTCTTGATGAGTGGATACAGTTTCAGCAAACTCTACCAGCAGCAAATGCTGGTGGAAGTTACTTGACCACCAGATGTAAATAGTGCCAGAGTTCCATGTGCAGATGTCTATCAACTGACTTTAGCTCATTATATACTGGACGTTGTGCAGTGGCCTGTAGGAAGCTTGCTATAACCTGTATGTGTGTGTGAATGCAAGTAACACTGCCTATAGTCAATTGGTTCTTTGCCAATGGGTTTACCAAAAATAGCTCTATTTTGAAAGTAATTTCATCAATGACACTCTGGAGTGTGGAACTCATAGCTGGCAATGTCACCGCCAGCATTGATTCCAGGGCTGAAATCAAGACTGCACCCTACTAAAGCAAAGTTATCTGAATCCTTCAATGCAGACATTGTACAATGCTATTGGCCAACACTAGATACTAATCACATTCTCCATTAATCATGATTGGATATTGGTTCTTAGCAATATTCACCCATTCGTCAATAGTATTCCTTCTGATAATGGGCAACTACCATTTCAGAAACACTCTCGCAGTCTGCAATTTGCACATTGTCAGCATTGTAACTCATCAAAATGGCTGGTCTGGTTTGACAGCATCAGCCATAAATGGTGTAGGCATATTCAAGTCATATCTATCTCCTCCAAATAATCTATTTTGCCAAAATCAATTGTGCCAGAAACTATGTATGTCATTGATCTTGAGTTGCATACTGGTAGCTACATGCTTTGTCATCTTTCATTTTCTGAATTAGAAAGCTAATAAAGAGTTTTATTAGCTTATCTAGATATTTGTACTTAACAATATAGTTGGTTCCATTTAGTGGAGTACTGTAAATGGAACTTTACACTTCATACTTATCGTTCTCTTCCGCTTGAACTCCTGTATCATCTGGTATACAGCACTATGAATTATTGACATAGTTAGTTAGCTGTTCTTTCATCAAATGATTGAATAGGTTTATACTCTGGCACTTCTGCTTAGTACCCTAGTGTTAGATAGTTCACAGGCAAATTATTAGTAACCAATTAATTTATGAGTAATATAATTATTTTCCATTCTTTCAAACTGTTTATATACTGTAACTACCATTCTTCTATATGCAATCCTTTTTATCAACACTTTTGTTGCCACCAGATCTCTTCTCTACAGTGCATCAGCATTCATTTGCTGCTCATTTGACCCAGTGTGACATGTGTTGATGGATTTTAGCTGGATGTAAACAATTCCATACTCCAAGATATCATTTCCTCTTACCATTGATATTTCTATCCAATATAGTCTTCAATTGTTATGCCATTTCAGCTTGAAAGTATATAACAAGCAATAGCTACAAGAAATCTGGATATATGTAGGGGTTTGTTTGTTTTTGACCAGGGTAAATGTACCCTGATATACTGTTTCTGAATTTTCACTCACTCTGAGTGGTAATTGTGTACTGTTGTAATACACATTGGCCTATATGAGCAGCTATATTTTCCCATAAATTTCACAAGCTCCTCTTCTTACCTTCTATTGGAGTATAATACATGGAGTTGTTCACAGTTTGTAAGGTCATTGCTATTTTGCTACTAGTAAATAATAATTGAGAAAGTATTATTAGGCAAATATAGAAGATTACTGCTTGCTTGTTGTCTGGTACTCTCCTCCATCAATTGCCAGCCACTAATTTGCTGCATTGATGTGTTTCTTGCCACTTACATCATCTGTATATATGGGTCTAAATATAGGTTGGGTTTCTGTCAATGCATTCATTATGAACTTTCCAGATTTCAACATACAATCTAGTAATTAAAGTTGCAAAATGATATGTCTCATCTGTCTCCCAAAGATGGGTTCCATCGTACAGTGATTCCAATATATATTGCCTTCATGTATTATGATTGTGTTTTTTCATTGAGATGCAGTTATCAATTCATTCTTCTAGTTGTTGAAGGTTGTGTAGTTAAGCTGACCAATTCTTGTAGTAAATTGGTTCAAGAAAAACTAAGTTTATATAAGACTTATCATTGTTTCATTGACTATATCCTTCATGTCCACAAAATTATCACTTTTATTATCTGCATTGACATTATTTTATGAAAGTTCTGATAATGGATGGAATTTGAAAATACTGGGAATATTTACTTTCTACTAGTCAGATGCTGATTAGAACCTTTTACAAGGGAGCTGAATAAGAGATTTCTCATACAGGCCAGAGGGAGGTACAGCTGGAGTGATACTTTAGATACATCCCAATTGACTAGAATATTACCTAGCGGTAGTGTGGGCTGAGAAAGTGCCCTGGAGATATACAGTCTTGGGTCCATAGAGTGGGAGAATTGATGGCAGGGATAATTGCTATTCACTATCATAATTTGGATAGGAGTGTATATTCTGGATATGATAGCTCATAACCAGAGAATTCTTGTGGTGTTTCTGAACATAGTTGTGCACTTCGAGGCATGTGAATGTGAGCTGGATTGAAATATTTGCAAGAACTTCAAATAATTACCGAAATGGGAACTAACTCAACCCACATAGTATTGGAACTCAATAGGGTTGTTATTTGAATACATTGTCTAGTTGAAGATTGAACAGCACACTTTGCAGTTCATTTAAAGATATTCTTTAAAGATTATGGTTCAAATATAGTAATTGTTGCCTGGGTATTTCGCTGCAAGAAAAAGTGTGTGGAACTTAAGGCTGAATTTACCGGCATTGAGATAGATCTATTATACAATATTGTTTATACAGATATTAAGTACAAACCAATTGTTACGGAATAAGATAATCAAAACTCAGAGACTCGATCTGAAGTTGAACAATGGTAGGGTGACCTTTGGTTGAAGGGTCGAACCTTGTATAAGAAGGTTTTCAAAAGCTGGTGTTTTACCCCACCTTTAAATTATGAAACTTGGCTCAGAAAAAGAAACCTTGGTTACTACCTGCCCTTTGGTTATATTCTCATATTGTTACACTAGAATGTACACATCATCATACCATATCATACCTTGACAATCTTGCAATAGGTGATTGAAGGTATATGAAATTGTTTGCTCTGGTCTTTAGGAATACAGGTATCAAACTTATTCAAATTGGAAGATAAGTACCCCTTGGCATAATACAGACAGAATGTATGTGTATTACTTTCCAATACCAATTCTTAGAAGCTCTATAAGAGGGAACTAACATTAATTGCTACAAATGGATGGTACATTTCAACTTGGTTATATGAGACTTGAGTTTCGTATTGGTAGTGGATTAATTTGGAAAGGAAACAACCCCCAAGTCAATTAGTGAGCAGTTGTGTGCAAGTATCATATAAGCTTGCAAGGTAACTCACCAGAACAATACATAAGGCTAACCTTTCATTAAGGGTTCTGACCTGAGCCTAGATGACAAATATTCTCCACCAATACGGTTGAATAATGTGGATATATATAATATACTCCATGTTATCGAATGTAACCCAGCAGGAGATTAAGATAGCAGTATAGAGATAAAATGGCTCAGCCATTATTTTCCAAATAAAAAAATGAAATTTGGCATAGTATAGATATGCAATAAGTAATAACAAGAAAACAGATTGTGGGTACAAGAAGGAGACTTTAGTAGTTACTACCTAATTCCCATACTTGGTAGAGTATGATATGGCTACAAAATTACTACACTTGGCCCATTCGGTTAACATATAAAAAAACACCCTGTGGGGCTTTATTTATTGGAGATTATCACTGTACGCAGTATTATCGAAAATTATTGCAATACATGATACTTCATTCTCAAACTACCTATTTAACAGGGTCAATTTCTGCTGAAATGTTGATGCATAGTTTACCAATTAAATGTAAATGATTGGGTGATAACTCACAAGATGTTTAGTATCAAGAGAATTATCCAATTGCAATGAATGATCGGCTTTTGCCACATCTGATTACGCACCTTGCAGGGTTGAAATACCCCAAACAATTGTAGTTTGAAAATATTCTGAATATCCAATAGGCTTTTAATATACCCCTCAGGCAACAATCTCACAGCACTTACTGAATCCCGTGCAGTTCCATCCAAATACTCTCACTTTGATGTAGCAATTGATTTTCGATACAAAGGTCTAACTTGTGTATTGGATGTAATCAAATCAAGTTTCACCAAGATTCTGCTGGACTGGAATATACTAAGGGTCAGATATGTAAGCAAGCAAAAGAATTAGTGAATAAGCATTACAGGTACTTATAAAGGTAGAATTGGTAATATTTATTGAGATTGATATATATCTGTTACAAGACTTCTTGATTGTACTACCATATCAAATTGTAGTGGATTCAGTTTCATCAAGTACATCCTGGTTTTGATATGTATCTGCCTTATTACCCAGATTATCTCGGTAACTGCAAGAGTAACCAAATACACCAGACAATAGACACCAGAAATTGGTGGTGGGATAGAAATAACCAATACCCAGTAGACAGAATAATTGTACTCTGAGTAGGCATGTCAAACAAAACAAATATAACCACATTTTAGGGAGATGCGTGATCCTGGCTACTTCATTTTACTAAAATACAATTTGAACACATATTTAATATTCCCACAAATATCATGTCTGTATTACACTTCCATTCAGTTCATGTACTCTGAAACATCCCAACAATATTGATAATACATTCCCCACAGTGATTGAAATTTTACTATCTTCAATAACCAATGTTAACATGAATGGTCCAAATTTGGAATGGGATTGCACATACTTTTACAATTGAAAAGGATTTTCAATAATGGCTGCTGCTTTAAGATATCAATTAGAACATGTTATAATGACATTAGTATCTTATGGCTGATGACCAACATTGGACATTCCAAAAGATCCACCTATCAGTCAATCAATTCAGTGACAACCAAACATCTTCAGATATCTGAAGAGTTGCTTGGAGTGATTTGTGAATAATAATATGAATGAACTCCATACATTTCAAATTCACTCAAACTGTAACAGATTTTGGAAATATCTTCTGTATAATGTGTATCTATTATTGTAAACTAACAAATTGTAGCAGCTTCTACTAAAATTGGATAAGAACTTCGTGGTCATACTCATTGAGTACCTGAAAGTCAGAAATATCACAGATCAGTACTTCAATCAGTTTACATATACACTATATTCTCATTATTTTCCTTATTGTATAGAATATTTTGAGATGTCCCATTGTGGCACATGGCAGGGGTAAGAGATTGGAGCGACAATCTACACTCTAGCAGGGGATTGTACTGCAATTAGAGACAGCTATCAGACTGAAAAAAAATATTACAAAGAAATATGCATACATAATAACTCAATATAAGCTGTGGGGACTCTATTTTGATTCTCCATACTGGTAGGCAAGCAAAATTATTGCCATCTTTGTCTCAAAATATTTCATGATGTACTCCAATAATTCAATAATGTAAGGGCTATTTGCTGAAAACAGAAAATATCAAAAGCTACTGATTCAAGTTATTGACAAAGTTGCAATATAATCCATTAATGTACAGGCATAGAAAATAGGAAATATATGAGCTGCAACTGAGGTTCATATCTACTGAGTAGATATGGGGATTGTAGAAAAAAAGTCGTAATTTCAGATTTGCATAAATACAGTATAAACTGAAGCTGCCATATGGTTAGATACTGCTCAAGAGAAGAAAATAGTTTAAATAGAATAAGAAATCCATCATACTAACACCTTCAAAAGGAAAGCATTTTCACTGGATATTAAACAGTTAAATGCAACTGCTATTTTAGGACCTTGATACTAAAGCAGCTGAATATTGACCATATCTCATGCAGAAAGTAAGATTCCAGTAGTTGATGATACATACAGTGTAAAAGACTTAATCTCTGAAAATTATCTGAAGATTTTGATGTACATGTCAGAAGAAGAAATTGAATTACCTATGTAGAATCTCAATGATAGGTAGCATGTTACTGGCAATCTGGGGACAGATTTACCATATCCCTTTAGAGGAGTATAATATCCTCCTGGAAGAACTATCTGCTTGTGTAGTGGAAATTAATTCTTGGTGGCAAAACTGTCATATTTAAAAGCTCAGAAAATCTATTAAACCCTAGAGAGAATACTGCAGATCTTGAGATAGGAGATAATTTGACCATATTCTGGAGGCAATTAGGAGAGCAGATTTTGGAGCCAATTTACCAACTGATTCATCTGACTGGCTTCACACTTTGAATATAGAATAGGCATATCATTCAAGCAGAGATGACGATATATGTAACAAATGCTGAATCATAATACCTGATTTTGCAGTCAACACTATATGCAGGAAATGCTGTCTTTCTCTTACCCTTTAGGGCAAGTTTAATATTAACACACCCAAAGTTCTTAATCTTCGATTTGGTTCCTATCAATTATAAAGTACTTGGCAAGTACATCTATTATATCTCCTCTAAGGTTCCCAGGTGTCTTGGTCTACCGTATATTACTGCAACTGTACCCTGTGAGAGCAAATGTGAGTTGCAGGATATGTAGGAATAGTGAGCTACTATCTCGGAGATATATATTAGCTGCTTGTGAGTTCGCATCCCCTTAAAACTATTATCGATTCGAATTATGAAGGAGAAATAGTCATCAGTTTCTTGGGTGTTGTTTAGTTAGAAATATACTATACTTTTAGCCAGCATGTTAATTAAACTTTACAATAGACTATTATACTATAGTTAACCATTATATAGTCCAACTACAGTTGAGTGCCTGGAACTTACCCACAAGACAGAATACACCCAAGTCTACAATATTATCATGTTTTAAGTCCATGGAGCCTGGCTTCTATAAATCCAAAGCGAAGACCATGATCAAGATAATACCTTCCAATGACAACTGCCCTCTTTTCGTATGCTATCCTTTAGCTGGACTATCTCAAATATAATCCAAGAATTTTAGGATTACTTTCCACTTTGGAAAGTCATCTTTACTTTCTCTAAATATGATAAAAGGGGTCCACTATGTGTATTGCATCCTCAGACTCATAGAAATGATAATGATAATGATACCCAACTATAAAAATCCACATAGATAGGCTGATTGAGTTTACAGATCCCTCCATGTAGTAATATAGACTAATCAGATAAATATAGTTTCCCTTAGAGTAATAGTCAGACCAGAATATTTGGTATGTCAAAATCCGGTCACAGACAGAATGTCATATGTATAACTGGTTAATAACCACATAGATTTCAGTAGTTATGAAATGGCATAGTAAGTACAATCAGATATTAGAGATTTAATAATTCTCCAATCATATTGTGTAATGATGAATAGTTGATGAATTGCAGTGGGAGGCTGGGTAGTATCTCGGCTATGCTAATCTGATTGATTTATTGCATTGCATCAGTACCTACAAAGTGCTTGCAATTTTTCAAGTAAGTGCTTACAATAGTACAAATTGTCAAGATAAATTTTGTTTTGTAACAAACTTTTCAACTTTACCTAACCATTACTATATGTCCCAAGTACAGCATTATTCAACTGTATTGGAAATATGTGGTAATGAGTTGATTGTATACTGAAATGGTCTTTACAATTAAAGTAAGTGTTCCAGCAGCTTTGCAATTTTACTAACTTAAAGACTTGATTGTGTAGTATTTTAAGGTTCCTGTATACTACTCAGCAGTATCTTATTCTCCAACATCAGAACCTTTTTGAACTACCTGAATGAGCCCTTGGTACATTTCAATGAATTGTATTCAGCTTTCAGATAGGTTTGGAATATCTGCCAGTATGCGAATACACTGCTAGTGTTAACAGGAATGTCTGGGTGGTTTGCATATGCCTCTTGGACAGATTTACAGTTTGTTTATATAAGATACACTACTATATCAGATGTTGAAATCATGGTGAGGGGTAAAATCTTACTGTATGGTATATATACATTTAATGTTATAGTTAGTCCATGTATTATTAGTATATTGGATATCATTCAGACTGATTTCAAAAATGCTGACAATATTACAAATTACTAATACCAGCCATCTTCTTAAGTAAGTATAAAGGAAATATTTTATTAACTCAGATTCAGATGAATGTGATACATAGAAATCAATTCAAATGATCCGAACAACATATTTCATCCCATACTGACTCTCACAAAGTAATATAAGTCAAACTTCAACCAATCAAGATTACCAAACAGCACACAATGCCAACAAATACTTGCCTTTTGTTTAAATCTGACCAAAGTCCCAGTGTATAGCATAAGATGAAATGAATTGAAATTTGAAGAAATATTTCTATGCATTTCAAAAAGTGGATAAGCTATGATAGTATGACCAGCAAGCTAATACTATTGAATAATTCCCTCCTTAAGTTGTAGTAAAGGTATTGCTCTTCTGTATATATATTATATCCTATTAATAGTTCAACAGATATTTGGTATTCTTCTCATTTTGACTTTACAGTATATTGACATTCCCGCATAACCCATGTAGACAACCAACAGGAACACAACACAGAATGCTCTTATTTATAGATGACACTATTGACATGTTGTCAATCACATTCTTTGAGGGATCTTGATAAATCTGGAATGTGCTTGGTAATAGTACTGGAGTCAGTGAGAATGTGCAATGTGAGTATATTTAACATTATGAAACTTGTACTTGCAAATGCATGTCTGCTTCTCAATGTATGTTGGCATAGTCACTGACTTCGCTCATCTTTGCACTTTGTAATACGGCCAAGTTTTGCTGAAAATATTTTCCATTATTTTGCTAGCTGTTGTCAATTTAGTGATATTAAGCCACAAGAAGAATTGTGTGCAATTGAAGATAATTAGAAACATAGAAATCCACATATTTGGGAGAGATTTTAATAGAATCGAATTATTGCTTATGTTGAACAGTATACAATATTCCATGTTGGTGATTTGGAGACAAATAAAGGTGGATAGTTAAATCTTGTAGTATGATTTGAAAAAGTAGTGCGAGAAAATATATTTAACATGACAGATGGTAGTAGAACAATCATAGACCAGCAGCAGTAGAGATGCAACAGTGGTGGTATGGAGTAAGAGCAAATGTTGAAGTCAACAGAAAGTGGGAGAGTGAAATCTAAGATGAGATAAAATAACAATGAGAATAGATTAATCTTGAGTGGAAAATTGAATATTAGTTACTCGATCTACAATGCCTACAGTTGTTACACTTTGTGTCAATTATCAAACTCTCCAAATTGTCTGAGCATAAGATTAGATTACTACTTCTCACTCTGTATTGGCAAAGTATACCTAATAAGTGTACTATATGGAAAAATCAGTTCGATATTGCCCATTGTTTGAAAATATACATTCCATGATTCACTACATCATCGACATCAGCAAAAACAATTTCTATCCAGGCGGAATGGCTCCATCAGAGTGGACACGTTTCATCAGAGCCATCAGAGATTCCCAGGTAGTGGCCTACCCCGTGCCAGCTGGCAATACCACACCTTACGTTGCATATCGCCCTCCGATCATAGTATCACCATCTGTTCTGACTCTGTCAGTCCCCTATCTTAAATGAACACTTGGGCAGTGTGGCCAACGGTGACCATACGGCGAAATGGGTTCATTGGGTACACCCTTGCATCGGGATTGCAATGCAATGGGTGATGCTGCGAAGCCCTCTCCTAGCGTTCCTTCTGCCTGCGCCCAAGATGCAATTCTCTCGTTACTGATTATACACACCATTCCAAGTTGCCAGATCTATGTGGCTAATGACAATCCATCGCTCATTCCGTCCGTCTCCTGTCTGACTCCTAGACACTATCTCTGGAATTATGTGCATGCAGCCAACAATGTTTCCTACGCTTGAAACTTCCAAAGCAACAGGGGCTGGTGCTTTTCTCACCTGTACACATTTCGAATCGGGATGCAAGTTACCCGAGTTTTGTGGCATTGTGGTGAGCGCCAGGGCTGACCTGTACCCAACGAAAGCGCGGACCTTGTTCAGGAGCTTGATTATGCATAGTCATTGGAGTTGCCATGGGAGACAACCATTCAGCGCACCATCACACCTCCCCAAGCATTGCTTTGTTCACACACAGTCGTTCCATTGGTCCCCTCTGTGCCAGCTCTGGCATCCTGTGAATCGACACATCTGAGACATGTGTTCACCTTCTATACCCTCAACTTGAACCTGAATACAAGAATAAATAGATCACACCATAGCGTGCAGTTTACAGGCGTCAGCGCTGGTTTCCCGATGCTGAGCAAGGGCTGGGAGATAGAGCTCCCTGATTTCGAAGCAGAGAATGCGACACTGAAAGGTGGTTACTTGTAAGATGAAGTTGAGATTGTGATTGGAGGTGTTCCAACCATGCTTGAAGTTCGTTTAATGTGCTTGTTCATGCCTCTCGGCAGAATACTGTTGCAAGGCTCCGTATTGATGAATCTGTTCAACCCAATGGGACAGCGAGTGGATTGTTGGAAAGTTGAAGTCGGCATCTAACTCCTTGCATACAGTTATCTCTTGGCTATTAAAATCCTGCGATGCATTCATTTTGCCCGGCTGCATGAAGGGTGACCAAGATTCATCATTTGTTTCCTCGTTTACCTGTCGTTTCTGCAAGCGTTCCATTCTCAGGGTATTGGCTTTGGCTTTCACCTTGTTGCCGGCTCGGCCAAGTAAGAAAACATCTTTTAAGGTGGGAACATGACCGAAGGTGTCCTCCATGTAGCACAATGTGGAGTCATCTTGAGATTTATATCGAGCATACATATAGATTTCTAACATTGCCAGTGTACACTGAATTGGGGGATTGAATATGGAACTCTGTGCGGGGCTTCCGACTCGTAGAGACTGGGTTACATCTCCAAGCAGGTACGGGCTCATTTCGTTCATCTCCTTCCCATTCCATTGAGAAAATTCCTCATATGACTTATATTTTGATGTGAGGTCGTGGTAAGCGGGCACTAATAACGATATTGCATTGTACTTGTCCAGCCGTTCATCCGTCTTCAGGGCAAGGAAAATCCACTTCGGGAGGTGGTCAAGCATGCCAATCTGCATTGTGCGGAGGAGGTCGGGCATTGGGAGGTTGTTCACAACACAGCGAAGATGTCCAAACACAATCAATCCTTGGTGAACACGGCGCGACCAGAGTTTGGCACCTGCTGCCTTGGTGTGAGTATCACTGAGCGTTCTATACAAGTTCTGATCCCGCCAGCGGAGATACTTGTCAGGAGGGACATAATCTCCAACTTTGGTCTTTGGACACTCCCACCAAAAACAGACATGCCGCTTGAGACGATGTAGGTCACTTCACTCAAGGTAATCTGGACGCCATGCTCAGAAAACCTGTTTGAAACGCCTGCAGTTCCCATCCACACAGAGAACGATGAATTACCCGCTCTTGGCACTGGAATGGTGTTTAAAGTTGAGAGGCGGGAGTACCCGCCAGAGTACCTGGTTCAACACCTCTCAGTTTCTTTGCCAATGGTCACCCACCCACTTCTGAGGAATATCGGGGTTCTTGATCGGAGTTCGCAGGAGAGCGACCATTGTGATGCTGTGTGTTGAGAGCATCTGGCGGATCTTTGAAGATAGATTGCCAATTGTCATATATACAGGCCACTCATTCTTGTCGCCAGCAAAATTCCAGAGATGTGTTCCATCGGGACTGAAGACCAAGGGAACCAGTGTATCCCCAACTCTGGGCATTGACTAATCTTCGATTGGCACATTATTATCCTCGCGTATCTCTCCCCACCTGTGTCTCCCAACACCAGACTTCCATGTGCATTTTAGTATAGGGTTGTTTCGAAAGCAGATTGCTGTTAAAGCAACGCTGAGGGTGCTGAATGGTATGCTCAGTGTAGGCTGGTTGCCACATAAACCATCTGATGCTTTTAATGATGTCTCGACTCCAGTATTTGATAGGGCGTTGGTGAATGTCATTGCATGTCATATTCTGGAGAGTGTGTAGTTCCCACTCCCTGGGAGTATGATCATCTGGCATGCTGGCCATGAGCTTCTGGATGCCATCCTGATCATTCAAGCTTGGGAAACACAGGTCGGTGTTCACTTCCTTCAGCACCTTGTGATGATACATTTTCATGCCCTTCTTCTGCATCTCATACTGGGTATATTAGTACTCTTGACATGTTGCGAATGGGTAGCAGGAATCAGTTTATAGGTTCATCTCAAGACAACCCTGAGTATAGCGTTCCATTGGCTCAGCAATGAAATCTCTCAGCAGAGCGCTGGTGGCAGGGTCTGATTCCATCAGAGACAGAGGAGGTGGCCATGGTTGAGAACCAAAGTCTGTGATGGTTTCAAGGAGTTCGAGGTAGGGATACCCATCCAAGTCTTCGATTGAATCATTGATAGCTCATAATTTAGGACGCTGAGCAGGTCAAATGCATCGGGGCATGCTGTGAATAGTCAGATTCGTCTGGAGTGCAACCTGAAGGTGTTCAAGATGGTGAACTTTGATATGATTGAGTTACCAGCTGTTTGAGGTGAACCTCTGTCGGCATTAGAATTCGGGGGAACAGAAAGGGGTCATCTCTGGCATTGTCGATGACACCCAAGGAGTGGAATATACAGTGTAGACAGGGATTGGTTGACTCCTGGCCTAATGAGCCATCTGGGTGCTGCTCGGGCAGAGGGACAATGGGGAGACAGACATCGGGGAGACAGACATCGGGGAAAATGTCGCCACCTGGCAATTCCCAGAGCAGCTGTTGATCCACATCCACATTCGAGGTGTTACTGGCTGCCTCAGCTTCTTGCAGAGTTGGCACCACCGGGCGAGGATTTTGCGGCTTCACAAGCCCCGGATTCTGCGGCCCACTGAGAGTATGAGTCTCCGGAGTTCATGGTGGTGGACGAGGATCCAGGGTTAGTGGTAGTGGTGCAAGGGCCAGAGGATGTGGCCATGAGGGATCCTTTGGCATCTCCCGGCCTTGATCAGGTAGCATGATTGGCTGATCATCCTCCAGGCTCTAGACATCAGCAGTCGATGTATTTACCATCTCTCACAGGCCAATCGCCTGAGGTTCTTTGCCATCATCCTCATCCTCGTCCTCCTCCTCATCCTCATCGTCCTCCTCCTCATCCTCCTCCACCTTGTCTCCCTCCTCTTCATCGTCCTCCACTTCATCGTCACCATCCCATTCAATATCCACATCACAATCCAAATCAATGCCATACAGTGTGTCCACATCGACCTGCATGCGGATATTCACATCAGAATCATGTTCTGAGTCGCATTCGCTGTCCGACTCCTCGGTAGAGTCAGAATCATCATGTGTGAAGATTGACATGGCGTCCAATGCTTCCGGCAGTAGATACATCCACTCTAGTTAGCCCTCCGCGTCCAAGTCTTCCTCATTCATTTTCTCCTGCAACTGCAAAGCCATGGCACCATTGATATCATCTCAGATGCGTCTCTTAGGCTGCCCATTCCCCTTGCTCCCAGTAGCCGTTCCACCACTCTGCGAGCTTTTTCCCCCTGGGGTGTGTTCGACAAGACCTTTCCCTTTCCCATTCCCGTTCCCCTTCACCTTCCCATCCTGTGTTACCTTCGCCTTCCCCTTTCCATCCGTTGTTCCCTTCCCTTGCCCTGCCCCCTTCCCACCGCCCTGCATGTCCTCCTCACCCTCATCATGGTCATTGCCATTGCCATCACCAGGATAGCTCCTTCCACCGCTCGGCGCTCCTGGAGCCGCCCAGTTCTCATCATCATCGTCCTCATTGGGTATCTCATCTCAAGCAAGTGGCCGAGCCACCAGGAATATGCCTGGCATGCACTGCTGGCAGCTTGGCGGCTCAATCGTTGCCCTGAGATCATCAATACCATACCATGAGAAACGTTCACTGGTGGGTTTGACCATCCCTGAGCTGGTTGTCTGTAGATTGGAGCGGTCGCCTTCATCCCCGAAGGCATGGCGGTTGTCCCACCCCCAATTGTTCATTTGGTTGCAGGTATCCTTAAACACTTGCAGAATATATGGGCGAAAGGCAGCCCGGTACTTCCGAAATGGCGAACACCTGCTCCTTTGGTGTGGCAGGATCTGTTGGAACAGTGAAATATGGCGAGTTGTAACTTTATCGAGAAAGATTATATCATAGAAGAGGTCCCTTGCCCTGAAATCCTTGATGCCACAAACATTGTATATCTGTGTGACTCCTCAGATGTGTTCTGAGATGAATACCTTTCTATGGTACCGATCCAATGACAGGCTCAGATGTATAACTGATGTTGCCATCTATGCATCAGGAGCTACGTTCCCCAGACATTTGCGGCTGCCCTTCGGTACCATCTCCGGGAGTTGAAAAAGAATCTACATCTGAGCAGTCAACATTAAAATACAGTCTGATGGAGCGGAAGGACGCCGAGAGGTAACGTACAACGTTGTGAAGGTTATAGGGTGTGCATTGGAACAAGAGTCATTGTTTTGTGCAAGTCTCGTGATGTCAAGATAGTTCAGGATGCTGGTGGAGTGTGCAATACCTCAGGAATAGAGAACGGAGGCGTAAGGGCGATGATGGGATATATATACTTGAGTTCCCTCGATTCCATGATTCAACCTGGAGATATTATAATTTTTATGCATGTCCTGAGTTTTGTTCAATAACGAACACAAAATGGCCAAGCCTTCATCTTGCACAACCACCGGGCGCCACATGAATGCGAAGCCTCGAGATATGATTTCGTACATCCGGTGAGGACACTGTACCACAACGGGTGTTTCGTTTGAATCATACACAACTTTTACTGAGCAGACCTCATCCATCTCAGAGCAAAGTGAGTAGTTCTCACACTGTCCCAACTGTGCAACCATCCAACACGGCTACCAACCTGCCTAGTGGTGGAAAAAGCACACGCAAATGGGGTCATAGGATGGAGGATACATCATTGTTTACTTTGCGATGCATTTGGCTTGGTGAAAGGGGAATTTGAGCTGGGAATCTGACAATAGACACAATCGAAGGTTCGATGATGTGTGCAAAGACTGAGTGCAATCCTATGATAATCGCATCAAGCAGGCATAAACACCCTTGGGCTGATGCAAATAGACCTTCAGACGTTGCGGTAATACTGTATATCATTGCTGAGTTTATTCTGAGTTCACTCGGATAGCAGTTAACTCCATAATTGAACGGTGTTAACGGGATCTTGTCATCAAGTCGCGTCACAAGGGATACAGATTCAGTGTCTGGCACGGTCATCAGCAATAACATTTCCGGCTGGGTGGAATGGCTCCGTCAGAGTGGACGTGCTCCGTCAGATCCGACAGAGACACCCTAGTGGCAGATCACTTCGCGCCCGGAGTCGATTCCACGCATCGCGTTCCATATCCCCGTCTGAAGGCTGTGTCACCGTTACTTCTTTTTCTGTCAGTCTCCAATTTTAAACGATCACTCTGGCGTTGTGGCCCACAGTGACCATACGTCAGAATGGGTTCATCGGGTACTCGCTTGCATTGGGATTGCAATGCGATGGGTGATGCTGTGAAAATCTCTCCTCGCGTTCCTTCTTCCTACGCGCACAATGCAATTCTCTCTTTACCTGTTATACACATCATTCCAAGTCGCCAGATCTATGTGGCTATTGACAATCCATCGCTCGTTCCGTCCGTCTCCTGTCCTACTACTAGTAGCTATCTCTGGAAAGACATGCGCGCAGCCGACAATGTTTCCCACACTGAAAAGATGAAAAGCAACGGCGGCCGGTGCTTTTCTCACTTGTAAAATTTTCGAGACGGGATCCAAGTTACCGGAGTTTTCACTGATTGTGGTGAGCGCCAGGGCTACCCAGTACTGAACGAAACCTCCATTCTTGTTTAGGAGTTCGATTTTGAGTAGTTGTTGCAGTTGCCATGGGAGATGCCCATTCAGCACTCCATAACACCTCCCTGGGAGTTGCGTTATCCACACCCAGTCGTTCAGTCGATCCCCTCCGCGCCAGCTCTGGCTTCCTGTGCATCGACACATCTGAGATATACGTTCACCATGTAAACCCTCAACTTCAACGTTATTACCATGGTGAATACAGAGCTCCATTGCGTGCAGTTGTTCATCCGATATGTACACCTTGTTACGACTCTTATGCTTGATGATCTCCCCTGTGCCGCTCTATATTTCCACGCGGTGCGTCATGTGTTGTGTATTGTCAAGTAATGCCCTTAAGTCAATGATCATAGCATCAGGATGCTTTCCATCATGGCGGTTTTGGGGTCCCATGAATCCGTGCTTCGCATATGACTGGGGGCTCTGGGGGGCAGCCACATCACCACCAGAAGGGAGGACTGAGCAGCCGGCAGCGCTGTTCTCCCAACACTGAGTGAGGGCTTGAATATTGACCACTCTGATTTCGAAGCAGAAGCTGCGACGCTGAAGGGTGATTACTTGCGGCAAGTAGTTGAGAATGAGATTGGAGGCGTTCCAACCGTCCTTGATGTTCTTTTCAGGTGCATGTTCATGTCGCTCAGCAGTTTATTATTGGAAGGCTCCGTCTTGACAAATCTGTTCGACCCATTGAGACATCAAGTGGATCTTCGGAAAGTTGAAGTCAACATCCATCTGCTTGGAAAGTCTATCTCGTGCCTGATATCATCCCGCCAGGCGTTCATGTCGCGCCGCTTCTTGGACGGCGTGCAAGTTTCAGCATTTGCATCCTTGTCAACCTTTCACTTCTTCAAGAGTTCCGTTCTCAGGGCATTACCTTTGGCCTTCACCTTTTTGCCAGCTCGCCCAAGTAAGAAAACATCTTTGAAGGTGTGAAAACGATACAAGGCATCCTGCATGTAGCTCAATGTTGCATCATCATGAGATGTATATTGAGCATAAATATAGAATTTTAAGAATGCCTGTCTGCACTCAATTGCGCGATTGAATCTGGGACACCGAGCGGGGCTTCCGCCTCGTAGAGACTGGGTTACAACTCCAAGCAGGTTCCGCCTCATTTCCTTCATCTCCTTCCCATGCCATTGTGAAAATTCCTTATCTGACTTATTTTTTGGTGTGAGGTGGTGGTAAGCAGGCACAGATGACCAGATAGCATTGTGCTTGTCGAGGTGTTTGCGCGTCTTCATCAAGTGGAAAATACACTTCTGGCGGTGGTTATGCATGCCGATCTGCATTATATGGAGGAGGTCAGGCATCGGGAGGTAGCTCACGATGCAGGGAATATGTCGAAATATATTGAATCCTTCGTGTACATGGCGCGAAGGAAGTTTGGCATTGGCTGCCTTGGTGTTGGCATCGCTGAGCGTTCTGGATAGGTTGTGTTCCCGCCGGAGTTGTTGCTCGTCAGGAGTGACATAGTGTCCAATTTCGGGCTTTGGACACTAGTACCAACAACGGACATGTCACTCGGAATGATGTAGGTCGCTATACTCTTGGCAATCTGCATGCTATGCTGCTCAAACCGGCTTGCAACACCTGAAGTTACCATCTGCACAGAGAACATTGTAATACCCGCTCTTGGCGTTGGAATTTTGATTACAAGGGGAGAGGTTGGAATACCCTCCTGAGTACTTCGTTAAGCACCTCTTGGTTTGTTTGCCGCTGCTCATCCAGCTGGTTCTGAGGAATATTGCGGATCTTCATTGGAAACAGCAAGAGAGCAATCATTATGATGGTGTGCATTGAGGGCATCTGGCGGATCTTCGAAGATAGCTTGCCAATCGTCGTATACACAGGCTACTCAATCTTGTCTCCAGCAAAATTCGAGAGATGTGTTACGTCAGATATGAAGATCATGGGAACCAGTGTATCCCCCAGTCTGAGCATTGCCTTAACCCCAATCAGCACATTATTCTCCTCGAGTATCACTGCTTACCTTTGTCTCCTACCACCAGTCCACAGGGTGCATTTCAGTATCGAGGTGTTTCAGTGGCGTATCGCTGTTAAAGCAACCCTGTGGGGTGTTCATGAGATGCTCGGCGTAGGCTGGCTGCCGTATCAACCATCTCATGCTTTTGATGATGTCTCAATGGCAGCCTTTGATAGGGCGTTGGTGATTATCATTCCATCTCATATCCTCGAGAGTGTGTAGTTCCCACTCCCCGAGAGTCTGATCATCTGGCATTTTAGCCATGAGCTTCTGGACGCCATCCCCGTTTCTGAAACTTGGGAAACGCAGAGGGGTGTTTTGTCCCTTCAGCACATGATCATAGTATGTCTTCATACCCTTCTTCTTGATCCCGCACTGCATATATTTGTACTCTTCATGCGTCGCTAACGGGTAGTATGGATTGTTCTGCAGTTTCGTCCCAAGGCAACCCTGAGCGTCGCGTTCCCGTGGCTCAGCAATGTAATCAATCAGCGCACAGCCGGCGCAGGGCTATGTTTCTGTCCTCGGCAGAGGAGGTGGCGGTGATTGAGACTCCAAGTCTGCGATGGTTCCACCATGTTCGAGGTAGGGAACAGTGTCCAAGTCCTCGACTGAATCATTGTTAGCGTTGAATTCGTGATGCTGAGCGTGTTCAACGCATTGGGGAACACTGCGAATAGTCAGATTCTTCTTGCGTGCAACTTGAAGGTGTTCAGGATGGTGTAATTTGATATGTTTAAGTCACCGGTTGTCTGAGGTGAACTTCTTTCGGCATGAAAATTTGAGTCAACAGAAATGGGTCTTCTCTGACATTGTCGACGACACGCAAGGAGTGGAGTATTCTGTGTACAAAAGGACGAAAGTTGGTGCAGGGCCTGAGCAGCCTTGTATGTAATCTCACGATACATTCAGCTAACTTGAGAGAATTATTGGGCCTCAACACCATCACAAGGAGGTTCCTTACATGTCAGGAGTTGCAAAAACGCTGCAAGCACAATGTCCCATAATACTATGCATAAAATATACCCTGAGCGATCCAAAAACCTCGCGATGCGTGTAATAATTGATGCCTGATATGACTAGATTCGATCAAAGGAAATGAACAAGACATAAACCCAACCCTAACCCGAACGCAACAACCATCACCTCCTCTGCAACGCGAGGACCGGTTCACTCCCTGCCTACAGAGCTATCCAGGCGCGCCTCGCAGAGAGGGACATCGGGGAGAGGGATGTCGGGGACACTGTCACCACCTACCAATTTGCCGAGCTGCTGCTGATCTACATCCACATCCGAAGTGTTTCCGGCTGCCTCAGCTTCTCGCAGACTTGGTACCGCCAGGCAAGGTTTGTGCAGTGTCACAAGCCCCGAATCCTGCAGGCCATTGAGGAATGAGTCACCGGCGTTCCTGGTTGTGGGCGAGGCTCTGGGGTTTGTGGCTGTGGGGCAAACGCCGGCAGCTGTGGCCGTGGGGTATACTCGCGCATCTCCTGGCCTTGCTCAGGTAGCACGATTGGCTGAACGTCTACCATGATATCTACATCGTCACCCAATGTATTGACCATGTCGCCCTGGCTAATCTTCCGAGGTTCTTTGCCATCATCCTCATCATCATCCTCACCCTCCTCCTCCTCCTCCTCCTCCTTCTCCTCCTCCTCATCCTTATCATCATCCTCTTCATCTTCCTCCTCTTCATCGTCACCATCCATTTCCATATCCACATCGCTGTCTAAATCAACGCCATCTGGTGCATCCACATCATCCTCCATGCGCATATCCACATCAGGATCATGTTCTGCGTCATATTTGCTGTCCGACTCGGTAGACTTGGTATCATCAACTGAGGAAATTGACACAGTGGGCAACGCTTCCGGCTCCAAATATCCCCACTCTAGTTAGCCCTCGGTGTCCAGGTCCGCCTCTGGCATTTCCTCTTCAACTGCAAAGCACCTGCACGAGAGATATCATCCCCCTCTGAGGTTTGTTTAACAATCCCTTTCCCATTACCATTTCCCTTCCCCTTCCGCTTCCCTTTCCCCTTCCCTTCCTCAGTTGCCTGCCCTTTCCCCTCCCAATCCTTTGTTCCATTCCCTTCCCCGGTCCCTTTCTCACCGCCCTGTGTGTCGTTCTCACCCGCACTGTCGTCATTGTCATTGTCATTGCCAGGACAGCTCCTTCTACCCCTCGGCGCTCCGGGATCCGCCCAGTTCTCATTATCATTATCCTCCTCGATTAGCTCATCCCTATTGAGTGGTCCAACGGCCAGGAAATCGCCTGGCTTCAAAAGCCGGCAGCTTGGCAGCTCAATCGTTGCCCTCAAAACTTCGCTACAGTAGCAAGAAAAACGCTCGCCGGTGCGTTTACCCTTTCCTGAGCTGGTTTTCTGCGGATTAGAATGATCGACTTGATCCCCGAAGGCAAGGGGGATGTCCCACATCCAATTGTTCATCTGGTCGAGGGTTTTTTCAAACATTTGCCCCATATTTGAGCGGAAATCTGCCCACCTCACTCAAAAAGGTGAACTCCTGCTCCTGCGGTGCAGCCACATCAGCTGGAATTGTGAAAAGTGGCGAGTTGTGAGTGGATAAACAAAGAATATATCATAAAAGAGGTGCCAGGCCCTTATAACCTTGACGCCGCAATCATTGTATATCTGTATGGGTTCACGGATGTGTTCCAAGATGAATCACATTATATCGTCCCGATCCAACGAAAGGTGTCAATGTATAACCGATGTCGGCAATGTCGCCCTAGCAGTTGCCTTCTCCTTTCCGTTGCGGCTGCCCTTTGGTGCCATCACGGCCAGTTGAAGTTGAATCTACATCCGAGCTGTTAGCATTATCATACAGTTCAACGGAGCAGGAGGAAGCCCAGAGTGAACATACAGAGTTGGGTAGGTTGTCGGTTGTGTTTTGGAACGAGAGGCTGTATTTTGTGCAAGTCACCTGATTTCGAGATGGTTCAGGATGCCGGTGGTGGGTGTAATACGGGAAGAAAAGAGAATGGAGGTGTGGGCGGGAACACAAGATACTGGAGGTGTGGTGGTATATATATACTTGAGTTCCTGCAATGTGATTCATATCCGGAGTGTTGTTGGGTAATGAACACAAAACGGCCCAGCCATCATCTTGCACAAAGACCAAGCACCTAATGAATGAGGAGCTTTAAGATGAAATTTAGTACTTGCGGTGACAACAGTTTGTGACACCGGGCATTACTTTGGCATCACATACCACTTGTACCGCTCAGACCTTGTGCATCTCGGAGCAAACTGAGTAGTTCTCAAGTTGTCCCAACTGTGCAACCATTCAACACGACTACCAACGCCTGGTGGTGGAAAAATCACACGCAACTGATATCGTAGGATAGAGAATACGTCAATGGTTGCTATGCGATGCTTTTAGCTCTGCCAAAGGTGGATTTCCACCGAGAAGCTGGAGATATACACAATCGATGCTTCGATGTATTGTGCAAAGAATGAGTGCAATACTATGATAATAGCGCCAAGAAGGCATAAACACCCTTCAAGCTGTGCAAATAGACCTTCAGACGTCGCTGTAACAGTGAATATCAATGCTGAGATTAATGTGAGTTTAATCTGATGGTAGTTAACCCCATAATTGAATGCTTTTGAAGCAATCTCGTCCCCGAGTATTGTCACGGTTTAGAGTCTAGCGCGATCTACATTGCACCTCCCTTGTTTGTCGAATCCCTCCAGGGTCGCTCAAAGAGGAATCTACCTTGCCTGCCGTTGCATTTGCATGCAGAGGAAATTATTCCTACAGTCTCAACGTCGAACATCCATATCGAATGATGCCTTCCCAAAGCCCTCAACCTGTCACGTCTCCAGTCGTACGAAATGTTCCAAGTCTTGCTAATCGTCATGATCAACAAAAGCGTGGGCCTTCGGGGAATTCTCAAATTCCTCCTTGCTAAGAGATGCGTTTCGGTACCAGCTGGCGAGTGGGATTCCTCTCAAGGAGGGAGTTCCGTAGCCTCCACAATCCAATGTCAGAACTCCACCCCCTCATCTTCGCACAACAATTCTCGTATTGCAGATATCACCCAGTCCACTACACAACAACGGTCAATAATTACTCCAACCTCCACGCCGGCTACAACCAGTTGTAAAACAGATGCACCCAGCGGAACCTCACAGACAGACTCAACACCTTGCGTTGTATCCTGCCCCACATCCGGCATTTCTAGCACTCCCCCTCCTCTCAGCGGTCTTGAAAACGTGCATACGCCCATCCTTAATCCAGAAGCCCGCACTATCATTACAACTCCACTGCGAATGCGAGCTACCGAATGGACTCAGAGACAGAGGCACTGGCAAGTGCGAACGCGGGCATTGTCTACTCCTTGATCAGTGGTCACTAGTAGTCGCAGCATCCCGTCATTTGGTCACTACGACACGACGGATCTTTAATTTGCAACGGGTAGACTCCTGCAGCTCTACATGTGGACCAGACGGCAGTTTATGAGTGCAAGCGACTTGCAGACGGTAAGTTATGCGATGCGACGCATTGCGAAAGCATTAGCTGAAGCCCCACACGGGTAGATAATAGAGATGTACTGGAACACCGCAATGCAGCAAAACAACCTTTTGTCCATAGCATTTGAGGCAGGCACAAAGGAGATCTTCAAAGAGGTATGCTGAAGCAATGGCCCTCGTTGGATATTACACTCTCAAACCGATACCAGCTTCGCACACAAGTTGATGAGGTTGAATCCCATTTCATATAATCAGCAAGGGACCATATAGCAGAGCTATATGATCTCCACCGCTTTGAATCCAACGTAGAGCGTTTGGAATTCATTGATTCCCTTCTGGCAGACAATAAGTATCTTTTTCCTGTAGCGGAGAATGTGGAAGGTGGCGTACAGGGTCCAAATTCAACACAGACAGTGTCGATCGCTGCTAACAAATGGGCAGTGTCCACATTACTTCCTGGTGGAAGCAATCCCGCGGTTTACCTACATGAAATTTCATCATCAGACCAATAACCGCGGAAAGTATGCAGATGGATTCAATAATTCCATGATCGAAGACAAGGACGGTCAAATACCCTCGCCACTGATCATGTTTTCATGCACCACGTTGCGCCATTCTCGCCTGGAGTGGCAGAAGAACAAAGGCGTTCATCCGAAAACTTCCAAGTGAAAGCTGAAGGCGGACAGACCTCATCACTGGAACTACTTCAATTACAATAATTACGGTGGTAAGAACGCATCCTGCTGTGCTGCAACGGGTCGCAAGTTGTTAACCTCGCGTGGCGTTGCAGACATATATACATCCTCGATGAATACCTGGAACACACTACCGGAGAGCTACCAACAGAGCGTGTATATCAACACTCCCTCTACAGTCAAGAGTCAGATCTAACAGGGGGAGAACCAAACGCCTGCCGTGGTGATCACTGTGTAAGAAGCGCATGTGGACAATGCTATTCTTCTTGATTATTTGACCTCCGAAGTGGCGCTGGAGGAGCCTCAGATCAGAAGCACTAAACCAAACATCCCGATGGACAACAATTGCACGGATGACAAACTTCATTTCGGGATGCCAGGGAGCGCGACGATGAGGATGCAGATGTGGGGGAAGAAGCATCGCAAGCTGATGATGGATCATCGCAGAAAGCGGAGGACTGAGGGTATAGTAGGTTTGACCTTGGAACCAGTGATGTCGAAGGGTATGAGTGCATGTATGGTGACGATACGGATGCAGATGAGGAAGAATAAGCCTCGCAAGCTGATGATGGATCAACGCAGAATGTGGAGGACTAAGTGCATAGTACTAGAGAGTGTGCAGATCAGACTGTATATTCCAGACCTGTATATTACGATAATGGCGAAGCAAATGCATTGGCATGCGATGTATTCGAAGGGAAGACTGTAATGCAATATGTGACAAAATCTCAAATCTAAACATATATGGGGCGAGTGCGGCATCCGATATATAGCAATAGCGGAGTGGTAAAATGTGGGAATCAGCCGAACAACGGCAGAAACGTCACCAGGTGTTGTGTAAACGGCTACAGCATAACTGCGGCCCCTGGGAAGAGTGTGACACACGGGTTGATCTGGTGGTGTGTATACCAGCCACAAAGTAATGGAGGTAGGTATGCAACGCGACCTGTTGCCGGGGCGACAGGACGCGTGTAATTTTTCCTCAGAGAGTATGAGGTTCTGTCAGCGCCGTCAGAGCCGTCTGGAACACCCGGGTGTTTCAGACGGATACTAGAGTTGTTGCTGATGGACCACACTACGCCTCCCAATCTTTTGGAATCCCTCCCAGGTGGCTCAAGTAGGAGTCTGCCACATCTTCCATTGCATTTGCATGGAGGGGAGAGTAGTCCAACATTCTTAACATCGAACATCTATATGAGACTATACTCTCTCAAAGCCCTCACCCTGACACGACTGTTGTCATACCAAAAGTTCAAAGTTTTGTTAATCATCAGAAACAACAAAACCGTAGGCCTTCGGGGAATTCTCAGCCTTCCCCATGTACGAGATGTTTTTCCACACTGGCTGGCGAGAGGGATTCCTCTCAAGGAAAGAGTTCTGTAGGCTCTACAATCCAAGATCAGAACTACTCCCCCTCATCTGCATGGAATAATTCTCGCATTGCAGATATCACTCAACGCTTCACTTCCGCCTCATCCACTACCCAGCTACAATCAATAAATACTACAACTACTTCGCTGGGTACATGCAATCGTAGCACACCAGCACCCGGTGGTACCTCACAGACGGACTCAATGCGTCACATTGTATCCAGCTCCACATCGGGCATTGCTAGCACCCCCACTCCTCTCAGTGCTCTACAACACCTGCCTATCCCCATCGCAGATCCAGAAGCCCGTGTGATCATTACAAATCACCTGCAAACGGATGCTTCAGACCCGAATCAGAGACAGCGCCAGTTGCAGTTGCACCCTCAGGTGGTGTCTACACTGTGATCAGTGGTCTCCGGCAGTCGCAGCATCAATTGGTTCGGTCACTGAGATAGGACACGTCTTGAATTTGCCACGGGCAGACACCTGGAGCTCTACATGTGGTCAAGACCGCTGCCTATGCGTGCAAGTAACTTCGAGATGGTATGTTATGCAATGTGACGCATTGCAAAAGCATTAACTGAAGCCCCACGCTGGCAGATGATAGAGAAGTACTGGAACACCGCTATGGAGCAAGACAATGTTTGGTCCATAGCATTTGAGGCATGTACAACGGGGATCTTGAAGGAGGTATGGTGGAGCAACGGGCGACGTTGGATATAACACGCTCAAACCAGTACCGGGTTCAAGCACCAGTCCATAAGGTTACTTCCCATTTGATTCAACCAGCAATGGTCAACATCGCAGAGCTGTATGCTCTCCACCGCTTTGATTCCAATGCAGAGCATTTTGCATTCATTGATTGTCATCTGGCAGACAATATGTATCATTGCCCTGTAGCAGAGCATGTGGAAGGTAGTGTACGCCGTCTATATCCAACGCAGAGAGAGTCGAGAGCTGCGCACGAATAGCCCGGGTGCACTTTCCTTCCCGGTGGAAGCAATCCCAGGGTTTATCTACATCATGTTTGATCACTGGGTTCATAACCGCAGTACGTCTGCTGATGGATTGTGTAATTCCATGATTGACGACACAGACAGTCATATACCGTTGCCACTAATCATGTCTACCTGTAGCATGTTGCCCCATGTGCTTGTGGAGTGGCAAAAGAACAAAGACGTTCATCCGAAAGCTTCCAAGTCATAGTTAAAAGCAGGCAGACCTGATAGCTCGAACTCCTTCAACTACAAGAATGACAGCAGTAAGAATGCCTCTTGCAGTGCTGCAATGGGTCGCAAGTTGTTATCCTTGCCTGGCATTGTAGACACATATACAATCTTGATGAATACCTGGAACACACTACCGGAGAGCTACCAAAGATGGTGTATAAAAACACTCTTGCTGCAGTCCAGTGTCAAATCCGACAGGTGAAGAACCCAACGCCTGCCATGGTACTCAGCATGGAAGCAGTATGTGTTGACAATGCTATTCTTCTTGGCTCTTTGACCTCCGAAGTGGCCCTTGAGGAGCCTGAGATCAGAAGCGCTCACCCAAACATCTCGATAGACAACAATTGCACGGATGACGAACTGCATTTCAGGATGCCAGGGGGCAGCATGAATCAAAGAGATGAAGGTGATGAAAACAACGAGGGCGCTGCCATCCTCAGCGCCAGCCGGCCGCGACAGGGCGCGACTGAACTTCGGAAATTAGACTTGGGAACAAGTGATGTCGACAGGTATGAAGGCGACGATGCGGATGCGGATGAAGAGACAGCTGCATCAGAAGCTGATGATGGATCAATGCAAGATTTGGAGGAGTGAGGGCATAGTACTAGAGAGTGTGAAGATTGGACAGTATATTTCAGACCTGTAAAATACGATAATGGCAAAGCAAATGCAACAGCATGTGATGTATCCGAAGCTAAGACTGTATTGTGATTTGTGTCAACATCGCAAAGCTGAACCTATATATGGGGAGTGTGCGGCATCTGATATATTGCAATAGTGGACAGGTAAAATGTCGCTGTCAGCCAGACAAAGGCATAAACATCTCCAGGCATTAGGTAACATGCAATAGTGTAACTGGAGCCCATCCGCTGAGTGGAACACACCTGGTGTTCACATGGTGCTTATACATCACCATATTCCGGAAGCAAAGTGAACAAGGTAAATATACACTGTGACTCATTGCATGGGCGAAGGGTAGCGTGCAATTCTCCGTCAGATGGTACGCAGTCACATCAGAGCCATCAGTGCCGTTAGGAACACCGGGGTGTTCCTGGCGGAAATTATGGTTGTTGCTGATGCAGTACGTAATGTTTCTTCTCCAACGCTATCCACTATACCTATTAGAATCCAGTCATCTGCTCAAGATATATCAACTGTATTTGTATATCCTACAGTACATAAAAGCAACCTTGCAATACAATAACATTTCATATTCTCATCAAAAGACCATCTAGTCTCCAGCAGTCTTCTCACCTCTACTTATTGTATATTCAGCTGCTGTATCTGGCTGCACCATCCCGTACTCAGCTGGTACATCCACAGAACTGTATGCTCTTGACGTAGCTCTTTGAGATGGCTGTAATCATTATCTGCTTCTTACACTACTGTTGTCATATTAATTACTTTCAATTATATCAACTATTTGGTGTCATATCGATCTGTTGGAGTTATTTCTGTAAGTTAGTATCTTGTCAATTAGGTGGGGTGGTTTTAGTCATTTTGAAATATATTCATTAGCTGTATTTATCAATAAGTCAGTTTTATAATACATTGTAAGTTTAGTGATTGTATTCTTCACTTCTGTCCATACCCTATATCAGATAGAGAATTAAAACTGTATTCTCCCAGTATTGGTATTGATGTTGATGAAATTCTTTAAGGTCCATTTCCATATATATCTTCAAACTGCTCCTGTTACAATAATGTAGTTATCTCAAACAGCATAGTGTACAATCAAAATATACAGTTCCAAAAAAGTTATACTATTAATGAATTATGTCCTAATTATTTGTCACTGTAGATCCTATCTATCTGCTTGATTACTCCTAATGCAACATCAGAGTAGCATTGGAAATACTGTTAAATAGTGTATATTGTTGTGGGATCCAATTGCAGTTTCTTTCTATTGCCACATTATTTAGCCATTATATTTTCACATCTCTATAAATTCTATTAATCAACTAAATCCAATTAATCATATAGAAATCAATTGAGAATGCATGTTAGTCAATACACCAAATTCCTACTCACTGCTAAGAGCAAAATACTAAAGTGCTGCTACCAAGTTATGAAGAAAAAGTGTAAACAGTCAATTCTCAAAGCTATCTGATATCTATATACTAAATATTAGCAAAAGTTCAAATCAAATAAAGGCTGCAAAATATGTATATCAGTATAGATATATCCCATAGCAACTTGCTTCTAGTCTGTTGTAAATGTCTTGTTAGTACTTACCAATAGATGATAGATAGAGATGTATATATGGATTGATACAACTATATATAGCTGCAGGCATGAGATGGACTTATATGTATGTTTACTGCCTACAGTCTTCACTTTTATACCAATACAATAGACACTATTGCTGCCAGATTGCATAAGGGCCCACCGGCACTTGAAAGTCAATTTGAAAGACTCCATGAAAACCCACTGATAAATATACTGAATAGTCTCCTTTGGGAAGCCACTCTTCTGGGAGCTGCACTTGAGATACCAGCCTCTGAGACAGCTACACATCAGAAGAAGAATTGTTTTCTGCTGCAAGCTTTTGGGACATGGAAAACTGTAAGTGTGTAAATAGTTTAGGTAATAAGAGAGTGTAAGTCTGTGGAAAGTTTGATACTAACATTAACACAGCCAACCTACTTGACTAAGCACTTCTGATACTAGAATGATAATTACCAACACCATTACCACCACTAATGGCATCGTCATTACCATCCTCAGAATTAACTGTAGACAGCATAAATTTCCATATTCCTATACTTATTGGACAGTGGACTCCAGATTAACCTTGAAGATCTCAATTGGAGATCTACTCTCTCTACCATCCAATCACCAACCTGTCATGCAAAATGTATGTTGAATTGTCAACACCATGACTGCAAGATATTGTTGGATCATAATCTGGCAGCTGTGGTACAAATATTATTCAATCTATAATATCAACCAATTTCATAATTTTGGCCACTGTATGCCACCCGGCATCTGGTTCTCAGTATGTGGTGTCTGCAACTCAGCATATCTCTTGTTGATATACGCTGAGGTATACCTTGAAGCATATAGTAAACGTAAATTGGAAGCATCTCATTTGTTGAAGTTATACTTGGATAATTCCCATCAAGCAGACTGGAAGTGTAACCTCAAGTGTAATAGACAGTTTACTGGAGTGTAATCTTGTGGTACACTTAGAAGTAAACTTGAAGGTGTACTTGGAAATATCTCGAAAGTTTGCTTGTAGCATAAAGTTAAACTTGGTGGGAGAGTGTTCTCAAGATCAATTGGATGATTCAATCAGATTATTCTCAGTAGTCTACCTGAGAGTATACTTTGTATTTCACTTGGAAACATCCTTGGCTGTAAATGTCGATGTATACACTGAGTGTACTTATGAGTGTACAGTCAATATGCTGGGAGTCTACAATCAACTGCAGTTAAAAGTAGACTTAAGAGAATACTCAGAAAAATATTCAAGAAGATACATCAGCAACAACCCTTGTTTCAGTCAGGAACACACGGGTGTTCCTGACAGCTCTGATGCCTCTGACAGAACCTCTTACCCTCTGAAGGAGAATTACACAGTTCCCATCGCCCAGGGGAAGGGTCGCATTGCATGCTTACGTTCTGTACATTGTGTCCGGGATGTGGTGACGTATACACACCATCAGAATGACATGTGTGGTACACTGTTCGCAGCGGCTCCAGTAATGATGTGGCCGTGTACACAATGCCTGGTGATGTTTATGCCTTTCTCCGGCCAAGTGACACATTATATCTCTCCTCTATTGCAATTTATTGGATGCCATACTCTCCCCATATATGCTTAGATTTGAGATGTTGTCACTTATTGCAATTCAGTCTTGGCTTCGGATACATTGCTTGCCATTGCATTTGCTTTGCCATTATCATATTTTACAGGTCAGAAATATACTGTCCAATCTTCACACGCTCTAGTAATATGCCGTCAATCCTCCCAATTGTGCGTCGATCCATGATCGTTTTGCACTGATTGTTCTTCCACATCCACATCCGCATCGTCGGGATCATTGCCCTCATACCCTTCGACATCGCTGCTTCCCAGGTCCAACCTCATGAGTTCACCTGCAGCCCATTGTCGCCATCATCGCCCCCATACCCTTCGACATCGCTGGTTTCCAGGTCAAACATCATGAGGTCACTTGTGGCCCGTTGTCGCCGGCTGGTGGTTGGGATAGCATCATGCTCGTCGCTTTTGTCAACTTGATTTTTGTCATCCCTGCTGCCCTTTGGAATCCCGAAATGCAATTTGTCATCCATGCAATTGTTATCTATTGGAATGTGTGGGTCAGTGCTTCTGATCACAGACTGCTCAAGCGCCACTTCAGATGTCAAATAGTCAAGAAGATTATGATTGTACACAGGCGCGGCATCCATGCGGATGACCACAGCAGGCGATGGGTTCTCCGCCTGTTGGATCTGATGCTGGACTGTAGCAAGAGTGTTTTTATACACCATCTGTTGGTAGCTCTCTGGTAGTGTGTTCCAGGTATTCATCAAGAATGTATACATGTCTGCAACAACAGGTGAGGTTAACAACTAGTGACCCCTTGCAGCGCTGCAGGATGTGTTGTTACCACTGTCATTGTTGTGGTTAAAGTAGTTGGAGTGATCAGGTCTACCCGCTTTCAACTGTGACTTGGAAGCTTTCGGATGACCACCGTTGTTCTTTTCCCACTCCCGGAAAGCCTGGGGCAATGTGGTGCAGGTGACCATGATCAGCTGCAACGGTAAATGACCGTCCTTGTCATCAATCATGAAATTATAAAATCCATTGGCAGACTTACCGCGGTTATTTGCGCAAGGATAAAATTTGATCTAGAGACACCCCGGGAAGTTCAGTTGATTCTGGCCATTCGTTAGCAGCTTTCGACGCTCTCTGTATTGGATATTGATTACATACACCACCTTGCACATGCTCTGCTACAGGAAAATGATACTTGTTATCTGGGAGCCGGGAATCAACGAATTCCAAACGCTCTGAGTCAGATCCAAAGTGGTGGACATCATTGAGCTCTACGATGTTGACCCTTGCTGATTGAATAAAATGGAAATTAAGCTTATTGACTTCTGCTCGAACCTGATACCGGGTTCAGTGTGTAACATCCATTGTTGGCTGTTGCTTCAGCATACCTCCTTCAACATTTACGTTGTGTGTGCCTCAAATGCTATGGACCAAATGTTGTTTTGCTGCATAACGATGTTCCAGTACTTCTCTATTGTCTGCCAGTGTGGGACTTCAGTTAATGCTTTCGCAACACATCGCATTACATAGCTTTCCATCTCCAAGTTGGTTGCACTCATAACCGGCCGTCTGCACCACATGTGGAGCTCCAGGAGTCTGCCGATTCCAAATTCAAGATGCGTCAGGTCTAAGTGACCAAATCGATGGATGGTGCGACAACCGGAGACCCCTGATGGAGGGGTGGACACCGCGTGCGGTTGCAATTCCACCTTGCTCTGTCTATGATTCCTTGTTGGAGCTCGTGTTCGCAGTGGATTGGTAACGATCGCACGGGATTCTGGATTTGGCATGGGGGTATGTAGAATGTCAAGACCAGTGAGTGGAGTGGGAATGCTAGCAATGTGGGATGCGGGGCTGGATACAATGAGACACGTTATATCTGTCTGTGAGGTTCCTCCAGGTGCTGGTGTGTTACGACTGCTTGTACCTGGCATGGTGGTTGGAGTATTTATTGAGCATCTCTGTTTAGTGAAAAGGGTGGAAGTCACGCATTGAGTAATATCTGCAATGGGAGAATTGTTCAGCGAAGATGAGGCGGTGGAGTTCTGACCTTGGATTGTACAGACTACGGAACTCCCTTCCTGAGAGGAATGCCTCTGGCCAGCCGGTACAGAAATGCGTCACTGAGCAGGGGGAAGTTGAGAATTCCCCAATGGCCCACGTGTTTGATGTTTCTGACGATGAGGCAGACAACCAACATTTCGTGGAACCCGGGTTATGCCAGGGTGAGGGCTTTGGTGAAGCGTAGTCCAATATAGACGTTCGACGTTAAAAATGAAGGAATACTTTCCTCTGCATGCATTTGCAATGGCAGGAGAGCTAGTCTCTTATTTGAGCGACCAAGGAGGGATCCAAAGAGAAAGGGAGGCGCTGGGTATACCGCGCTAGACTCTAAACCACTATCGTCTGTGACCATACTCAGGGACGAGATCCCTTGAAAAGGATTCAATTATGGGGTTGACTGCTGTCAGATTCAACTAAGATTAAACTCAGCATTGATATTCACTGTTACAGCAATGTCTGAAGGTCTATTTGCACTGCTTGAAGGGTGTTTATGCCTTCTTGGTGTGATTATCATTGTATTGCACTCGTTCTTGGCACAATACTTCAAACCATCGATTTAGTATATCATCAGCTTCCCAGTGGACATCCCCCGTTGGCAGTGCCAAAAGCATTGCAAAGCGATCAATGATGTATTGTCTATCCTAAAACATCAGTTGTGTGTGCTTTGTCCACTGCTAGGCATGGTAGTCACTGTGTACGATGGTTGCACAGTAGGGACAACCTGAGAACTACTCAGTTCGCTCGAAAATGCAGGAGGTCTGAGCAGTAAAAGTGGTTGATGATGCAAAAGTAATGCCCGGCGTCATAAACATTCCTCACCGAGAGTACTATATCTTCCCTCGAGGCTTCTCATGAATGAGGAGCCTGGTGGTTGTGCAACATGAAGGCTGGGCCGTTTTGTATTTGTTAACCAACAAAACACAGGATATGAATCAAAATTATCATATCTCACAAGTTGAACCAAGAAATCGCAGGAACTTGAGTATATCTATCCCTTCAACCCACCTACACCTCCTTGCTGTTTTCCTTCCATGTTAGACACACCGCCAGCTTGCCAAAGTATCTCCACATCACGTGACTTGCACAAAACAACCCCTTTGGTTCCAAAACACACCCGATAACCCTCATAACTGTGTATATTCTGTCTGGGCTTACTTCTGCTATGTGGAACTGTATCATAATGCTAACGCCTCGGATAGAGATTGATTTTCAACTCACAGCAATGGCACCAAAGGGCAGCCGCTAAGTTGAGGGGAACGCAACTAGTAGCGTAAAATTGCCGACATCGGTGATAAGTCGACACCTGTCATTGGATCAGGATCGTACAATTGAATTCATTTTGGAACAGATCTATCGATTCATACAGATCTAAAATTTTTGCGGTGCCAAGGATGAGAGGGCATAGGATGTCATTTATGCTATGATCTTTCTTGACCCAGTCATGACTCGCCACGTTTCACAATTTGAGCTGATCTGGGCCGACTGCAGAAGCAGGTGTTTGGATTTTCGGCCCCGGTGGGCACCGTTCTGTTGATACATGTTGCAAATATTTGACAGAATGGGCGACCAAATTACTGCTTGCGGGTGGGACAACCCCCGTCCTGTCGGGGATGTAGTAGATTGGTCCAACGCACAGACCACCAGCTCGGGGAAGGTTAAACGCACCGTCGAGTGATTCTCTTGGTCCTGTAGCGATGATCTCAGGGCAAAGATTATGCTGCTAAGCTGCTGGCAGTACAAGCCTGGCGACTTCCTGGCGGTAAGACGACTCAATTACGATGCCATACTCGATGACGCTGAAGATGATAATAACTGGGTAGATCCCCGTCAGCAGAGCGGTTCACGGAGCCACCCTGGGGATGTCAATGAATATTATTCACGGGGTGAGTGAGGAAGACACCCAGGTCAGTGAGACAGAGACCGGGCAAGGGAAGTGAACAAAGGATTGGAAGAGGAATGGGAAGGTGACTGAGGACAGGAAGGGGAAAGTGAAGGGGAAGGGGAAGGCAATGGAGAAAGGGAAGGGGAACAGGAACAGGAAGGGGACAGGTATTGTTCAGCACACTCCAGGGGGAGATGATATTTCTCGTGCCGTTGCTTTGCAGTTGCAGAAAGAAATGTATGAGGCTGACTCGGACAGGGAGGGCTAACTGGAGCTGGTATATCTATAGCTGGTTGCATCGCCAGCCATGTCGATTTCTTCACCTGATGATACCTACTCTACCATGGAGTCGGAGGGCCAATATGACCCAGAAAATCATTCTGCTCTGGATATGCACATAAAGGATGATGTGGACTCACCATGGAGCATGGATTGAGACGGCGATGTGGATATTGAAAGGGACGGTGACAATGATGAGGAGGATGATGAAGAGGAGGAAGATCAGGAGAAGGAGGAGGATGGGGATGAGGAGGAGGAGGATGGCAAACAACCACAGAAGATTAACCAGGGAGAGATGGTTAATACATCGCCTGACGATGTTGATAACATTATAGACCATCAGCCAATCGTGCTAACAGAGCATGGCCAGGAGATGTGCGAGCATAGCCCACGGCCACATCCTCTGGAGCCTACCTCACAGCGATAAACCCCAGAGCGTCGTCCACAACCACAAACTGTGGAGACTCATCCCCTCAGTGAGCTGCAGTTTTTGGGGCTTGTAATGGCGCCAAAACATCGCCAGGCAGTGTAAAGTCTGTGAGATGCAGAGGAAGCCAGAAACACCTCGAATGTGGATGTGAATCAGCAGCTGCTCGATGAATTGCCAGGTAGCTACAGTCACCCAGATGCCCCTTTCCACAATGTCCCTCTCTCTGAGGCCCACCCAGATAACTCGGTAGGAGAGGATTGAACCAGTCCTAGCATTGCAGAGGAGTCGATGGTTGTTGCGTTCGTGTTAGGGTAGGGTAATTGTTTTGTGAGATTCCTGTGCTGTAATTGTTTCATCTCAGGCACTGATTGAGGTGTGCGTGGAGGTGTTTGGTTTGCTTAGGGTGATTTCGTGTCCAGCTTGTTTGAGTTAGGGGTGAGGTTGTGGGGTGGTTCATTTCCTTTGATCTAATCTATTCATCTCAGGCATTGAATATTACGCGCTTCGCAAGATTCACCAATCGCTCAGTGTTTATGCAGTTCATGGGTTTTATAATGGTTTTATTCAGTTCATAGTATTATGAGACATTGCACACACTGTGTTTTCGCAACTCCTGGGATGTAAGGAACCTCCTTGTGATGGTGTTGAGGCTCAACAAATCTCTCAAGTTAGCTGAATTTATCATGAGCTTGCACCCACACCAGACTGTTCAGGCCCAGCACCAACTGTCATTCCTGGCTACAGTGCATACTCCACTCTTCACGGATCATCGAGACTGCCAGAGAACACCCCTTTCCGTTGCCCTGAATTTTCATGCCAAAAGATGTTCACCTCAGACAGCGGGCCACTTAAACATATGACATGACACCGGCCTGAACACCATCAAGTTGCATGCCAGAAGGATATCACATTTCACGGCCCGCACAGCATCGCGAATTCAACACTAACCAAGATTCAGTCCAAGACTTGGACGCGTTTCGTTTCCTTGAACCTCTTGAAAACATCGCATAATCGGAGTCTCAGCCACCGCCCCCTCCTATAGTGCAGAGGGAAACACACCCCTGCACCAGCTCTCCACTGAGCGATTACATTGCTGAGCCATGCAAACGTGACTCTCAGGGCTGCCTTGGGACAAACCTACACAACAATCAGTACTGCCCGTGTGTGACGCGTGGAGAGTACAAATATATCTAGTGTGCAATCTAGATGAAGGGCATGAATATGTACTATGACAATGTGCTGAAGAAAGAAAACACCTCTCTGTGTTTCCGAATCTTCGAAAATGGGGATAGCGTCCAGAAGCTCACGGCAAGTATGCCAGATGATCAGTCTCTCGGGCAGTGAGAACTACACACTCTTGAGATTCTAAGAAGGAATGACAATGACCAACGCCTTATCTAATACTGGAGTCGAGACCTCATCAAAAGCATGAGATGGTTGATGCGGCAGCCAGCCTACGCTGACGATCTCATTTACTCCACTCAGCATTGCTGTACCAGCGATCTGCCACTGAAACACCTCTATTCCGAAACGCGCACTGTGAACTGGTGGTAGTGGGAGACACCTGTCAGAAGAGATTCCTGACGATAATACCAGGCCAATCGACGTTGAGTCAATGTTCAGAGTGCGGGATGCACTTGTTCCCTTGATCTTCATGTCTGACGGAGCAAATCTCTCAGATTTTGCTGGCAACAAGAAAGTGTGGCCTGTATATATGCCAATTGGGGATCTATCTTTAAACATCCACCGAATGCCCTGAATGAACACCATCGTACTGGTGGCTCTCCTACCGATTCCAATCAACAACCACAATATTCTTTCCAAGCGGCTGGATCATCATTGGCAACCACCGAGAGATGCTGACAAAGGTACTCCGCCGGATGCTTGAGCCTCTCACCTTGAAACAAAATCCCAGCGCCGAGAGCGGGTATTTCAATGTTATTTGCGCAGATAGCAACTTCAGCCATTGCAAACCAGCTTTAGCAGAATCGCTTGCAGATTACCCTGAGTATAAGAAGCAACATCTTCTCGAGCGGCATATCTGTGTTAGGTGCGAGTGTCCCAAAACCGAACTTGGAGATCATGTCCCTCCTGACAAGCAACTCTCCCGGGGGGATCACAACCTATATAGAACACTCAGCGAGTCCAACACCAAGGTAGCCGATGCCGAACTCACCTCCCGACATGTTCACTGAGGATTCAATGTGTTTCGGCATATTCCCAATATCATGAGTGACCTCCCAAAGCCCGACTTCCTCCATACAAAGCACATTGGCATTCATGACTGTCTCCAGAAGTTGATTTTCCACTTCATCAAGATGCACGAATGGCTCGACAAGTTCATTGCAATTTGGTTATCCGTGCCCGCTTACCAAGACCTTACACTAAAACATAAATCAGGCAAGGAATTTTCTCAATGGAATGGGAAGGGGATGAAGGAGATCACCAGGTACCTGCTTGGAGTTGTACCCCAGTCTCTAGAAGTCGGAAGCCCTGCTCAGCATTCCATATTCAATCCCCCAATTCAGTGCACATGGGCAATGTTAGAATTCTATATGAATGCTCAATATAAATCTCAAGACGATGCTACAATGACCTACATGTAGGATGCCTTGCATCGTTTTCACACCTTAAAAGATTTGTTCTTACTCGGCCAAGCCAGCACAAAGGCGAAGGCCAAAGCCAATGCCCTTAAAGCAGAACATTAGCAAAATGTAAGATGGTTCGGAAATCATAACTCAACTACTCAGCTTGTCTCAATAGCCACACCGATCCATCCAGAAGCTCCCAGAAACTCCCGAACGGGCTGAATGCAGAACGATATGCTTTTCAGGTACTCTGAGAGTACTTTCAGGTGCTCCTCAACACTGCTGAAGTTGCGGAACAGAATACAAGAATATTCTAAAGAGTATGAAGTCGTCTTCAGAATGCTATAATATCAAGCCAGCAGGTTGGTACAATTTCGGAGCTGCTGGGACTACGAGACTCATTTCTCAGACAATTCCAGTGCACCTGGAGCCACACTCTCCGGGAGTGATAATATATAGTGACTATATCGAATAGTACAATTCGATAAATGATCTCACAGCTATACACCTGAATCAGGCATTCTAATCTAATTAATATACTGTCCAGTAAGAAACTAAATCAACATGATTATTTAAAAGCCATATGCTATTGATGCCGCCCGATGCAGCATTCTCCCGGACCAAATGCACCGGCCCAACTATTGCACCAACAGGTACAATATGCATCGTATTCGTTTGTTTGACAACCCGGATGAACCCATCAACACAATCAGCCCAACCATGAAGATCTTTGTACTTTGTTGCAATCACCACTGTGTATTCTTGAGCTTGAGGACGTAATGCCCATTCCTGAGTCATCTTGTACCTCTTCGAAAAGGTCGATATTGCTTTCCCAGCAGGCAGGCATTCCTGAAATTGGAGGACCTGATTCGGTGGAGTCCAGCTGAAGTATACGACAGAAATAGAAGGAATTCGTTGTTGGAAGGTGTTATCGAGGTCATTCTCTTCACTTTGCATATACAGGACCCAGATGTCATGTGCTACAGGCATGATCCCTGGGTTGGCATTGGTATATTCTACCATGCAATCTAGTCCCAGACACTCAATAGAAGTCGGGTTGTGAAATGGTTGATGGTAATACAACAGCCCATTCTGGAGTTTAATAAAGATACTGTCCATGAGTACATTCTGATCATATCTGAGCACGAGTCCACAAACTTTGTGTCCCCAATCCTCGTTGATTTGCATTCAGAATAGCTGACCAAAGTTGGGAATTCCGAAATCTTCTGATGCATCTCTGAGTGAAGATAATGTGATACTTAAAAACACTCCGCGGACATGTGTTTCGCTCAAATGATATACCTACTGTGACACAGGGCATATAGTGGGCTCGTCCTGAATGGTTTGAGGACTTGACAGATGGGCTCTGCTTGTACTTTGCCATTTATCGGCAACAGACAGTAGGTTGAAAATGTTTGCAGAGTCAATATCGTACCAGCCTTCGAGTGCAACATAGGACACTGTCTCCTCCATATAGTCAAGACAGGGACGGCGGTCATTGTGTTTGACCATCTTTCGGATGTAATCGACTTTGTTGCTAGATCAATATGCCTCTTTCACATTGGCGATATGTAGCCATTCAGAAATATCAGTGGTAAAATTGGCACCGGAACCCATTCGCTGAATTGACTCTGATATATTTCTCACAAGATGCATCTTTGGATACTCAAAATGTATCACGCGCTATTCAATGGTTTTGAGGAGCGCCTGAATGCCGATTGTCTCACTCCAACATTCAAACTTGATCAACAGGATGGAGAATTCCGTCTTGAACCACTTCTGTTCATTCGAGGCGATGTCATAACTCTCTCTCTCCTGCTGGTTAGTGACCCTATCTGTATCAGCCAAACTCCAGGTCGTGGCCTCTGTCTCAGCATCGGATATGTGGATCTGAAATTGCGGTCACTTGTCGGCGGTCAGGTTTCCGACCCCATAAGCCTGGTCTTTGGCGGCAGGTTTCATTAAGGCAAGTTCTTTGGTGAATTTGGTTGTGGGACCGGTTGCCTTGGTCCCGACTTCCTGCGATAGTTTTCGCTCATGACTTTGGAATACTTTATCGAAAAGATTGTGTCTAGCAGGTGTTACTTGATGGATTTCGCGCTCCCATTGCTCTATTGCTTTCTGACAATCAGCATCTGAACAAGTGGTTGCCACTTGTCGGGGTCCATTCAGGAGCACCTGACATTGCCTATGTTTCGTTGTGGAAACCTTTTCGGACCCATACACAATGACCTCCATCGCATAAACAATCTTACGAATTTTTTGTTCGCGTAACTGATCGCATTCAGTTGCCGACCGTTCATCCACTTTGGGTTTCGCAGACTTCGACGTTTTCTGTTCTCGAAAAATACCCTTCTTGTGGTTACATCGCATGAGTGCATTGTCTAGTGCCTTGAGTGGTAGATCCGAGTGATTTTGTTGGCTAACAAGTGGAGAGAATTCATATAATGCCTGCACTGCTCCCATTACCATTTCATTGGAGGCGTTTTCCACTGCAGTTTTCCGCTCATCTTTGGAGCAGTCAAGGATTGGAACGCAATTCACTGCCAGGGTTCTGTTCATTCCACAGATCTCTTTACCTTGCCAGGTGCCGCATTTCAATGAATCAAAGGGATTAGAGAAGTGCTGGAGGCTGCGAGATTGTGGCACCAATCTAAATCGATTGTTGCATTGATCCTTCACATTTCTAGCTTTCAGGTATTTGAGCAGCCAATGCAATAAGTCTTTAACTAAACCCAGGAGCAGCTGATGCAATTCATCAGGCTGCCAAAGGAGATAGACATTGCAGAGAGAGTATTGCCAGAACTGGTTGCAGATTGTGTGGAAACCTAGAGTGTGCAGAGCATCAATATGATGGTCCTCCAGCAGATCCGATTAAATATGCTGCCATCTTTAGTTATCGAGTTGTCAACAAGTTGAATGCCCCCGCGGCGCACCTTTAGGGATTTGACACATCGGGCATGAGCCTTATGAGACTTCAGCAACCATAACTGGTTCCGGATAATCCCCGACCCAGGTATCGAACAGAGGGTAACATTGTCGCTGGAATCCATCTACACAATTCCATTTCAAGCCAGGGCCAGTGATGTCAAGATGTCTAAGGTGAGACAACACAGTTCGAACTGCGGAATGCGATGCTTCGTCGATGTGGTTAACACCTTTCCGGGGACAGGTGATTAACCTGACAAGAAGCTAGGCATGCTTTTTAGGTGTGCGGCAGATCTCTTTTCGAATATTTCCAATTGTGTGATACAGCGGCCAGGCATGCTGATCACCCACGAAATTGGTCATGAGAGTCTTGTCGGATGCAAATGTTACTGGCACAATCGTCGTTCCGGTAAGCAGTTGATCATGTGTATCCCACCACCAATCGCCAATGTTCATCTCGCTGTAGATTCGGCGACCCTCAGAGCCAGCTAGGCCCACCCGTTCAAAATTGAGGTGCGCCCGAAATGGGAGATGTGCCAAAAGGAACAGGATGCATTTGGTATTATCCCTGGAGTATAGTGTTCCGAAGATATGTGACTCATCTTCAATCCAACTATCATTGCGGAGCCCGAAATTGAGTTCAGAGAGGATCTTTTGCAGGGCATTTGCTGATTGGAATGATTTGATATTGAAGTTGTCCAGTCCACACCTGAGAAGGTGATCTATCCAGGTTTTCGTTTGCTGGCTAAAAGACTGAGCCTGCTCAAAGTTGTGTGCAGACCGAAATGGATGCCATGGATTCCATTGTTCTGAGTACTTGCGATGCTTGTTGTACAATCCAGTTGCTATGCCATATGCTTTCCCCCATGCATTTTTCACTCCAACCACCTGCCTATGAGCCTTTGTCTTGGGTGGATCAGGGGAACAGGTGAGATCAGGCTGCTGAGGGTCGATAGGTTGTTCATTGGGAGTATCTTCAGGTGGTGGTGCACCCGGTACGTTGTCTATGAGTAGATCATTAATTGACAGCTTGATGATGGCCATTCAGCTGCACCTACTGTAGTCAAACCTTGATGGCTCAGGGTAATCCCAGCTGGCAGGTGGTAGAATCCCGTTGGGTAATAGCCATTCATTCATTCATCGATATCGGGTGATATTGTTGATTGTTTGCTTCCAGTTGGTTCTCGTTGCATATCTTCTTTTTGCAGATAAAGCATTCAACACTTTTCCAGGGAGTGTTGACCGTATTTGTGAACCGCTTAGTGTTCTGACAAATCTCGGTGATGCTTCAGGGGGTAGGGTTTGTTGCTGGATTTCAGCCTCCGTGTTATTGTTTGAATGCGAGCTAACTCAGGTCAGGGTATCCCTTTCAAAGCCGCATCACACCCCACCAAATGTAGAGGAGGGGTGAAACAAAGTCACCTCACGATCAGTTTTCTTCAGAAACTAGCATCAGGTGCTACTATGATCGGCCTGATTGTATACTACATAATTGCGGCAATGTGCAGATTATGTCTACGCTCGAGCCTCAAGCCGTGGATGACATCAGCTCATTACAATGAATAGGTAAGTGTCCTAGAGCTCTGTAAACCCGCTCAATGATCATCGAGAACTTGAAACGCTGTTAGGTTGTTTTCGTCAGTAACAATCCTTGACAGGTTGGTTGATCCTGAGGAGACCACAATGTTTATACACTGAGCTCAAAGGGAAGCAATCTCGGTTGCTGGTCGACTACCAGCCTTCAGATTGAATGAAGTAGTAGCTCGTACACACACATTGTGAGTGTAAAATGCCTAGTCATGCTAACTTTACAACCGAATCTAGTTCTTGGTGGTTTCCTGTAGATATCATGTCATATCCCTTCCATGACCTTTACAGTCATGAACCGAACAAAGGTGAGCGTCTGTTCAAGATCCTAGTATACGAATTCATGCTTATAACAAAGAAAGGCAGGATGTGTGTGATTATGATGTCTTTCTCTCAGCTGGGTCTCATAGGATCAAAGGTGCAGTGAAACACCACAGTTTGTGACAAACAAGATGGATATGAGAGGCCTCCATTCTGCCGAAGGTCACTGCTACCTTCAATATTCTCATCTATATTCCACTTCATTCGAGGAATCGCCAATGGAATTGATAATTTGTTAAATACCATCTTCTGTTCACATATGATGTCGACGAACGGATCTCCACTGAAGACAATCAATCTGGCTCCAACAGGTAGGCTGTCTGGCTCAGCACAACGCCCATAGGACTATGTGGGAGCATCTGATAATAATGCTGGAAATACACCGAGCAAAGATATTTAATTCCAGCAACCCCTGAATCAATTTCATTCACCACCGGGGTATAGGTACCCACCTTCGCAGGCATCATTTCCAGGCACTCCCCAGTTCTACCACACTGCCCCGTTCAACATGACACTGAGCTCAGAACCAAACTCTGTGGCAACCCAACGATATCCGAGTTATAGGCCATCATGGCAATGATACAACTTCCCCCAATGAAGTTATGGTGGACCTTGAATGTTCCCCGCTCAGCTATTCACAGTACAGGGGCCGTCCTCTGTGGGCGCACCTCGAGTGCTTCCAGCACCCCATGGAAACATTCCAGTGATTTGGCCTACATCGTCCACTTGAACTCCATACGGACAAAGTCCCGGTGCACCTGGGAGACTCCGCATTAGCCTCCCAACGACACGATTTCTGCTCGCTGCAGAACCGCCCAGGACAGATGTTGCAGGGATTCCGGACTTGCCCCCATTACAAGAGAATTCTTATAACGAATTCAATGCAGATTATGAGGGCCATGATCCGTCGGACCTGTGCGGGGCCAACGGCCAAGCCCCAATCCGCTTGAAGCCAAAGGCATTCTCCTTCAAGCAATTTGCCAATGGGATGGGGCAGCCCAACTTTAGTACCTTCAACAAGCGGAAGAAACAATGTGTGGCTGAATTTTTTTTTAGAAGAAGCATCGGTCCATTCTTCTGGGACAGAACAATTTAAAACAGCTGAGAGATGGACCCTTGCAGCGGGAGTCAGTGGTTGCAGATTGTGAAGAGACCATCGGGAGCTGGCTGGAATTGGAAATTTTTGAAAATGCCGAATCGATTCGGCGACAGTCGGTGGAGATGTTGTTGAAGAGATGTGCAAGTGAGGTTTGGGAGGCAAGGAAGATGGGAAGGCAAGGCAACAAGCGACCGGCGACGTATTTGGGAGAGTGCATTGGCAACAAAATGAAAGGTAACGTCCCACAGTTGCCAAATACAACTTTCGTGGTTGCGATTCGTTGAGTGCTGAATGGCAACAATGACCAGACATCAAGCATCCATCACCCAGCGTCCTACACAGATGTCAGGCACTGGGAGGAGCCGATTGATTTCATCAAAAAAAATTGTTGCCTGAAACAACCATACTGTCTGACAGCAATATGCAAATGCAACTTGACGCAGGAATAATTGTACGAAGAGTATATGTGATCATACGCACTGTGGCAAATGATGAATGACCTTCTATATGGTCAGAATTCATACAACAGTTCCCTTTCTACTGCATTCAAGTTGAAACTGGGACACAATGTGAAACTATTGTTGGTACAAATGAAGGCAGCAACAGGAAAGGAGATTGCGGAGCATGTAATGAGACCGGCCAAGGTAATACCCGCTAGCCTCTTCACGGTAAGTTATGCCCACTGCTAATCAGTATTCCTAGACATCAGAGTGATTCAATGAAAATGAAAGTGTGGTGGATGAGGAGGCAGGTGGGAAAGAGATTGATAGTTTTAATGTAAGTTCTGATTGAGTGAATAGAATCAATTACATTCCACATATTATTGGGTCCAAATGCTTGTCTGCGAAATACCTAACATCGCGATGAATTCCAGGAGCGCCGGAGTATCTGCCCATCTGCCCAACTTACCTCGGAGCGACTGAAAGAGATCATTGAGGACGAAACGAAGACGGACCAAGGTACGGGAGAGATTCATGAGCAAGTGGATGGTGAGGAGGTCCTCGATCCAGATAACTCCATTTCAGTATTGAGTACTGTTCCCAACACAATCAACAACAAATTTAAACATGAGTGTCTTGATGAGGCGGTCAGGCTGCTGAATTCCCATCCTATTCGCCAATCCACAGAGGACTGAGTTCCAGGCCACAAATATTCAATTCCAGGCCTGCCCAGAACTCAGTATCTGCCGCACCAGGTTTGGCCCATTTAGTTCATCGTGAGGAGATGGGTTTGGGATGCTGATATGCCAGGAGCACTGGTGGCGGATGAAATGGGTCTTGGAAAGACTTTCACCTAGGTTGCAGCGGCAATGCTTTGTAAATTGGCGACTGAGAAAGTTGTAATGGGGTTGCCACTGTCCAATTTATGGGGGAATACCCTTGAAGAGTGGATGATTTTGGCGGACAACGACTTTCCCGGCATTGTAGGTCAAGAACGGGAGTGGCATCCGCTCCAGTGATTGAATTATATGCCCCGCCACCTGTTGGAGGTACAGACATCACCACCTCACGGACATCCAGCACTTATATCGTGCCATGAACCAATCTTGGTGGTCACAATGCCCAGAGTGACAGAGACCTTTAAGACTGTCATCGACGAGATGACACATGGAACCGATTTCAAACTCCTCAATTTGTTGGTCGCAGAAAATGCAAATCTCACCCACCATGATCTGAACACCAGGATTGACAAGCCGGAAAACCAATCGAATATCCACCCTGTGTCATATGATACCCTAACATCCAGACTGACACCATCAATCAATGGCCGGCTCTCACACTGTTCATGGAGTTTTGGGATATTTGATGAGTCTCATCGTTACAAGACGAAAAATAGCGTGGGCTGGAGAATTGCGACGAATGCACAAATTGGATTCAAACTTCAAGTCGCTGCAATGCCTGGATTCCATTCACTCTTTGACTGGTGTTATCAGATGATGTGGCTGTTTTCAGGTGCGCCTGATGATCCAGAGGATGATGCTGTGATGGAAAAGCACAGCACCAATGCACTGTATTCCGCTGTGAACAGTTTGATGCATGTTATTGGGACTGGAGATGAAGACGCTGAACAGGATGCGGCACACCGGATGATACAGATTGCGAACCCCTGGACAATTGGGAGGTGGTCAGAATCAAAAGTCACGAATGGGAAACCACTCGTTCGGATACTGAACATTAATGCACACCTTGTCAATCTCGAATGGACTGAGGACAAGTGAGTGAAACGAAAGACCTTTGTGGCAAGATACATATCACGGGGTGCTTCAGGAGCGTGTAGGGTACATAAATGGCGGCTGGCATGGTTCTCATTGGGATTGAGAGACACCGAGGATCGAAATGACGTGTCTGGACAATGGTACGAGGAACGGGCACTCAATACTTGGGTGGATTCCCCAATTTTTGGCTGGCTGAGAGAAACATTTCTGCCAATACTTGTAAAGGAACCGGCGGAGTATCCCAAACCAGACAAAGACGAAGCATCAAATGAGGCGCTCCTGCACGAACCTGAAAGTCATTTAATGGCCTTGCATCGTGCACCTCCTTCTCAAAAGGCGGTGCTATTTTGTCCTCTTCCTGGCCAAGTTCGTCATTTGAAGTGGTGGCTCACAAAGCTTTTTGCGGATCATTTGGATATATTCTACATGTATTCAGAAATGGGCAACAATGAGCACACAGAAATGCAACTCAAATTCCCAGATTCACCAAATCCCTCTGTGGTTGTAACTACACCCAAAGTGGGTGGGACAGACCTCAATCTCAGAGCAGCAAACGATGCCGTGATAATTCAGAAGTCGTGGGTATTGAATGACCAGCAGCAGGCATTTGCACGGGTTGTCCGACTTGGGCAAAACAGAGTTCCACAAACATGGCTATTGAACACCGGATCCAATGGTTATGATAACAGCAGGAGTGATCTCCACCAGCTCTCTGGAGTGGCTCAAACGAGAGTCCTGCATCGTGTGATGAGCCAACCAAACCTCAGGACAATGATGATATACCGGATTCTGGAGTGGCGGCAGGACCATACAACGCAGCTTACGGAGCATGGAGATCTCATGCCATCAGATGGTGGTTGATGCAAAATAGTCAAATCGTATGGAGAATAAGGTGCAATTGGGGAGTCCAGGAGTATTGGTTAGAGTTTGATTACATTTCCTGTTAGTTGATTATAGTGATGAATCTGAGATGATGTCAATGGTAAACAGATATCTCGTATACTGAATCATAGCCTCATTTGGATGTTCCCACATGTGATGAAAGGCAGGCGCGCCAGTTTAATGATGGACTAAGTCAAATTCGGCGGTGCAGCATATTCTCTTGTGAGAATCTGTCGAAGCTGCAGTCACTGCACATCTTCATGCTATATTGTCTGTGTGGAATTGTGATACCAAAATCTGCGCACGAGATTGGTGTTTTCAGGTGTGCCTGAACCTCCGATTTTGATTCCAATCATTTGTTGTTTGTCTATTTCATGCGCACCTGATACTAATGTCACGAAAGAATTCGGGATATTCTCTGAATCAACCATGTTGAATAATTTAGAGTCAATTAGAGAATCACTGTCAACTTCTCGACTCTCCTGAGACTGATCCAGTGCAGTATATCTCTCATCATCCAGGGATAGAAAGACTGTCTAAGCGATATCGAGTTGATGTATCGTATCCTAAGTCACGGCTCACGTATTCAAGGCTTACCCTGAGAATACAGCCGAGTATTTCCTCCCTCAGTAATGAGGTTCAGGCACACCTCGGATCCACTCTCCTTTCGAGTGTGATCATCTCAGATTTGACACCGCATGCATATTCTATTCAACGGTTAATTTCGACAATGCAGGCACTCATTATTCACATATGATACTCCTCCAGGCACGCCTCTGAACTGTGTATACCCACTTTGCATTACCTTTGAATCTGTGGCTGCCAGCACACAGAGTGTCATCTGTCAGACACCAAACTTTTAGGTGCAGGCGTGGCTCATCCCGCACTGTCCCAGCTTAATATCAAAATCTATGCTTGATTGGTATATGAAGGCCGCCGCTGAAATGCCATAACTGTCATCCTCCGTGTCAACCTGTCCTTTCGAGGAAGGTGTCCACCACACGCTTACTGTAGATGCACAGCCCTGGTCATCAGGTAACCACACTTAACTGAATTTTGACTAAGAAGTATGTTCGGACCTTACAGTACCAAGATCCTGAAATCGCTTCTGTCGTTCAGGCTCCATAATCGAGCTGCAGCTTGAGAGAGTGAACCTCAATTGACAGCTTCTGCTCAGCTATTCTGCAGATGACTGGCAACTCCCGCTCACTTGTCTACCACACTTCCTTAAATTAGCTTAATTTCACAACGCTTCTAATGCAGACTAAACTACATTTTGACTAACATGTATGTTTGGGCCGCCAACAACCGTATCTTAAATTAGATTATGCGAACAGATTTCAATCAAGAGAGCTCGGAGAGATACAATGTGAATACCGGTCTCTGCTCAGCAGCTCAATCGGCGACCGGCAAGCTCCCGCCCACAGCATATCCTGAACGCCAGAATTTTGTGACAAATCATAAAGAGCCAATATCTGATTTCCGCCAACATCCAATCCCAAGAGTGCATGAATAACAGATCATGATGAAACCTCAAGTTGAGAAAATGCAGTTTCTGAGAGTTCAAGTAATTGTCAAAGTAAGGCGAGCCTACAATCCCAGCCATTACATTAGATTGAATCCTGTGCGAGTATGCCGACTCAATGCTCGCTGCACCTCAATTGGTCGGAACTGCATGCTGTTATTCATCTTTCCGCTGTCAGATAAAGCCTCATGACACAATCATATCATTCTTATGCACTGCTTTGAACCCCAATATTTATGTTAAGTCAACATTGTAGCATTCAGACTCATACTGAGTTTGTGATTAAATGATGTGGTGTTTACAAGATATTATATGCAACATCTTAATGTGAGTGACTATTTATGACCCATTTGCTGGCAATCTTGGCATTGACGACAACTGGAAGCGCTGAGATCACCCATGAATCTTCATCGTAACTTTACTGTTCTTTCGCTATATTGAATCTCTCCGTTGCAAACCCAAATCCTCCGTCTTCTCTTATACTGGCTGCATACATATTGTGATTCAGCAGACTGACACCGCTGAAATGGAAGTTCTGCACACAACATTGCCTCATCGACCCCTAACTTTGCTGCAGAATCCAAAAAGAACCAAATATAATGAAATAGGGGGTCCATCCGACTGGCATACCGCATTCGGAGATTCATCTTTATCCACGATCTGCTACAAACTCAGTTTGAACGCATGCAACTTTAACTGTTGCCCCTCACCAAGGTCCCAACTCTATCCTCTGTCCAAGTCCTGCAAGATTTATCAACACACTGACAATTCTGTGCCACGTGGTCACCACTCATATGCTCAAACTAAAGGCATAATGAACTACCCTCGGTTGAGTCATACGCAGGGGTGATCATAATCCACCCATTTCTCAGTATTCAATATGTCTAGTCCAGAGAGTTAGTTAGCCATACAACCATGATAATGTCTCGAGTTCTTCAGGTGCGTCTGGTTCAATTCTAGGTATGTTGGCTGAAACCAACATCCAATTTTGCATCAATAGCATCCTTGAATATGAGTGCTAACATTCAGGAAGTGGGGGTATGAAGAATCCATCGAATCCGGTCCACCTGATGCTTCCTAAATCGCAACAAAGATCTTGCAGTGACAATATAAGTATGAACCGCTGACATGTCTTCCTGACTGTTTCCAGGCACGCCTCGAATTACATCCTCCTCGGCCGAGTGTGACATTTCCCAGGCACACCTTGAATTGTATTCTCTTCGACCACATGTTACTGTGTTACCCTGTTTTCCCATTCATCGATTACACTTCCTACTATATTTACCCTAATATACTTCTCTCTATATTCCCAACTTCACTTCTTCAATCATGGAACCTACGGCCAGCCAGGTGACGAATCACTATTCACCGAAGAATCATGAAGCACACCTTGAGACAGCACTTGCATGTGCATTCATGAATACAGCCAATCATCATTGCCAATCAAATGTTTGAACTTCCAACCCAGCTTTCGAGTATAGTGTTGGAGATAGCTAATGTCTGGGCCATTTTTATGATGAAGCAGCATGATGACGATACCGATCGCGAGATCAGCAATGACGAAAGTGAAGATCCTGGACAGTCCACCTTGTCATCCGATATCGAAGAAGACGATTTGGACAACTGGCAGGAGGTCCTACATCTATACCAGGCACTCCAGGATAGGACAATACGAACTAAACGGGTTCCACCGCCAAAGAAACGAAGTCGTGCTGATACTATCATTGCCCACACTCCACTTCAAAACCTACCACATCCAGTTGGGGCCATAGCACCACCATTGCTCAAACACCAAAAGTCAGCCATCAACATATCACCGGAGTCTGACATTGTACAGGCGCTCCCACTTTCCGAGGCCAGTGGAGACCACAATGGTCCTCAACCAAAGGCCGATGGAGATCGCTACGTTCCTCAACACCAAAAGGCAACTTTGGGGTAGCGCAATGGTTGATGGAGGCAAGCATATTCACAAAGACTACCTGGCCAATCATTGCCGATGAAAAATACTCGATGGTTGACAAAGCTTGTAAACTAGCCATTGAAGCTCAGGATTATCAGCGGGCATCAGCAGGTGCTCCTGTAGGTGCACCATCTGTGTGTCAATTACCCGGTGGTCCATCTCTTAAAATCAATCCGCAAACCTGAGAAGCTGTAAGTGTATATTCTGTTTTCTGCTCCTCTATTGGACTTATGATGATACGAAACCTCAAAACATTCACAGTTGAAACTAAAGATTACTGCCATTCGAGGGCGTTTGGTTGATGGAGATCGTCAAACTATTGTCCGCGGTTACAGGTTGGATTTAGGATCAGAGATTGAGCTTCAAATGCAAGATGAGGAGCTCCTGTTCGACGATGCATATTTCTTGAAGGTCATCGATGATAAGAAGTCCTGGTTCACTCGGATGGAAGTGCATGACCTAGTCTACCATTGGGGTTTCTTCGATGCCAATAGGTTGGGACGACAACCGACCATATCGCAGTTCTTTAAACCATTAACACCGCAGACATCAGCGCTTGCGGTCGCAGCTAGTCATTGTGTGCTGTCTGAGTATGCCACTGGCAAGGAGGTTACAGTTATGTTTTCTCAAGATGTATATCAAGGTAAATTCTGCCCTTCTACAGTGATAGATTGCATTACTGCCGAAGCCATTGCACTCATCAATTACACATGGTGGGGGTGCTTCATACCCCCCCCCCCCCCCCCCGCCATGGTGCTCGTCAGGTATATCAGGTGCCCCTCAATCCCTGTCAGCGCTCCATACGGCCTGTTCTCTCCGCTCTCATCCTCAAGGATGGGCGCTCCTGAATCCCCTCCTCAACCTCGATTAGGAGCGCCACTATTTCATTCCAGACTCTTTGCCTCAATCCCCTTTGGGCGCTGCTCAGCATGGATGGGCTGCTCGGCTGGATTTGGACTCCTCGATCCCCATCGGCACTCCTTTGCCTGGATTTGCACCCTTCAATTTCATTCTGCACTCCTCCATCACCATCAGCACTCCCCTGGCCCACCTCGCACACCACATCAGGCATTCCTCCTCTCCTGGAGGCGCACCTCGTTTCCCCCCAAATTCCTCATATTCTCTTTCAAACTCCATTTTGATCCACCGCGAGCTAACCTGAATTCCAACCTTTTAGATATCACAAATCGAGCCAAATGACATTGGAATTCAATTTCGCCCACTCGCCAGGCCCAAATCATTCCGAAATACAAGGAGCGTCTCCACCTTCTTTGCACTGTTGATGAATTGTGTGTTCCTGCATTGGTCGGTCCCGATCACAGGGGAGATGTATTGGATGACATTGAGACTATGTTCGATTGATATCATTCCGATTACTTACTCGGGTTATTGTTTCGGATTCACCTTCATTCATTTTTAACTCACTTGCCATTTTCTTTGGTTCTCCTTGATGTAGTGATGCAAACAATAGAATGTTGATGAGATGCTGTGTACTATTGTAAGATTGAGAAGTTGATAATGAACAATAGTCTATGCATCATACATCGAGGGTATTCTTATTGCTCGAGTACAACCCCAGAATCTCAGATAACTCCTGCAGTCCGTCAAATGAATATCCATCAGGACCCGGCATCTCTCAGAGTTAGTTTGGGATTCCCGCATTGGTTGGGCAACAGTCCCAGGTGCTCCCTAACCTCTTGCAACCGCTCACATGGTGCTCCCGTACCAGTCATCAGAGATCCCGGTTACTCCAATGGCCGGCCAGAATGCCCTCCAAGGGTCTGGTTCTCTCCTGCAGTTGACGCTTCTAAGTTTACACTCGGCCTCCTCTCAGACACTGCTGGAGGCTCCCAGTGACTAAAATGCATTTTGCTGATGAACTTGTGAAGAGGCAAAAGATAGACGAGGAATCAAATGCTTAAACTTGGTCGCTGTGCAAGAGGCGGAGCGAAATGAATTGCTGGCAGGCTGATATCAGCCACAAGACAGATGTTGTGAAGGAGGTAGATGCTGTCTTCAACTGTCTGAGGATGCAGTTGATGTCTGATTGGGTCGAACACATTCATCACTACGGAGCCTTGCAACAGTGTTCTGCTGAGAGACATGAACAAGCATCTAAAACCACCCTCAAGGACGGTTAGAACGCCTCGAATCACATTCACAACTACCTGCCACAAGTAATCACCTTGGAGCATCGTATTCTCTGCTTCGAAATGAGAGAGCTCAATCTCCAAGCCCTCACTCAGCATCGGGAAAACAGCGCTGCTGCCTGCAAAGTCCTCCCTTCCGGTGCTGATCTGGCTGCCCCCTGAGCTTATAGTCATATGCGATGCCCGAATTCATGGGACCCCACAACTGTGATGTTGGTAAGCATCCTGACGCTAAGATCAATGACTTCAGAGCATTACAAGGCAATGCGCAAGACACAACACACCACGTGGCAATATACAACTGCATGCGGGAGTTTATCAAGCATAAGAGTCGTAACAAGACGTATCTGTCGGATGAACAACTGCACGCAATGGAGCTCTTCAATCACCATGGTACTAAGGTTCAAGTTGAGGGTTTAGAAGATGAATGCATATCTCAGATGTGGCAATTCACCGGAAGCCAGAGCAGGCACAGAGGGCACCAACGGAATGACTGGGTGTGGGTAAAGCAATGCCAGGGGAGGTGTTATGGCGCACTGAATGGGCGTCTCCTGTGGCTACTGCAACAACTATTCAAAATCTAGCCCCTGAACTACGATGGAGCTTTGGTTGAGTACTGGGTAGCCCTGGCGCTCACCATTATTCCTGCAGAGTCAGGGAACTTGGATCCCGTCTCGAAATATCTACCAGTGAGAGAAGCACCGGCAGCCGTTCCGTCGCGAGTTGTCAGTGTGGGGAACATCGTCGACCGCGCACACCAAATTCCAGCTATTGCTACAGATAGTAGGATAGGAGACAGACAGAACGAGCTATGGATTGTCAATAGCTCCATAGATCGGGTAAATTGGAATGATGTGAATATTTAGCAATGAGAGATTTGCATTTTGTGCACAGGTAGAAGGATTGCGAGGAGAGGATTTTGCAGCATCACCCATTGCATTGCAATCATGATGCAAGCGCGTACCTAATGAACCCATTCCGATGTATGGTCACAGTTGGCCACAATGCCAGAGTGTTTGTTTACAATAGGAGACTGACAGAGATAGAAGAAACTGTGAAACTGCGATTGGAGAGTGATATGCAACGCAACTTGTGGCATTAATGCCAGGTGTGGAATAAGCCACCACAAGGGTGCCGCTGACGGCTCTGATGGAGCGCGTCCACACTAACGGACACATCCTGCCCGGACGGAAACTTATTCTGCTGATGTAGTTGGATACGTATTTGGGACTATTTTTAGTGTTGTACTTTGGAGTTTAGATGAACTTGGGAGTATCTTGAGAGTTTACTTAGAAATGTATATCAAGTAGACTAGCTGTGCATATTTGAATACCATCAGAAGTATACCATAAAGTGAACTTGGAAACTTAAAATAAAGTACATTTTGCAGCTTGGCTTCCAGTTTGTTCAATACAGCATGATATATAGTATCAAGTTCATGGCATAATTGCATACATATCATTGTTATCCTGTTAATTGGCAGATCCAGACTACATTATAGAACTATACCTTAACCGTGGCATGAGTTACCATTTTGAAAATTGCTTTCTAAGAGCTGCATGTGATATATAGTTATGTTTCCTGGGGAAGAAAATAACCACCTGACATATACTGATTGTATGTTCTATACCAAGCCAGTGTATCATTGTCAAGTAAGTATGAATGGATTGAACTAATATAGTATGATCCAGTAGGCATAGTCAGGCTGAACAAGTATAGCAAGATTTAGTGAGTGTTCCAGGCCACTAAGTATAGCAAGACTGAGCCAGTGTAGGATGGCTGAGTATTGCAAGGCCAAATAGGCATAGTAAGGCCAACTAAGTTCTATCTATGGTGAAGCACTAAAAATGATGAAATTCACAATTTCCCTCTCCATTAGATGGATGAGTTTATGTCCAAATAGACAGTATTGTATATATGAAGTCCACATCAGTATATGGACTTTTACCTCTCTATCTCTGTTTTACAAAATCTCCAATATTTGGTGTATTGATTTAGTTTTTGGCAAAATGACTACCATAAGTGGATTCTTTCACACGACCACACAATGAATATTTGAAATATCAGACTTTGATGATAGGGAGGTGACAGTATGCATAGTTCTGATTAGCTTATATATACACCACTGTCTAATTGGACCAAAACTTGTGGATTTAATTGGGATAGCAATTGCCAATTTACACAGTGATACCTAGCGCAATATGATACATTCTATCAGTTATCCAATACGAATACGTTGTGGTGACTGCATATTGGTAACACCTACATCTATATGTACATAAAAACCATATTTAGAGACTTTGTATGTTGAAATCAGATGCATATTAGAAGTACTAGAATGTGATAGTCTTGTTATAAAATTTGTAATATAATGAAATTCAAAACCCCATATTTTTGCATTTCAACAGTTCTAATACAGGAATCACTCCTTTAAATTGAATATTTATTAGGAATATCTTTGCTTTCTCTTTTACTTAGGTCTTCAGTTCTGGTGAATTTATGTTTGATGGGTTGTGGCCAGCTGTCCATTGAAGATATGGGCTTTCGGGTAGGTAATCCCTGCCGTGCTCGACAATTTCTGGTTTCCATTCAGATGCAAAATGCAAACTCTCTTTTATCGCCCACAGTCAGATGCATCTTATCTTATCGCTGATGCATATTGTCATTCTGGTTCTTATCTTCCCTAAGAGTTCCAACCGACAAACAGCACAACACAACACAACACAATACAACACAATACAACACATTATCACCGGCAGCGATCCCCTCTCCGGTGAGAGCCTGGTGAAATCAAGCCGTCTCAACAGGCACCATGGCATCTCCGTTGACCAACAATGCCACACCTCTTACCGCCTCCTCCATTCCCGTCACCGCGTCAGCTGGAGTAGTTACAGCCGCAAACGCAGTCCACGGCTTTCGCTCAACCAGCAGCGTGATGGCATCTATACCGCGATTCTTTGCAAAGATGGCCTCTCTGGGCAATATTAGCACCAAATCTGAACCACTCACATCTCCTATTCCCGTTGTTGCAGCGTTTACTACTAACAATACTATGGCACCTGCGTCCTCGCAAGTGACTGGGAATGCAACCGCGTCCCCCAGTTTACTGTCTGGTACCTTTGACGGAGGAATGCACAGCATAGGAGGTATTTTGTCTTACGTAATAAGCAAGTGGGCGGTGCTGTATCTCTTCATGGTAGCCTTCTCTCATATCAGTGGTTTTGGGTTTACGGAATTGACTAAGGAAACCAATGTATATCGAAGACTATGCTCTTGAACCGAACCCTGATATATGCCTCCCTCCGTCGCCCCATACGGTTACCGTTTAAGACTCGCCTCCTGATGCGGATTGTCCCAGTCGTTATGCTGGCATACCAGATCTTTAACATGTTGTTTGCGATGCGCTGCCAGACATCGACGATATTTCAGGGTGAGCGGACGGATGGTGATGTGGTATGGGGAGGGAGCGACTTCTATTTCCATGCTGTCGGCAAGGCGGGTTCGTTCTGGCTCGACGACCGCGCGGTATGTGAAAGCATCGGAATGATCCCGGATTCGGAGTGGATTGATCACACTTCTAGTCTTGAAGATCCAGAGAACCCTGGAGTGAAGATCCTTCTGCCAAAGGGATCGCTAGATATCCTCTGGCCCCTCTATAAAACGCTTTCATTCTCCCAATTCGTCGAGACCTTCACTTGTTCGTTGATCAGTCGTGTACCAGCCGAAAATGGCATGACACTGTTGGAACACTCCCTGGCATTCGCAGAAGCGGAGGCATTAACAACACGCAAAACATATCCTCTAGAAATCGCAGGTGAAGAAGGTCAGGAACCAAAAGCCTTCAAAATGAAGGGTGAGAAACTTGTCCCTGTCGAGGTTCTCTACATTTCTGTTATGTCTTCGATGAGCCATATCACCTCCCACGTCATGGCAATCTTTAACAAGCAAACACGTTATCGCCTTCTCACCTCGGGCTTCTATGGGCTTGCATTCTTGGGTGGGTTCGCAATTGCCCTTTACTTTAGCGGAACGTCGGGTATACGTGACTTTCCTACAGTCAGTGTTGTCGGATTTATGCCCCACCTCCTGATTCTTGCTGCAATTACGGTGTGTGCAAGCATCTATGGACTGGCGTTGATTCTATCTTCACTGTATCCGCCCTCGGGAAGGAGAGGTTTTACCGAAGGCTTCAATAACCTCCGCGCAAACCTAACACTGTCCTCTGCTTCAGTTTCTCTCACAGATGACTTTTACCAGGTTCTCTTGAAACTGGGGTACATATGTCTTACCGCTGCTGCAGAGGCCACATATCTCAATGAAGGGCAGGCGGTGAGGGTACCAGGATGGACGTGGCTGGAAGGGGAGCACGTAAGAATGCTGGATTCACGACTTAGAAACAGCGGCTACATCGCCTCACAGTTTGTACCAACAACGAAGGGGACCGGACCGTTTGCTCAGGAGAGGAAGGAGTTCAGTGGTGTGGTCGAAAACACAAAAGATAAGCGGTGTCCGACTGGCGGACGATGGATCGGTGTGGGAGAGCTGTTCCGGGGTGTTGGTGTAGTTCTGGGGAGGTGGGCTGTGGTAGGTACATCCCGCCTGCTTTGCCGTTCCCCACCCTCCGCACCACTATCGCCAACACCGTCATCACCACAATGCAGCGAAGACGATAATACCCTTTACGAACGCTTCCTCAGCAGCTCCTCCCTCTCCGAGTTCGACGAGTCGGCTGATTACACCTCCACTACCGTACTCTCTTCGTTATCATCATCCGATGACGAGTCTGACAACGAATCTACTCCCTTCTGCCATCGCCGCGAAACAACGCCCCTCCTTGACCTGTCCTACCTTGCCGCTCTACTAGACCCTCAAACCCCCGAGGACCGCACCTCTGCTCAGCTATTGGCAAAACATTTAACGTCTTCACATGCGATGACGCGGTGGCAATACACTTCTTTGCAAGTCTCTGGTGCGGCTGAGGAGAGCGCATTAGAGACCATTTTGCTTTCTCGACGGCGTGTGAAGGCGGTGGAGGGTTCGGAAGGATGGGAGGGAGCAGGACCAGTTTGTGTGGTCTGCCAGATTGAGCCGAGAACCGTTATCATGTGGCCATGTAGATGCCTTAGTCTTTGTGAAGACTGTAGAGTCTGTCTGGCAATGAATAATTGGAGTAATTGTGTTACGTGTAGAATGACGAGTATTGGGTATAGTCGGGTTTATCTGCCGTAGAGTGGGTCGGGGGTGACAGGGAATTGTTTTGCAGTTTTTGGGGTATTTAAGTTAATCATATACCTTTGTTATCCGTTTGGGTCATGTGCTTAGCATTTGGGGTTTTGGGGTTTTGGGCTGAAGTGACGCGGAAAGAAATATTACATAGGTGAGGTGTAGTTGGTACATTTGCACTTGCATTTGCTTGTAGTCAATCAGGCAACAGTGGATCTGAAAATGGGAGAATGTTGATAACATTGAAGGGAAGAGTACAGTTCAAGAAATCTAAATGCTGTCGGACTTAGTTTGAAACTGTATGCTGTATTTCTTTCAACTCCCTTCAGCTATAATAGCCCATCATCTGGAAATGGCCTGTAGAAGTCCTGTCATGATGACACTGATATGCTGAATGGTTTTGTTTGAGGTTAACAAAGAAGTATTGTATTTGTCCTAGCTGTATTTTGGATTCATTAATGTAGTCTCAAAGTGTGAAGCTTTTACACAATGGAATAATATTTAGAAGCTGCATGTTTTGAAAGCTTCTTTCCAGTTCATGTCAATACTTACTAGATAATAGGTTAATAAAATAAAGTAATACTCCACTATGTACCCAATTATTATGTTTATCACTTTAATAATAGCACAAATAACACCATAATATTATGGATAGGATGATTACGTTATAATCAATTTTAAATCAGATTGATTGTGATATCTAATTGGAAAATACCAGCAAATAAGATAGTGGGGTGTAGTCTAAACTGTTACCTGTGTACTTGAGTCAATGTATATAAATATATTATTTATTATACAAAATATAGTTATTGATACTTTCTATAACTTATAATACTATTTAATATTTTAAATATATTCTCCTGTACTATAAAAGTATTACCTTAATACTTGTTCCAATAGTTGGACAGTAATTAGTATTCAAGAAAACATTCTCAGAGGAAAGTAAAGTAGTATGATTATCATGGTAAATATCTTATTTGATATCAAACTGATAATTTGCTTTCTAATCAACTGTAACTTCATTTGAATTATGTATCTTTTAGAATTTAATTTAACTGTTACTACTGGAGTCAATTCTTCTTTATACCTGGGTGTTGGTATCCTTCTAGTGGTAGTTTTATACATATTCAGATGAAAAAGTCAAGTTGTACTGTATGACAATATTGGTTGATAGCTTCATTGTTTGTAACTTAATTGCCAATTAGATTCCATAGTTCTTCACTTGGATTCTCATCTATTTAATATTCACACTCTAAGAAGTAACATTCTTGAAAACAGATTAGTTAAATATTTAACTATGATATTGCTAGATATGAATAATTATAAATTATCTTCAATTCAGAAATCTCATTTACTGATTTTCCTTTAGTATCAACATATTAGTGACGATATGTAAACACATTAAGTATGTATTAGTGTGATGATAATGTTATTGTACTAAGACAGATGAAATATTTAATTGCGTTAAGCTATTTAATTGCACTTGTCGATTGCAGAATCAATAGGCATTCTGGATATAATATTAATCAATATTTTCTCTTGAGTGCGAATTACTAACACTTCTTTAAATCTCTCAAATATTGATTTGTTGGTTGTTTACTTGAAATAAGATAATCTCATGCAGCTAGACATTTCGCATTTTAAAAGCTGAATCCAAACCAGTCTTTATCCAGCTAGCAATAGATAAAGTAAGCTAATTTGGTGGTATTTTATATATTATATACTCTAATTGAAGATTGTTATAGTAGTTCAGCAAAGTAACTATAGCTGAAATCTGACTGGCTCTACTGATATATATCTAAGCCAATGCATTTGCTATATACTAAGTACATATGTATTGTACATTTTTCCATCAGTCTGGAAGTTTTGAAATTCAATTAATAATATGTATTCTGTAAAACTTCACTGATGAACACATGATGATGATATATAATATCAATATAAACAGGTAATTAATAAAGTATCTAGGCTAATAGCTTTATGATAAACTTGTATTTGTATTGTCTATAACAGTAGATTCTTACCATTATAGTCAGAAATGACTTCTAATATAAACAATATATATAATTGCTTAACACTATTCAAGCTACATCATTCTTGGTGGTATCTTAACATAGCTGGGACCATACTAATTACATAAACAATTTTGGAAGATTTATATTTGGAATATTAACAGTAGAATATATACCTCACAACATTGAAATGTCAAACTAGCTGATGATGTCATATTTGGGATATATTTGATAATTAGAATAGTTATTGAGACTTTAGTTAAACATAATTCATAATTTGATATTTAGTAACAGTACAGTATATTGAGTATTAACTTGCTAAGCTGTATTTAATATAGTCAAATGATAGTTTTGTTTTGAAAAATATATTATCAGATTAAATAATGAAATGAAAATGGAATTCAAATCCAATCTGAAATCTGTCACCTTCATATACTAACATGCATTGTCCACTGAAATTTGGCCAGATATTGTATAGGAACAAGATATTAGATCTTAAACTTGCCAGTTACCTTCAGATTACTTAGTATATAGTCTCTTGGAATACTACTAAATGTAATGTTATTGATAATAGCAATATATAATGTACAATTCTAAGTATTTTTCGATAATTGATAATAGAAATAGGACTCATAATACTTATTAGTACCTTGAACATATATGATATACCTGTTTTTGAATTCTGAACTATATGTACTAATCATATCATATACTACAATGTATAGTATACATGAAATAGTCAATAGCAGTTTGGGAAAATGAATCCTAACTATTTTCTAAGTAATCCAAAACATTAGCTACTATATACTATAGAATGTAACCTATTATCTACATTCCACAAGATATGAAATTATCATTCATAAAGCAACAACTCAAACTTACAAATAACATAAACCAGAATCAGTTAGAAGAAATACCCAAGCCTGAGCATTTGTCTGACAAATACATCAACTTGATATAACTTATACAAAAATCCAATAACTAACACAGCAGCAAAATGCATTCCAGTCACTACGAGCCTCCAGCTTATGTGAGAGGATGTGGAGTGTAAACGAAGAAGTGTCAATGTTAGGAGAGAATAAGAGTCTAGGAGGGCATTCCGGGTGGCTATCGGAGTACCGTAGAGATCTGATGACTAGTTCAGGAGCAACATGGGAGTGATTGTATCAAGTTCGAGAACACGTTGGAGTGCTGCGGAGACAAGTGGGAGCTCATCAGAGTGTCACCCATCCCATGCAGGAGTCCTGAACAACATTTGAGTGATGCCTCGGTTCTGATGGATATTCATTTGGAGGACTGCAGGTGTTATCTGAAACTCTCCAGATGTACTCAAGCATTGGATTACACTCTAAAGCGAATATGATGCATGGATTATTGTTCATTACCACTTCGAAATCAACTTATACAGGCTAACAATATCTGCATCAACGTTCTGTTTTTGGCATTGTTACTTTATGGAACCAAAGAAAAAGGCAAGAGATTCAAAAATGAAAGCAGGTACACCAAAACAATTGCCCAACTAAGCAATCGAATGATATCAGTCAGACAAGGTGAAAATGTCATCCACTACATCTCCCATTTCATTGGGGCTGACGAAAGCCAGAACAAACAACTCAGGCATGGTGCAAAGAAGATGTAGGCGTTCAATGCATTCTCTGATAATTCGGTCCGGGCGAGTGGGTGAAATTGAATGCCAATGTTGTATGGCTCGATTTGTGACATCTAATAAAGGTGTTATGAGATGTTAGCTATCTGCGAATCAAAATGGGGTTTGAAAGGCAATATGATATATTCAAATGAACCAGGGGAGCAACTACCAGGAAGAGAGGAGTACAGAGAAGGGGATGGAGGAGAGTCGAATGAAATAAGGATAGCACCAATCTAGCCGAAGGAGCGCTGATGGGGTTTGAGCACCACCCGAAGCCAGGGCATGGAGCGTGGAATGAAATGGAGGAACGCCAATCCAGGCAGAGGAGCTCTGACGAGGATGGGAGAAGTGCCCGTCCCAGCAGACGAGCGCTGAAATGTTGGAGTCATGAGCTCCGAATGATATATTGGACTGCCGGTTGGGGATTGGGAAGCACTAGTTGGGGAATGAGAAGTGCTGGTGGGGATTGAGGAGCATCCAATCCAGTGGAGAAGCATAGAAAAGGGCGTGGGAAGGGTGCATACACAGTCCCGAATGAGACCAGAGGGGGAGAATCCAGACTGAGAAGTGCTGGTGGGGATTCTGGAGAACCCAGGCCAGTGGAGGAATGCTGAAAAGGGGGTATAGAGCACGATATCAAATTTGAGGAGGGCCCATCAATACGGTGAGGATTGAGGAGTGCCTATTCGAGTGGAGAGGACTGCCGAAAGAGTAGCATTAGAATGTGGAATCAAATCAAGGAGAGCTAGGCCGAAGGGGATTGAGGATCACTATCCTAGCGGAGTTGTGTGCTGAAGTGGGGGGTAAGAAGCGGCCCAGTAATGTGGGGTACATGACTGCAGTGGCTTGCAGAGTAAAAATTTATCATGGGCGAAGAGCAAAATATACCTTGATACTCATCTTGAGAAAAACACAAATGTAGTCTTCTTTCCACTCGCATATTCAAACAGTGTACAATGAATAGCTGCAGCCACCAGCGCTAAAATCTGCTGAGCAAGAGGTTTGATGAACTGTGATGTAGTAGGCTGGCACTGCAAGCTATTGGTATTCAAGAAAAAGTGATGGCAAATTTGATCAAGCACTGCCATCTGGGTGAGCCATGATTTCTTGTCATCCATGACCTTTTGGAGATAAGCATGGCGAAACAGGAGCTCATTCATTTGGATCAACAGCTCAGTCTCGAAGCTCAAATCCTGCCGATCACTACAGACCACTGTTTGAGGAGCCCTTTCCACCAACCATCATCCAATGGGAACAACCTTGAGTTCTAGCTATGTATAGTTCGTGGCATAGTCAATATCGTAAGTCTGATCGATGGAGCATCGTACACAATTCTCGACTTACAGGTTCTCCTGTTCAGGGATCAATATGCAGAGATACACAACTGGGCAATTGACTCACAGATGGTGTACCTACAGGAGCACCTGCTAATCCCCGTTGATGATCCTGAGCTTCAATGGCTAGTTTCCAAGCTGCTTTAGCAATTGAGTACTTCTCATTGGACAATATTGGCGAACGAGTTTTCATGAATACGATTGCTTCCATTATCCTTTTTGCTACCTCAACAGTAGCCTATTGGTGTTTGGGAATGTGCAGTTCTCCACTGCCCTTGGGTTGTGGAACATTCGGGTCTCCACTAGACATCAGTAGCGGGAGTGCCTGGACAGGTCGTGCACAGTCTGACTCAGATAATCTGCTAAGGAGGGTTGACTTTTGGCATTTGATCAGAGGTGGTGCCATTGCCCGAGCTGGAATTCAAAGAATTTGTAAGCGGAGGGCATGCAATGACAGTATCAGCACAGCTCCAGTTCTGTGGCAGTGGAGCACTTGTAGTTCGGAATAGCCTGTCCCAGCGCACCTGGCCTAGATGTGAAACCTGCTGTTGGTGATCCAAATGTGCTTGTTCAATGTCGGATGACACAGTCTGCTCGCCAGTATCCACACTTTCGTCATTGTTGATCTCCTGATTGGTAGTATCATCCTACCTCATTAACGACATCTGTGAAATTAATCATCTGCAAAACAATGCAGGAAGGCTGAGGGCTGGAAAGTCAAACATTTGATAGACATTGAAGATCGGCTGTGTTCTTGAATGTGAGTGCGGGTACTCTCTCAAGGTGTGCTTCTTGATTCTTCAGCGAATAGCAATTGATCACCTGGCTGGAGGTAGGTTCCATTTGCTCAAATGAAGATAGAAAGTTGAGGAATGTGGGAGAGAGTGTTTAAGTTGTAAATATAGGATTAAGGGCAATAGAAAATCAGGAAGAATGATGCAAGAAGTTGCACATAGTTGAGGAGGATGCAATGTGAGGCATGTCTTGAAAGGGTTCAGGAGAGATGACTTCAACAGTTCTTATGTATATTAAGGATGGCAGTCTGGTATTGCAATTTCGGAAGTGTCAGGTGCACTGGAATGGATGGATTCCTAATGCACCATGCGAAATGTTAGCACTTCCTATCGCCAATGCTATTTGTATAGATGCAAGAATTGGAGGTTGCTTGAGCCAACGCACATAGAATTGAACCAGATGCACCTGAACCACACCCACACCTGATGAAAGCTCCCGACATTAACATGCAAGAAAACATCAACTAATCATTGGAGCTGGCGAAATGGAGCACTGAGAAGAAGTGCCCCTGCATGGCATAAATTTGTTGCAGCATTGAGAATCTGCAGAACTTGATAGATTTGGGACCTTGTGAGGGACAGTAGAGTTACAACAGTTCATACAGAAAATGACATCGGTAGGGGAGATATTTGAACCACCGTCTGTGGCATATCCGCTGTAAGGACAAACTTGTTTTCATGATATTCTCTTGTGATAGAATGCTGCAGCTATGTTAGTGATCGATCGGGCAATATCGTTGGTATAATGTACCTTTGGGCATTCATCTCGGCCATGTCTGCAGAATATCTTTACAACAATATTGCAGTTAATGCAGGAAGGGAGAGGGAGTATTTGGGTACACAAAGGATAAATACAAGCATAAGGGAAAAGAATAGTGAAGAACAATGATGATTCAGGGGTAATTATATTGATTCAAGCACTTGTCGATGCCAAGATCGCTAACAAATTGGTTATGACTACTCACTGACATCCTGATTTTGTGCGTGATATCTAATAAGTTGTACACTGTTTGATCACACATTCATTATGAGTCCCAGTATTACAAAGTTGACCTAAAATCAATGACGGGGTTGAAAGCTATATACGATAATGATATGAATGCATAGTATGACATCATCTTATAGCAGGCGAAGGAAAGATTGCATGCATACTGTTCCAGTGAATTGAGGTGCACCGAGGTTGGAATGGTTATGCTAGATGTAATGCAAGGCTGGGATTGCTGGCTTGCCTTACTCTGACAGTGAATTGCACTCTTCAAAGGTGCCTTTTCAGATTTCATGACTCGAGCGTTCAAGATTCTCTCTCTTCAAAATCTCTTGATTGACATTGGTTTACATAATGTATTTTGAGATATGTGTACTGGGGGCACAAATATACATTTAGTTAGAATCCAGTTAAGTCTCCAATAAAAGCATCGAGATCATAGACCTCTGTGAGTACAGATGGTACATGGGGCAACCGGGAGTGTCCGCGGGTTCTCTGCGAAGTGGCTGAAATGAATCTGTCTGTTGGGATTCTTCGCACAAGCTCAAATTCTTTTGACAGAGCTGAATATTGCAGATGCTATTTTTGGATTTGGAAGTGTAGGTCCAAACCAATTACTTAGTCAATATCAAGCTAAGTGGGGATTCCAATTGGCCAGGGCTGTGCAATAATGGTTTAGTGTGAAGCGGCTACCTTCCTCCAACGGACAGTTGACACAGTGCTGAACTTGCAAGACATTTTAGCAGTGGCCTTGACATATCCGAGGTAGCATAGTTTAATGTATTAGTAGAGGCCGAGTGGGATGAGCCACCTCTACCTGAATGTGCTGTGCCTTGACAGAGGACAACCTTTGTGCTTGCATCCATTAATTCAAAGTTGAAGAGAACATGCTTGAGATTGAAGCAAACAAAAATATAATTTGTGGCTCTGATCTGGGGTGAGGTGTGCCTCAGCAGGAATGATACATCTGATAATGAATCATGGCTTGTCAAAGTTGGCTTGATAGAAACTCAAAAATATCATACTTGATGGCATTGCAGTTCTAAGTTGAGAACAAACATCAATTATAGGCCAGCAAATACCTGACCCATCACTCATCATTTGGGCTCTCTGATATACGGAACGCAGTGAGCCAGAACTATACACTGATCCTCCACCAAAAACAGCGGAATTTGCCACAATTCCTCGAGCTGTGTCTTATTAACTGTCACAGATACTCATGATCACCTTGACTGTCTTTATGACCCAGTGGGATTGGAAAATAAGCAGTACTCGATCAGTGATGAAGACACCCATGTGATTTGTAGACATTTCCGGCACACCTCGGAGTAGCCGAATTACACTATGTAGTTGTCACATTGTCATATGTGTGCCTCACTGCAGGTTGGTAGTGTACCAGACAGTATTTGAATCATGCCGACTTAGTCTTTGGACTGCGAACTTCATACATGGACTCATGTTCCCGTTGCATCTGGAAGTAGTTGGAAGATATGTTTTCTACTCTTCTTACTTTGAAATTTGTATGCTGCCTCAGGTTTCTGGTGCACCTGAAAGTAGTTGAATGATGGCTTTTTTAGCCTTCTGATTTCAATAGTTGTACAGGGCATCAGATTTCTGGTATACCTCAAATTAGCCATTGACAAATAATTCAAAGCCATTTGCTGAATGGAATATGGTAATTGGATGATGGCTATAATCATCATGAGATGAGGCGAGCCTGGAAATTGAAGTTATGACCACAGGCTTGGAGGATTTTCAACAGTCCGACAATGACAAATACATTACCAGTGGCAGGTGTATCATGTCAGTGAGTGTCAGCAAAAACACTTGAAAACAGCTCTCATCAATATGACCAATGTGCTTGCAATATGGCATAATGGGATCTACTTAATTGACTTCGTCTTATATTTGTCATTAATAATAATCAATAACCTCAATAATATCCCGCTCTCATAAATCCTGATATAAGAAACAACAATTCCTCCATCTGAACTTTAATTCACTTGAAAATGGTAAAGACAAATGATGTATTTATACAGTAGATTGTATCTTACAAATGATCTTTTTGACTATTTGTATCAGTTGAGAAGATTGGGTTGGTTGAATGTCTAAAGAGGCAAACCTTGATTTTACCGTCCTAATAATCTAAGATGATTGATTATCTGACTGCAATATGTCTCCAGTCTCGGTCAGCCACTTCATATGATTCTCACAAGACTCTAGAATCCATCAAATCATGGATGTGGTGATGTTTGGTTGACTCATCAAGGAGTGCGGGAATCCCATTTGCGCCACTCCAGAGTGTTGGTGTAGATCACTCTCACAGTAATCATAGCCACCAGGATCTGTATTCTGTAACCATGTATGTGGCACTCCGTTTTGCCATAGCCAGATAACTCATGCAAATTCCCGGTGCTGCTCATTCAATTTCCAGAACTTCTGTATTATTACCACATGGTTTGCTGCTGTAAGACTTAGGCCTCATCTGCCCACTTTGGGTGTAGTGATGAATACCAAGGAATTTCTTGAATCCTGGAATTTGAGCTGCATTTCTGTGCATTTAGCAGTACCCATTTCCGCCTGAATTTGGAATATATCCACACGATCCGCAAAATACTTGGTCAGCCACTACTTCAAAATGACGAACCTGGCCAGGAAGACAACAATTGAGCACCGCCTTTTGTAGTGCAGATGCTCTGGGGAGCTCATTGTCAATTCTCTCTTGTTTCTGAAGGAGTGCCTCACTTCATGCCTCACCTCACCTGATGCCTCACCTCACTTGATGCCTCGCCTCACTTAATGCCTCACCTCACTTGATGCCTCGCCTCACTTGAGGCCTCACCTCACTTGATGCCATGCTTCACACAGTGCCTTGCCTCACTTGATGCATCACCTCGGTCAGGATCAGGAAACTCTGCAGGTTTGTTCATCAGCATTAGCAGGAATGTGTCTTGCAGCCATTGCAGAATTGGAGAATCCACCCAAGTATCGACTGGACTTTCATCATGCCATTGTCCTGAAATGACATTGCAATTCTCAATGTCTCCAAGAACGAAAGAAAAACATGGTAGCCGCCATCTGTGAACCCTCCATGCTCCTGAACCACCATGTGTGGTGTATCTTTCCACCAGAATCTGCAGCTGTACGTGCTCATCCTCAGTCCACTCAATATCAGTGAGGTGTGCAGTCATCTTCGGTATCAGAACCAACGGTTTCCTGTAGGCAACTTTTGAATGTGACAACATCCTAATCGTTCCGGGCTTGGCAACATGTATCATCCGGTGCCCAGCATTCTTTTCTGCTTACTCCTGTTTAGTCCCGATGGTATGCATCAAACTCTTCATAGTGGAATGCAGTGCCTCTGCACCATGCTTTTCCATCACAGTTTCATTCTCTGGATCTTTAGGCACCCCAGAACAACACCACATAATATAGCAACACCAGTTAAAGAGTGAATGGAATCCCGGTGTTGCTGTCGCTTGAAGTGTGAATCCCATCGTCGCTTCCATTGCAATTTGCTGGCCCACACTGTTTTTCATCTTGTACCAATGAGATTCATCAAAATTACTAAAACCCCATCACAAGTATGGGAGTTGGCCATTGCTTGTTGGTTTCGTTCTGGATGTTAAGGTATAATACAATACATGGTGCGTATTCCATCAGTTTTCCAGCTTGTCAATGCCAGTATTCAGATCCGCGTGGGTGAGATTCGCATTTTCTGCATCTCACATGTTCACCAGCTTGAAGTCGATCCCATAGGTCATCTCATTGATGACACATATGAGTGTTTCTGCCTCTCAGGGCATTGTGAACACAAGAATTGGTTCCAAAGTGGATGTAAGTGCTGGATGCCCCAACACTGGAGTTGTCTGGATGACTGAAACGCAGTGGGGCACTGAATCCAGTCTCCGCATGGGATATCACTCTCTTTCTTCACAAATAATCCTAGGATAGTTGTTCTGCGCCATATTCAACTACTGGTCAAGGGTATTCCCCCACAAATCAACAGCGGCAACCCCAGAACAGCTTTCTCAGTGAGCAATTTGCATATCACCACTGCTGCCACCAGGTATATGTCTCAGTAGTGTTAGCAACAGTTCCAACATGCAAGAGCAGTTCCGGGTTAGGGTTGGAACCGGGACCGATCGGTTGCAACAGTTTTGCCACATGAAACACCCGGACCATTGCATTTGGGCCGGGTTCCACGTCAATACCTGGCCTTTGTGAGCCCAGATTTTTTGTTCCAATTAAGTATTTGAGTTCTGATCGTATTGTGGCATGATCTATACGTAGATTGTGCAGTTTTTGCCGCTCTTTTACCTCCCATTCGGAGATATGTGATGCGATGAATATGCGTTGAGTTGCTATCAAAAACCTGCAACATTCGCATAGAATTGGCCCTATTTTCACAGCCACTCAACGAATATCAGTCGGATCGCAAATCTGAAACCGTGAGGTGAAAGAGCGGCTAGAACTGCACAATCTACGTATTGATCATGTTACAATACAATCAAAACTCAAATACTTAATTGGAGCCAAAGCTGTAGGAACCGTAAAGTTGGAACCGCGGTCCGGTTCCAACCTGGCCCAAAACCCACGGTTTTATGTCTGGTCCAGGTCACAAACCGCCACCACAAAGTGGGGCGGGTTCTTGGCCGGGTCTGGGACCAAACCAAACCGAACCGCCGGTCAAAACCTGGACCGCTGGCGGGTTACCCGGACCCGTTGCTAACACTATGTCTCAGTAAGACCCATTTCATCTGCCACCAGTGCTTCTGGGATATCTGAATTCCAAACCCATCTCCTCACAATGAACAATATTGCCCAAAACTGGTGCTCCAGAAAGTGGGTTCCCGGCTGACCTGGAATGGACAACTTGTTGCCAGCAACTCCGTTACCTTTCGAAGTGCGATTAAGGCAGGCATTCGGAAGCCCGGAAGTGTCATCAAGACACTCTGGTTCAGATGCTTTGATGATTGAATTGTGAACAGTGCTCGGTACTGAACTGGTATCTTCTAGATCGAGACCATCTTCACAATCCTCCACTTGCAACCAAACCTCAATTGCACCTTTGTCTGTGATCGTGTGTCCTCAATGATCTTATTCAGTTGCTCTGATTTAAGCTGGGCAGATTGGCTCCCACCACATTTCTTCTGACATTCATCGCAATGTTAGGTATTTTACAGACTAGTAAGCATTGTAATGACTATTTCTGGATGGAATATAATCAATTCTATTCTTTCAATCAGAACTTACAGTAATACAAGCACCATTCTGTTGCGCACCATTCTCCTCTCCCACCTCTCTTCCAACCTCTTCAGAACCTTCCAAAGTCTATGTGTAATGATTAGCCAGTTTGCTATATTGAGGCATAACACAGCTAGCAGGGATTACCTTTGTCGGACTGATTATGTGCTTGGTCATCTCCTACCCTGTAGCTCTCTTCATTTATACCACAAATATCTCCAAATTGTGTCCCAGCCTCAACTAGAAAGTATTTGAAAGGCAACAGTTGTACAAAATCTGCCTATATATGGGGTCATACATTATTTGCCCATGTGTGTATAATCCCATATACTCTTTATCCAATTTGTTCTGCTTAAAGGTGCACTTGAACATTGATGTTAGAATGTACGGCTCATTTGGGTCTTCATTGTTTTCAATGAAATTCTTCAGCTCCTCCCAGTGCCTCACATCCGTATACGAGGCTTGGAGTTGTTTGGGGAACTGAAGGTTAGCACTGCCATTTGACACCCAGTGACTCAATATGATGAACGTTCTATTTGGCAACTCTGGGAGGTGACATTTCAGCTCTGTACGCAGGTGCTCGCCCAAATCTATCTCCGGTCCCTTGTTGCCTGAAATTTCCTTTTCCCTCCGTCTGCAATAATCCCTTGTACATTGCTTCAGACTATCACAACCCACTGCCGCCAAATCCATTCAGCAATATTGAAATCTTTCAATTGCAACCAGATTCTGCACAAAGCCATAAAATCTATAACTGCCAACTCCCAGTTCAGGGGTCTATCTCAAAGTGGTTTCAAATGGCTCTGCCCCAGGATAATGGACCGATGCCTTTTCTCTATCAACCTAGCTACCCATACTTTATTGCCCTTGTTGAATGCACTGTAGTTGGGCTGTTCCATTTTTTTGGCAAATTCCTTCAAGGAGAATTCAGTTTGCTTCAGGCTCATTGGGGCATTGCCTTGTGCACCTCCCAAGTCCAACAAATCATTGCACGAATCATATGCCTCATATTGGTTGTACGAAAGCTCTGGCAAAGGGGGCAAATCTTCAATCGCTGCAATATTGGTTGTCCTCAGTTCCACTGATGGCTGGAATATTTTCGTTGGGAGTCTAATTGGGTGTCAGCCATGTCTGCCAGAAGGATGTTTAGGTGTGCTGGAAGGACTTTCTGGTGGAGGAGTTGAGCTGCAAGATGTTGGCCGATTGACTGGATTGTTTCCTGGTGGTGCTGGGGTACTCTCAGTACACCAGGAGATGATGGCTGTTGTCTTGAATTCTTTGGAGGTGGAACATTTGAGACCTGCCATAACCACCTTGGTGGAGGTCATATCCTGGCCACTGTGGCCCAAAACTTGGCAATCCCTGGCTGGCACTGGTGCTTGGTTGGGAACTGTGTGTCCTGTTGAATGGAGAATGGTGGTAAAAATGAGGAGCACCTGGAAATGGCTGCTGTGAAGAAGAGTAACCATACACCGGTGGCAGATGAAAATGATGTGTTTGTTTCACAAGTCGACTGACTTTGCTAGTGGTGGTTCGAGAAATATCATCCAGTGATCGCAAGTTGTTGTCAGGGTATTGCTGGGAGCCAAATCAGCCGCCCGGTGGCACCACATTCTTTGTCTTCGGTGGAGCTCTGTTTGTCGACATGCGTAGCAAACATAATGGTGGTCAACTAATTACGATATGGGAAGTGATGTAGCACTAATCAGAGTATGGTTGAGTAAATTGCTGGAAGCAGGGATCTTTGGTGGAATGAAGTCGTCTTATATCCCTTCACATTGTCATGAACAGTGGTGTTTCACTACACCATTGATCCATGAAACTGTGCTGAGAAAAAGAATTGTTTATCACACCCAACCTGCCTTTCATTGTTATATGTACCAATTTGTATACTAGAATATCATATCCATGCTCACCTTTGTATGGTTCCATGACTGTAGTAGGTCATAGATGGGATATGATATGATATCTGTAGCAACCTAACAAGAGAAATATCCAGTTTGACCATAAGTACAAGTAGGGATATTTCAAATAACTTGGACATGTACAACGATGCAACTTCATTCAATCCGAGACCTGTGAGTCGGCAACAATAGTGATGACATCTTATTGAGTTGATTGTGTAAACTGCGTTCTACTCCTCAGGATCCATGCTCGAGTCAAGAATTGTTACTCAAGCAAACATCCTCTCAGTCTGTCTGTTCTTGATGATTATTGACCGGGTATACTGCTAGTTGGGAAACTCACCTATTGATTCTGTTAATATGACTGTAGCTTGATTATCAGTTCATCAGAGGCTCGAGCATAGGTAAAACTTACAAAACACCAGTAATGTAGTATATGGCTGATTGTGGTAATTGCAAAAGCAGCTCTTGATGAATAGTACATAATGTTGATTGCAGTGATGACAAAACAATCATTCTCTGCTAACAATATTCAGCAGAAAATGCGCATGATTATTTTGCATGATACGATATATATCCTGCTTTATAAAGAAAACTGATCGTAACGTGACATTTTGCTTTATCCCCCCTCCGCATTCAGCGGGGTGCAATGTGGTTATGAAAGTGATACGCCAACCTCATTTAGTTCACTTTCAAACCATTATCTCTGAGGTGCTAATTCATCCGCTGAAGCATCATCCAGATTCGTCCGAATACCTGTACACTGACCATTTCTTGAAAATGGTCAGCATTTGACGGAAGCAAGTTCAGTGCTCGGTCTGGATAAAGAAATCACTCGATGAGAACAAACTGGAAGCTCACTATGAACAATAATACCCTATATCAATGTATGAAGCGCTGTTACCCAACAGAATATTACGACTCACGTGCTGGGACCGAGCAGAGCCATCATGGATCGACTTCAGTAGGTGCAACAGAATGGCCATCAATGCGCGAGTCACAGAATGGCTTACCAATAGAAAATGTTCCACATGAACCACCACTGGAAGGTACTTCAGACGAACAAACCATTGACCTCCTGATGTGTAATCTGATATCAACTGCTGCTCCAACAGAGACAATAGCTCATAGCATGGTATTTGCAGTGGAAAATACGGGGGGGAAAGCATATGGCTAAGCAACTGGATTGTATAACAAGCATCGCCAGTACTCAGTGCTATGGAATCCGTCCCATCCATTTCAGTCTGCATATGACTTTCAAATGGCTGAATCATTTGGCCGGGAAACAAAATCCCTGATCAATGAACATTCAAAGTGAGGACTGGACAGCTTTGTAATTGACTCATTCCAATGAGCGGATGCCCTACAAAAGCTGCTTTCTGAACTTGTTTTCGTACTTGGCAATGATAGTGGGATTGAAGATTATTCACATATCCTAGGAACATTACAATACTGGGATATGTTTAAATATATAAAGTCTCTTTTGGCACATATGCCATGTCAGGCACACCTCCATTTCGAACCAATGCGCCACACAGACTGCAACAGTTGGCGAATATACAGTGAGATGAACACAGGCGATTGGTGGTGGGACATTCAGCGTCAACTTCCTGCTGCAGTGACTGTTGTGCAAGTCATTTCTACATCCACCAGGACTCACTTGACCAATTTTTCAGGTGGTCAGCATGCCTTGCCGCTGTATCTCACAATTGGTAACATTTGAAAAGATATCTACCACACACTTACACAGTGCACCTGGATTCTTGTTGGGCTGATCCCCTGTTCCCCAAAGGTGCCTAAAGTACCAAAGAGGCATGGCATTCAACAGTTGGAACTGTGCTGTCCCCACTCAGGAATATTGGCATAACTTGACCTGGCTTGAAGTGGGACTGTGCGGATGGATGCCAGAGATAATGTTACCCTCTGTTGGCTGGCTGGGTTGGGGATTATCCTGGAAAAGTGATGGTTGCTCAAGTCTCAAATGGCTCATGCCAGATGTGTG